>JGI24159J19872_10000526_pt1 | contig 34744 bp, 25 predicted proteins | sample Ectturendosymbi4_FD_19872 | JGI IMG/M metagenome (IMG submission 19872) | reverse complement strand
CAAGGCAGTCCATTAATATTAGACTTTAAGGCGGCGTTCAAAGAGTGAATCACGCTCGTATTAAATATTGGTCGCCGGATGCGCAGCTTGCAGCGGTAAAGTAAAGGTTAAGGCATTTGGTCGCTGCGCGCCGTTACAGTTCTGTCTAATCTTTTATTTACTGCTAGACCTATTGTTTTAGTTGGGTTTAATTTTAGTCCCGAGGCTTTTTGGAAGAGTTTGATTGATTTGAATGCTTCTTTTAGTGATAATGATTTACTGATTGTGAGGGTTATGTCAGGGTTATAAAAAACGTTGATTTCAATGATTTGTGTAATTTGCTGTCGTTGAACTAAACTTACAGATAACTAGCTTTGTTGTTTCATTCGCACTTGCTGTTTAATATGTTGATTAAACTACTGAAGTTTGTGGTAAGTGTGCAGAAGGGCTCAGGAATCTCGAAGTGTAGCAGGTGGCTTGATATTTCGAAACAACGGGCAAGTCAAATTGGTTCTGTATTGTGTCGAAAACGAATGACGATTTTAAAAAAGAATACAAATCTTTTGCATTTAATCTCCAGACAGATGTCGCTTCGCCGTTTGATGGTTCATCAGAAAAACGGCGACAAAATATCAACATGCACAAGTCAAGTGAAGTTTTATTAAAGACGTCGAACGGTTTAGTGAAAAAAAATAGGAAAAGGACGATTGAATAACCGCGAAATCAAGCTGCACGCCGAGAGGGCAAGGTCCTGCAAAGAACCCGGTAATATTTGCCGGCAATTCACTAATCGTTTCACGCTTTTTGTCCGGTCGCGTGGCCCGAGACAGTGCCCAGCGCCGGGCAGCTCGGATCGACGTCGAGATCAAAGCCGGCCGGCCGCGTAAAGCCATTTGTTCGCGCGTCGCTGTTGCGTCCGTCGCGGCTGAGGCTGCTGGCAGCACGCGACTTTCAAACATCGACCGCGGCGATTTACGCGACGGGGGTGCTGCTGCTTCGCCCGCGCTTCCAGCGGAGCCTTTTAAATTTTAAAGAGCGCGACGCGCCGAATAACAAGATCAGATTTTTCCAGGTTCGTCCGGCGAAATACGATTTTCCTCACAGCGGCCGCGATTTTCCTAAAAAGGCCTTTGCTCGCCCGAGAAGACCTAAAATTTCTCCGGGGTCAAACATATTGCCCCAGGACGCGATTGCACAGCGTAAGTGACGCTGGTTCATATATAAGCAAATTGTGTGACGGGAAAAGGGACGATTAAACTGAAAGCTTCTGCGAACAGAATGTTTCGATAAATTTTGATAAAGTATTTCGATAAATTATTAGCAACAGCCGACAAGGAATAGCGGCGAATATGTGAAAACCACCTCGTTGCGAAACTATTATATGGAGTTGGTTTACTGGATGGCACCAGTAACCCGTCCACGAAAACTCCCACCTGATTTATGCTATTCACAATTCTAGACGTGATTTGCAACTGCCCCGCACTGACTGCAGTTGTCAAAGCGCAACGCACAGAACATCCCTGCGGCGACGTCGGAGCACAGGCAGCAAAAAGTTTGTTTAGTGGGAAAATGTTTCTGGAGAAAAAAGGACATTGACAAAATTTTCCAGAAGAAATGAAGAAAGAACTTGAAAATATTAACAATGTTCTTTAATACGTGTCACGATTGATTACGTTTTTGAGGTAGAATTGCACCAGTTTTTTCCTTTTCGTTTTTGACCATACATTCAACACAAAATGTTCAAAATGCGGATTGATTTGTTTACTCATTTTGGTGCAGCCTTTTTTTATTTATTGATTGGTTTTCGTTTTTGCATTTGGAGGAGCGAATTCTCAGCCCTAAAATTAAAAGCGGTTTTGTGAGATGAAGGGTTGATGGATGAGAAACTCTGACCAAACATCACCTTCCAATACGTTCCCTCAATCAGATCTGGGTGTTGCCATATGTTCCTTTGAAATCAACTTCAATCTAGCAGTTCTGATGATCTTAGAAGCAGCTCCATTGGATCAAACATTTGATTTTCTTGCACCACAAATGTTTTTTGAATTTACCGAAAACGAGCAAAAAGTGCAAATCGTACACTATTTTCACTCGAACTCCTACATTGTGTTAAAATTATAAAAGAATTCAGTAGAACATGTTATTGTTTCGCTTCGAGCAAGGTGTGTCAAGCTATTCTACACAGCTAGCGCAGTTGCATTTGATCACCATCCTTCTGTTGTTCGGTCATGGCCATACTATCTGGCAACCACGCAAGAACTAAAGATTAAACTGCTGAAAAGGACTTCAAAATAACATCAGGGGCAAAAAGGTAGTTTTCCGGAAAGTTTCCTAAGAACATTTATGAAAGCTTCATAAGAATCTGAACTGTTATGCACGAGAATAAAAAATGTTTGGTTTAAAAACCTCCATGGCCTACATTGAGTAAAATTGAAAACCCATTTTCCCGATTCATCATTCAACAGGTATGCGCTCAGCTCTAACAGCCGCCGCCATTTTGTTACAAATGAACCTTTATCCATCAGTAACACTCCTCATGTGTACGAAAAAAAATAAGTTACGGCAAGTTGTGACAATGATTTGATAAGTTAAAAAAAGAGTTTCACTGTGATTCACTTTACACTGGCATCATCACGTCCTATTTTCCATATAAATGAAGAACTTTTGCCTAAAAATGTAGTTGTGCTTGTGACAAACATGAAGGAGGGGGTGGACTTTTTCATTCTTTCATCGGGTACGAGTGGCTTCTTTGTCACGCCGTTCCAGGAATAACCGAAACTAAACTTGACAGAGTTTATTATGAATTCATCCACGACGATATTTATCTGTCCAATAGCCATCTACTGTACTGTATGTTTGAATGCCTTGCATGCTGGGCAACAAAAAACGATGGAAACATAGCTGACAAACTGGTTGGGACACAGCTCATCAATACATTGGACATCTTAGACTTAACAGTAATTTTCAAGAGGAAGTTGCTGTGCTTCGGAAAATCAGAAAAGCTGTGTTTGGTTGAACTTTTTTCTGAAAATCTTTACTTTACCTAATTGCAATAACAGTGAATATAGTGGTTTGTTGCGAAAGCGTCTTTTGCGAAATTCGATTGGCGTTGATGCGTCGCCCAATGCTTGCGAAGAATTGTGAGAAGTTTTTAACTTCACTACGTATGGTCGACAACGCCAGTAAACATAAGAGAATAAAAGCTATTAGATGCAACACAAATCTGAGTTGCAACTGGCAAAGAATGAACAAAGCTTTTCCCGTTTCTGGCGCGTTTCGACATGTTTCATATGTCGTTGTGACATGTTTCATGTGTCGTTATGACATGTTTCATGTGTCGTTATGAAATGTTTCATGTGTCATTATGACATGGGGTAGTTTCATGACACAGATGCTTGTCACGAAATTTGACGACATGCTAACCTTTCCGCGCTACACCGAGTTACTGTAAAAGAATGAAATTGTTTTCTTTCTGTGTAAGTATTGCTCGACTCTTCATTCGGTAGAGGTAAAGTTTAGGTGTTAATGAAAACAACCGTAGGACTCGAGTCAAACGTTTCCACGCGACGTTCCCGAGATAAGGTGAGCGTTTGAAGCCGAGAGAAGTTTTCAACTGAAGGTTTATAATTCTTCCATCCCATGCTGCGACATGTTTTGCTAGATGCTTATTATTCTCTTTCATTCTCCTTCCACAAACTCATATTTTGCTTGTGTGTCTTCAAATCAGAAGGTAACCTGTTTTGGTGGACACTGCGCGAGGTGTTACCATTCAAATCTGGGCAATGTTTTTTACTCAATCGAGCTGGTGTTGTTAAAGCCTGGAAATAAGATCTTGCGTATTAATTCAGGTAAGAAAAGGTTTACCATAAAGTTCATCTTTTCGAAATGTATACATTGTGAACACACTTGGAACACTGAAAAAAGAAAAGGAGAAATTGAAGTTATTATGTTGGCGCGCCTAAGCGTCTGGACAGCAGTACTGACTGCCAGTAAGGGTTAACTGAAAATTCAATCCCTTAACAGCTTCTGCATTTTCATCTCACTCAATAGGAAGATTAATTTCTCCATCTCAGACTGTCACCTCAGCGTTAACAATCTGAATAAACTACTGTAACTCTAAAACAGGCAATTGGACGCAGACGAGTTTAAACACCTGTGCAAGTTTAATGTCATGAGCGTTAGTAAGACAACAAAAATAGCGGCAGTAGAAATGAGTCGATACTGGAAGTGGAAGCGGATATGTTTGGTCCAAAATGTTGGCACCTTTCAAAATGCAAAGGCTATGATAATATAAAAACAATTTGATGATCATAAATTACATTCTCGGTAAACTGCTTACGTGAATCGCTGTGCAGAGGCGCGTTTCTTGCATCTTCCGTGTCTAAAGGACACTTAAGATTGGTAAACGCTCAAGTCAAAGTGTATGGAGCGAGTCAATAAGCACGTTTTTCTGTGATAGACGAGCAACTGATAAGAACACAAAAAACGGCATAAATTGAGGGTTGAAGCGTTGTATGCGAAAGGGTTACTGCATACCATCATGTCAGCATTGTCACATATTCTTTTTTTTTTTAATCAAAACCAGCAAAATTTGAGCAGCTATTTGTTAGCTGAGTTCAGGAGCTACACATTAGGGCGTCATGCTATGATTTATCGTCAGACACATCAGCATTTCAACCACGATCAATGCAGACATCGACGTTTGATAAAAAAATGTATTAGATTGTCAACTCCCGTAAAAGGCAATTCATGCTGAAAACAACTGACGACTAGCTTTTTGCCTAAACTCCCGGTCGTTAGTTACTACTTCGTAGAAGATTTGGCATCTTCTTGCCAGAAAAGCCTTCAGTAAAATACATTTAAAATGTAAATACTGAATCGCAAAGCCATTGAAGTACAAAACGCATGGCACACGCTTGCCAACACTTCAACACATCATCTGCATTGGCATTTGTTGAATGGCTCCAACATCGGGGGTGGTTATCTGCTTGTGTGGACTGTTGTATGGTGAAGATGTGCTGGCAAGGCTGACAGAGTCGCTTGGCGTGGAAGGGTTTTGCCAAAACATCTGATTGTTGCCTGTGGCGAAGTGTGGAAATCCGAAATCTTCGGCAAAACTTGGGCTCAGCGGAGAAATTTGGTTGCATTGTATGGAACTTCCGTTGGAATGCGACAGAGATGTGGGCGTGCAGTAATTTCCGCGTGCCTGTAAAGAGCCAGATATGCAAGAAACAGGCGGAAGAAGGATTTCGGTGGGATTTTGGTTGTTATTATTGCAGTTACTTGCGGGACTGGTGCACTGCGGTTCAACTGCATCTCCCCTCACGCCCATGTACGTGCAGTTTGTTTGCATCTGCATAGGGACGCCGCTCTCACCGCCATGAGGAAAGAAACTCGTCTGGTAGGGGTCGATTTCTGCAGAATCCATGTTCAGGGTCGACTCGTCGAACAGCGACGTCGCTACCTGCTGCAGTGAGGAGTTGTCGCACTCAAAGTACGAAGTCGGAAAGTCGTGGCTGTACTGTGCGTCATGCGGTGTGCAGTAGGGCGTGACCGGAAAGTTGCTCGAGACGCCGCTCTTGGCGTGGTGGAGAATGGCGATGAGGGAGCAGTTGGCGGTTACCAGCGACGGGAAGTTCTTGAGGCGAGCGATGTTGGCGATCCTGCCAATGATCAGCTGCTGTTGCTCCACCGGCATTTGCCGCACGAACCTTAAGGTTTTCGCTTCGAAAACCGGATCTGCAGAAACAGAAGTTGCAATGAAGTGCTTAGCCCTCAATTTACTGGTGAATACGTACATGGATGGAAGCGGGACACAAATGGCTTTATTGAAACAATGTGCATTTGCAACCATTAGATCAAGTTTACCGAAAGCTGTACCACATACTAGTCAATGTTTATTTTCTGTTTGCACTTTGCAGTCTATTTTCTGGCGAACGTAAATGCGACGTCGAAACTCATGCTTACGCTGACTCAAACAAGGTGTTTGTGAAACGCTGTAGAAATTCTTTTTTTTAATGTTCCAATGCATCAGAAAACTCTTAGAAATTTACTGGATGCGAGTGAATGACAACAATGTACGTTTAATGTTTCTATCAGAGATCATATTGATATGCATATATTTTCAACAAACAGTGAAAGCACCACAGAAACTTTTAAATCTTACCGTAATCTTTTGTGTCTTTTTGCAGGAAGGTCTGCAAAGTGAGAATATAGGCGCACGCGTTTCTCAACGTGTCAATCTTCGTCATTTTCGAGTCGTCGTTTTGCTTCGGGATGACGTTCCTAAACATTGTTTCCAACGTGAGTTACGAAGTGAAACAGTGCTTCTTTAAAATTTATCCAGATGCAAGGTAAGGAAGAAGGCGAAAGATGAAGTCGAGCTCGAGTTCGGTGAAATTCGTATGAGAAAGAAATGCCACTGAACACTGATCCATTACCACTTTGCTGGGCGAATATTTTTTTGCATCTAAATATTATTTGTGCTTGTGAAATTCCGAAAAAGGGTAAAAAAGCAAAAAAGCAATTTTGAAACATTGGTTGACTTTTTAAAATTCTCTAAAGCTTTTGTCTCAAGCAGTGAAATGACTTTAAAGGAAGCCAACCATTTTGTATGACAGACGCTTACAAAATGAATAAATCAGCTATTCCATGAAAGGACAGTAGTCCTTAACCCTGTTGGAGATGTCTACTAGCAATATTTGCTGCTGCATTTATCAAACGTTGGAACACCAGCATATACTTTTTTTGGACACGAGTGTAGGGAGACCCAAAGTCTAAGAATTTGCTCGAACGTTGGTTAAGAATCTTTATTGTAGGGTGTTGCTAAACATCTGAGCCTTTCGTATTTTGATGTTGGTTGTAGTTCGAAATGAAATCTTAGTTTTGAAACATTCGCTCATTTTTCATTGTATGTAAAATCAACGATATTTCAATTTTTTGCAAGCGCTTGTTAGTTGCTTCTCACATTTCTCAACTGACGATTCTTGCGAATCCATTTAATGTTGCAAGCAAAAGTTAACGCCACGAAATGTTCTGTTGCATGAACAGCCACACTACCTAAGTCTGTCCAGCGCAGCGTTCAGTCCATGCATCCTGTTCCTCTCTCTGTCGTTTGCTTTCGAGCGCCGGACTCGCTTCAAACGCATCGTGGTCTGTGGGCTCCTCTCTCTCGCCCTCTTTTTCTTTGACCTTTTCCCGCCGTTACCCAGAATCTCCGCAGTGAGATCATGCTCAACCTGTAAACAGTTAAGGTTATACTCACTTTTTGATACGTCCGACGGCAGTGTCACATTTTAATTGATACAGGCAGGTTGCATTAAACACTTTGTGAGTCAATGGGTTTAAATAATTGTGGAAGCTGAGCAAGCCTCTGTGAAGTCAATTGAAACCCATAAAAGAGTGAGAATCTAACAAGTGTAGTCTAAGCGGTTAAGTTTTATTTTCAGAAACCTATCTGATAACAAAATCAAACGGCTTTTCCAGTAACGTCATCAAATCGTACGAAGTATAAAATTAACGCTTCATTTTTGCAATTACTTGTAACACTAACGTATACAGTTGTGCTTACACACGAATCGATGCAGAATTTCTGTTTCTACCAGTTCAACTTTAGAGAACAATCAGTCGATCAGTCCCAATATCTTTGTGTTACTTACCGACAGCAGAGTAAGAGACTCCGATTCTGGCTGGCTAGCGTTATCCGAATCTGATTCATCGGCGAAAAACACATCGCAAGGCGGGAGATTGTCATCGCAATCCAGGTCGGTATCTGGGCTACTAGCCGATGTCATTGCAGTTTGGGTTACGTTCTTCAGCTGGGAGTGAGGGTTCGCAAAGAAAATGTTGGGAAGCGACATTTGGCTGTGATGAGTTACAAATTATAGAATATAAATTAATCTGAAATGGAAAGTTGAAGTTAGTATTTCTCCAAATTTTTAATTTTTTCGATACATTAGAAACTGAAGATCAGTAGTAACGTATTAGCAAAAAGCTTTATTATCATCATTTTACTGGCATTCGCAATAAACTATGGCAAAGAATTTTCGTGAAATCCAATCTTGTTGCTTTTTTCGTGATGAGCCTCACATTCAACAGATTTGTGTTAAATAGAGTTGTTGAGTTTGTGGAATCAGTTCAGTGTTTCTAGTTTTGTTGACAGTAAAGAAAATATTGATGATGAGCCAATGAATTTGTTAACTCTCCGTACGGACACAAGTTTCCAGCTCTTGTCATTCAATCTCCACAAAAATTTTCCTAAATTAAAAATCTTTTGGCTCTTTTTCGTGCATTAGATATGATCGTGCTGCGAAAGTCGCAAATCTATGTTTTTCTGGAAAGTATGACTGAAAAAATGCAACAAATGTAACTCACTGCAAGCACTTAATTTTATTAAAGCATCTTGAAACTTATTCGTTATAACTTGCAGCGATTGTTTCGTAGGTTTTCATCTGCAAGAACGGTGAGGCAGCATCACTGTTGCTTCCACTATCGATACTGACAGAAAATTTAGTTTTCCTACAGGACAATCACGTTTCAGGGGCCATATGCCTAGCTACGCTAAAAGAAGCTGTTGTCAACCTCAATCTCCAAACTAATCGATCTTCGTCTATGCCGCGGGAGGGCGCACGACCGCTCTCGGGCTCGTCTTGAAATGACACGTCCCCAGGGAGGGTTCGAGGACACCAAATCCACATTAGGGAATGTGTCGCATACGATTCCTTCCTTACGCCGCACTGCGACACCAGCAACCCCCCCGAGCAAGGAATTATTTTCTGCGTCGCTTTCGCCTCAACATGGTTGATTGGCAGTGAAATTGGTAACGTCATTGTTTACGCTTAACATATTGACGAATGCAACTTTATAATTTAAATCTCTGGTGAAAATGTTTAAATGTGAAAATAAAATAATTTTGGAACCTACGCTTTTTCCAATAAATTACCAATAAAAATTATCATCTTCAACATCATGAAACTAGAATGAAATATACCAGACGGCAATAAAGTGCAATATCAAAAATGAACCGTTTTCAATCGCGCTTTTTCCAGACTGTTCGGCGAATAATTTTGCGTGACAACTGACATACTTTTTATAATGAGTATTACTGTGGCAAAAAAGTTTGAAAGATTAGGGCAATGGAGATTACAGCAAAAAAGTATTTTTTTGCCTGTTAATGCTCCGGGCGGCTTGCAAAAAACGTAAAATAATTGAGAGTATTTTGTTTAGCGATAAAATATCTTTTTCTATTCGGTATTAACCAACACTGCCTACTACTCCTAACAGCAGCATTTCAAACTTATACCTTCGCGTTGAGACAAGTATTGTACAGCAGTCCCCTGGTTAAGTAAAATCAGGTTCTTACAAAATTTTGAAAGCGACCAATCAACATTATCCAAGACCCCAATTCGTTTGCAGTGGTTATGCGTTTTCTTATGAAAGTCAAAAACTAATTTTTACGTTAACACAACCTTGATGTCAACCCTGATGTTTAAATAAAAGAACATTCAAATCTGTTTTACTCGTGCTTCGTTTAATCTCCGTTTGCCCAAAACTTTTGTGTTCTTCCCACTAACGTTTCTCATGTTTTCGTTTCGAAACCTTTTTTCTGTTGCTTACAAACTCCGTGATATTTGGACATCAGAATACGATACTCGTCCCCTGACGTTTATCACAATCTTGACAATCTTAGCGTAATTGTTGAATACCTTCTTTTCCGTGCTGGATTTTTCATAACATCAGAAAAATGTTGCGTCAAATCGCGGCTATTAACGAAACTCTGCCTAAAAGTCCTTTGCAACAAACTAAACCTGTTCTCGACGTTCTCTGCAAGCAATTCGCATCAGCGATTATTCGCTCGCAGTCCGTGGCAGTCATTTGCGCGGCGCTCGATTAACGAAGCAATTTTCCGTATGGATACGGACAAGACGCGCCATCTGGCTATATATCTCGTTTGGCAGCGAAAAAAGTTGCGGATATCGGCGAGAGCGACGCTGAGACAAAGGCGCGCTACAGAGAAAAGGGTTGGGTGCGACGGACGGGCGGCATGCGCGTCTGGTCCGAAGACAACGCCACGCACTGCCAAGCAATAGCTTCACCGGGTTACCGATGCAAACACGCGTAACAATGACCGCGAATAATTTGTCTAGCAACCTGATGATTGGAATTGCTTCCACCTTGTTCGGTATTCCTTTTTTGATGAACGATGCATTTCGTATTTGAGACATTTCAAACACTGTTTTTTCGCACTTTGCAGCAATTGTTTGTGGACAGCGTCTTGTTTAAATGCGCTCAGCTACCGACTGACTCCCCGTCGCCGAGGGTGTCTGAGCTTACAAGGAATTGAAACAGAAACGCACAGTTTTATGTGGCTGGAAACGTGATCAAGACGTTCATTTGATTGTTTGTCTGTGTATTCCAAAAAATGAGTAGAAAACGTAAAAACGTCGAATGTTATGAATTTCAATTTTACAAAGACACAATACAATGTTGCACTTTCCGCAAAATTTGCAATAAAAGAAGATCAAAAAACTCACTTTTGCCACATATGTTTCAGAAAGTTAATTTCATTACTGTTTCAGTTGCATTCTGCATCATTCCATCGTAACCACACTCCAGCTTTGAATATCAACGTTGGCCTTGTTCTTAGCAAGCTGCTGCCTTACGACTGGCGACATCGGGCAAAGGGTGTCTTTGAATGATATCACTCGGCAATTTAGTGGACGAATGCACGTTCGATTTACTGTATGCACGGACTCTGGTAACATTGGTAAAGTTTGCAAATGTCTGCATTTACGGTATGACAACCATAAAACAGAGCGAAAACTGGCGGCCTGCTTTAGCCACTAAATTAAACTGAGCGACATACGCACATAAAGGAAATTGCCTGAATTGTTTTCGGCATTAAAAGGTTTAGACTTTAGAGACTCTAGCATCAAGACTGACACAAGATGCACTACCAATACAAGTTGTTTGAGATTCTAAGAATTATTCGTATTTGTGGAAAAAGATGGGAAGTTTTGATTGTGAACATGATTCCTATTGATCACGGCAGCCTTGCGCTATCCCACTCCAGTGAACGAAACATCCGGACCTCGTACGAAAAATGTGCAGAAACATTACTGTCGATAACTGATAAGCTGTATTTTTGAAAAAATCTAAAAATGTCTTTTTTAATGCTTTTTTTACTGACACGGCGGTTTCTACGAACACCTCTGGTTGCAGTTTATAAAACTCCTAAAGTTCACTGCAGAAATCAAGCATTCGTGATGGCTGAAGCATGAACTGCAGTTGTGCCCGCGTCAAATTGGTGTGCATGTGTGCAACTCCAAAATGAAATATGTGTGTAATCGCTTTTTCGCCACGGCTTGGATGACAAGTATTGTTTCCACAGCGAGATGCAGGCCCGCCACCGACAGGGACAAGCTGACGTCAAAAATGGGGAAAACCCTTATGTGTCGATCTCAATTCTAGTCGTTGGAGGACCACGTAACACTCATTGGGAAATGCATGATGGTGAGGCGAATCGTTTGCTAAGACGACTGCCTGAGCCATTTTTGTCTTGGCTGTCGAACTTAAGGCAGGTGGATGAAACTTTGGATGAGGTTTATTGAAAAAAATGCAAGCACTACCAGATTTTCTTTTTTGAAAGATAAACAAAATGCTTAAAGTTTTATTCACCGTCTCGTCTCAAACATACTTCTGCATCGCCTGAGCTAAATGCTGTTGGTTATGTACAGTAAGCGATAACAGCTTGATAGTGTTATGTTGTCCAAAGCCTGTGAAATGCATGGAATAAATGCTCTATGCTTCCCGAAAAAAGAAAATGAAATATGCTGTGGTGAGAAAATTCTAAGCACATAGTATTTCAAGGTCAGCGACAAATTTTCTTTGTTGCAATCTTGTCTTCCATCGCTCCCATGCAGGCCCGCTGTTTTGGTTCCACGATTTTTGCATTGAATCAAGCGGCATGAATTTTTGATGCAACTCATTAAAAATTAATGCGACCTTAGATTTCCCGCTTTTCACGCAAAACCTGTTGCTTCTTATACCCCACATATCTGCTGTGCGTCGTTGGATTAACTTTAGCAGATGCTGTTAGTGGACAATGCATACGCATTTGTATTTGGTGCAGAGATTTCAATACGGGTTAGCACTTCGCAGTAAAGTGATACGTCGGTTTACCTGGCTTTCGAGAAAATCACGAGAAGATTGCCTACATCGCAAATAATTCTGATTGATGAAATGAACAAGTATAAACGAATAATTCTTAGAATCTCAAAGTATTGAATATGAATCCAATGTTTTGGCAAATAACATTCGTTCAAAACCTTCGATTTTACATTTGAAAAGTTGTGATAGAAATGCAGAATACGAAACAGCGCTTGCGCTGACATCAAACTTAAGAAAAATATCAAATGGCCAGTATAATAAACCTGTGAAGTTTAAAAAAATATCCTAATTGAAAAAAGATTCCTGGATGCAAAGGAAAAAAAGATAATTCAGTCGCGCTGTGACTCTTGTTCTTAACAATATTGTCCTCGGGACCAAGATACTGGCTTATTGTGACATTGCGATAAATCTGGGGTCGAGATGTTGTACTGTGAACCCCTATGGGGCTCCCCTATTGTACTGTGAACCCCTATGGGGCTGTGGTGACCTCGTTGAGAACCACTGGTTTAGCCCAATGAACATGACTTCGTGAAACGAATCGATTTGGTGACGCTGACGTGCAAACACACTCATTCTTTGTGCATGTCAAATGTTTTATGATGAGCATTTGATGTAGAGTCCCAAGGCATGCACTTTTATGTTTTCAGTTGAGACTTATGAATGTCTTGCCTGTCAAGGTCGTCCGAGAAAAAATTGTTCCCAAAACAATTTTTTATTCCAGTTCCATTACGGACGTCACGGATGACAAGCATGATGACCTTTAATCCCGGATTAATCATGCTCTCTGCTGTTATGTAACAATGGGTAAGGAAGAAAATTCGCACGCCCTTTTCGATTAATGTCGTAAAAATCATTGCTTTCTGATTATTTGCAATGACTTCCGATTTCGATTCGTTTGATATTTGACTTGATTTGCCTTCGTCACCGGCAATAAAGTTCGCGTCCTCCATTCAAAGAAGAGCTTTCTATTGTTGTGCTATAATTGATCAAACAAGCGAGTTGAACTTCGATGTCTTAGTTCTGCAGACACTTTCCGAAAATTTTTAAAAACACCAAAACAAAAAATGGAAAAGCCATTTGGCAATAAATCAGAAAATGTGACCATTTCATTTATGGCGCTATATTATGGACAAAAACTTTTGATCTAAGAGGAAATGTTGAACTGTGGAAACTTAGAAGTGGCTAAAGGAAGTGATTGCGTTTCTACTGATATTTATCGTGCCAGCGAGAGTGTGGAACAAATGTATCTGCGCACTGCCTAATTCTTCTGGACAAGCAACCTTTCGGTTTTATTTGCTGTTGTCGAATGAGCCGCTCTTGGCGCTTCAAAACCTGTGGGGTGAAAGTTACGCTCTTCTGCCCTCTCCCGGAAATTGAGAAGGACGCAGCTTCAAGCATAAAAAATAACATCAACTTGAGCCAAAATCTGACCATGTTTTGAAAAGCTTTACTCAATCCAAAATTATTGAATGCCATTATGGGACAACAATGGTTGGCAGAATTTTTTCGCTTGCAAAATGTCTTTAACGCACGAAATAACGAAGAGAATGAAACACTATTTCATCAGTTATTTTTATTTTTCAATTTGGAATATAGGAAACGTTCGAGTTAAATTGTTCAGAATTTAGAATGAATGTCACTGTCAGAGGGCTGTTTTTTTCTTTTCAATTTGCTGTTTTATTAGTTTGGAGGTTTTCCTGAGGTATGGAACCAAATGGAATGAAGTAGTTAGTTCAACATATAAAAGCGTTTCAGCTGTATTGCATCAAACATGGTGAAATGATGCGATGAAAACAGAGTTTCATTTTGTGAGTTGTTGATTGAAGTTTAAGACTGTATCTCACAGCAAACGCAGTTGCAAGTAATTAGAGGCAAGGATTGATTAGAATATTTGGCATCTGTCAAGTGACAAATGATTTGAAAATGTGTGAAAAATGCAGTATTTTAATTGCGGACGTTGTGTCTTCCTGTGCCCTTCAAAGTGCTCAATTGAAAATGTTTGAAATATGACCTGAGTAGCAAACCACACACGTTAAATTTTAATGAAGGCCTTCGCGGCAAAACTCAGTAATATTGCCGCCACCAGCAGAACATTAACTGAAAAAGGTTTCGTATGGTTGTGCTCACTTTTTGTGATTCTAAAACCCAACAAAAACAAATATATATCTGCTGACCAATAATATTTGTCAATATCACCGCGTTGGTTGTGATATTCCAAAACTTTTGAAGCACCTTTTGTGTGCGTTCTTGGGAGTAACGTGATAGAAGCCAGGAAGATTGAGAGCTTGAGCAGATGAAATTAGGCATAGATTTAAGCAAAGCATGCCCCGACGCCATTTATTGCATTTCACTTATTGACTGCACAACGTGAGTTTCACCAATGGCAAAGCTTCAAACATTTATAAAATTACCGCTTGCTACAACGTACTGACACACAAAAAAGGCCTTGCTAGAAATAGAACTGTTGAGTCGTTTTGGACGAAAGAGTGTTTTGGAAAAGATACATTTTTTGTACTTTAGAAGAAAAACTGAAGTAGTATCAGTTCTTCCAGAACGCATTGCACTATTTTTGTTTGAACGGTTTTCTCTGAAGTGGCGCCTCCACCACAATCTTTCTTGTATTAACCACTTCGCTTCTTATCAAATATCAATTTATTAGTCGTTTCAAAATATTTACTTTTGCGTTTGGACCTGTAGCGTTTGATGACAGGCAGGTGTGAGATAGAGCTGCGAGTGTTGAAAAGAAAACGCTTTCAAGGCTGGCGCAAGTAGCCTGGTCGGTTTGCACCTCTTCAATGTGTCCGCGGAAACGCTATCCGAACGTCGGATGGCGTCAGATCAAGCATTGTTCTGTCTCAAAGTGCGACGTTTTTGCATTGCATACATTCGATTTGACAATTATTTCTGAACTTCTTATCCTGTCTCCTCTGGAATGGAATCAAATGCAAGCGATGATAAAATTTTATATTAAACGAGCAGGTAGTCACTGATGCCCTGCACTGTTTCTATTGACTGGAAAGTTGAATAACACTGATGCATTTACTTTGACAACCTCTTGGCAGTACTTGTTTATTTATCAATAAGAATAGTGAATAGGTTTAAATCATACAAGTCTCTTACGCTTGTGGTTTGCAACAAGCGCTTTTGCTATTGCATATGAAAAGCTTATGACTGGTTTGCACTGCTTCGTGCACTCCCCTGTAATCAATTTTCACCGTATTTTATGTCGGATTTTTGCTACTATTTGTGAGAGACAAATTCAGATATAATTTGAAATGATGATTAGGCATAATTAATTTGAAAGACATGGAATTTTATCTGGCAACAATAAAATACTGTTGCATGGCAATATAGCAGCAAATTTTCAGCGAACTTTAGTACCGGAAGAAATTCAAATCAATATTTTTAAATAGCATTTGTTTGTTCTCTTTCGTGTCTCTTTTGTATGACCACTAATTTCCAGATATTTTGCAGTAGGTTCGAAGCAAAGTCCTTAGCGTGCATAAGCACTGTTTTCTATGTCAGTAGAGCTCGTTTTCTAAGTCTTTTCCCCGAGGTTAGGAAGAGCAGCAGTTTCAAAGTGCTGCCGGTGCTCAACTGTTGTCAGCATCTGTCTGGATTCGAACACAAGACCGCTAAAACTACAGGTTTTGGAACCACTGATGTTACACATCTTTACTTGAACTTGCGTGTTATACGCTTGACTATGCGAGAAAATATGTTTCTGTGTAGTCTTGCAGAATTTACTTTGTTGAATTAGAGAAAAGATTTGGCATTATCCTGCAACACAGGAAGATGTTTGTAATATTTTCCACTAAGAAGTTGAAAATGCGGTTATTTTTACAATATGACGTCATCTAATTTACTTCGATGTATCAAAGTTCAAAAAGTACTATGAAGACAGTTGAGCCACCATTTGCAACTGCTCAACAAACAGTTCCTGTTTATTGTTTCCCTTATGCACATTTGGAGGAGGAGCGAGAAGACTTTCCAAGATGATGTTTTCTTGAGCAGAGAGGTTTTGATTCAGAAAAGGTGCAGGAAGAAACATGTTGTCAAGCCGTGGCAAGGCCGACAGTGTGACTGTGGCAACCATCAACAGTGCATGGCGGCAATTTAAAAGAATTTTGTCTGATGATTCCAATACAGAGCCACCTCGACCTCGACTGACCCAGAGCTGGAGGTGACAAGGCGAATGATTGTCCCTTTTGAATCTTTCTCCTGTGGTGATGTCAGAAACTCGGGCATATACAGCACCATGTTTAACAATTTGTCGGCTTGATTAACCCTGCAGACACGGAAACAACAGATTAAAACAGCTCAGAAACAAATACAAACAATGCAAGCCACGGCGCTTCGTCGGACGTCTTCTTGTGTTGTCAAGCCATCTGTCCGGGTATCACCTTGTGCCTCCCGAACAAGCGTAATTTGTTTTCCTCTTGCTGCCTTTTCCTGATCAATTGCGGACAATTTGTTTTCCGAACTGCAAATGAACGTTGTGGAGCGTTAACTCGGAAACCAACAGACCAGGCGGCCTCCAAGCATTGGATTGACTTGCTCCTTTTAAGCAATAATCTCGCACAACATCCCGGATTCTGACGCCGTCGAACCGCCACGTAACAATGGAAAATCTCGTTTGCTCGGAAGAGATTATTCCATTTTCGCGATTGTTTCCACTCGGTAATGTGGCGCCGTGCTTTCAGGCTTGGATCACTAATTTTTCGATTGCAGAGTTGCTGAACGAGCGTTTGTGATCACGATTAACATCTGTAATACGCAAGAAGTGGATCTTTTCCTTAATCCGGACCGGCAGGAGGATTAGAGTTGTAATTTTTTAGTGCTGCTCGTGTTCCAACACCAGCCCTCTTCTGTGTTGACAATCAAAGCCGAATTTTGCTTTTCAGAAGTCGGAACCGCACCGTTCGTTGCCAGAACAGATGGCGGCTGTATCAGGATGACCTTCTCCATCGTCAGAAGTCAGCAAGTGTCTGAAGAGTCACCGCGCTCCTGGATCAGGCACAGCTGTCGCTCCGTGCCGTCAGCATTACTACGTCAACGATGCGTTACGCATTTGGCACCACATACAGCTTTCATATTTTACAAGTGAAGAAGGAATTCGATTTTTCAACCCAGTCCTTTACACCTGAGAAACGTTCCTTACAAAAAAACTTGCAAGGTATTAACGAAACGTGCAATTCGCCACGTAAGGCCCAAGGTAAAAGAAACTGCATTTTTTCCCAAGGGTTCTGGAAGCGTTAATTTATGCTCAATGAAAGAAGTAATACGCACGTACTGTGAAACAGACTTGCTTTATGCTTATGCCAAAAACAATTTTTAGGTTTACTTGATGTCGGACATTTTTATGGGTATAAACGTAATTTTACAGTGAAATGATAACCGTTGGTGAAAACAAATTACAATTTTATCCTTAAAACCTGGAGTGATCCTTATTTTAAAAAATGTCCCTACATTGTTTGGTCAATCTTGTGTGAACGATCCAAAATCCACATCATTTGCCGACCACTTGATGTTTGCAACTACACTTTCTGCCTGGTTCCAACATCACCTACCTATTTAAGAAGGGATCTTCAACTTCACAAAAGCAAATGGTGGTACCAATTCGCAACGAAATGTTTATGAAGAAGAAACGCATGTTCGTTAGGTTGGGCTGTTTCATGACGGAAAAAGTTAATCAAGCCCGAAAGCCATAGGTTTTAACCCTGGCCTGATGCACTGGTTCATGTTTGGCTGTTTTAAAAGTTTTTAATGATAGTTCTTACCACCAGAAGAGTGACAGCTGCGTGCATTCACAACTGGCCCTGATGTGTAACAGATCTAGAAAAATCTTACATGGACTATTCTAAGAGGAAGGAAACAAGCCTGTTCACTTGTAACTGGCGGGTCTGTAGGCTAGTTGTCTAAATTTCCGTGAGGTCATTCAAAAATGCCCGGTAATGAGTGTAGACTGCTGAGCTTTCTGCGGACCAGGTTCCAAGGTCAACTAAAACTATTGTAGAAGTGTATCAGCAAAGCCTTTAGAAACATCGTTTTAGATAGTCATTTTGGGATCAGGGAAAGATGTTAGAGTTGCATGTAGCTAAAATAAAAACCCTTATTGAAAGAGACGACTCCTGGATGTTTCACAAGCTTTCTATTTTCTTTTAACACCTTGCACATACCTTTCTAGAATTCGCAAAATTAGCCAAGTCTCCACATCAAGAGGAGTGAGTATCTTTTTTGATGGCATCGTTAAAAACTATGTGGTTGCATTTCCAACGACTGCTAGTCATAGAAATTTGAAGCTGTTAAACAGCGACAAGGTCATTGCACTTCCCAACGAAATTTATTTTTGGAAATGTTCAGGGTTATCATGTAATTTTCATATTTTGCGTTAAAAGTTCCCCAAATTGTAATCTTAAATATTTTATTTTTCCATTCTAAGAATTCTGCAAAACAGGAAATAGGCATTAAATACAAAAAAATTAGCCTCATGCGTACCTGTTATGCACGTTTTAGTTGAGCTTAGACAACCTCATAAGCATCTTGGTGTGGTTTGAATATTTTATGGTAAACTTCTAGCAATGATCTTCATGACACAAAGAGAAAGCGGAATGAGGCTAACAGTTGCCCTCTCGAAAAATCTCCTCATCTTTAGTCTTTGTGACTTAGCACAGTCGTGGAGTTTCAGTTTCGTTATATTCGCTTTCGCACTCCTTTCGGAGTGTCATGGTGGGTCTGTGGCGCTCATCTCCGCTTGGATACGTCGTGGGTCACACGGCTACTTTCGCAGTGAATGCTGCACTGCATGGTGGCGAGTCAATGGCAGCACCGCGCGTCAACCGTTTCCTGCACCCACCCATTACGCCGGGCACGAGGCTGAATACGTCATTTCACAAGTAGGCCCTACCGTTTTTGAAGTCTTCGAATGGCCGACTGGGGATTGGGATTTGTGTCTTGTTGCAAGGTGGTAATCTATCCAAGTTTTTATAGCATGTGAGCTTTGCTTTCATTGCTGTCAATGTGTACACTGAGGTATAAACAAGGCAAATATTCGATTAAGAACGTCTTGAAAAACTTACTTGAAAAACTTACTTTAAAGTTTTTCAGCAATCTTCTCAGTTTTGGCAACCTTGAAATGTCAGGTCCTTTGATTAGAAATATAGCCAGTGATCCTTAAAGATTAGATATATTACTTGAGAGTAGTGGAATGATTGCCTCTAACACTTCTTGAGCTCAATGTCATCTCACCAAAAAACCTCAATCTACAGCTGTGATTCCTTATATTTTGGGACAAATGGTCTCATTAGAACCCTGCGCAGCTTTTATTAAGTAAAGTGAAAACTGGCAGCATGCTGATGTGATCTACAACAGAGTTGTTTGTGTTTTTTGTCCAAGTAAACCTCGCAATTGAAGGCCTGAACTCTGAAGAGCCGGTTGGTGTCATGGCACCTGGTGGGAAATCATTAGGCCTTCGTCACATCAGCTTGTCGTTGAACTTGATAGGGAGTAGAAATTGTACTCCAGCTTTGCAGGCTTTTTTTTCAGCGGAAAATGCAAACATTTGAACAGGGGGAAGGAGCTGCTCTACGACCTAAAACTAGAAACTTTTCTGTCAGTGATTATGAAACGACAATTTATCAACCATTTTTCTCTTCGACTGCGTGTGGCAAATTTCTGCTTTTGCAGTAAGGTGCAAGGCAACTTGATTTTTATCGATTTGTGGACTACTTCGTGCCCTAGATATTAATAGGTTGGTGGCTCTACGACCATCGTGCACAATCGAATAATGCCGACACTTAATCTCCTTGTATCGCCCGCACTGTAAGCTTACAGCTGCTCTGTTGTGCAGCAAAGCTGAAAAGGCGTACTTCCTGGTGTAACGAGATTTCTGCTTTTACTCTGACAAGGAAGCAATGGCTTCATTGCTAAATTTGCGTTGGTGCTATCTTGTCCATTGTAACAACCACGCCGACTTTGAAAATATGCTTTGTCTGGCACAAATTCTGCTCAGCAACTTCTGTTGAGTATAAGCATATCATTTTTCGTAGCATTTCAGTCCACAGCCTACATACATTAAAGTTGCTTTGGATTTAGCCTATTACTGATAGATAGATGTGCAATTTTTCTGGAGCTCTCCCTCAACGGATTGTGTAATAAACTCTGTATGATTTTTTGAATGCATCCAATACTTGCGTCTGTTTGAATTTTACTGTACTTTGCTATGAGATCCTGTCTAAATTGCGCATGTTCAAATTTCTATGGCCGTTGCTCAAAGTTTTGCAACATAAATTGTACAATGTACTGGTTTGCAACAACCAAAATTAATCACAGCTTAAGTTTAGATGATATTGAAAATGCTGTTATCGCAAATCTTCACTGTGGTTATCGCGTTAAATTTTTGTGAAAGGCTGATTTTCAAAACATTTCCCAAAAAATGTTTGTATGAAATTTTGTTCTTTCGTGAAAGGTTTGCTTTCGCACATGTCAATTTGCCTCTAGGGAATAGAATCTTTTAAGTCATGGGTGGGCAATTAATTTGGTTCGGGTGCCACTTTCAGAAGGCCGTATTTAGCGGAGGGCCGTACCTTCTAATGAAAACAGTAGCAATCCAGTGGAAATAGATGAAAGTCTCGATTAAATTTATTCCCAGCGCTAACATTTGCTGTGGTAAATTGGAGGAAACTTCAGATTTGAAGAGTTTTCTTTAGTGCATACTCGGGCCACAGAAAACGATGTGGTGGGACAAAGGTAGCCCGCGGGCCGCTATAATTGCCCACCTCTGTTTTCAGTGGTCCCAAATCCCACTGTTTTAAAAAAAGCGGTAGCATCTTCAAAAGCGTGCTCGTTGCAGTTTCGCGCGCTTGCTGAACAAAAGGTTTTTGACATGAATCAACACCATGTCGAATTTTCCAAGCACGTTGCATTCTAAGCTTCCAACAAGTATTCCGCCAAAACTTTGTAAAAAAACTGAATCATTTGTCATTCAATCTTCACCGCTGGTTGTTTTTATTGAGATCTATACGGCCTATCAAAAACTGTCTCATCAAAAATGTTTGTGGTGTTTGATTGGTAGGCCTATCATGAAATGATGTCAAATTAATAGGCTATGGTGGAAAAGCATGTGTTCTTATTAGTGTTTGAATGGACATAACGATTCAAAATTGCTTAAAAATAACTTCTTAACTTTGCTTGAAAGCAAGAATTAGCCTAGCCATGGTTTCTTTTTTTCGTAATGACTTAGCGACGTGATACAGCCTATTCACACAGACAAACAATAACAAAAAAGATGCAAGAACTTCAGGTGGTCTGTGTTCATTGAGGGGTACGAGTGACTTACAAACAAGATATCAACAACACATCGGCAAGCCAATTACAATCCCCAAATATGATAGTTTAAAGAATCAATAAGTTAATAACCAATATTCATGTTGGATTGGGCCGTTCGTAGGATGTGTATGGCTAAAATCAAATCACCTCAATGTGGAGTCGTCAGTGTAACGTTGGTTTTGCTGCTTTGGCTCTACAAACTAGCACTTCTCAGTTCTGAATAGTATTTATTGCTTTAACAAAAAAGTCCATGCAAAATTACAAGAACACATGTACTTTGAAAATATTCCTTTTGCCATTCCAACTTGTAACAGAAAACGAATATTTGTAACGCTCTTTATATATGTATGACTTTACTAGAGATAGCGTCGGCCGCATGGCCTAATGGATAAGGCGTCTGACTTCGGATCAGAAGATTGAGGGTTCGAGTCCCTCTGTGGTCGTTTTGCAGCACATCCATTTTTTGCACTCACTGCAGGCAGGTTATATTCTGACTACGGCGTATGCATTACGGCAGGAATGTGTACACCCTTTTCATAGAGGGACAAGCTTAGTCCTATGAAGGTGATAATGAGCTAAGTATTTCACTTTCTGCATGGACATTGGACAATGGAAAAGTGTTCATTTTCTCAGCGATTAGCAACTGGTGCTGAGGGAAACGAAGAAGTTTTGTAATTTACCTGTGGAAGGAGTTTTCCCTGAGCAACTTTGTTACTTGTGACTTTGGTTTCTCTTGCATGCATTTCGGCAAATTCTTACACTTCCGTTCTGTACTACTTATCTTACTGATTTGTTTTACAGTTCTGGGAAATCGTATCATCTATGTTATACTGATTATTGTCTTTGGTTATGAGTTTTTATGCATAGGCCTATCAACTTTGTTGGCATTGAGTGAGCATTGAGAAATCATCATTCAATCCTTTTGTTTTCACTAAGCAACACAAAAATTAACTGTTCAACCAAAGAAACGATGTTTAGATGATGCATGGGGCAGCTGCCGACGTGGAGCAGAATCATTTAGCATCTGGGTCGTAACTTCACGTCAATGCAAAATTATCCCTGGGCTCCCAAAAAATTTTCACGTCAAGTTTCACTCTCATCAATAATGTTTTGATTTTAATATTATCTTTGTAAAGCAATCACAGAGAATGTTCAAGAAGTGACAAACAAACAATAGAAGGGGTTCTTCTTTGAAATATTTGTTTATTTTATGTGCGCGTTTGGATCAGATCCATTGTCCACATTACAATCAGCTTAGCGAAAGACCACAAGAACAAAAAACCCTCCTTCAAAGCACACCATAGGGTAGGGTACGCGCAAGCAATACTGGAAGGGAAAAAAAGTAATTGCGATGAACTAACTGCATTCGCTGATTGTCATAAGAAGCATCACATGTACTGCATTCGCTCATTGTCAACAATTGCATTCCCTCATTGTCATAAGAAGCAGTGCATGGTGGAAGAAGTTGATGTCTTGTTGGAAGCATCAGACATTTGAAGTGAGCGGATGAAAAAGTTGGATGAAGATGTGCATCGTTTAACAAATTCATACAAATTGTTCTATTTGAATAAGAGCTGATGATGCCTACTTTGTAGGCGAAATACAGTAAACGATATAACCCTCTAAGATCTTAGGTTCTGATTCTGTGCTGAGAAAGGATTTCTTTCCATAGACAGTGAAATGGTTTTTAATTAAGGCATCAAATGTCTTGACGAAATAGGGGAAGTCGATGCAAACGAAAACTCACATTTTTGGAGATGTAACATAAAAGTCGACAGGCGATTGTTTGCTGTGCGCAGGCCTTTAATTTAGATATCAGGCTGGTGAGCGTGTTCCAGAATTGACAAGCACACATTTGCACGTGCAGTGATTTAATGCTAAATGAATTTTTTACTGCCTTTTTTCTAATGAATGAACGTGCCTCTGAGTCTTTTCGCTGCACAATAAAGTAATTTCACTAGTCTCTGAATAATGTCACATCATCCTTCGGTGAAGCATGAGGCAGTCCACCAAAGTACTTCACTTGTTTGGCAAATCAACATGCACCCTCTTTAAGGAAACATCTGGGGTTGCGGGTTTTTTTTACCTTTTATGAGGAAAATCTACGCCAATTGCCTGTTTGAAGTTAAAAATGATTTCCTGCTCATCAGCATAGTCATAACAAATGTTCAGAAGGCGTTGGCTTAAGTCCAGCTTGTTATCAGTGGTAATAACGAAAGGTTAAATTCAGCTTAAATTTATTTTAAAAATAACTTGGAGTTAGTTNCTGCAAAAGAAACAGGCCTGTAATTAGAAGTATCAATTAAGAAAACATTCTTGATTAGGTAAANAGGTACAATAAGTGTTCATGCAGTTTTGTTGAATTTTGTCATGCGTTCAATCTGTCGTGAAAAGACTTCTTAGAATAAGCATAAACTGAAACCAACATAAGGAGTGCTCAGCGAATAATTAAAAATCATTTGTTAATGTAAAATAACAGTTAAACAGTGAAGTTTCAAAAATACAATTTAAAGGTTAAATGAACCTGTGGTTACAAATGATGTGGAACAACAACAATCCTTCAGCAACGCAAAAGGAATTGGCTGGGAGGTGAAGCAGAAACACAAGTTTTGCTTATAACAGACAACAAAAATTAGTTTGCTTTCGTTTGACAGACTTTATAAGACTTGGCCTGCATTGTGGTACGGCTTGGCCGTGAACAATTTAACTGACGAGACACAGTCTAACTATGCTATGATGTATTGTCAGCTTTATTAGCCTTTTAATTTTGTGAAGATACCTCTGTGTTTCGTCAGAATGTACATAGCGCGCGCGCTCCATCTAGTGTAAATATTTGCTTGCAGTACACAAAACAAAGCCAGATATTGACAAGAATTTCCGTTTGTTACATAACAATGCGCTACAAAAGCGTTGAAACCGGAAAATTCACAAAAGAATCAGCCATTTTACAATCGTGAGGCACGATTTTGAATGACACGTGCTGTTTTCAAACCGCACAGCAGCTGTCCCGGGAATTAGAGCTCAGTCTGTTGAATTTCAAATTACTGTCTCCACCATAAAGGAGATGTACTTATTGGACTTTCGTTGATACATTACTAAAGATTAATTGTGCCTGGACAAATCGATCAAACAAATTCACACTAACACTAAAAACACTCCTTGAAACAAGCAGCTTTTTTTCAAAATGTTGGCATAGTGTTTAAATGCCGTACCTTGAAAGCTTATGGACTAAAATTCAAAGTTTCTGGCTTTTTTGTTGAATGTTTTCATTTTGGTCACAGTGACACATAGGGAAGTTTCACCCCGAGGATGTCGTTTTGATTTTAAGCGGTTTACAAAAGGAACTGTTTAGTTAAGATTTGAAACATCTGGAACTTTAAAGTATTTCAATCACGGCTTCACCTTAGTGTTCATCACATATGAGATAAACGGCCTACTATACAGAGAAAACAACAGGGAATTTCTTAACAGAGAGAAATAAAATCGTTAGTGTTTCGCCTGCATACATTTTGTGTCTATTCCACAAAGTAGCAACTCATATTGTGAATATGAACGGGCATCTCCCTCATGTGCGTCTTATTCAATTTTTCACATTAACGCTGCTATTTGAATTTGTCAGTAAACTTAGATCATGGCTCTAAGCGCTCGTATCTGGCAGAATAAAACTATTAGTTTCGCCCAACAACAAATCTGAACATGTTTCTATCAGCAAATCCAAACAAAGGTTTAAAGCCGAACAAATGCTAGTCTCCTGGTGGACTCTTTCAAATGCGTGTTGGGTTCAAAGCGTGATTTTCAAAAAATATTTTAAAGAACATAAACTGTTGGATAAATTAAGCAGTTCTGTATTGCACAAAATGGATGGCGGACGTGATTGCAACCCCTTTGGAAGATCTCATGAGCTGTGAAAAGGTCGAGGAGACTTGTTTGCACGCATTGAATAGTTGAAGCTGCCAGTGCCGGATTAAGGCAGCGCGTGGCCTGTAGCATTTTAACAGGGCGGGGCCCTTAGTTAAAAACGCACTTGAATAAGTAAACCACTGCTAACTCATAAATTCTCTGGGCATTCATGCGACTAACATTAGGCATACTGAATTTCGTAAGTACGAAAAACCTGGTCCTAAATAGCAACTGGTGGACATCATGGGTAACATACCTTTTTTACCAAAAATATATATACGTATCTTTTTACCGAGAAGGAATATAAGATTGTACATCTCACAACTATAGTAGGCTGCACAGTAACTAAGGCATCTAGACTCATCAACATATTTGATCATTGCTATATCTAAACAGTGTGGTCTCAACATGTATCGAAGTCAGCTGTCAAAAGTGGCAAACCTACGCCTCAAGATTGCATTTTCTAGATTTTACTATTGCGAACTTCTTTATAATATTGGTAGTGTCTATTTCACATACACGCGGGCGCATTTACGCGACACACGTGTTAGTTACCGTGTTGCGTGGAAGCGCGCATTGAAGAGATGGGGGGTAATGTCCACTCGTGTCCATGTGTATGATTTGGCCATTTGCGGTAACATAGTACGAAACGTGGCTCTCGGTCTCTGACTGGTTGGCCGCCCCTGGTCTAGAGCCACACTTAGTAAGTCCTGACGCAAGTCATATGTGATCCAAAAAAAGCAAAAATTATGTGCAAATGTGCCAAAGTGGCCCTCAGGAAATTTAATGTGTAGATAAAGAACAATTCAAACTCAAATGACTTCACGCAATGCACAATGCGAAATGTTATTTCACGCTGAAGCAAGTTTCCAGACAAAATGAAAATTTCAACTTGCTTTCAGTGAATAAATTTTCTGTACAGAATGTAAAACATAAGACCCCCTTTTTAGAGTTTACCTCGGACACCTGAATTCTAATATACACCCTCGCATATGATGAAGAACAAATTTCAAACAAGGAACCGCGTGTCCCCAAAGAACCGCGGGTTTTTTGTTAAGTAGCATGTCTTCCGGAAAATCAATCGGAAAGAGAAACCCGAGTTCAATATGTAAACAGATTCTGCAGCCAAGGTCAAAGAGTCTCATAACAGGGGAATTGTTCGAACAGAATAGTGACAACCTTGTCAGTAGTATAAAAGAACACACCAAAAGTTTGTCTGCCCAGTACAAAAAGCAAATTTTTGCCTAATACAACGGACTAACCTTCCCCTAAGACATTGGTCAACTCCTAAAACATCCAGAAACATCATGCACGTAACATAAATGTAATGCGCCAGACTTTGTTGCAGTTTCTGTTACGAAATAAGTGTTCGCCACGTGCACAACATACGTTTCGCATACGATTGTGTTCATTTGTACAACTGCTTGGAAAATGAAGTCTTTGTGAACAAATGTTCAAAAATTTTTCAAGGAAAACGAACATGAAAATTTGGATGAAACAACTTGTTGGTGAGGATTCTTCCTCTAATAGCATTCAAGTGATTTGGCTCTAAATTTGTCTTAGGTACATGTCATTGTAAAACCATCAATCAGTCATCTGCTGTCTCTCTGTTTCTTTAGTCTAGAACAACGTTTTTTGATGCTTGTTGTTTCGTACTGTTTTTTGAATTGATTTTTAGAAAATAAACCTTGAAGATGTTGCGATGAAAGACGTTGACACGTTCGGCAAAGATTAAGTTGGATTACTTTTGTACATTCTCTTTCGACCAACCAGTGTACAGGCGCAAAGGTGAAACAGTTTACAAAAACATCCTTGATCAAAGATTTACCATTCAACCTTTTCTTTCGTTTGTGCATTTATTTCGGGAAGCCACAAGGAATTGTTTCAAAATGCGTCTTGTTGTGGAAAAACAAGAAAAGCAAGCTACGTCACACTTTTTAATGAAAACGTTTAGACTTTTTAAACCTTTTACACTGCGTACCAAGCCGAAAGTAAAAATGATTGAAAGTTAATCGCAGCAAACGCATGCAACTGGTTTGGATTCGACGCCAGCTCTTGGCTTCGGTGGATTGAAGGATTTGGAAACATCATCCGCGCGGTGGCGCAATTTTCACATTGCCATGTTCGTTGCAAGAAAGAGCAATTGGTTGCATCCTGTTCGTCAACTTTTCTTCAAACTCGATTTTGTTGTTTTGAAAATGATCCCTGAAGCAGCAAACACAAGGTTCTGAAGTTTGTGGATCGCAGCCTATTCACGCAGTGAAATTGTTATTGTTTGGATCGAGCTTGATGTTGCCACAAGATTCGTCTGCTCGGCCCATCACATCTAATAGGGAGACCGAGAGTGTTCCTTTGAGGATAGACGGCTGATAACTGTAAATTATCAGAAAGTAAATATGTGAACAGGCAGATGTTGTACGAGGCAGGTAATTCCTTGTCGCCATCGAGCCATACACATTTTAAGGTAAAAGCGCTAGTAAACATTTTAACAACCTCCTGGTTTATGAGCACTTGTACGTCACTACGCAGACATAAATTCTGACCTCTGCCTGGCAGTTTCCATTTTCCAAAGGATTGAAAAGAAGTCTCGCTCCAGAGGCATTTAATCTGCTAGCAGCAACTGGCGTTCGCACTGCCTTATGGCATACGATGAGGCCTACACTGCATCTAACACGAACGAATGTAGCAGTTGCCATATCATTTAATGAACTCTTCAGCCACGCATGAGATGTTGAATTCCAAATATTAGTTGAGTGGGAGCTTTTGGAAGATGTATATTGATATCTGTGGTTCTATCACGGAGAGTGTATTATTTTTAGTTTATATCTCTTCATTTTAAACAGTCCAAATAAGGTTTCAACCTATGCGTAGTTTAATTTGACGAAGCAACTTTACGCAGAAGTAGCAGAACAATGCTCATCAGGTCAGTTGACCTATGCAATGTAATCATTTTAAACAGATTCTTTCCAAAGAGCAAGCATTTGATTTCTATGCTGTCATTTACTTTCTGAAATAACAATTGCTGCTTATGTTTGATACCCAATGTTTGTGCAGCAGCTTTGAAATTGGCATCAAGAGGTAGTAAAAGGTGAAATTTTTTTGAATTTAAACGAAATCAGCATATTTTGTAAGTTAGCTTTCGCAACAGGTCGCACCTTTCCAAAACATCGCAAGATGTCCATGGAAATCTTTGTAATGTAATGAGTACTTATCATTGAAATTAAAGGAGCAAAACTAACTGACTCTTATTTTTTAGCTGTCCGGGGGGCCATACCTCGAAACGACAAGTCGCAAAGCGTTGTCGCAAATTTTGTCGCAAATTTGTCGCAAATCGCAAAGCGTGTGCTTTAAAAATGAAAGGTTATTACAGTATGCGAATGGTTGTGGTGGTGACTCCAAACGCTTTTAAATGCTTCCATAGCTTGGATGACGAACTGCTGTTAAACTATCTTTCAGTAACCGGTGCCAGTTGGATCCCAGGGGAGCAAAGATGCTGCTGCCTTAGGCAAAAAATGTAATTGGAAGCGATTTCTGTTTCATTGCATTTTTTTGCGGAAAGAATTACTCGTACTACCAGCCCGTGGCAGTGGCGTAGTCAGCCCAGAAATTTGGGGAGGGGGCAAAAAATTTGGGTGGGGGGGAAACAGTGTGATTTTAGGCGAAAAACACTATTTTCTTTGGAAAAACGGTTCTTAAAGCACAAGATGACTGGAATTTTTGAACATTGGGGGGTATGGCCCTATTGGCCCTTCCTGGCTACGCCTATGGCCCGTGGCGGCCTGCCGATAAGTGCGTCCACAACCGTACTGACAGGTCTAGAGTTTGCCTCTTGGCCGGGTTTTTCAAAGTCCCTGTATATTTGTACTGTAGCCTTCTTACCAGGTGCACGGCGTGCGGGAGAGATGCGGAAACTATCCAGAACGCAAAGCAAACCGAGTCAAATGATACCGGAGCTTATGCAAACTCAGTCGTGTCTCTACAAGACCACTGTAGTTATAGCGCGCCATCAAAACTTCGTATGAAATCAAAAAAGGATTTCTCATACTACTGCAAACGAATGATTTGAAGTGAAATGCTTTCACGACTTCATCACGACGTTAAATCTTCCGTTTTAAATTTTCCATGGAGGTTCGTGTGATCAGGAANAAATTGCCTTGGGGAAGGCAATTTCAGAACTGAATCANAATGGGTAAAATGTGTGGAAAAGTTACTTTTCGCAGAGCAACAAACCGAAGACTTCCGCGGTCTTTATGTAGCAGATTATTCTGGGTTATAGCCGTTGAATGACCAGATAGCGATATAAGAGATGCAAAAGCGTTACTCCCACCTGTTGACCAATTGCAATTGGTGTCGATGACAAGAAAAATGTCGATGAATAGGAAATTAAAAATTGCTGAAGTCAGTAAAGTAAGCCATTTTTTAGGCTGGCTGATGTTTGTCAGAAAAAGGCGGTGTTCTTGTTCGATGATTCAAATACAACATTTTTCTTGGAGAAACTCAATTGATTTGAAAGTTTTTTTTTTATGTTGATATGCCCGATAATAATGGTAGTGTGTCCAAGACTTGGCAAAGAATTATGTAATCCACATCACAAAGGTTTTGGTGAACACTTTTCAGTTGCGTAATGACTAGCAGATCATAACGGTGATATCATGACACGACCTGGGGTGTGAAAACTGAAGCAAACATTTTCTGCGTTGTAGGAAAAGTGAGAAGTGTCTCTTCTTTTCAAAGTGATGCAACGGTAAGCTGATAGTGAAATATTTTTCAATTGTTCTTCAATTGGAAGACGTGTACGGAGGCTTATGCACATTCACACTCATCATCCGAAATCCGAAATGCAATGAAATTGAAACCATGCATCAAAAATGGAAGACATGCATTAAAATTGATGCTCGAAATTGAAAAACTTTCAATAAGACAGATACACATACAGCAGAACTTTGTTTCGTAGTAGAATTTGCTTGTCGCTCCACCAATACATAAGTTGTTAGGGTGATATTGTTGCAACCTCCCGGTCGGCGTGGTGTTCAATGTGCAAATGCACCAGCATAGCCAACTTTTTAGAGTGATATAATGCGATATGATGAAAATTTCTATAATCTAAAATTGATTTAACCTGCACAATATAAAAGAACGATTTTGCAAGCTGGAAATTTGAAAAGATAATTGGCTTTCATAAAGATAAAGGAACACTTCAAAGAAATTTGCAAAATACATAGAACAGGAGTGGCTAACCGCTGGTCGCTAGCTAGCCTCATGCGGTTGTTTGCACGGCGTCATGTGGCTATCATGCAATTACCAGACGTCCCATTAAATACAACATGCATAAAAACCAATGGTTTGTAAAGTTTTGTAATTGTCAAGTTGGTGTGTGATACTTACAATGAATCTGGTTGAGCAAAGGTACGTGTGTGAATGAGGAAGAGATGGGGTGATGTTCATGTGTACCCATTTGTATGACGTGGCTCTTTGCGGCAACACAGTAATAAATGCGGCTTTTGTTCTGTCACTGGTCGGGCATCCACGACGTAGACAGTGCAGCATCCACCATTGAATTTCCCTCAAACAAATTTTAAATGCAACATCTGCCGGATGAACATTTTTGATGACAAAGTCTGCAAGATAAAAATTTGGATAAGTGTTATGGATTCCAGCTGTGAAGCCATTACAGCACTATTTGCTGCATTGCACATTTTTTAACAGTTGCAAAGAGTCCTCTGTAATTTTAAAATTTTCAAGAAAACTACAATCTCTGACGTTTATAGCAATTAAATATATATGGAATGTGTCGCATATAATTGCATATTACAATAAATTACAGTACTATGTATTTATTTTGGAGAACGGCTGTTCGTCTTTCAAAAGACTTTGCGCCTTTAGTTCATGACTATATAATTTTACGTTTTTGTATGTTTTTTGGATGAAATATCGCAGCGTTAGATTTTTCAGAATTTAAACTATTTCATTTCGCACTTGTTTCTCACGTTACTGTCCGAAACAACTCAATTTTCTTTGTTCAAATTTTATTTTACCATTGTTCTCTTTATTCCTTACTCCTCTTCACAGTTTTGCACAGACTCCAATTCTTTTTCACTTCTAGGGGGTGTTTCCTTGCCTATGTTTTGCTTGTTTTGACTTTGTTTGTGTATTTGTGATCAGTTTATTTGGTTTTCTCGTTGCGGCTGGTGTTCTTTTGCTTTGCAGGAGTAGCGTGTATCATATCCCTTGCACCACTTCTGGTGAACAATGAAAGTCGAACGCTACATCTCAGCAGATCTGATCCTAACAGTGTCAACCATCATCTGCATGCTACAAAACGCTGCAAACAATTGTTCAGCTTGCTAAATGCGAATGGGTAATGACAACCCGGGAATAGTTTCATTTTAGCTAGGTTTATACTTTCTCTGCCACGCCCAGATCCTTGCGGATCATTCCACAGAGAGAGACCGTTTGCGACACGGCACTCCCTGCGCAACTGTATTGATCATCTGGCATCTCTTTCTCGCCCATATGCAGCACCACGAGTTGAATCTGGACAGTAACAAAACTAATTTAACTAATTGAACTGTTGAGGGGCATCAACGGGATGACCTTCCACTTCCTTCAACACCTCGGCGTCCCTGCACTAATTTGTTTCTCTTGCTGGAACACTAATTATAACCAAATAAAAATCAACTCAGCTCGCACTCACTTCATGGAGCTGGCATAAAGTTCGCAGTGAATCATTTTAATCAGTGCACTCCTTTCATTCTCTTATCCAATTTTGTGTATGCGGTGCTCGCTTCACTTTTACTTTGTGCTTTTCTCTCGTTACCAAGCACCTTTACGCACATTCAGACTCTTCATCCGACTGGAATAAAAGTTTGTTGCCATGTTTCCGTTTCATGACAGGAACCTGAAGTGACAGCTGCATTGCTTTCATCCCAAGTCAGAAGACTTGTTGGCTGGGTTGTTCATCTAGATCATTGGTTCCCAACCATTTTGACATTGCGACTCCATTTGAAAATATTACATAAGCGCTCAGCCCCGACAATATCTACAACTCTAAAAGTGTTCAAATAACAACTGACATGATGAAAAACATTATAGCATATCGCATTTCAGGTTTACTGAATTGCCATTCTTATGGAAAAGAAACAGCACATATTAAATGCCAGGGGGGACGAAGAGTTTCTGAGGGAGGCCCAAAAACACGATTGGAAATACAACAGCTCACTATGTCCAACACTTTTTTCCAGAGAGGCGAACTGCGCACCCGTCAGTTATGGGCGTGTATGCAAAATACACAGAGTCCGTTTGAATTTATGCCCATCACTATAACTTATTAAGCGTGCTGGTAAGGTCCCACCATCTGTCATCTCCACAATACTTCTAACTGAAATCATGAGCTTGAACTACGGTGCAACGAATACAAAATAATGAATGTAATACGTAACTGCAACGATAAGAATGTCGGTTGTGGTTTGTTAGAACTTCAGCAGGCAGGAATTTACAGCAGGACAGATGTTTATGCGTCTGTCGTCATCTCAGCATCACTGGGCTTACTTTTTCTAGTGGTGGCGTGTTTCTACGGTAAGGTCGATCGAAACTGGATATGAGAAACACGATAGGAATTATAACGGAGGTATTGTGAACTTCACAAAAAATGTATCCGTGTTTCGGATTTGCTGATGTAACGCACAGTGATGATAAGCGCAATTCTAGAAATTCGAGAGAGATGTATTTGGCGACGGTGAGTAAAGTGCACATATGTTCACAAAAGGACGAAGAAAATAAAAAGCGTTACAGCTGACAGCAAAACACAAGAAAAAGCCCTACAGTCTTTACTGTGTACAATGGTCATTTTAATTTATATATATATTTTTTTCCGAAGCTCGGACATCGACAAACCCTAAGGATGTCTGGTCAAGATTTTTGTGTTTGTTTTCTTCGGTCTTAGAGACCAAAATGTAAATAGTAATATTACAGAAACTCACACGTTCCGCAACATTAAAAGAATTACGAAGAAACAAACACAAAAAATGAAAGCAATACCTCATGAAATTTAATAGGAGCCAATGAAAATGAAATTTGTTTTGCTTACTTTATACTATGAGAATCCGAACTCTTGTAATTGATTGCAAAAAGTACTTAAGGGTACAGCCTTTAAATTTTGTTCTGCCTTATTCCAAAGAGAAGCTCCTCTATACGAAATTGATTTTTTACCTGCATTACTTGAAACTCGATGAATAAAGTAATTTTCCATATTAGCAAATCTGGTTCGATACGAATGAACAGAAGAGGTTTCTTTAAAATATTCCTTGTGTAATTCCGGTAATTTTCCGTGGTGAAATTTGTGCATAAATTTTTCGAATTCAAATTGATAAATGTCATTCAGTTTCAATATTTTTAAGTTCTTGCACAAAGGAGTTATGTGACATCTATATTTGCTAAAAGTCATTATCCATAATATGTTGTTTATTAACACTGACAATGGTTGTAGAACAGAGTTATTGGCTGTACCCCACGAAATGACGCAATATTGTAAGTGACAATGAAAGAAGCAGAAGTATAATAATCTCAAAATGTCGATGGGAACAAACTTACGAATTTTGAAAAACATGTTGCAGGCATAGAGAAGTTTTCTTTTAATTAATTGAACATGGGATGACCAATCCAATCTACTGTCTATTAACACGCCCAAATACTTTACACATGTCTTTCCGTGCAATCATACGTTGTTAATATGAATATTGAAAGAGGTCAGTTCAATGGGACTGCATGAGTACTTCATAGACCTTGCCAACATGTATAATGACTTCGAATAATTGATCGATAATTTATTTAAACGCATCCACTTATCTACATTAGCCAATTCTGAGTTTACCAAGTCTTTCAGGAAAGTACATTTTTATGAGACAAACTAAGATACGTGTCATTTGCATAAAGTACTGTTTTGAAAGCAGAGCAGTTTGGAAGATAATTCAAACACATTATAAACAAGAGCGGACCCAGAACTGACCCTTGTGACTCTCCACAAGAAATATTTGCTAGCTGAGATTTGGTATTTTTAATAGTGGTGTAATGCCGACGATTTGAAAGATAGCTGGTGAATAGTTTTAGTGGCATTCCTCTTATACCAAAGTTGAAGTACAATTGTTCAAGTATAATTTTGAAGTTAACTGTATCAAACGCCTTTGATAAGTCGATGAATACTGAACAAGTACAAAGACCATTATCACTGTTGTTTAAAAGAGTGGAATGAATAGTTTCAACTGCGTAAGTAGTTGTAGATCTGGGTCTGTATCCATATTGATGTTTTGATAGTAAATTAAATTCTTGTAGATAAGAATACACTCTAGTATGCAAAATGTTTTCAAAAATTTTG
>JGI24159J19872_10000524_pt1 | contig 34767 bp, 20 predicted proteins | sample Ectturendosymbi4_FD_19872 | JGI IMG/M metagenome (IMG submission 19872) | reverse complement strand
GGTTACGTTTGAGCAGGGGGGGCTTGACATTATAAAATTTGACACAAACTCCACTGATTTATATCGTACTGTCCCACAGTGTTATACCTCGTGCTTTATTTGGGTTTTGCAACAGTAATAAGACTTCGTAAGTTTTTTGGTTCCACCAACGCTGCACATGGCCTTTCGTTTTGTTGTTACGATGACGCTCACACGAACTATTGGCGTCGTCGCAGAATTGACGACTTCGATTCAACTCGAGTCAAATGTCTTGTGTCTGGCCCTACTGCGCATGCGCGAATGAAAAGGTCACAAGGACTGACATTAAACACCAAATGCTGGCACCTGATGGTGGACAAATGTCTTGCTGTTGTTTTCGCCTTTTATTAAATTCTCGTTGTTTCAAGTGTTGTGCTTGGCTGCAGTTGTGGTCAAGGACGTCGGAGGAGGGCCGAGGCCGGTTCCCCTGGATTTTGAAATTAGACATTTTCCTATTAGGTATTTAGCAAAAAAGGTTGTTTGCTTAGTTTCGAGTTAGTAAAATGAAATTTCACCACCTTTGATCCTCCCGGAAAAATCCACTGCTGCTGGAAAAAAAATCTCCCCCCCCCTGGAAAAAATCCTCCCGACGCCCATGATTGTAGTGCCGTAAATCACGCGGTCACCAAAGCAGCTTCTGTTTTTTTGGCCGTCGAGATCAGGCGCTTGGTGCCTACGTGAACAGGTGACATCCTGGTTCATTTCTTCACGTCCTCATTTCTCTACGCGTTTTCCAGCTGAAGATCTTGACAACATCAGAGACACCTTCGCACCGCTGGCAAGACCCGAAAACGTCATCGGAATGCAGGCCCAGCTCTGGTCCGAACTTATTCGTGACGTGTCGGTCGCTCACTCGCAGCTCTTTCCACGCTTGATTGCCTTTGCGGAACGAGCCTGGCACCAAGTACGTTAGCATTTTTCAAATATAACTGTGACGCATGCCAGCGACAAACGAATAGAATGAAAAGGGCTGCGTTGTTTAGAGATGCCAGAAGAATGCGATCGAGAGCAATAAAATTTACATTATTGCGTCACACACAGTCATTTAGTGATTAAAATAGTTTTATTGTTGCGTCACAGACAGCCCTCTAATGATGAAAAATAGTTCCATTGTTGCGTCACAAACAGTCCTTTAATGTTGCAAAACTAAAGGCGATCACAGGTTGCGGAGGCTGGCAAAGTGATATCTGCTTCATTTGTTCAAATGAACAGCATTTCCAGCGCAGGCGAAACGGACAGTGTTGCAGCTGAAATCTTCAACGCTTCTCCCGCCTAATCCAGTGTTTCCCAACAGTTCTTACGCGGGTCGAAATGAACAGGTTTTCTACCCAGGGTTCCTACGGAGTCTTGCAAAGTATTGGTAAAATATTTGGACATTTTACAGTCTGGAAAAAATTTTTGGGGGTTTGTTAGTATGGTGAAAAGAAATTATTTTCCTGATTTAATCTTTTGACGTACATTATCATAGTATCTTATTCACGATTGATATAATTTTACTTAAATAATGTTAAATATCGCAATGATCTGACGTAGGCAGGTCATTCGGAAAAGTTAAGTCTGGAAAAGGTTTTGAAGTTTATATTCAAAGTTACGTACCCTGTCCACCTCATCAGCCCGAGCTACATTGTCCTGGTTTTACGCTCGTTACAAAACTAACGCGTCGTTTTGAAGTAGAAACCCTAATAAAATAAAATTGTTTCATTCATCTCTTGGCTGGCAGTTTAATTTGCTGGCAAAAGGCTGTTGTACAGTTTGAAGACGTTTCCAGGTATCTGCGCATCATCCTCAGAATAATTAATCCGCCGCTTGGCCCACTGTTGGGGGGAAACACTGGTCGCAGCTGAATGACGTCCACAAGTGACAGAATCAGGCACAGGTCCGGAATTTTCCATCCAGTATTGTGTATTGAGATTGGTATTACTGTCCATCAAAAGGAATCCCTGTCCAAACACCAATTTTAACACCAACAAACCTAGCATTTAACATCAATTTAATTTAACACCAATTTAAAGCAGGGTTGCAGAGCCGGAGTCGCAGGGCATCGGAGGTTTTTGGGTGGAGCCGGAGTCAGATTCCCAAGAACACCAGAAATCGGAGTCGGATTTTTGATCCGACGCCGACTCCGGAAGTCCAATTGAATCATTTTTTGCATCGCACTCATGAGTTAGAAATCCAAACTAGTGCCTGTTGAAATAATACAATTTCGTTTGTAACTTTATTGAAACAGAGAATTCTTGCTGTGTATCACGATTTCCACTGATTGCTAGTTAATTGTTGACAGTCGGAGTTCTAAGAACACTAGGGAGTTGGAATCAGACTTTTCATCCGACTCTGGAAATTCAATTGAATCATTTTTTTACATTGCACTTCTAAGTCAGGAGTCCTAACGCGTGCGTGTTGAAAATTTCAACATTTCAACTTGAAATGGTACAATTTCTTTTGAAACGTTTATCAAAACAGAATTCTTGCTGTGCACCACGATTTCTATTGGTTGCTAGTTGCTACTCGCTTCTTTGCCATTGTTGACAGCCAAATTCATTCACGTTACGTTAAGGAGCTGGAGTCAGAAATTTCGGAAAGGTCGGAGTCGGAAAATTTTGGAAGCTGAGAGTCGGAGTCGGTCATTTCGCTTCCGACTCCGCAACCCTGATTTAAAATGTTGTTAAAATTGGTGTCGAACCAATTCAACACCAGAGATTCGTGTTAAAGTGAAAGATCGACGAATCAAGTCAGCGTTCGCAGGCGATCGTTACGCTTGGGTTAACGAACAGATCAGCACATCAGCATCGCTTCCGATGCAAAGCTTCTTTTCGAATGCTAGCCGCGTGTTCGGTTTTCGTCACAAATTGAAGCGAGACCTTCACCTTACGTCGATGCGACGTCTCTACCATCTCTGTTTTCCTCGGCTTCAGGAACTTACTGTAAAAGAATTGGGTGTCGTCGTTGTGGGTTCGATTCTCGTTGAAGTCGAGGCTGTGGGTTGTGCATCTTTTGGCTGTTTGAAATCGTACTGTCTTTAAAGCGACTTGAAAAATTATTTTCAAACGAATTAATTCGCGGCAGTTGTACTTAAGTTTTAACCTGAGCAATAAAAAAGCGCCTATTTATCCGCCCAAGGGCCATTTCACCTTCTACTACTGAATAGCGGTTGGCTTTTGCACCAGAAACCCGTGATCCCTTACCAGCGTCTTGTGCCTGTTGACATCATGAGCAAAAAAACGGGGTCCTTTCAAACGCAAGGCAAACGTTTTCTCGACTTGATGTCAGCTTTTATGACGTATATGAACGATGCGTCACTGTTCTCGTTGCAGAACTTTGAATGTTCGTTCGATGTTCATGAGGGCATAGCGTCAACTGGACGTAAAATCGGCCGATTCTTTGCAAAAACGTTGTATCTTGCAAATTTTTTGATGCCTCGAGTTTTTTCTTTTTGTAAACGTGAACGTTTTTGACCCCCAGTGTAATCTCGCCCTCCCCCCAACTTTTTGGTTGGGACCTTTTTCTAGGCAGTTGACGCAACACTAAACTTCATGTGACGCAACAAAAACTTCACGTGATGCAACAGAAGCTTCACGTGACGCAGCATTTTACTTCATGTGACGCAGCAAAAACTTCATGTGACGCAGCAAAAACTTCATGTGACGCAGCAAAAACTTCATGTGACGCAGCAAAAACTTCATGTGACGCAACAAAAACTTCATGTGACGCAACAAAAACTTCACGTGACACAACAAAAACTTCACGTGACGCAACAAAACTTGATGCGACGGGACAAAAACTTTCTTTTTACGTACTGCATGCGACCGAAATGTTTCATGCGCGAGTTTCCGCGTTCTGCGGCAGGCCGACTGGGAAGTGGAGAAAGGTCGGGAGGCGCGACATCACCGTGCCGAAGATTGGGAAGAGTTCGCAAACGTGGTTGGGTACAAGGAGTTGGCGAGGCTGAAGAGCAGAAGGATACGTTACCGCGTCCCTCCGCCCGGCTTCAGGTGAGTGGAATAACTTGACCCTGACCTTGAAATAACTTAAAGCTTCGCCACAGAAGGCTGCATCGCATCCATCAGCAGTCGCATCATACCGATAGTTGGTTTGCTGTGCGGAAATTGTCTTTGCTGCCGCCTGTCGCAGTAGGTTGAGCTGTTCGGGCCCACATACGGTAAGTCTATATAGACCTTTGCATCCCTGCCTAAGGCAATAGTTTGAAGTTATACTCAAATCTCACGTAACTAACCACTTTCAAACACAACCCACACCCGCTCTCAGCCACATCTAGCAGGGCAGCAAGCTGACAATCGGCTTGTTAGCAACTGGCGGGAAAATGTGACATATCCGGGCGTATCTCAAGAGGCCATGACTGAACCAGCTTCCGGACTTTTCGTGCAAATGTAGGAAATGCGCTGTCTTTCATTTTTTTCCAAATGTTTCAGCAAAATGCTGAGCTAGTTCAAAAAAAGGAATTAAAAACATTTTTTCTTTAATTTTCCGCGGTAGCGCGTTGTAGACAGAACGAGCTGAGGACTGTGATTGGGCCATGCTGCTGGGTCCCCCCCCCACCTTTTGACACCCCTGGACGTTCTATATGGAAGTTGACTTGTGCAGTCCTATGCTTTTTTACGATTGGGAGCGTAGCCTTGAGTTAACGTCGAGGAGATGAATAACTTGAAAACAGCCAATCGGCCTCTTCACTGACCGTGCTTGAAGTGAGCTAAGAGTGGTAATCGTAACTGAAGCGGAACGAATACGTTGAAACCTTGAATTCAGATAGACGCAACACGACACCCCCCAAACCTACTAGTTAAGTGCGATGACTCAAAGTTCGTATGCGAATTACCTGAAGATCGGATTCGATCGCTCTCTACGTTGCAAAGATGCAGAAGCCCAGCTCCAGGTGCGATGCAGCTGTCTGTGACGTCACAATCCAACAGCAGCCGCGACGAGTGCTCATTGTTCGGAGTTGTGCGTTCGCAGAGCAAATGTCATCTGACATCGAGTGTTTGCGAATTTTTTCAGGCTTTTGTGCTAAACAGACGAACTTAACCGTTTGCCAGCGTCTGCATTTCTTCTACTGTAAGTCAGCTTGCTGTCCGCCCGCGTTCATCATGTAGAAATAAGGTGTTCTAAGCCTCATGGAGAGGTATTTTAACAACTTGAATGCGTCCCAAATCGTTTTCGGCATTCAAAAAAACCTGCATTTTGCGCTCAGACCAAAACCTAGCGGCAATCCTTTTCTTTTGTAGATTCGCGAATGACACGATTGAGATCGGTTGTCTCTACCCTGGCCTCGCATTCAAGCACCGAACTGTGGACAGTTACGGCGAGACGTCCAAATGGGGACCTTGTGTCACCGGCCAAACCCTCAGCCCGGGTGTGCTGGGTCACGAGTTCGTGACGTCAGACGGCGAAAGAACCAGCCGCGTGATCAAATACAAGGAAAAGACGAAAGCGGACGACGAGGAATGGTGGGGTTGACCGCGATGCAGGCAGGCGAGATGAAAACGACGCGCGGCGGTCGCTTTCACATTGTGAGGTCACAGGCGGTTAACGTTCGTTGCTAGCCAACGTTCGCATCGTGCGTGCTCCTTTCCGAGCGTATTGTATATACGCGTTCGTCTCGCTGCGATAACACATAGGCTGCGTAGTGGTCGCTAGGCAACGCGGTGTACACTGCAGTATCGGGAATTTCTTGGCGAACGCTGAAAAAAAACCTTCGGTTTTAAAAACACCATTTTTCTTTCGTGCTGCCGAGTGCGGTTGGGGTGATGGAACTGTCCCGAGCCCGACCAATTCGTTTAGTGAAACACTCGCCGTTTTCTTTCGTTGCAGGAGTTATTTTTAGCACGGCTGCACTTGCGTGTGTGACGAGCAGTAGCGTTACGTATTTCTTTTCTCGTATCGACTCAGCTGACCCTGACGGAAATTTCTAAACAAGTGGGAACCAGACGCCGCACTTTCCTTGCCTTGCACTTACAAGATCAGCTTCTTGCTGGTCAAAGGCGCATGGTAGAGACGTATGAAACAAGTAATGACTGAAAAGCACACCAGAACGTGAACAAGTTTTCTTATCGAACTGCGACCAATTGACCAATAAAATGCCACGCTGACGTGTCACGTGATCACCGGACGATTTTTATTTTCGATCTTGCGTACAGGAGATCATTAAATTACCTGACTTCAATGACATCTTACAAACCTTACATTACCTCCTCCACTACGCAGCGATAAACGACTACAGACCGATAATAATTTGCAAAGCACGGATCTGGGGCGGTCGGAATTTCTAAACTTTTTTTCGTCTTGGCGGCGACTCTAATCACCAAAAATGTAGCAGTCAATTGCGTCACGTATGTTTTCGAGGTGCCAAGCCGTAGTCAGCACTGACAATGCAAAGTCTGCCTCCTCCATCGGCACTGCCTGGAGCGTTGTTTGCAAAATATACGTTTCGTGTTTGTTCATTGTAAATGGGGATGATCCTTCTTTGTTTGTTTGGGGATGATCCTTCTTTGTTTGTTTGTTTGTTTTGTAATGGGGATGGTCCTTCTTTGTTTGTTTGCTTCTTTCAAATAGAAAAGCACATTTCTCGTAAGATCACTCGCTGTGCAACCAGCGCATCAATTTTTTACGCGATTATCGTGCAGCAATGTGCCTTTCAATACAAAACGAATATTTACTTGAAAGTAAATTTGTTTTCAAGACATCTGCAGCAACCTGGCCTCGCCGGGTCTTATTCGGTGATCACGATTGCTTTTAATTCCTTTTTTTAATTTTGGACTGGTCGATGGATAAAATTGCTTATGTGTTGTGGTCACGTGGTCTTCAATGGGTAAAACACCAGATTTTCGTTTAAAGTTTGCAACAAGAAAAAGGTTGACTTAAAAGAGTGTTGACTTTTACTGCGATAAGCGCTATCTGTTGCGTATTTTCAAGAATTCAACGTTTCGGTTTCGATATTCGCTTGAAAACTGACTGGAACCTGTGGACATCAGATTTATGCAAAGGACACGGTGTTTATACATTGTTTTTGTTATTGTTTGTACACTGTTATTGTTTGTACGTTGTTGTTGTTTTTTGCGCTCAGCTGTAATTTGCAAGTCACCCACACCCAGGTCGACAATTCCATGACACAGTGCTTCCCAACCGGTGTCTCGCGACGCGCTGATGTGCTGCAACACACTGGCGTGTTGCGACACACATGATGTGCTGCCGACACGCTAGTGTGTTGCTACACACCAGTGTTGCGACACATGATGTGCTGCCGACACGGTGGTGTGTTGCAACACAATGGTGTGTTGCAGCACACTGCTGTGCTGCGAGACACTAGTGTACTGTAGCACACTGCTGTGCTGCGTGCGAGACAGTCCCGAGTGCGCCGCACAGTTTTCAAAATTGAGAATCTATCCTTTGGTCGAGTCGCGTGCGGTAGGTTCAACCGAGAGGACGTTTCTATCACTTTCGCTTCAGTCACCAGCCGTACTTGGTCGCTGGCAAAGTGTCCCGTGGCCGAAGAAAGGTTGGGAAGCGCTCCCCCCAACAGACCTGGGCGGGGGGTGCGGACCACCGCGCAAGCGCAAACGCGCTTTTGCTTATGACGTCGGCTGTGCAAACCTTCGTGATTGCTTTTTTTGACGAAATAGCATGTTTTTCCACTGTTTCATTGTGCTCGTCTCGTCGTTTACCCATCGCCTTGCGATACCAAGCGCTGCATTTCGACCTCAACTAACCACGTTCTGTGCAGTTCAGCCTCGTGGGCTGAGGATCTCGCTTTTTTCGTTCTTCCGGTATCTGCGTCAGCGTTCCGAAGCACTTTCAATTGTAGAATTTTATAAGTTGCAGCAGGCCCGTAGCCATGGGGGGCGTTCGGGTGCAGTACCCCCCAAGCTTTGTGCCCAGAAAAAAATTGTTTAAAACATAAAATAAAAACAAAAATATTGCGCCCCTAGAAATGTATTTTCTCCCTCCCGCAAACCTTAAAACCTGGCTTCGGGCCTGGATTGTAGGCAATCTTATTTCCTGGTGCTTGACCGACTTCCTACCTCGGCTGTGGGAGACCCTCTAACTTTCCACCCATAGTACGTGATGCCACGCCTATGTTGGTTTTAGTCGCGCTCAAGCGAGCCATGCTCTGGTTGTTGACGACATGTCCGACGCTAATGCACTTTCGTTCACAGTTCTTGGGGATGGCGACAAAAGTGCAAACTCGAAGCTCCCAGCTGGAAATTAAACTATACGGTGCTACCGTCGCTACCGCAAACAAGCGGTGTGCGATTTGCTGCTCCGATTTCTTCCGCCATCTGTGTAATTGTGCATTTACCCCTGGTCCGAGTGGCTTCAGATTTCCTCTTATTTTCATTTCATTGCGTAGATACTAGAAACCTATTGCTGAGTCGCTGTTGCGGCCCCCGACGCTCAAATACACGTCTGCTTGCAAGCAAAGGTTGGATTGCGCGTCTGTGCGAGGTATGCGAGCAAAACCGTTATTGCGTCACCAAAGCGCTTGCGTTGGCTGCCGTGATGGAATGCCGAAGTGGCAACGATTCTCACAGTCAACCTTCCAAGGCTGAAAAAGTTTGGATCGTTCGTACGATTGGAGACCAGCCTCGTTGTTGTTATCCTTTTTCTGATCTGTCCTTTCGCTAAACTAAACTTCACTGGCCAGAAATGCGCCGGAATGAGTGATGAGTTCAACTCAGCCCGCTATATTTTTTCCGCTCGGAAGTCACAAAAAGTACTGCGTGTAGAAGAAAATTGCAGTCGTTGTTACGCTTCAAACGCTGGCGATCAGATTCATTAGACACGATCTTGTCGCTACATGACACATCCGAGATCTGACGTTTTGGAGTTAGTAAAGAAACGGGGCTCCAAAATACCTTTTTATGATTTTTCCTTTGTAAAGTGAAGAAGAGCAAAAAGGTCATCATTTTTGACACTGCTTCAGGGGGACGTTAATCTCATTTCAGGGCATTTGCATTAAATTCACCCTCGTTTGGTCTGCTTGTTGACAATATTCAATTGTTTTTAGTCAACGCTTCTTTGCCTAAAGAAGATCGAACGTTAAGAACATGGGTGGGAGGGAGGGAGAGCGCGGTAACCAAAGTTGAAATTGACATTCGGTGATGTGGCAGCTCGCATATAACGATGTCAGTTAACAAAGTAAGATTTTTCCCGAGCAAATGCATCAGCGTCCCAAAGCCGTTTGCATTTATTCCTGAAAACAAACATCTGTTCGCCGATAAAGGTCAGTGCGTAGGTTAAGATGGAACAATGTATCAAAGAGCGCAAAGGTTTATGATTCATTTGCGTATAACAGCAGAAGGCACAGGGTTGGTTCAAGAAGGTTTCCAGAGACAGTGGCAGCATCGTGACGGCGTCAGTGAGACCTGCGATATGTTCTAGGAAAATACCGCCACCGGGCGGAGACATTCCACACACCTTGCAGTTCCTTCATAATTTATTTTTTGAATACGGCAGTCGCTTCGTAACAAGCAGTGAGATTCCAGACGTCGTTTGAGAAACGTTTGAAACCAGAACGCGTGAAGGCTGGGCCGCAACCAGCTGATGGTTTCGGCGGAGGCAAAAATGATCGTAACTTGCTGTTGTACTATTTTCGGGGGAAAATGAGCCTGGTTGCGGCTCTGTACGAAGGTATTACGTTTCTCGTTAGGTCAAAAGAACCAGCCGTTTTGTTTTTTACGCAGCCGGTTGCCTGGTAGCAGTTGTTCTCTGATTCGTTCCACGTGAAGATAATGTGAGCCAGGAAAAGAGATGTTGTTCCACACGTCTCCCACAAAAAATATCGCTGTGCATTTCCTGCACAATCAGCGACTGGGAGCCAAAAGTACTTTTTCGTAGTGCTTGATTTAGAACCAAAAAAACGTTTTCCTACGTCTTGTCCTGGGTTCCGATTGGCATGGCTTTTAAGCCTAAAGAGAATCCTTTCTTGTTATTTCCCCTCAGCCCAAGTAAAGTCGTCAATGCCAATGACGAGAAGGTACCACAAAGCAGGGGTGTAGTGGCAATTTTATAGGTGGCGCAGCTCTGGTGGGCATTTTCGCTTATATTTGTAGGCAACGACCGATCATTTACTGATAGAGGTGGCGGAGCGGATCTCCGGCAGCACTACACCACAAGCGTGGAGACATTTACTTCATAAAATTATGGAAAAACGCGCATTTGGTTTATTTCCACAACTAGACCGTATAGCATCTTGTCACACGACAGAACCTAGCGACGAATGAAACCTTTCACCAGGCTTTATTCAACTAAGAACATCAGCACGCATAAACATTTGCAGCGTAAGTCGATAAACATAGCAACCGCCTGGTACGAACGAAACTGAACACAATCTGATNCTGACGTACGATGCAAACGGCCAGGCAAAGCAATGCAATTCAACGTGGCATGTAATCAGCAAGTGAAGCAATCAGTGCAGGCGACCGCGGGCATCAAAACCATCACACATATTTTGCCAATAATCACAGGCGTACGGGAAAGCATTTCACACACGGGTGGGGTGCACTGAAAAAATGTCATTGCCTTGATTTTTGACACCTGCTATGACCCATCGCCTTTTCCTTTCCTGTAAAGTACATTTCCATCGCCTGACATTTACTCTGAAGGTGAAGAAACATTAACAGTCGTTGATATTTTAGTGAATTGTAAATATCAAAAAACCGTCAGTACCTCATTAATTTTGCGGATCAAATCCTTCAGACTTCACGTTTCACTTAGTAGCTGTCACAGTCCTGCCATTCTTTTTTATTTGTCTTTGAAGCTAATTTTTTGGCGCTGGAGTGAAACCAAAGCTTTCCTGCTTGGCCCGATTTTGAATATTGCACCGCTAGATGGCGGCCGCTCCGCCTCGTACGCTTGCCTGCAATGAATGATCAATACTTGTCTGTGGTATATTAGCAATTTCTCATTTTCAAATAACGCTGCGCTACAAGATGCCAGACAGATTTTCTTGAGTCAACGCTCTGCCTGGCTGCTTTCGGCCTGTAAGAATATTGCGAACATTCTGAGTGAAAACCTCTTAAAATCTTTATAACATCCACACCTCAGCCAAAGCCTCCTGAGTTCAACAACCACCAAACCGGGATGTGTTATCAAANAAGCTGTAGTTCAGTGGGTGTGCTTNNAAACGATGAACGGCGTCGCACGGATTTCTATGTCAGGTGAAGGCATCACGTACGTCAATCAGCATGCCAACAGGCGTTATTAGGTCAAAATTGACTCTGGGGACTTTCTGCGCGTTGTTCGTTACAGTGCGGCAAATGCAAGGTTGGCTCAAGAATATTTATACTACGGTTGTTTGATGTGGCGTGTGAATGCAAACCGTCTTCTCCGTTTAGGTGCTTTACCTTCACTTGCAAGATGAGAAAATAAGATCAAAAAAGAACCGCTTTTATTGAATGAAATGGGGCGCAATAACTTGTCGCTGGGTCGCAACCGGCAGACATTTTTTGGGAGAGGGAAATGTTTGTAACTTGATGTTGCGCCTAACAACTCAACATATTTTGAAGGTTTCGGAGGGAGGCAATTGCCCGGTTCTCCCACATGTGGTTGCGGTCCTGACATGTTCACATATTATTTGCTCGCAGGAAATGATGACGAAGCTGCTGCAAATGAACTTTTGTGATTATTTCCCTAAAATCTTTAGTATCTTCGAGTGCGCAATTTCGCAATTAGATTACCTGAAATGCCAGTGCAACCTGCCAAGTGGTATTGCAGTTTTTACTACGCTTTACAAATGGCATGAGTCTGATTATCCTCTTACAATCTTTGAGCAGTATGAGTGCAGCACTGCTGAGAACACGCAGTTTGCTCATTTCCTCAAGCCGCATTCCTGTTGAAAGAAAAGGCAACTGAGAAATTGATAACATAACGCGCCACTTAAAAGCGGGCTTGGTTTTTCATTCGGTTCAGACACTCCACTAGACACCGTTATAAATCTCACATGCCGCAAATTAGTTGGACTGCAGCTCACTGGGATAAATAAGCACACGAAAACGTGAATAACCTCAGATCCACTAGTGTTGTGACGTCAGTGCCTCACGGCGGCGACCGTTTGTCTGGAAATCCTTTTTTCGTGTGGTTGATTGCAAAATCAGCGAAAAGCTTGTTTTAGCTTGACACAGCAAAAATCTGTTTCATCAGAAAAATGTTTGTTTCCGGAGTGATAGGAGGATTTAGCACTGGTACTACTTTTCAGTGTTTCCCGTAAAATTTTATCACAAGCCACTCCTTGTTCAGGTTTCGATGCAAATTTAGAAGAATGAGAAAAACCTAAGATTTTGTAGGGCAACAGTGTCCCGACCCTGCCGTCCGGTCATTCGTACGTTGCCAGCCGTCGAAACGTGACTTCGTTCACAACATTTGGCGAATTTATTGAATGGCATGTCCCGCAAAAGAAACTACTGCACGGTCAAAACAGAAAACAATCTGCTATTTTCGCAACACAAAGCATTACTACGTGAAGGGAAAAGCGAGCGAAAAGAAGAGGACAATAGAATTATCTACAGAGTGTTTGGGGGCGCAGGCGTAAGGTGCCCGGTTGCAAGCAGAGAAACAGTGAGAAAAACGTACAACACGATCTCAAAACAAAAAACACGAACGTTTAGGCGCTACGGGCTTAGTACGATTGGCCTCAGTGGGCGACGGCCGCTGGTCACGTGAAGTGAACGCAATAATGAAAGTGCCGATCACAGTTATTTCCAAGTTCTGCACAGTTGTGGTTAGCAGTCGCAATTGCTGCCACCACAAATACGGTGAGAACTTCGAAGTCAGACTTGCGGCGCAAAGGGAACAGCGACATCTTGAGGCAGCAGATAACCCTGAGTGTGATCGTCAAGACGAAAATGCTAAGTTGCATCGTTACGGTCGACTGCCCCGTCCCGCAAATCGCCAACGCATTGAATTCGTCGCCAAAAGTCACGCGCAAGAGGTATTTGAAAACTTCCTTGTCACTAGAGCGAAAAACGACTCGAGACCACCAAAAGGTTAAACTGAAAACCCAGCGGAATAAAAATGATCTATTGGTAATTCTAATCCTGTTCGACAGGAATTTTTGGACAAGCGCTCGTACGCACTGTGCAAAAATCAAAATTCTACTTGTACGAAAAATTCCACTCCCACTCCATTTAAGATGTTGCTTTATCGGGAGAACAAAGTGTCGCTTCCAGAACTAAATGAAACGCGAGCTCGTGAAGAAAGCATTGGCCGCTTTTTCGTTTCTCACACAAGCGGTTGGACAAACGTCAGTGGATCAGAAATAAAGAAAACTTAGATCAACAAACCAAAGCTCGATATTTATTGAGCGAATGCGAAAGATCTACAGCTCTCGTTGCCGCAGCAACGCGCCGTAATTGAAGGGGCAACAAACTGAGCAGCACATCGCAGGAACAAAACACGACGCAAACGGTAAACCCTACCACAGTTGTGCGACGCAAAAGCAGGCAACACTACACGTAAGGCGACCAACGAAAGGCAACCGCTTCCGTAACTGTGACCAGTCACGAGCTGAGTTGCGTTGAGCCAGGTGATGGATACACACATGCTATGTGGCAAAACGGTATTTTTGGAAATACGGTTTCGAAAAAACACAGAATCAGACACCACATGCGTATGGGAAGGTCGTTTTTATGATAATAAGGAATACTTTCTCACTTTTACGATTTCAGACACCGGCTGTTACCATGGTTTTACTGCACGGTGGATCAATCTTGTTTAAAAAAATATGACGTGATTTTGTAGGTTTTTCTTAAACAACAGTCATCGCAGCACCGTTTTCAAAGCACCACTGCCATTTCGACAAATCTAAACTTTCAATACTTGCTGCCCTGATTATCTGATTTTAACAGATGTCCTCAGTCTAAAAAATTTACCAGCACTGCTAAAATGACTCAAATTTTCGCAAATTTTGCCGTGACAAGGGGGATGTACTCCCCTCCAGAACCCCCCTCACACGCCTGTGGGTATCGTTATGCATGGGCTCAAATCAGCACAGTTGAGCTTTGCCTCCTGAACTTTGCAGCGTGCCTGGTGTAACGACAGATGAAGTTAAATAATTGCGTCCGTTTTCATTCCAGCGCATTAAGTATGGGAGGCTGCAAGAAGTTCGACCAGCCACTCAACATCCCGCCGCCAAACGGCACTGGTCCGCTCGCTTGCGAGTTCACTAACAATCGGTTTTCGAACGACGGCGTCATAATGAGATCGCGCGGTGCCGCCCCGTCCAGCGACGGCGTCATAAACGACGTCGTGCTGTTCGGAATGCCCGATATGAAAAAATTCTGACTTAGACGCGTCGCCGTCTCGGCGGGGACCTGTTGCAGGGGGGGAGCCGCGACAAAGGGCAGTAGCGACGGTGCCACATTGGAAATGGGTTGGCAGTGAAATTGGTCGTACTGATTGTTGTGCTGTTGCTTGGCAACAGCGACCACCGGGTCGCGCATCCGTGGCATTTTGCGCATCGGCTGATAACTGTACGTCACGTCGTCTGGTGACACAGCTCGCTTTAAACGTGTCGCGTTCCCATTGGCCAGTCCCGCTGCGACGTTTCCCTGCCGAGTCAGCAGCTGCTGCTTTATGGACGGAAATTGCGCCGATGGAATCCTCGTGACGTCACTGAGCGTCCGTTGTGTCACGGCAGAAACCTTGGCGCGTTTAGTCTTTTGGCAAATGGCGCATGCGCAGAAGACGGGAGGAGGGATTGGCCATTGATTATTGTTGGCAAGCGCAGCTTGAGCGGATGCCGATGATGACGACGCGTACGTTGCCGCCAGGTGATCGGCAGACGCGGCAGCTTTCGCTGACCGCTTCGATTTTGGAAAGCTCTGAACGGCGGAGACCGCGCGCGCGGCGGAAGGCGCCTGCTGGCCATAAGATGGCGTCAAAGCAGCAGAGAAAGGGTTCTGACTCAGCAAGGCTGTCTGTTCGCAGATGTGACGCAGGTTTTCGGTCGCCTGGGAGCAGTTGGAGAAAGCAGCCGCGGCAAAGGCGGAAATCTGCCTCAAGTACTCGGATGTAGAACTACAGCCGGTTCCCAGAGCAGGTCCTGAGCCGTCGGGCCACGACGGCCGCGGCGGTTGTATTCTTGACATCGCAGACAGGTTGAGTTGCGATTGTTGTGTTCTAATTCGGTCACGTGGTTTACTAACAACAAGAAGTTTCGACGGGGAGTGACGTAAGCGAGTCGCTTCTTTTGACTGTCTCAAGTAGCGGTAGCGACAGTCGGTTACCGGCGCGATCATCAACAGCGACGAGCTGGCATTGGGATCGCGAGGTCTTGCCTGGAGCTGTTGCCATCGCTTGGACCGGATTTGAGGAACTGCAACAAGAAAGGCGACCATCAGAACGAAAATATTGCTCGACTAAACAAGCGCGGGGAGTGAAGACATTTTGATTAGTGGAAGACAACCTCTGGGGAAAACAAGTGTGTTTTACTGGGGGGGGACAAATATGGCAAGAAAACAAAGTAGGGCATAAATGACCTCGGCGTCCAATAATATTTGGGCTATCATGGGAGCTAAGCTAAATTCGGGGACGATTTTCCCCTGGAACCCCTAGCACCAGGACAAGGAACGCATTGTGTGATCGACGCACTTCAAATAATACATCTTGGCCATGGCTTTGGCCCAATCAGACATAACCACATCCAAACACCCCTGAAGGTGTCGTTTTATCCCTCGCAAGTGGTTTAACATCAAGGACATTGGAGAAAAACGCAGTTTACATTTACGTTTACAGCAGTGGATTTGCTATACCTGAATGTATGGGTTGACCGGGCGTGATGTTTCTTTGAGGCGGAGTGAACAGATACAAAAAGTCCTTTTTGCAAGCGTCATGCAGGTCGAAACACACGGCATTTAAGTAAAAACAGCTTGCAATTTAAATATCCCCGCCTCAGCAATGGACAGGGTTTCGCGAAGGAAACATCGCACGCCCCAACGTAGCCTGAAGGGTTTTGGCATTAGTTTTAGCTTTTGTCCGCGCATTCAGCAGTAAATAAACATTTACGGGATAATCTCTTTGTATAGGGCGCCATGCATATTCTGTAACAAGCTGACGGTTTCACTGGTCTGGTGCTTTCTGCAGCAATGTTAGTTGCTGCAGCTGCATTTTTGTCCAGGGAAGCCGACCATTCCTGCCTGGTTGTTTGCGACATTGGTTATGTGTTGCCGAGCAGCGAGCCGCAGTGGCGTAGTCAGCCTAAACTTTTAGGGGGAGGCAAATCGTTTGTTTGACTTTAAGCGAGCAACAGCAGCATTTTGTTTGGGACACCGCCTCAGCACAAAATGACAAGGTATGCTAGAAATAATTTTTGGGGGAAAGGCCTCCTTCCCCCCCTGGCTACGCCCGTCGCAACTTGTGACGCTTTGCTCAGCTCCCATTTAAGCTCCACTTCAGCCGGCGCCTGCTGATCGTCAAAAGGCGACAGGCGGCAGTGAAAAAGAACATCCCTGCTTGAAGGTTTTGAATAAGAGCAGTGCGAGCGCTTTAATTGCGTAATGCGCCGCTATCAGCTGAGCAAGACCCATTTTCTAGCTACACTGTTATTGGAAACTTCTCATTTCGCCAAACACCACTGTGCCAGCCGATTACTACGCTAATACATCCCCGGCTAGGAAGAGCTGCCAATATTTATAACCTCGACCCGCAACCAAAGTACTTAGTTCAGACGAAAGTCCTCGGAGAAGCTAGTAATTGCTGTACCGGCGATATGCGCCTCCCGCTACGGATATCAGTTTCTTATTCGCTAATTTTACCTTCTCCGAGTTCAGTCCTGCGATTGGCCTCGGACATCACCGTGTCCCTTCTGCTTCCAGCAATTTGCTGTATCACTTTGGTGAATGGTTCTTTGTCGGGTGACGCCTGCTATCTGATTACCGCGATAACAAGAAATCAACTGGCGCAATGTGCTTGTTCATATTGGTCGGTTCCGGTTGTTGAGCATAGGTGAACACAGTGGGGGTTTTGATCGCACAGCGCCTTTTCGTAAAGGAAAGATTGTTTATGAAACACATCGCTTACTGAAGGAAGATAAACCCTGACGTTTCAACCACGACCCTTCCACGCTTTAAATGAAGTTTAAATGAAAATGGTTCAAACGGTATTTACTTGATTGACGCTTCCAGGTAAAGAAAGCAACTGTTAGCAGATCTAAAGTGGCTACAGCTCGTAGGTTCCGAGTCTGTTGCTTCTAAAACAACCTCATTCTAGTTCGGCAACAAGTAGTCGTTCTAGTTCAGCAACGGTGAATATAGCATCTGATATGTTCACCGACTTCCATTTTTTTCTGGAGTGGAGATTACACCCAAACTCAAAATATGCGCACAGTCACAAGCACACTTTAAACCCGCTTGTGCTTTGAAGATCAGAGACTGCTCAAGCCTTATGCTCGCCATATTCACTTTTCAGGGGGCGTTATGAATGTTTGCATGATGCACACTAAAATAGTGGGGGCAAAAGAAACCATAACCAAGGAAAACCCGGGTGTGCTCCGTTTCAGCAAGCAAATGACTTGATCCGGTCTGCATTGCAACGAAATCGCAACAACACCTGTGCAAAGAACCCACTCGCCATCTTAACTCCGGTAAATACGAGCTGCTGAAGAGCAGCACCAAGAATACCAAACTCCGTGTCACGACGTATCAAACTCCGTGTAAATATCAAACTCCGTGTCAGGTCACTCACCTTTTCCGCTGCGCTTGGGAATCAGCACCGCCAGTTTCTGCTCAGTACTGGTTCGTACGAGGTAATTCGTGAGGTCACCCAACGTCACGTCCGGTCCGCGCATCAGCGCGTCACTTGTGTCTGTTGCCATGGCTACAGAGGAGCCTACAGAGCAGAGCACCGGCAGGGCACGGTTGACCTCTACTCACAACAGCAGCCGACAAAACGCTACGACTAGTCCTGCAAAACAGTAGCTACAACTTTAATCCTCGCAAACAAAAGATTTTCCGTGATTCAGCCAACAAACGGGGACGTTCGCGCGCAAGCGAAAGAACTCGCTGTTTGGTCGCGAACGCGCTCGCAGTTTTAGCACTGGCGATCGAAGCTGGTCGTCAGGGTTTTTAAACAATCGTCCCAGGAATGCGCGACGCAATCGATCCGAGCCATCTACCTCCAAAACAACGCGAAAATTTTTTGTCGCGTCGAACAAATTTCTCGGCTTCTTTCCACCTCCGACGGGGGAACACGCCAAAGCTGGCAGTGTTGACAGGCCTGGTGTCGCCACTCCATCGTTACTTTCAACCAACAGCGACTGTGCCATCGATTGATAGGAGTATAGTCGGACTATGGCACGACAGCCAGCCATGGCATTGGACCTCCATAGGGGTCTTTCACTCTTCGCCTAAGTCCATTCTCAGTTAATCGCCAACTCCATCCTCTCAACGCGTATCAATTGTACGCGTATGCTTCTTAAAGTGCCAAGATTCGAGACGACATGAACGCAATCCCCAGAACGCGAAAGCGAATGCACGACGAGATGCAAAAAACGAAATGACGAAACCAAAGCAACACGAAAAATCGCCCATAAAGAAACCGAACTCGCGGATTTCCAGACACGAAAAGCCTCTGCACGTCGAAAAGTCCCTTGCGATAGATCTGAACTACTGTAGACCTGAACGACAGCCGAGGAGTGCGCCGCGATCCTCATCACTTTCGCAGTCGTCGGCGCTAATTTTCGCGCGATTAGGTCACCGGACGTCAGCAGCAAAGGGCTGGCCGATATTTGAGCCAGAATTGCTTTTGCACTCGCTCTGAAGATTCGTTCCGCTTTCGAGGATGACTGGCACAGCAGGCGTTCGTCATCCAATGTAATTCAGCCGTCGGAGCCCCACTGGAGCAGCGACGATGTAATCTGCAGGTACTTATTTTCTCGATAATTGTCGCGTGGTGACGTGGTCGCTTAACGGTCCGAGCGAAGCCGTCACGGCGCCCACATCGGCCTGCGGGATTGGCCTTAGCAGCAAACACGACTTTGCTGATTCAGCTAAGATTTCTAAACCCCTGCGTGCGCTGGATTGTTGTGTGTTACTTTGCCCGAAACGGCAGATGTTTCTGGATGCACACTTATGAAAAAAACATGGCGTGATGAGTATTTTGAGTGACATGCAAGTGTTCTACTCTGGTGAAATCTAGAAATTGGCACTGGAGCTGCATGCTTTCAACAACGTTTCTCGTTTCATGTAGAAGTGTTGAAAATTAATGTTTTTCAGTCAGTCCGGTTTTATACTCAATCAACCAAGAAACGTTTGCCGTGATTTTCTTAACAAGCATTTTCTCTTCGAATTTAACACTTTTTCCAGACCTGATGACAGCAAAAAATATTGAAGACAATATTTCAAACAATTGTATAGGAACCAAGTAAGTATAAGTCCTTTCACCGCAAATTGAACACGGCATGGAACCAGCCATTAGTTTTGTATAGCATTTGCCCGGACCGGCACAAGCAAGCCACAACTTTCTACTCCATTACCGGAGCAAACTACTTCTACTGATTCGCTAAAAGCAAACCGACTCGATCGGAAAAAACCCTAATGTCAGAATGCTTTAATCTAAATCCATGACCGTCGTGGCAGATACCGTGACAGCTGCGCTAGCTATTAACCTCACGAAGTAACTGCGCCACCAGCACTGCGAGCGTCACGAAAAGTCAGTACGGAGCAAAAACTCACAAAAATTCGGTCAAAGATGAGCAGTGCCTGGTATGAACGACGAGTCCGCAAGTTTCGATCGGCAACTTTGTTCATCACATGCTGCTTACAAATTGACCTGATGCGTAATTGAGCGAAGTTTAATTGCATTTCAAACGATCAAACTCTTCGATCGGGGGGCTTCAGCCTTATGACGTAAACGTAGTTTTTTTTAGATCAAAATTTTCCGTGTTGCCGCGCTAAGCAATCACTTTCCCCTGTTTACCTCATAATAGCTGCAACCTTACCTCATAGATCGAGTGGTCAAAAGACAATCAGGATCCAAACCAACTATGGACAAACGTTCTAAGAAAAACGCACCACCTTACAGGGATAGTTTGAGCTTGTTTGTAACGGAGAGTCAGCCGGCCATGGATGGACATTCGAGCAAAGGAAACGGTGATTCACAAGCGCGCATCACGTGACCTAATCGAACGCGACGAGCCTGAGCAATCTGTGGTTCGTCTGGAGGACAATTGTCCTGAGAATGAAGTGCCCCCTTATGGATTTGCCCCACGATAAGGGACAGTGACGTGGGGCGCGCACCGGAGAATGGCGAAGGTGAAAAACACGGAATGCTTCGCGATCGTCTTTTGTTTTTTATTATCGTAACTCACCTTAGAGACAAAAACAAACTGCAGCTTCGCCCGAACGTGCCGTCTCCACACATCATCAGCAACAATTATAATCTTCGTGACCGTCGCAGAAGAAAGCAATACGGAAAGCAAGACTGCCATCACAACCGCTTCTGACGGAAAGTGTGGGGTAACTGCACTCTATCTTAATTTCCGCCAAACCTAAAGAACGCTCTGCGTTTCCTACTTCCAACGCGAATTCTACTTTCGACAGTGATGTCGCAACCACTGAACTGCTCGTCCACAAAATACCACCTTCGTTTTCATTGCGACAATTCGATCACTTTTGCTGTCATGTTCATTACGGTATAAACGGTGTTTGAGGATCATGCATGGCAATGGAAAAAAGCGATTGAATGCGGAAAAATTTTGAAAGATAAATTTTTTCGTAAAAGATCATGACAGTCACTTAAATCAATACGAGATACACACTTAGGTCCACACAGCAAGATCCAAGATAAGGACTTGCTGTGGGATGATAGCGCAATGTTGTGTAAGAATGGGCGCAAGCAAGCCAACTATTTACCGGTAATCACCTGTCGCAGTAGGCGTTATGCCAACGCACCAACAACATATACCTTACATTTCTTAGAGAATCGATAAAGTTAAGCTCACAATTAGACAAGATGTACTTTTGATCTTTAACTTAAACTTCACTATTTTGCGCTGCCATTCCTCTACGTACTTTATTTTGCCTTAAGAACAGTAAACATGAGCGTTCGAGAACCAAACTTCTTATGGCGAGCAGTTCACGTGACGTAGAGCGTGTAAATACTCAAATAGAACCTTTGACTTTCAACAGCCGATTAAACTTTGAAGGCAGAACTCCCAAAGATTCTGGATCAGGAAAAACTGCATTTGGGTTTGAACTCACCAGTTACGGTTATTAGTAGTTCCACACCATGGCTTTTGCCAGTGCTGTGGGACATAGGAGGGATGCTGACGCAGCTATCAAAAACCTTGCTTGGTAGAACTAGTTAGAAATGACGGCATTCCCCCCCCACAGCAACAATTCTGTGTAGGTTTGCGAAAGCTCTGGCAATATCTGCTACTATCTCTGAGAATGTTCCACAGCAGTCATGCTTATCTACCCGTACCCCACTCGAGCAAACAGAGAAGCTAATATGCTGAAGTTATGCCGTATCTTGCTACTCCAACTACGTGTACGGAGATAGACACGCTAATTCTAAAATGATACGGACCGTTTTTATGGTATTGTTTCTGCCTTTGGTTCAACTTAAATGAACAGGAGACGTTTTCAATATCCAAGCGACGCCAAATGCTAATGGACGAAAAATTACTTCCATCTACGAAGCGCGCTTCGTGACTGAATCACGAGCGCAGATAGCTTTAAATGACAGGCCTTTTAAAGCAGCGTTTCCATTCGCTTCCTCTTATTAGATGTAAGTCATTATGTCTCAAATGTACGATTTAACCGGAGGTGGAGACCAAGTGACGTCGATGGAATTTACGTGCATCACTTTTGCGACAGCCTGGTCCATTGCGACCACACGCAATGAGGTTGCTAGTTTACTAAACCCTAGCAGCAAGTGATCGGTAAGCAAGGTATGGTCTATCTGCGCTATACCGAAGACCTGGGTTGCTGTTTGAATTCGCTCAAGCAGTTTTTTTTTGCAACGGAAAGGTTAGCAATGCTGTAGAAAACAACGAAGAATGATGTAGAGGTCGACCGACGCACAAAACTGTCCCGACCGAACATAAATTTGTGATTCAGCTGCAAAGAAATCGTGGTCAACGAAAAAAACTTATGGTTGCGAACTAGGTCGACTCGTGTGTGAAGAAACAGTGAACAGCATCGCGCATACGTGTCACACGTTCGCTTGCGCACGCGTGGGTTGCTTCACAACATTTCGCAGAATCGCACCATGGTGCAGGTTTTAATACCTTCTGGTGAGTTGGAGTTGCGATGAAAATCTACTTTGCAGCTTGTGCTAAAGCTCGTGTTTAGCATTTGATTGACCGAGAGAAACGGAGAAAGCTCATTACTGACGCCTGTAGAAAGTAGCAGCGGTCGTCAACAGGGCAGAAAGAATGTATGGTGTTTGCAGTTAAAGTGGTCACACTATGGCTGGTATTCTTGCAAAACCCACTACCTTTTTGTCGCCTGTAAGTTGGCTATTCGGCCGTGTGAGCTCACGTAGTTTTTTGACGGCTTAAGGTACGAAAGCAACCGATGAGTTGCGACGTAAGGCGGAAACTACAGGTCATCTGAAAATGAATCACAATCTGAAAAGTGTAAGATCACGTTTTTAGGAGGTTTGATATCTAGTTCGTTGTTTTGAAGAGGTCTGTCGCTACTGCTGGTGACTCCATCTGACAGGAAGCACTGGCCAACCGTCGTAGCGTGGCAGCAACGACCGGTGCTGAAGCAGATGGATTTCTAGCAATTCGACTGCCATCTTCTTGCAATCATCACCTTATCATGGCTTGAGCGGTCTTGCCATTGACACCGGCTTGGTTTTACGGCCACGCCTCTTGACTGGTCAGGGTGAATTTAACCCGGCAGGCTGCCACAAGCTGTCACCGAGCATTGCACATCGTTAAGCGCCCGGCGGACGCCGATTGTCACCAATACTTTCTCAAGGTTTCCGATGCCTCCTGCGCACAGCGAGACAATCTCACACAGACAATAAATCGAACGGGTCTGGCAACTGCAGCAGTGGCACGAACCGTTTTGTCACAGAGCCCAAAATTTTCTATCTTCCCGTCGTCAGTCACGACATTCAAGCTTCCTATCTTGACAAAAGCCAGCCTCAAAACAAAAACAGTTCCTCCGACACGCTCAGGAACTCGCTGATCAGGCATTTCTCCAATGTAGCATCGCCGCTTTGTCCGCCACGGACCGAACAAGACCAGCGACTGCGCCTCGCCTGGCATTTGTTTGCACCGCAGCATTCCGACCCGGGGCGAACTCGTGTTTAAGAACGGCGCGCGCTCCGCGACGGAATTAAAGCAGCTTCCCGAGAGTTTCGCGTTTCGCGCCGGCACCGATAATGGTTATCGAGCGAGCGCTCGTTCCACCTTCGACTGCGATCAATCGTTCAGACCAAACACCCCCCACAATGTACCAGACTCCATTTGCAGCGCGAGCACCTGGGCGAATGACCAGAACCAAACTAGAAAATTAACTTCTTGATATTTGCGCTCGGACTGTCCGCCTTGCTACAGGTCGTGTGCGGAGTGATGGCAAACGGCTCAAGAGTTGATATTGCAACTCAAGAACTCGGAAAATAACGTTTTACACCGATATATACGTTGGTTAAAAAGAGTTCAAAAATATATTTGTACAGCAGGTCAAGACGAGATTTGGTCTTTTGGGTATGGCGGGAAGCTTAATACACAAGTGTAACAGCTAAAATGTCGGTTGAAGTGTTTCGAAGTTGCACCAAAGGCGCGACACGTTTAGGATTATTACCGGGGTTGCCAGAATGTGCTTACATTTGTTTGTCTTCGGAAACATCTCTATTCTTATTTTTAACGAAGTACTTTGTCATAGTGGCATCTCACTGCAGAAATTTTCGTTTGCAGATCCGGTTATACAGATTGCCGTACAGTGGTCACAAAACTTCATTGATCTGTGCTGTCTGTGACGTACGTTACAGTAATTGCAATGTGCATATTTATGTGAAGTTGAATTTCATGCTTACAGGCTTTTTGCCGAAACGTGCCTATGTTTCGATCCAGAAAGATGGTAGGTTTCGGTATGATTATGCTATTGTCAAGGAAAAACGCGACCACTGTCACAAAAAGGATTAGGATTTTGTTTTCTTGCCAAACGTCTGGCCCTTTGCTAACGCGACGAGCGCAATATGATTAGGACTCGGCGGCGGTCAAGTCCGGAGAAAGTTTGCGCGATGGCAAAGATCAATTTAGTTTCAGGTTGACGCCAATTACCGCTTGCCCTTGCAACTTTCCAGCGAAATGAAATGATTGCGTTATCATCCACTTTAAAAGTAGAACAATCCATAGAGCCACGACTCTCGCCTGGCTTGGCAAGTTGGGATCTGGTCGACACAACCAACATTGCCCCCCCTGTTAACTAACTCCCCCAAAAAAATTATCGCGTCCGTTCATCAGCTATTCGGTATCGCATCAAGCGAAAATCCACAGCTTTTGCTGGCGATTGGTTCATCGTGCGTCACGTGACGAACAATAAACAGCGCTCGTAAAATCGCAAGGCACCCGCGTAGGACGATTCATTTACAGAAAAAATAAACTTCCATGAGACGAATTGCATAGGCGGAAATCCGACGACCGTAGGCTTATACACTGTGAAGTGGTCCCAAGCGAAGTGAAGGCTGTAAGATTACTTCGCACCTGTCAAATGCAAAAGGTTAGCACTTGACCCTTTGCCAGTACTTGAAGCTTTCATTAATTCAAGTGCCTTCAGTTCTCACATTGACTGCAAAGTGCGCTGGCTTCTGTTTATTGTAGTGACAAACCCTTCGCGCGCTGGTTAAGAACAACTTATACGTTTGTTGTAACACAGCGAAACTAAGGAGCGTAGGCCAACGTTCCAACACATTTAAAAACCATTTTCCATACTTTTTAAATACCTTTTCAAACCTAAACGAAAAACAAGGCAAAAAACATCTGAAAAACTGTCATCAGCGGTAGAGAACAAATTTGAATAAACAAATGGCTGAGTTTCGAATTGCCATACTTCCAAATTCAATACTTTTTCATGGTCTTGAAAATCGATTTCACAATTCAATACTTTATCAAAACATTCAATACCGTGTGGGTATTCTGGTAGATTATTCGCGTTCAACGGCAGATTGCGACCCTGACGTCACAAAGCAACCACGCCGCTCGTTTACAACTGCACTTTCCAAGCTAACTTGACAGTCCTTGCAATTTGGCAAGCATTTGTGAAGATAAAAGTTCAGTTTTAGACATGCGTGTGACAGGCCAAGCACAGCGTCATTTAAGCTATAGAAACTGAGTAAAATTAGAACCATGTGGTGAAGTACAAGCGATGCTCGAAGTAGTTAGTGAAAGAAAAACGTATTGTGTAATGGTCACTTTTCACCATTGCGACCGACATTTTATCCAGCGGTTAATTCAATTCGAACCACGCACCTTCTTTTAAAATTAGACTGCAATGCCTGACTCACTGTATCTGGATCTAAACTCGGTCGCAAGCACTAACAGCAGCTTTACAATCATGGTATCTCCTGTACATCGAACACCGCGGAGTAAATAAGAAATTTCCCTGTTCAGTGGAAAGAATAATGGCAGCCTAGGACCCGGGATTGAACGATCCTTGTGGGAAATCTGTCAAAACAGCACTTGCTGGTGCTGAAGCGATTTTTTAAATCTTTTATTTTGAAAACAAAACAAACAAAAAAGTGAACCTTGCAGCTAGGGCACCGGAAGACCGTGTGAACGGTTGTTTGAACGTTCGGAAATTCACCAGATCTAATCAGCGTCCTTGAAGCAGCTTTGCCAGCCACGACTACAAATGCAGCTGCAGCGCTCACACCTGCCCGAAAGGATAACACAAGTTTCTGAAGCCACTGAAGCTGATGACAGAATAAATTACAACGTTGCAGCTGCCTTCAGGTGTGAAACAGGCGACAAAGAACTGTTCGAACCTGCAGATCACTGGATCCACGTAACGCCGCAAGAACGCAGCGTAATTTAAAAGATTGTTTTGGAGTAGTATCTCCAGGCTTATTTTCTTAAACGCAAACGTTTTGTCTTCCTTCAACAAATCAGTCACGAAGCGGATGACGTCAGTGCCACGCCGACGACTGTGACGGATTGCATAGTAGCGAAAGCAAAGCGTGAAACGACCCGATTACTGCTTCTTTTGTAGGCAACCTCAGAGCACGTTGGGTCGAAATAATTTGGAGTTGCATGCAGCGACTGGCGACCTTCCCACCGAGCGACCGGTAGCTTGTTCGGCTGAACGCTTTCCGCTGGAACTTTCCAAACCGCTTTCCCTGAGAGGTTTGTTTGCGCGAAATATTCCCACGCAGCGTGGAGCTAAGAAACGTTTTTGAAGATCTGCCTTCGCTGCCGGGAGCATCGGCTCCGACAGCAGCATGGTGCCCGCGAAACTTACACAGCGCTTATTACATCCTCTTTCAAGCAGGTCCACGTTTAATGGCGTTTGACCGGTCGGGCTGTTTGATACGACAGCAAATAGAAAACGGGCGGACGAGATGAGGCGAGCGTTTCTCATTGTTGCGCGGTGTCGATAATAACTACAACAGTGTGGCACCGATGCTTAAGTCGCTGCACCTTATCAGGTCAACTGGCCTTCTTACCATTTTTGCCAGGTCACAGTTAGTTGTTCGCATTTTTAAATTTAAATATACGCTGTGGATGAAAACCCGTCTACGTCAGCTTGCCTAGATGATCTTGTTCTGCCGGCTTCCTCCCCAAAGCAAGGCACAAAGCAGCGAGAAATATTAGCCCGTAACGTTTTGCGATGCACGTGGCATCATTGGATTTGACCTTCGTCGCCCGGACGTCAAGGAGCGGTTTATTTTCGTGCTCCAACCACGCAGTGGAAGCCTTCGACCTGTCTTGCCGACGCAGACTAGAAATTTCGAAATGTCCTTCCAGCGGCGCAACCGACCATACGGATGTTACTTTCTACGGCAAAGCGTGCCATACTTCGCACGCTGGCCACACTACTGGCAATCAATCCACCTTAGCCATCACTTCCCTCGTAGTTCTAGAAAAAAATTTTTGAAACCACGATTCAGCGTCCACGATGGCCAACACCTCTTTGTAGGCGCGACACTTCTGCCCATCGATCAGCGCAAATGCATTTAACACGCATTATGACGTCACTACAGAAAACCGTGACCAGAAATCGATGCAAACCTACGTGGTCCGGCGGAAGTCAAAGCCACCACTGAGCCAATTACTGGCAACGCAACATCCGCGGACTAGCACAGTAGGACCAGCTAGGCAAAGCAACGTCTCGCGGAGTACGTTTCATGGACTGTTATTCTTTTCTTTTCAGCAAAAACCATGTTTGAAAAGATTGCGCTTAAAGGCAAAGCACAGCCGGTGGTCGCCTGATATTCGCGGGCAACCAACGAACAATCAAGCAATCACAGCTTTCCCGCTGTCAGACGCTTGCAGTTCCAGCGCAAGCCACACGTTGCAGCTAATTGCTAAAAACTAATCCTAATCCGTTGTCACGAAAAGCAAGAGTTTTAAGCAAAAATACGATCTCGGCGGCGGGGGCAAACAAATGGGACTAACGCTCCCCCAAGCAAAACCTCACAACGTGTGCTCGTTTTAAGGGTGAATACTTTTCCAAAGTTCCCACCTATCATTCCGCGCATCACTGAAGTTGTTGGGATTTCATACAAAATGGACTGACCTCCAGTTACTTTCTGCAATTGATCTCAGTGCTCCATCGCAGAACGTTGAAGGCGCATTGATATGTTGCAGCCTTTTCACAAATAGACGGTAATTTATGCAAATTTTGGTGGGCTGGGGATCATCGCGATTCAGTAAAACTGTTAGTTAATAATGACTTAAAGCTACGGCCTTCGGGTGGTTTAACTTGTTTGGATACCATAGGTTTATTTTGCACATCAGATGGCATTGACAATACTTCATTTGGAATTCAAAACCGCCTTCTATTCAATAGTAGTTTTGACAACTCCTGGCCCTCGTTTGACAAGCGTTCGTGCTGGTAACATGTGTTCAATTTGTGCACGCTTGGTTACCACATTACCAACAGAAGTCCATCTTTCAAAGCCCTGGCTGCGGACAAGATCGCACTGAACTCGTGTCAGAGTATTCTCTTTGACTGCAGTGGTCGGAGAGGAGCAATGCAAGGCAGGGCCAGATCTTAAGTAAAAGCTCATGTAACTAGGAGTGGGTTCTTACAAGGCCTCGTAGATAAGCATCCGTTTAACATCCCTCTATACTAGATAGACATCCGTGTATCTGGAAGAACTTGGTGCTTGCTATTGACTGGAAAAAATTGCATCACCAAGAACTGAATCCTTTCGGGTCGGGGGTGAGTCATGAGCTTGTCTAGCGGCGTGCTACATGAAGCCTGATCACTTCCACAAGAGGATTTTATTGACTATTCAACGAACGATTAGGCGCTGGAAAGGGAACCGAAGCAGATTGAAAATAAACAAATTTGCAACCCAGCATCTGTACATGTTGCTCAGATAAACCAATTGTTGTCCTCTACGCAATAGCTGCTTTTATCGGAGCGTTCTGAGTAAGAGCTCCCTGATTTAAAGATGTATTCATTTATTTTATATTCGCACTTAAAACGCAAAACGTCTGGTAGGAAGGATGCTTCCTCGCAAGTAGTAAATAGTGTTGCAGCGTAATCGGAAACGGAACCTGTTTTCTGCTCAGAGGACTGATATCCACCGCTTTTACACAGAGGCAAGTTCTGCCAGTTCTAAATAGATGGATGGTAAGGCAGACCTGCAGGGTGACGCGAACCGCCTGAACAATGCAAAAGCGTTCAGTGCAATCAGCAACTCCGTCGTGCGTTTTTTTCATTTCAGACCACCTGCGGCCTTTTAGCGCTACGGCACAATTCTCACCGAGACGCAATTTCCTCCAAGGCCGAATGGCCTGAGCGTAATTGCTCCAGCTACAGGAGTGAGCAGCGAAAAAACAGCGGCAGTTGCACCGTTTGCCAATCCGCCGTAGGCGCCACCTGTATAAAAAGGGGATCGCGTCTGAAATATTAATGCGCCGCGGCCAGCCTGCTGTTGTGTCGTCATAATCGTCGTCGCTCTCATTGCCAAGCAATTGCTCGGCCGAGCCAGATTGCCTGGGCGACAAAGCGTCACAATCGCATTTGTTATCGCGCTCGCCACTGGCGCGCATATTAAAGTCCGGTTGTTTGCTGCACTGGACCTTGGTCGCCTCACAGCGCCACTAAAAGCATTAACAATCTCGACCGCGATTGCACCAGTGGAGTTTCACTTTATTCCCACACAGCTGCGACACAAAATCGAAACTACTCCGACGTTGGGATGGTGGGTCTCGTTCTGTTACCTCTGCCCGATTTGTTTTTTAAAACGACAGAAACAACAGCTGCTTATCCCAGCATGAACTATGCGTCGTATGCAAAAGAACACGCTGTCGCAAATCACACTGGAAACCGCACTGCCTTTTATGTTCCAACTTAATTCGTCTTGAAATTGCAAAACGCAGCACTGGTACTTATCCTGTTCTCAAGGCAAATTTTTGAACGCTGATACGCGACTGCAGCTCAGTCTCGCTTCTTCCTGAACAATTATGATGTGAAAACGAACCTGACGGGCGCGAAACCTGCCGGGCCTCCTCCTCCGGTCAAAACGTTGCTAAACCCGTCACCACTTCGTAAATGCTGCAAACAGCAGCTGTTTGTTGAAACGCTGGCAGTCACTAATCCTCTAACTTAAAAAAAGCCGACATTTTCGCTTTTCAAACGACGAGGAGCTAGAATGCTAGATATTCGATCCTGCGCAACTCTTGACAGCTGTCGATGTCTTGCTCGCCACCAATGCGCTGTTGCCGCTGCGCCCCGTCTTCGGTCTTCGCGGCCCACCTTCTCCTTGCCCTGCTCGGCACTCGACTGGACGAGTTCACCAGTCGTTTCCGAGCGATGGCGCGGTACGCTTTGTTCTTCAAAGCGTGGTGAGCGTCCCAGCCGAAGTATCCGCCGACTGAATGACGGAGATGGCTGCCACCTCAACGTGCGATCAGTTTGCTCACCGACAGCATCATAAGGGGAATTCCCGCCTTCGCAGCAACAAGCAGTCGACACCTGTTGCTGCCAACGCTCAAAACAAACGGAGGCGCAGAACTGCGGGCGTTGCGAGAAACAATGGTGCGCGAGCAGGCAGCAAATCCGTCTAGAGCCGAGTGCAACTGTGCGATGAGGTGAGGTGAAGCTTCGCTTAACGTCGCATATTGTAACGCTAAGCATTCGACCGCTAGCACACCAGCGTTGACAAGCGGTGGCAAAGACTTACATTAGGCACACTTTTGTTAATTATGCCGCCTGTTTGAGGACGATCTTGTAAGACTGTTAGAACTGTTCATCTGTTTTCAAAATGCTTGTAGGATTTTAAAGGTCTATTCGACCTTGGGCACCCAGAAAGTTCTGAAAAAGCTGCAGTCATGCCCGGAAACCACGGAAACTACGCTGATTTCTTCCAATACCCGATCATCCACCGAGTACGTTTCAATTAGCAGTGCGGCGTGTACGCAAATTTCAACCAATCGCACACTACCTGTATGACTAAATGACAGAATCCAGAGCTAATCAATCAGGCAGCATTTAACTTCGTGACAAGTAGATCAATGATCTTAGAACCAGGACGTCATTGATGTTTACCGCAGGCTCTTTCCTCACGCTTTCCACTCCTTCGACTCAGCTTAACTGCCGATTTCGTTCGGTCTAATTAGAAACGATATCCAAATATTAGCAGAAAAAGGCTTCCCTACGACCTACAGTAATTGCTTATCGGGATCTCGCTATTAATGGGTATAACTACATGCTGACAATTGCTAGCCTAACACGTTGCCAGACCTCTAATCTTTCTGAAGATTTGACGACAAATTTAAAACGGTCGCTTTCATTGCTTTTTCGCAATGATGCTTCTCAGGCTACGACGATAAACAACTCCTCAACGTTCCTGAATTCTCAATCGCATGTGAGGGTTGTTCGCCAATCAGCAGTCGACTATGAGCAAACTGTCGTCCTTCGTCGGTCACCGATGCTTACATGTTTACAATCTCTGACATCGCCGGGAAATCACCATGTTCCGGTATCGACAGGAGACAGGCTCCGAGCAACACGAACCGCCGTTCAGTTCAGTAATCTCTCAAGCCACAACGACCTTGCCGGCCACTGCAGGCGAAGCAGTTGCTACGGTGTTGGCCAACGACCGAAGCCTCCGCTCAACTTGTCCGGGCATCAGAAAATAAACAAATCGGAAAACAGGAGTGCAGCGCACGTCCGCATACAGACTCTGTCATGCTCCTCAAACGCGGAAGTCACAGTTGTTGTATCCGCGAAGGCAAAAACAAGTACAGTGCCAGACTTGGGTGCTAGAGAACTAGGACGTTACGTTCCTTTCAGCAATGTTGCTTCAAAGCAACATAAACTAGCAAAAAATCAAGCCTTGGGCGAAAAGTCAAAACGAAAACGCGAATCAAATTCTCTTATTTCAAGAAGGGTTTCCTACTCGCAAAAATTAAATACCACAAACATTTGGCTCCGGAGACACTTGTCGTAGCGATGTCGTTGATTCGGGCCTTTTAACCGAAATGTTGGCTGCTTACCAAGAAAATAACATTTTGCACCACTTTAAACTTCGGGTACACAAGCAAACTTCGGTCAATATTAAGCAAATTATCAACCTTTCACAACTGCATTCTAACCGAACGAAATCATGAACAGCACCATAAGATCTGCGACACTGGGGAGACTTGCTTCTTTCAACTATATTATTATTTTTATTGTTTAAAATTCATTAACCTTACCTCCCAGGTCATTTCGACTCTTAAACAATTCACCTCAGACCGATGTGCGGCCGAAGTGGAATCGGTTGGATTTATTGAACCACTATTTTATGTTTAGGATTTATTGAACCACTATTTTATGTTTAGGATTTATTGAACCACTATTTTATGTTTAGGATTTATTGAGCCACTATTTTATGTTTAACCACTATTTATGTTTGCTGTATTTTAAAAATACAGCACTTGGTCAATTTGTGATACTTTGATCTGACTTTCATTAATAAAGCCACGATGTATTTCCAGCGAATCGCTTCGTTTTTGGTGAAAGGAGCTGCTAAGACCTGATTTTTACTTTCAGGCATTGCTAGAGTTGATGTCCTACCAGATCAATATCCAGTACGTTCATGGCCTTGGCTAAATTTTAGAATTGTTTTTCCGTACTTATTCAAGCTCAAGCGTCTTTACCAGTCCGAAAACTTTCCTAGTCAAAGTAGCTAGCAGTTGATTTTTGGGCAAAAAATATTCAAAATTCAATCAGAAATCCAAGATTTGAGTTTTTATGAGCGGGTAGTCGTTGTTTCCACACCTTCGCTGCGGAATACGTCCTGGAACAAATAACAAGTTCCTGACAGAACAGCACATACATATCATGTGACCTGGAACAAGCGACAAATGATCGAGATATGTCAAAATGGACGTTGGAGGGCGCTGCGGTGCATCGCACAGACGTACTTGTGAACTGAGGTGAATGCAAGCAATGCAGCGAGCATGGCACGCCTCGATACGGTCTGCAATGCACATAAAAAGAAATCACTTACACATTATTCGCATCATTGGTGTTTTTACCCACGCGTCGGCCCACAAGTTACGTATGAAAATCTTCGACTTCAAATCAACGAGTTATTCATTCTCATGCGTTCTTTTTCGTACTCGATCAATATATCAAAATGGCTGCACCGCGGCGCAAATAAGCACTAATCACACGAGCCTGCTTTGCTGAACCGACAGGTGGAGAGGGCTGCAATGATTGAGGGTTTTCTCGCTGGTTGTGAAAAAGCGGGGTGTGCTAGTAACCAGTGTTTTACCCACGGGGAAAAAAACGCACAGAAACTATTAGGACATGACGAACACTGGAATAGCCAACTGTTTACGTCCTGGTATAATGCAGAGATTGACAATTAACTCCAGATGCTTTCAACGGTTGCATGGTGGTACAAACATTGGCTCAGGTCTCTGGTGATAAACACAGCAAGCTGGTTTGGTTCCAGTATTGGTTTGTGAGCATCCAATTCAATGCATACACGATAAAGAAACTAACGGTCATAAATCGGTTCTAATCCTATCACTTGATCTGCGTGGCGAACAGTTAAGTGAGGGCTGAAGGCGGAAATTTCGGATTTCGGTACTTGATATTTCTTTATTCGTTGAAAGCGTTTTTGGCCATTCAGCAATACATGAACATCTTAAGAGGATATAAATCCCGTCCTAAGACGGCACATGAACGCGGCTGGTGGAAATGAGCAAGCGGTTCGAACGCCAGCGATACGCAAGCTAATGCCGAATATCAACTAGAACAAGAGCTCCGTTCGTGGACTGGCGCACGAATCAAACTCAGTACACATGTTCTCACTTTTTGTTTATACCAGAGGCAAGTATGGGCAAACGCAGAGTTTCGTCGCACACCTTTGACATGCTCGCATCGAGTGGTCACAAGCCAATACCAGAAAACACGTAGTCACGCTGCTTCTTTAAACAATAGAAAAGTACACCCAGTTAAGCATTTGTTGTTCGCAGTAAAGTCCGCTAAAGAAGCCAATCATCATAACCTGCAGAAATATTTGACAATGAGGAAGTAGATTCAATTGCACGATAGCGAGCACATGTCGAATTCGCGTCGTTTTGAAATTGCTGGCTTCGCTGTTGTTTTAAATTTCACGGATTTCTCCGCGCTTCGGTCAAGCGCGACAAACTGCTGCAACGATGAACGAAGCGAAGTGTTCTGCATACGGTCAATTTTTAAAAAGAGCGAACTCCTATCAAGCCCAATTTTCAATGGTTGCCACGAGGCAAGGCCGAAGAAAAATAAACACAACGTATATCATGACAACCAACGTCAGAACGGCGGTAGGAACAGCCAGAGCGTTTTATGGAAATTGGCGTTTGGTGCCCGGTGGTGCTGATTACGCTACTTCAACTGAAGCCTGGGCGCAGAGAAGTGTTGTTAGCTGGCCGACACGTAATTTAATGGAAAGAGAATGGCAGGTTCGTCACGAAAGGATGTTTCATTTGTAGCCAATCTGAAGATGATATGCAAACAGAGACACGCATAGGGGTTTGTAGCAGGAATTGGGACGTCCTATTTTATGGATGTGGTTAATGTTCGTGCATTACCATTTATTTCAACGACGGCGTCCATCCACCAATGCTCCCTAAAAGACATCGTGGGCTGGATATCCCGGTACAAATAAAAACACAGTTAAGAGATAATACTTTCCAGGTTTACTTGCTGACACGTTTTCCATAAACGCTCAATAGTTTGTTGCGGTCAAGGTAGCGAAGACAAACAATTCCTTTGATGCTTACTTTTTTGCAGCTTGTAACATGAGATGAGACGTAGTAGCAGTAGCTCGATGCCCATGCACTGTTGCCTCTTTCATCACCTTCTCATACACAGCGTTGCATTTTATTGTTTAGCTTTTCTAGGGGCACTTTACACGATGACCGTTCTGTTTTTCTCGGTATCCCTGATACACTTTGCTTGGGAAACGTAAATATATTATCCCCTTATTGCTAATAAACTAGTACTACCTTGGCGGCGGCGGCGGAATAACCAAGGAAAGAGATACCGTTAAAGGAACTGTTTAATGCAAAAGAAACTGTTTAATGCAAAAGAAACTGTTTAATGCAAAAGAAACTGTTTAATGCAAAAGAAACTG
>JGI24159J19872_10000523_pt1 | contig 34768 bp, 24 predicted proteins | sample Ectturendosymbi4_FD_19872 | JGI IMG/M metagenome (IMG submission 19872) | reverse complement strand
TACACCACACTTAAAAGAACCTAAAGAAGAAAGAACGAAAAAACGAAACTAGTATGAGAACAAGCTTAGCCACAAAACAATTTAAATGCTGAACGAAACAGTTTTTTTTTTCACTGTAAAACGTGTAGATTTTAGACTAAATAATTGAATGTACCTCCCTGTTGAACCCGGCCGGTTAATCGAGGATGCACTGTATACAGTTTAAAAAGATGAGCTAATTTGAAAATATTGCGTAAGTTTTTATCATAACAAAGATCATGTCTAGCGGTATGCTAACTTATGAGAAATTGCAAGATGGTAGAATGCGTGTACCTCAAAATTCATCCATGGAACAAATTATTATATTAGGAGTCATATCGTGTTACTTATTATCCGCTCTCTTTTTTTCCTTGTAATTTGAAAAAGTAGTTGGTATAGTCTAGTGTTAACGATGACAAAAGTAACGCGGCCCAAACACTCCAACTGCAAGCGCGGTGATGTATAGAACGACGCTGTCACTTCGTTGCAGTCGTCTCCAGCGTTCCAGCAGGTTAAACTTTCCGCTGCCAATTCGTGGCAGTGGGCTGCAGCAAGCTTTAGATCCTCACAGTTCAGGCATATTTTCAGTTGATGAACGTTGCTATTTGAAATGAGTTCCACAAGTAAGATTCAAGTAAGTACCGATGAAGTTCAGATTGAGCAGCAAGTGTAGATTGAGCTTAAAAGTACAGTAATTATGGTTGAGTTAAGGATTGAGATTTAAGGGGCTTGCAGCGCCCGTCTACCGCGATCTGTTCACGAAACAAGTCAATATTAGTCACAATAGCGCGTTGCTATGCGTTTGCACAATTGACAAAATTACATAACAATTACCGTATTTTTCGGACCATAAGGCGCACTTAAAATCCGTTAATTTTCTCAAAAATCGAAAGTGCGCCTTATAATGCGGTGCGCCTAATGTATGAATCTGGTTGTGCTTTCTCATCTTGAACCAATTTTATGTGGCAAACTGTAATCGTACCTAGCAATTTTTTTAATTGCTAGGTACGATTTTTTGTGTAAATAGACCATCGTGTTGCCCAATAAACCAACAACAATTGGAATGAGCAACGTCTGAGAGTAGCTAGCACGTACCACAGATCATATTACTCTGCGGGGCTCCAGGCTACATTGCTGCACATCGAATCAAACACACGCACAACTTTTATTCTATTCGTGTCTGGGAATTAGGCATGTGTGACAGATTTTGTACTAATAAGAAACTCAATTTCTGACCGACCCTTGATCTTGGTCGGAGCCTGTCATCCAATGCGACTCGCCAGTATGCTGCAGCGGCTGCGAAGGTATCGTCGCACTCAAAAACGATATTTAGAGAATTGCGTTACGCGGCAATGTCGAGGTAGTTGGCGATTCCCACGCTCGCACTGAATACTGCAATAATTTTGAGTAATGCTTCTGTCGACTTCCACCCCATCCCTGAAAATCATATCCGACTTGTACATGTCCCACATCTCGCAAATCGATAGTTAGGAAATCAATAACTATGGCTTTCAATATTTACATAAAGAGGAACGTACGCTGTTATATAAATATGGACGTCTTCATTTCACTTGCTGCTTTTCATGTGCATGCGTACTTCTGCGTCGTCCTGCCGTTTTTTGCGTCCCGACGCCTGAGAGCTCGACCACTGAATCGGAAAGCGAATTGTATTCGTGGATGTATATTTCGCCGCTGCTGGTGACAATCCCTGGCCACACCACGTCTCGTTGACCAAGCAAACTAACCGTATGTCGCTCGTCCAGTTGCGATCATCCCAAGTCTTTGGTGCAGAAGGTCGCAGTTTGTCAAATACACATCTCAGGTTGCTCTCAAGTACGCAGAAAGTGTTTTTCCGAAATCGGACATTTATGTGGGAAGCCGTCGTTTACGGTAAACGCATCGGACAAACGCTGTCCCGCTGCCTTTTAACTGCGTCAGAGTTTCGATTCTGTTAAAATCTGTAGCGCAAAGGAAACGCTCTTAATTTTTTTCTCCTGCTGTTGCTCAGCGGAAGCGCTGTGGTGTCTTTAAGAGGTCGCACGTCCACCATCTGCGTGTTGAGCGGAGCTGGCAACTCATGTCTTACATCAGCAAAGTCGAGGCGAACACCGCAGTACGCGCGTGCGCTGACTCCGGTCGATTCTGTTTCAGGAGCAGAACACGGAGTCGCCAACAGAAGTCACAGTGGGCGTCCGGCCTCACTATCTTTACCGACCACTCACGCAGCAGGGAACCCTTATTCCGGACAAGAGCGCCCAGCATCAAATCCTGGACAGGTTCGAATTCGCGCTTGCTGTCTCGGACAGAAGATTGACGTTGTGTTGTTTTGTGATGATGTTTTGCGATATCAACTGGCGAACCTCGTCCTTCGTGGCACCCGTCAAACTCGTTCCAGGCATTTAGCTTCATTGAAACTGCCGTTCGATTTCGTTACCGCCGCGGGTTTGTGTGTCGTGTCTCAAAAAAAAACAACGTGAAAACAAAGACTTGGCTGAAATACAGTAGTAAAGGCTGAGCCGACTGCCTATAGGTTGTTTCTGTCTCAAGATCATATGCTGCCTTCGTTTTGATTGCATTCATTCCATAATATCCCTGCAGATTCCTTTTTGCCGTTCACTTTTGATCTTGAGGCACCGCTCAATTCACACGTACAATCGCAAATTGCAATGTATTCCCACATGTAACATCTCAATCTTCAAATTTTTCAGAGTGGTGAATGTCAGAGACGGCTACACAGTACCTCTTGGATATCGCGGCACTATCATCGGTGTTCACAACGGCGCCGAAAACGCGAAGAAAGAAATAATGTTCGACGTCTTGTTCGACGAAGAGTTTTTGGGCGGATTATCTCTCGGGTAGGTCCAGTCAAATTTTCACTGCGTCGAATCCGAATCGCCGAAACAAGCACGTGTGCACTCAGCCGAATCTTCGGGATATCTTACAATCGCGCTTGTTTGTCATAAATGGGACCGGACCAGACTTTATCGAGAAAGTGCGATACGGCGAAAGTACTTGTGGAAGCATGTCGTTTTGTCTGGCACGGGCACAACCGTTACTTTTCGTAGCTCAATGAATTTGTCGGCAGTAGGGATGGCACGGTACAACGTTTTCTTGAGCCCGAATTAGCCATGATCTGCCCCATTCAGTGCACAAGTCAAGAAGTTACGTATTTTATTGGCCTGAATGAGCGATATACGTGTAAAGCGTCACTTTCAATGAAGTTGTTGTCATTCTTTGAGAAAGGAGCTTCATCTCATCACAACAGTACAGCTGTGGTTGATCCAAAATTTTTTACATAAAAATAGATTTAAAATAGCAAAAATCCTGGTCTTACTTCGTCGAATGGACTGCATCGTGAATCTGAAAACTAAATGCCAAATGTCTAAATTTCCAAATTATGTAATCTGTCCTCAGTCGCATATCAATTTTGGCACATGCAACAAACCCTATCTGCTTTTACTGTTTACATTGCCCATGTTATGCATTAACTTCGAAATGTCATAGCCGAAAGCACATGACAACTAGGATCGAAATTTATCAAGTTAAATATAAAGCAATAGGCCGACATGCCTGAGCTAAATGTCACATCCATTTTTCACACGTTTACACGTTTATTTCACACGTTATTTTACTAAAAATTAGCCAGTTCCACATGAAATCAATGCAAAATGAAACGGCGTTCCAGTCCGCCAAACGAGAGCCATTGCAGTACGATAGCCGGGTAAGGACCTGTCCAATCCCAAAACTTTCAGACCCAGTTCTCTGTTGTCCCACTTGTACGAGTTATTTGAGAGGCTGCCACTGAACCGCCTGAAGCTTGTCATTGGTGATCATCTCATCTCCGACCAGGTTTCCGTTCATGCGAGTCATGTACTTATGGGCAACTTATGGATTTGACACAACAGATGAGAATGGTATTGAGAAACGTTTGCTCACCGGAGCCGCATTCGTGGACCTCCCAGCAGCCTACGACACATTTAATAACCACCGCATCCTCTATTCGAAGCTCCTTAGCACGAACAAAGACTTGCGCCTCACTCAGCATCCGTCGCTTCTTCGTGGATTTGGTGGAAACGGCAGCAGTTTGAGAAAACAGAAAAATGTCCTGCCACAAGGTGGTGTTTTTGCCTCAATATTTGCGCCGACGACCAACCAGCTTACGAGGGAACAAGACGTTTCTTCTATAGTGATGATCTGTGCATAACTAACCATCCAAGTACAAGAACTTAAATTAAAAGATTTAGTTAGAAACAGACCAATATACATATGACACGCCATAAGTTATACATACTGACAAATGTCGTAAAAACACCAAGGGATTCAATTAATTTACGCTTGTGTGTAGGCCGCTCCAGATATCGACCGCTCGCATGCATATGATATACACATGTACGGCGCCCGCTGTCGGTTGGTCATTTTATATGTTTATGTCAACCGTGTGTTAAATCCAGCCATCCTTATGAATCGGTCAGGTGGTGTGTGTGTGTTACCAGTAGATTTCATTACTAATCTGATACTCTATATCTAGCGTAAAATGGCGACACTGGCCAGAGCCCTGTACATCCCCCAGTCTGACGCGGTCAAGTAGAGTTAATTTATAATGTATTTGTTGCAAAATATTATTCTAAAAAATATGGTTTTACTTCAGTATTCTCCACCGTAGATAATACGGTTTTGCCACTGTGTTAGATGAAAAAGTGCCATTATCTTGTATCTAAGCCAGTGGTCTTCAACCTTTTTGTCATCGTGGAACCCCTGATATACTTCCGCGTTTGTCATGGACCCCCATTAATAAAAATTTGAAAACACGAATAACTTGTAAGAAAATCAAATATTTCGATATTTGGCATTTCAACAAAAAGAATTATTGCAAAGCAAGAAAGTTAATGGCTCGGTTGTTCTTGCATTTTTGGAATGTATCTGCTTCATTCAGAATTTGGCAAAAAGAACCCGTATCTCAAATATGTATCGTCCCATTTTCTAACTTACAAGCAAGGGCGGCTGACAATCGAATAAATACGGTATTAGAATACTTGGAAGAACAGGCTAAAGATACAGGCTCTGCACAACCATCTTCAGTTGTAATTTCCTGTATAGGCCCATGAAAGAAACACTTGTTTAAGAAAGCCTAACATTAAGTCAAATATGGAGTGCATTTACAGTGCCTCTGCGCTGACAATAGGCCTACGCAGTGTGGACTACTGTAAGCTTACGAGAGGCGCAAATCTCACCAGAGTGTATTGGTCAAAACAACCAACGTCATTGCAGAGTTTATACCGACGCGTTGAACATAGCACAGCATTTCAAAATCTTTATTTGACACAGGATTGGAGAGCATGCGGCACGCGGGCCAAAATGCGACCCTCGTGATCGTGTAAAAGAAGGCCCGCATCAGAATTTCCGTCGACGAAGGTACAAAAGTATCTCTCGCTCCTTGACATACGAGCAGCTTTCTGTCCTTAGTTTCCCTGGAAGACAAATTTCAAGATAATTTTTGCGGCCTGTGGCAGGAAATAGATTGACGTCGCCCTAAGAAGTCACCGGCTTCAGTGATAAAAACGGAAATGCTTGTGTGGTTAGCGGGCTCACAGAAACCAACCATTTACCATCCTTTTAGCGACCCATGCCGTCTTTAGTCTAGTATACAGTCTTCATTGTTCAGAGAAATCAGCCGAGAACAAGTCGCGTTTAATTAAGATGTCTTCGCAAAGATCCCGTCTTCCAGTTAATCAGTACGCGTCTTTGCTTTCCGGACCGCCGCAGAGTTTCCAATACGCCGTTAATTTCATTCGGGGTCGACAGTTCGTGCATTGTTCGCTTTCTTTCAAACAGGGGTCGCTGTCCCGAACGAAAAGGTTACAAGCTTCCGGCGTGCGCGATCATCAACGTCACCTACGGCGAACGATTGTTGAACAAGAATAACAAGCCGATGGCTGTGGTCAGGCCGCATCACCACGCCGTGAGTGGAGTGCTTTTGACCTCTTGTTGTTGGCAGGCTGGCAATGCCTGTGAAACAACATTCCTCATGCTTTCCAGCTGGGATGATTGTTGCCGTGATCGCTACAAGAACGTCTGTCGCTGATCAGCACATCCCTTTGCCCTTCTGGCTTGCTTTTGTGTTTTTAAGGCCTTTGCCAGCTTGCCCACACATCTGTATCAGTGAATGAGTACGACTTGCTTGCTGACCGTAAAATGCATATTTTCACCTGTTTCTTCTCAGTGAAACCTATGCTTGCTGCATCAAGGCTCCATTTTGCTGACAGAGAATAGTTGAATACATACGTTTTCTCTTCTGTGAATACAGTGCTGACAGAGGACTCGTTGTGTGCCATGTGGTGCAATTATTGGATGTGCACGTGTTTGCTCGAGGGTGATTGCTTGATTAGCGCATTTTGTTCGTACCATTTCTTGCAGAGTTGTTGCGCATTCTGTTCTGGCTTCCTTATGCGAAGGTTCTTGCTTGTTGTTTGTTTGAACTTAAGTAGCTTAGTATCGTTTGTGTTTAAGGACTAAGTCCAGTTATAGCAAAGTAAAGCCTAAGTAAATAGGCGTGATGTGTGCAAATGTTACGAGTTATTTTGCTAAAATGGATAAATGCTTGAGACCGCAAGTGTTCTCTGTTGAAGCTGATACTGTGGATGGCGTTTGGAGGTGGCAGCACTGGAAAAACTACTTTCGCAGAAGTGATAATAACTCTGCAGAAGATAAACTAGATGTTCTGATCAGTTTACTTGACACTTCTGTGTATACCTGCATCAGCGAGTGTGCTTCATATCAGGAAGCTATCGGTTGCTTGGAAAAATATCTACGTTAAGCCAATCAACGAAGTGCATGCCTGGCATAAACTAACACGTGTCGCCAGAAAGGTGAAGAGAAGATTGAAAAATTCTTCCAACGTTTAAAAATTCTTGGTAACGGATGCTCAAAATAGCGATGCAGCTGTCCGCGATGCTTTTGTAGCAGGACTGCGGAGTGGATAGATCCGTCAACGTTTGATGGAAGACAATGTTCGTGAACTTCAAGCGGCCTATAATAAAGCGCGTACGTTGGGCGAAGCGGAGAAATATTGTGAAGAGTATCGCTTGTCGGTCGAGTCAAATTCCTTGCAGTCATTCGGCCCAGCTGGTGTGTGTAACCTTGGTGAAGAGAACAGTGCGCCCGCTGAGTGTCTGTCGATGGAAACGAAGTGCTTCTTCTGCGGCAACAAGCGACATCATCGTTACAAATGCCCTGCGCGAGACCGCGTTTGATGCAAATGCAAGAAAAAAAGGACATTTTTCCAGTGTTTGTTTGTCTAAGTCTAAACCAGTGGTTCTTAAACTTTACAAACACACCGAACCTTTACGTACTTTTCCAAGCTTTTGTCGAACCCCATTTTGGCAAATGTAACAGGAAGTAAAAATGGGCTACATGTTTCAGATGGCCTTCGTCTAAGCCCTGAAACGGCCCCGTCGGGACCCCTGACGAGCCAACAGCCATCCTTGTCTGCCGCTTCGCCAGTTAACTCTGATGACTTGCCATTCGCCTCAGTAAAGGGAGTTCTGGCTAACTGCCTAATATACACGGGCGCAAAACGGAACCATACTGATAAAGCGTATGTTAACCGAACAAATAAGCCAGTGGACGACAGTACGAAGGAAGAAATTGGGTTAGTTGGGTTCAACTGTGAGAACCAGAGGTTCGTGTAACGTTCAAATAGACCTACTCGATCGAAGCTATCGGCAAAGTGAACATGTTGGTTATGGGCAAATTAATGTGGGATGCTATACTGGCACGAGAATTTCTTAAACAGCATCAAAGTGATATAGTTTCGAGTTTGGCGGTCCCAAGGCCTGACCTGTCGCCTCTATTACTCGCCGTCAGATCGAGCGTTCATCGCCATGCAAACAACACGGATGCTTCGTGATGGTATAGTCTAGTGGTTCTCAAACGTTCATGAACCATGGCCCCCTTCTAAGTTTAACTGGCNAATACTCAATATATCGTGACACTTGGGTTAGGCAATATCACGGCAAACCTACCAAGTGAAGGCCTCTGTTCGTGGCCCCCAGNGAACCACTCCGTGATCCCCAAGGGGGGGCGGGGGCGGGGCGAGGGACCCGTTTGAGAAACCCTGGTATAGTCGAACCAAGCACGTCTCCGTGGAGAGCGCAATTTGTAGTAGTCAACAAAGACAACAACAATCATAAGAAGCGCTTGTGTATTGACTATAGACAAACTATAAATAAATTTACTTTGCTTGATGCTTACCCGTTGCTACGTATACAAACCGTTGCGAATAGCGCAACTCAATACAACTGTTTCTCCAGCTTGGATGTAAAGAGCGCGTATCACCAAGTACCCATTCTGCCCGAAGAAAGGTGTTTACTGCATTCCAAGCCAATGGCCAGCGTTACCAGTTCAAACGCATACCCTATGGGCTGAAGAATGCCGTTCCCTGTTTTCAGTGAGTGGTAAATGAAATAATTTCAAAGTATAACTACAAGGGAATTTATGCTTATATGGATTGACTCATGAAGAGCATGACGAGAATCTAAAATGTTTACTAAATGCAGCAGAATTATCTTCAACGAAAAGAAGTGTACCTACGCCACCGATTCTATCAAGTTGTTGGGCTACCACATTTAGAACGGCGTGTTGCAGCCGGATCCTGACCATGTCAAGTCTCTATTAGAATTGCCAGTGCCGAACACTGGCAAGGAACTACAACGCCTTGTGGGAATGTTTGCGTACCACTCTCAGTGGGTTCCTTGTTTTTCAGAAAAAATAAAGCCGTTGATTGCAACGAGAGAGTTTCCTTTGCGTGTGGAGGCTTTGCAAGCGTTAAAAGACACTGATGCAGGATTAAAACTTCAACTGCCCTTGGTTTTCGATTAAAAGTCGCCCTTTGTTTTGGAGACGGACGCTTCAGCCCTTTGTTTTGGAGACTGACGCTTCAGATGGGCTTATCTATTTAGTGGCAGTCGATTCACTGTTGTAACAGATCAATAGTCCGTGTCTTATGTACAATGTACATCACTCCAGTAAGATAAAAAAATGAGTTGGCGTATGCAACTCAGCGAATTCGATTTTGAGAGTGTTTCGTCCAGGGAAGTTAAATTCAGTCTCTGACGCCCTTTCTAGGGCGTATTGCGCGAGTTTGCACGAAACTACCCTTTATACCATTCATGCGTCATTGTGCCACCCTGGAATTACACGTTTGTATCATTTTGTCCGCGCTAAAAATTTGCTGTATGCTTTAGCTGATGTGCGGAAGACTGTCGAAGGTTGTCGCGTGTGTTCAGAAGTCAAACCGAATTTTTGTAAACCATCTTCAGCTCAGCTTATTAAAGCGACGCAGCCGTTCGAACGTTTGAGCGTAGACGTCACTTTTAAAGGACCGCTTCCTTCATCCACGAAGAATCGCCGCTTGCTGACAAGTGTGGAGAGTGTTCTTGTTTCCTGTTCGCTTTTCCTTGTGCCAGTGTTGATTCTACGACCGTGATAGTTCATTTCAACCAGCCTTCTGCATTGTTTGATATGCCTGCATGCATTCATTCCGATAAGAGGGGCGGCTTTTGTACGATGTTTTTGCGTCTGCGAGACAGCGATTGCAGTTGAACGTCTGTTTCTGATGCTCCGGGACAATGTGAACGCTATAATGGCATAATTTGTACAACGATCAAACTTGCGATCAAGTCTCGGAAGCCGGACCTTGCGCGCCGGGAACGTGCTTCGCCTGATGCGCTGCATTCCACACGTTCTCTGCTGCGTACCGCGACGAATGCCGCTCCGCATGAGCGCTTGTTTCATTTTACACGACGATCGACACTCGGTGAGTCGATTCCTACCTGGCTGAGAAATTTACGCTCATCTGAGGATGTGACCCCGTTGTTGATGAGGCGGAGCTTGTGCATGCGACACCCAGCTGCGCTCAAATGCGATTCCCGTCTGGCAGAGAGTCGACAGTGCCTCTGCGAGATATTGCACCCGTGGAAGAGTTTGAACCTGGTTCACCTGAGCAGGACAAGCAAACGCGGAAGTGGGAAACGAAGAAGCTCAAACGGTACATAGCCCGGTCGACTTTGTGCCTGGTCACGGTGAACATGTTAAACCCTAATGATCCCGCCTTACCGGAGAGCGTCAGTTGCTGCGATCATCGCGCAGTTTAACAAGACGGCAGTAATCGAGCGGAAGAAAGCTTGCATACCGACGCTGAAAAGTCACCCGACCCCACTGTGCGTAGGTCCGGACGGCCACGAAAACTTGTTGATCGCTATGGTGTTGTACCGTATTGGTAGACTTCGTTTGAAGGGGGGATGAATGTGGTCCAATTATTGGATGTTCACGTCGTGTTTCCTCGAGGGTGATTGGCGCATTTTGTTCATACCATTTCTTGCAGAGTTGTTCGTTGCGCATTCTGTTCTGGCTTCCTTATGCGAAGGTTCTTGCTTGTTGTTCGTTTGTTTGAACTGTAGCTAAGTACGATTTGTGTTTAAGGACTAAGTCCAGTTATAGCAAAATAAAGCTTAAGTGAATAGGCATGCTGTGTGCAAATGTTGCAACAGGTCAATGTGGATTTCGTTCGATTTTACGCGCTATTTGCGAATATCGATCTTTCGCTGATTGTTCGTTGCCGCAATTGCATTTCCATCCAGACATCTTTCACTCGGCTTATTTGTGTTTTTAACGTCACTGAAGCGTGCGTCCCTTGCAGAGCGCGACGGGAGGCAGTCGCGACATTCCTCGCGGTCCCAACATGAGGCAGAGCAACTTCGTGCCGTCGGCGCATTCCGCTTTTCGTCCCGCGCAGAAGGTGAGCGCGTCGTTTTCGTTAAAGGCAAAGCAGGACCGGACAGTTGCTGCCCTGTGTGTTCTTGTTGCGAGATCGTGTCGTTTCTGCAACCCGAGCGTAATTTCGACGAGTAACGCGACGATTGCCACATTTGCCATTTTTAGTTTATCGCAANTCTTGATGTAATCACAAACCGTGTTCTGTCGTCCTTGTTATCACAGATTGTAAGCAATAAACTCTGGCGCGCTGCCACTGCATTGCCGACGTTTTTTCTCGCGTGCGTATGCGCTTTGTTGCTTGCTTACGATATTATTGTTGTGCTTCAGTTTTCTCCGTCCGCGCGAAGCCCCAAACAGCCCCAACCTGTGGCCATTCTTCAAAAAGGCGCGCCGACGTCATCGCCGAATCGCAAAAAGTACGTTCGAGTGTCGATCGCGCCGGAGCGAGATCGCTCGCGGCTCGCGCGCTGAATTGCTACAGTTTGAAACACTTTTCAGAGGTGCGAAGGACGTCGCGGGTTTGTCTCACGAGGACGATTTTGAAAACATGTGGAACAACTTGAAGCGAAGCAGCCCCGCGTCGGAGCGAAGCGCGAAGGGAAAGCAAGCCGCCCAGACTGTTGCTGCCACTGCTGCTGGCAAAAGCTTAAAGCAAAGCGGCGGGAAAAATGTCCCTCCCAGATTTTCAACCGCCAAGCACAGCGCTGCTGCGGCATCAAGTTTTTCTCTGAAACAAGTTAGTACGAACAGCACTGATCCGTAGCGGAAGCGCGAAAGACGTTCGACTGCCTTTTGAACGTCTTCTGGGTTATATGCTTAGCGAAAAGTTGGAATAAACCATGCGAGTTGGTTTCTTGCGAAAAACCACTAACGTGCTTTGCCGTTGAAACATTACTGTCGTTTTGTGTGTTTGATTTTGTATGCTTATTGGTGGGGTCTCGTTTATAAACGCAAGTCGTGTTTGTGGTGGCCGTTTTGCTTGAAATCAATGCTTCTTAACCTTTTGGTTCAAGCCCCCCTGACTTCAAATAAGTTGTAAAAGGAAACATATTTCTTGATAAATTTATTAATCAAACTTTCCACGTTGTAGAGCGCGCAAGGACTCGCTGCCCCCTAGAAATTTATTGACGCCCTCCTGGGGAGGCGTTCCACCGGATTAAGAACCACTGCTTTAAATGTTGCAGGCGGCGAAGACATTGCCGAAAGTTGCCAGCGATCAAAGACAAAAGTCATCTCCGAAAACCGTCAAAAAGCAAAATTCGCCGTCACCGAAACCGTCAGAATCGCAGCCGCATCAACAGGACCAGGTAAAAGATAATGTGCTTCACTGATGTCCATGTCGCAGTGGCGCTGTATAAGTCCCTCCATTAACACAGGCAGTCGATAAACGTTGAGATGTAACCCTGTGCTGATATGATTCCTCAACTCGCCGTTGCAAGGAGATCGCCTCTAGCAAAAAAAGTTAACTGTGCTTCGCTTTGATGCGGTCAGGTGCTGCGGCAGCTTCGCAAAAGTCGCTCGGGCTCCTTGAAACGGTTGCACGCGGCTTCATTTTCACGCGTAGATTTTCATGTTTTGGACAGAACGCTTTCCTTTCACAAGCCTTAAAGAACGCGCTCAAAGTGAACCCGAAGCAAATTCCTGCTTTCCACGAAATGTTGACCACTCCCGAGCCTGGCAACACCGTCTGTACGACGACCATCGTGACCACCGCAGCAGGCGGTATTAACAACGGTAAGGCCTGACTCTGATGCTCAGATCCTGACCAGCATTGTCACGTGTTGATGTGAATCCTTCTTTTGCTGAACGTAAACTACTCTCTGACTGTGGTTATGGGCGTCGGAAGGATTTTTTCCAGGGGGGGAAATAGTGGTGAAACTTCATTTCACGCTCACGAAAACAAAACAACTTTTTTTGCTGCATTTAATAGTAAAATGTACAATTTCAAATTCCAGGAGGAGGACAAAGCCCCTCCTCTTTCCGACGCCCATGACGTGGTTGTCGCTCTGCGAATGCCCGGCGTTCTTTTTTAATCTTCCAAGTGTTTCCGACTGTATAAAAATCATCACCAACGCAAAAGGACGGGCAAGTTTGCCAGATCAGGTAAATCAGTCGCTGATGACGGTTTTTGGCAGGTCATTACTCCGATACGTTGGGAAGCAGCTTTTTCGGAAGCGTTGCAGTGTAAGTTGACGCCTTCGTATCAGTTGACGACCATTTCTTCTATTGCAGGTGAAAACGTACGTAGCAAAGGCGAACCGCCAATTGACGAACTTCTGCGATCGCTGAAGCTGTCCGCTGCGCCACGCCAGGTGTCCTTTCAGGAGCTTATGGAGAGTCAGACGAGCGGCGTGAAATCCGCTGGTGCCAAGCCGGAACCTCTACTCACACCGGACTGCTTCGCCGTCAAATCAGCCAAGCCATTGTTCGAGTCTGTCCACCAGGGGTCGCTAGCGCAACACAATCAGACGCTCCGGTCAGTCGCAGTTGCTGACGGCGCCGCTGCGCACGAAAGTGCTGCGCAGAAGGTGAGACGGTTGCCCTTAATGTGAAAAGGCTGCAGTAGATCGTCAACATTTTCTTCCTAAACGCAGAATGTTGATAAATATGCAGCTTGGTAACTTGTCAGCGCTTGGACAATAACGCTTTTACCACAGCTTCAATGCTACGTTTTTTCACACTGGTCTTTAGTTACAGCTAAGGCGTTTTATAAGTTATGTGGGTACGCATGAAATGGTTTTGGAGCACGTTTTTTAAGCTGTGAAGCTGAAAGACGGAATTTTCAGAAAGATTACTTTTTTAACTTTAGTTCCAGATAATGTAATCTAGTTTTTGGCGTTGTGCTTTGCTGTGCCTTTATCATCATCGGCCGTCTGACCTTAAACTGCCGATGTCTCTTCTGAACTTTGCGTGACTGTTAAACTCTGCTCAATCTCACGTCGTTCCGAGCTGCGACGGCAGTAGTTATGGCAACGGGCGGACTCGGCCGTCGTTTCTCGCAAGCATAGCTCCCCAAAGCCACCGACAATCGTTCAAGAAATCGCCAACTTGCTGTTGATTTTTGTAAGAATGAAGTTTTGAGTATAAAACCAATACATTCTGTCTTTTGACATTAGCTTTCCACACGCGAAGAATTGGAGGGGCGTAGTTAAATCATGTTGCAGGGCGGGCTATACCGTTCCCACTTTTTGGAGCTTTAGTGCTTGCTTGAACCGTACTGTGTACATACGTACCAGTGTTGAATGAGGGATACGTTTGGCTATGGCGCGACATCAAGTGGAAATGCTTCTTTGCTAAAGCATTGCTTGCAAGAAAGGCCTCTTGGCCTGAATTCAGCTGCTTCTCATCGGAGTCAGTAGCAGTGAGCAAACTGCGACTCGTGGACTTGCCGGGGAGCAACATGTTTGTGTGAATAAACGAAGCCCTATAATATTGGTTAATGGAATATATTTTATGGTAAAAAGAGAAACAAGCGCTACCAAAGTGCCACCTGGTACTGATTCTTAATCACTTGCAATACATGCATCGCATTAACTGTTCCTACAATTCCAAAGCAATCAACTGTTGCGGCTGGATCTTGGAAAATGGTGACCGGCGATGCTGACGAACTGCTGCAGTTTTAGACGCCCGGTGTTAGATATTGGTGCTGTTTCGTTGGCAGGCTTGTCGTTTTGCTGCATCCCCGACTTGCATTTGTGGTGCCTGCACCGCACTCTAGCTCAGTGGGCCTCACGGAATTGCACGAGTTGCAACATCACCTCCTCGTCGCTAGAGAAGAAACCGAGGCTTGCCTTTGCGTAGGTTTCCACCTCGGCCGTTGGTAGAGCGACTTCGTGCGTGAGCACCGTGCCTTTCGCCAGGCGTTATTGTTGAGGCCAGGGTTCTTGGAAAACAGCAACCACCGGTGTTGATGGAGCGGTGCCATTCCATACGTCTGCCATTGAATGCTGGCGACGTTCCGCTGATGCAGTTTCTCTCTTTTCTCGACATGCTCATCGCGGTGATTGCGCCTCGTTTCGGTCCCGCAGACTTCACAGCGTTGCACAAGTTACAAGCGATCTCCATACACCCAAACCAACTGCACAGAATGGAGTGGCGTGATGCTGTGTGCACTTTTTTTGCTAACAGCGCTGCCCACAGGTTTTTCCTCTCCACGTTAGTACATTGGTAGCCATGCACTCATAGGCAATAGATGAAGTGTTTCTTTAGTTCTGTTTTTTTATACGTGCGCAGTCGCGGAGAGTAATGCCAATCTTAAGAACAGACGCCCCGACCCATAAACCCGGTGATATGCGTTGTCCAAAGAAAGAGCCGCAACCAACCGAAATTTTAGACGCAGTCGTTTCGGTGTTGTGGTCTAAACTGAATATGATCACAACAAGGGTTAACACCGCCTATAAAAATATTCACGGACCAGCTTTTCAAGTTTAGCTGTCGATGAAGAACATGCATCGACAGGCCATCAACTACTACGTAATTAATTCGTTCATATAAACATTTATTCTGCTACCGAGGGATTGATTTCGTGAATGTCCGGTTGTCATGTCAGGTTTGAACAACTGCAAGCGGTATTCAAATACCAGCGTTTGTGGTAATTTTATTCCATTTTGAGGAAAACTGTCTACTTTTGCACTAATTTTTTCTATTTTCAGGAACAATATTTGCAGTTGTAGCTATTACTTTCTATTATCAGATGCCCATGCTGTTTTAGTTCCTCAAGGCAATCGTGTTTTTCACCCACCCTTATTCCTTCCCTGACGGGTTTACACATTCTTTCACTGAAAGCAGTAAAACATGTCATACAGTGCTTGCAATGTTGCTCAAGATCTGCAGTTTTTAGTTTTTTTCACGCTATCAGGAACTGTTCCCAACATCGCAAAAACAATGTTATTTGACTGTTCGTAGTTTGTTCTGAAGAATGTTGCGGGAATCGTTGCCTGCTCAACCATCTATGCGTACGGCCAGGGTGAACATTAATCTAGACCAGCTATGTTCAACCCAAATGTCTTACTGAGCCAAATATTATGTCACTATCTTAACCAGGGTCGCACGTTGAATGACATGTTAATGAGGGCCGCACATTGAATAGCTTAATTTGATCTTAGCAAACTACATTTAGCTTAAACTAATGTACTGAAAGCATTCGAATCCTAACTGTAATGGTAAAAGACCTGATGAAGTGGCACTGAGGACCACCTGCATCAAAAATGTCAAATTCAAGATTATCAAAATAAAGGCAGATTGTCAGTATGTACGATACTTTTATACTACAGTGAAGACCTAAACTGGACCGCATGCGGGCCGCGGGTTGGACAGCTGATCTAGACTAGAAAATTAAGAATAACCAGATTAAGCAAAATAAGACGTAAATGAAACAGAACTTCTCAAACAATGTTTGATCATGTATGGACAATCAATTATCTTACTGGGAACATCTGCGCCAACGAGACTTCGTTAGAAAGTGCATTAAATTGTACGTCTCACTGCAACTCGTTTCTAAATCTGTTTTGACTTGTATATCCAAATTGAGACAAGCTTTCAATGTTGCAAAATACTTAACTAAGACAGTATAAATACATAAGGCGAAAATAAGGACGTTTTTTGAAAATCATGAGAGAACTATTTTCCTAGACACAATCCTGCAACACATGTACAAATCCCAGAAATAAGGACTGTAAGGGAACCCTGCGTCCGGCTGGCTTTAGCCAGCCGAGGGCACGAAATCGCTCTGCAGCTGTGGCCGCCGTCGCATTTCCCGTTACATGAATTTTTTATCTCGTTTTTTTTCCCAGACTGCCATGTGCTGCTCAGCGGTTCTACTGATTTGGCCGCGACCTTCTTCAGTGTGTCATTGTCACGCGCTTGCTTCAGGGTGTCTTTGCCACACGCTTGCTTCAGGGTGTCATTGCCACACGCTTGCTTCAGTGTGTCGGTGCCACACGCTTGCTTTCGAGTTAATCGTTAAGTTTTGCGGCGAGCTTTCAAACAGCATTGTTGTCGCTCTCGTGTGCGCACGTCTTCGTCCACTCCAACAAAAGACAAAACTTCCTGGAATCTACGCAACATCGGAAGCAAGCCGTGCTTGCTTGCAAGGGATGGTAGTTGAACAAACGGGATCGGTGTCCATCCGTTACAAGACTTTATCGACACGCCTTCGTCTTGGCTCTGCAATTCAAAACGGACGTACCGTTGCATACACTACAGTCAGAACAGCCGTAATTTTATTGTATTACCGATGAACACTAAAAGATTTGAAGCGTTTGAAAGTCATGACAGCCTGAAGCTTTTGTGACTACATCACTGCAAGCAACTTGTAATTATGCAAAAAGTGCTCATATGCGACTGTTGTGAAACACGCCGAATTACGACGTACAGGGTGGCTGACATGCTATGCACGCTAACAAGCAAGCAGACAGGCTGGAGGTCGAGCTGAACTAGTTGTGCAGTGGGCAAGCAAAGTGCTTGTGTTCAGCCTTAAAATCAATATTAAGAAATCCATTCGTTTGAATTTCTTGCGAGCAAAATTTTGGTAGTGACGCTGACTGCATTGGCGATGCCATTAGTAGGCTGAAGTAAGTCTTGCAGCAGCAACGTTCCAGAGCCAATGCTTAAATTCTAGCCTTTGCTGTACTGGTCATTACTCGTACGATATATTGAAAAGTAGTCAGTTGACTCGATAACTCAAAAAGGTACTTTTTACTACCTGCAAAGTGTGCTATATGTAACCGGCATACGCGTTGCGCAATAAACGTGGTTTTGTAAGCATCAATACTCCCGAGTAATTGTATAGCTTTTCTCTAAGAAATAACCTAGTTGAACGACACAAATAGAATTGATGACAGGTTGAATTTAATAGCGGTGCAGGCTGCTTATATTTCGAGCAACTGCAGACTGTGCCGCTTCTGGTTCCAAACTTTTTAGCGTACGGTCACGGGGAGGATACAGGTCTAGTTTTCGTATTTTTGGCGGGTACTGAAAAAAATGCAAAAACGTAAACGAATTATGTTTCTATTGGGTGCTGAAAAATGACTGGCTCAGCGAACGTGGGAGCAGTGCACTTCCAACCATTGTAGTGGAACAAATCTTAAAGAAGCAAAAAGGAAAGCAAAATCTTCAAAGAGTCCGCTAGAATTTTCAGCAAATGACTAGTAAAAGAGAAACTTTAAAAACTTGAACATCCATTTTCAGAAAACCAACCGAGAAATTGTGGAAAATATTAAATCGCGCCCAAGCGTAAAAACGAGGTCGGTACCACTGACCCTCACTTGTGACCGACTTTCTGTACGAATTGGCGGCCAGCAAGAATATTTTTAAAGGGCTGCGTCAATGCGTCATACAAAACCTGAACTAAGCTGCATGTTCTCGGTAAGATTAGCGCAGGTGAAGAGCTTGTTTGTTGCACGGTAACCTAACGCCTGCGAACTCCGGGTCGAGTATGCTCAGATCAAACATCGATGAAGCAGCGGGTGGTTGGAACAGTCACCTGTAGCGCGCCTGGTGTTCATTACAGTATTACCGGTAACGTTGCACAATGGCAACGTCGATCTTTCATTTGGATGTCGTGTTGTTGCAATTAAATAATCTGTTAGAGAAAAAACAGGAAGGAGAGTTTTAGCACCATGTGAATGATGGTTTGGTGGAAGTCTGGGCACTCTCAGAAGCGGGCAAGAAGTTTGCAACAAAACAAGAACTAAAAGCAAGCAGTTACAATTAGTCTGGAAATGCACGTGGTTTCTTGCGGAACCAATTCATCGATTTTCGCTTCGTATTTTCTTTGCTGTGCAATATCCCGCCCGCTTCATAAACACCATACACTGCGCGATTTCCTCAGACGCCTTTTTTCCTGCTATAGGCTTTGTTTCAGGCTGCTGTTCAGTGCCATCTCCGGTTGCGTTCTGCGCCTACAGCAAGTACCTGAGGCTGATACCACCGTTTCTCTGCTTCCAAACACTTTTGTCTTGCATCCGCGTGCCACCGCAGCACACGCAACGGAGCCGTCAGTGCCGCTGCATTCTAGTGGGCTCGCGACTATTTTAGGCTGCTGGCCGCGAGCATCGTTGACAGTGCAGCGAGTTTTTTTTTCAGTGCATGGTGGTATTGCAAACTGAACCACAGGACAGAACCAGCAGTGTAGCCAGCCCAAAATGTTGGGAGGAGACAAATATCTTAATTTAAGCGAGCAGGAGTATTCGGTTGGGAACACCGCCTCTCGAAGGGCAAAACGACAAGATATGCTAGATATTTTGGGGACCATGGGCTCTTTGGACCCCTCCTGGCTACGCCTATGGATGGAGCACTGCTGTTATAAGCTGGTCTGTTCTTGTGAAAATAGGAAATACAAGCAAAATTAGTGAGAATTGCCACCGTCTGTGGCTCAACTTTGACTCACAAGCTAGATAAGAGTTTCCTGCTGGCATTTTCCGCGAAGTCTTGGTAAGTTGCTGTTCACTGCGCTGCGAAAGCAGCTACCTTTACGACTCAGTGACGTTCAAGGCTTAGCTTTGATTTTTGTTCAGCTATGCTTGTTTGCTTGCGCTGCAAAATGCGTCCCTATGAACGAAAATTCCCCATTCAACGAAGTAAGTTTGTTCGCTGCTACTTTTGATAGTTGAGCCGGCAGCGTTTGATCCAAGTCAATTGCGCACGTTCTCACCAGCAAATTCCAATCTAACGATTTGAAACAAGTTGTTTGATAACCGGCATAGATGACCACGTGTACCTTGTGAATTTGTAACAACGAATAAGACTTACTATTATTATTAAGGTGTGTGTGAAGATGTCCTTGGAAAGCTGCTCGTTTTGCTGTCACATCAAAGAACACTGAAGCGAAGCCGCGCTTAGGTGATGATCACGTATTAGTGCTCATCATTTTTTCCAGTGTTTGAATCGCAACCCGCACTTTCTTGGCAGCATGCTATTTCTTCTAGCTGCAACAGCAAGAACGCGTTTGCAAGTGTATGTACGTGGTGGCCAAACTTCATTTTTGGACAATGGCGCGCAACTAGTATGAAACGCTTAGCTACTTAGCACTGCATTTTGGCCAACTGGAAAGCACAGCACAGCATAGTCACTTTCTGAGCATAAAATCCTCCGCCCGTGTGGCCAGAAGCATTGTCGTCGTAATTTACCTGCACATGAGACGTAGGCCTAGCTTCATTTCCTCTAATGGACAATCAATTGATTGCAAAGATTTTTGTGCGCGAATCGATTGCTCGTTGTGCTTGTGTTAACATGTGCTTAGCTCGCAACCGTGGAATTTCCTGACCGCTGTTTCGCGTTGGCAGTCTCCATGCGAGCTGTAACTGCAGACGTGCGAAATAGCACCATTTTTGTTGATGTCAAGCAAGCTCCACTGTCGTCATTTTGCAATGCCTTAATTGTGATTTACCTCTTACCAGCTTGTTCAACCGTAAGCACATAATCATACCGTGTAGAAATAAACAATTTATAAAACAACATGTTAGTGATGAAACTCAGGAAACAAAACTTCGCTTGTAAGCAGCTGGATTGCTGAAAAGAAATACGTGGCGTATACTTCCGTTTTTTATACTGCTTCCTGCTGGAAAGGTCAATTGCCCTCGTTTGTTTTGAGTTGTGTTGTGAGTCGCATCATGTTGAAGATGATTGTGTTGATTACGTCAGGCCTTGGTGAACCTCGATCGGCTATAACGGGCACTGCATCCGGTTCAATGTGCTGTAGACGACTTCCGCTCGAGAGTGTGTACATCACGTGACTTGATGTGGTGGCAGGATGGTGACACGTGGCTTTTTTCTATCGACAGATGTATCACTTTCGTTTGTGCAGCAGCCTGGGCCAAATTTTTAACTTTTTTCGTACGTACACTGCCCCTAAACTGAGACATGCTTCACTGTTTTTCGCGCTTGACTCAATCATCCTTATTATTATACGTGACGTGCACCTGCTGATAGGTTTCCTGTTAACTTCATAGATGCAGGAACTGTTGCAGGGCCTACGGTACGCCCTGGCTCAGTCGGTCTCGCAGTGGATGCGGACCGAAGCGCGTTGTTGCAGCTAAATACGACTGCCTGCTGTCGGAATCGATAAAGTGCTGAGCTGACGAGGCAGCCGACGTGTGCAATTGAGCATGGATGCAGTGTTGTCATGACATGTTGCTGCGTGATTGCGGTAACTAACTGCACTTTGTGACAATGCAATTCACCCACACTTGGAGGTGCTGAAAGTACTTATCGAAGATTGGTAGTGATACCCTGCTAGTCGTTTTGTAATTTCTCGCTACTTCCTGATCTCCATTTAGATCTTGCTAATGCTTAAGTTGAGTATACAAAAAGGTTGGCGCGGTGGCATTGTGAGTTTACATTTAATTGTAGACAAATTTCCCGTGCCATTTGTTACGCAGTATTGCTCGACTAGCTTGCTACTTTGATTTGTTGTTGGCAATTTTTTAAGCTGTAGAGCAGGTGTTGCGGCACTGTAGGAATGTAGGCTGTGGCAATAGTTGTGGTGGTGCAACTTTCTGCTGGTATGAAATCCCACTTGACCTTGTAGCATGCCGAAAGCTCAGTCTTGCCATCCACATTGTGCTGAGAGTTTCATATCGTGGACAGTTTGCTGCAGTTTGCTTTGGTCTCTGTCAACAACGATCAGTCGTATTCAAACAATGGGCACCAGATACTGGGATGAATTCGACTGGTACATTAAGGTAAAAGTGAGTGTCTGGCATTTTATCGCGCACTGACTCTCTGGTTTAGCGAGACGAGCATGTTTGTGCTAGATGCAAGAACGCAGTCCTGAAAATCGTTAGGCGGTACAGTTAAAAAGTGGAAAATCCCGCGCAGTTAAGTGACCAGCGTATTTTCAAGCTGGGACCTTGACCTGAGGTCAGTCCCGTCACCACGGGATGGCTTTGGTGGGCTTAGCCCCCTCGAAACAAATCCCCCCAAATTGAAATATGAGACACTATAAATCACTAGAATTTTTGACAAATTTTCAGTGTCAAGTCCCCTGCACAAAATTCAAACGTAAAGCCGCCCTCCTGCCATTCCGCTTATGCATGTTGTTTTAAATTTCGTTGTTACATCAAAATGCATTGTACGTATGTGCGCACACTGATTCGCAGTTAGAAAGTCTTACAGATGGAAAAACTTCCTAATCACACACCTGCCCTGCTCGTAGGAGGACGTTTGGAAACCGTTTTGTAAAAGTAGGAGGTTGTTAGGCGACAAGGTGACAATCTAGTGCAAACTAAATACTGCTTATCTAATCCCCTATAATGGAGTAAAAGCTCCCTCACCCTCAGCGTTGACGTGGTATCTGCCAGGTGTGATGTTGTTTCTTTTCCCTGTGGTTCCCCAAGCTATGTACCTTCATTTTCGAAATTGCATTTCTTAAAACTGTGTTCTTGTTTGTAGGGCCAATAATTTTCGTTGCGATACTTACTAATATTTTGTTTTCATAAATATCACGTAAATTTAAAAGACGCACCGGCTAGCGAAAGAAAGTTTGTTAGAAACAAGAGTTTTGTCACTATCTTGTACACCAGTGGTTCCCAAAGTGGGGGTAAATCACCCCCGGGTGTAATGTGCGATTCTTCGGGGGTAACGCGGAATCAAAACCACAATGTTGTTACTGCATTGTGGGCGATCACTGCGAAATATTGAGGGTAATAAGACATAATCGCAACCTTGATTTGGTAAAGGCTCGAACAAGTTTGTGAACCCCTTTTACACACGAATGCAATGCGTGCATTGCCTTTTAGTGACGCCCCTAAAAATTTGAAATCTACCTCATTTGAAAACCCCTTGGTTAGGGGCACTTCATGACCAGGGCCGGCCTTAAGCCGATGCAGCTGCACTGGGCCCCGCGCCATGGTGCTTGGGTAGATGGTTCATTTTTGCCAGATACACCTTGCGCTTAAGAATTCAGTAGAAACGCCATATAAATTTCATTGTTAACAAAGAACGCTCTCGTCAGAACCAGCAAATTTCCTCTCGAACATTAGCAAACGTGCTCGTTCTCGTGTTAGTGCTGCGCTGTATATCTGCCCTCCACCACGATCGTAACACGGTTGACTGAACACGATGACGTCATAAAATCACTGCTCTGTGGGGCCCCGCGCCTAGGTCTTGCATTGGGCCCCGCGCCCAGGTCTTGCATTGGGCCCCGCATCTGCTAGGGCCGGCATTGTTCATGACAGCTAGTTACCTTCTGTTTGCCAATGGATTTTTTGCGCATTGAAGTGGTTATTATCGATTTGACACGCAGGCTGATTGGAGCGGCGTTATCAATCACTGGTGATTGCTGGTTTCTTACATGTTGTACTAGGATAGTTCGGTTTGAGTGTGCTGATGGCAAGTTGTATTCCTTTGTAGAGGTGTGTCGCTTAAGGCTACCCACCACAAACTTTATTACTAAGAGTTATTGCCGTGAGCACTTGCGTGGAGTGTGTAAATGTTGCAGTAGTGGTTTTGATTGCGAGACAGTTTAAAATAACAACCGTTAGATGACTATCCTGTTGCAGACATGTGATTTGTTTTGTGTTCTTGGAGTTTTCCTTGTGCCGGTGATTGTTTATTATAAAATAATTATTTTAATTGTCGAGAAACCCTAACTATAAGAGAGCAACGAAGCTGTTTGTTTATCAATGTTTTGGAAGAAAAAGACCGTTTCCTTCATAGGAAGCACCCTAGAAATACGCTGAAACTAACGTCAAAAACAAACTGTTAGGAAAGTGAGCACGTAGATCCAGATGTCGAAGCTTATTGAATGTGCCAAATGTTTGTGCAGCCGCACCTGTTGGCTGGGGATAAGCCATGTCTCGGCACTTTAGGCTGTGTATTTGGATGATGCCGGCAGTATAATGTCGTGGAGTGCGTGCTAGGGTGGGCCACCGGTTTAGTCCAGTGTTCTCGGGTTAAACCAGGCATGAGCATGGGGCAAACTACGACACGCGGGTCACATACGATGCGTTATGCTGTTGAATCCGCTTCTGCAAATTCCTTAATTCGGTCCAAATTACCGTAATAAACCCATTCGTTTTTTCATCTAATAGCAATTTACACAAACAATCCATATTCATCTGTTTCCTCGAGTCGAAAAGTTTGCCAACCATCGCGTAGCTAGACGACGGCTGCGTTANTTAGGCCAAGTCTTACCCCATGAAGAAGATAATTGGCTTCCNATTAAACGCTTTACCGCAATTTCTTTCAAAAATGATGCTTATGTATAGGGCTATATGCAACCAAGCGCTCTGCGCATTTTATTTGGGCTTCGTCAAGTTAAACGGAATCCGTTCTTTTTTTGCGACAGCCTGTTGTAATTTGGATTCATAATACAATTCTTTGCCTCAGCTTAGTTACCAGCATCCAGCTCTGCCGTGAGTACCATCGCATNTTTGAAATATATTCTATGTGGCATGCTGTCGTTTGTAAAGGCAAGAACACGCCATGAAACTCATCTTGCTGGTTAAACGATCCTTACAAAATTCCTAAAACCAAAAATTTATTAAAGGCAGTGGGGAGTTTCTTTTCCTTGCACTGCTTTCAAATTAATAACGTGATTATCGATTTCGACTCAGTGAACCGCCTGTGTTTTGGTTGGGTCGATAATGATACAAATTGTTTATATGACTGCTTGTGTCCGCGCGTATTCATTCGCAAAACTATGAAGTCTGTTTTCCGTGCTCGGTGTGATATGAACGGATGTCCTACACGTGGTGACTGGCGCTTAGATGATTCTGAAGACGGTTCGTCGGGCGTACGTAAATTTAGTAAGTATGCAAAAGCACCTGTTGTCACGTGCTGCACCGAGGGTGATCACAGGTCAAGCTTGCTATCAGACTTTGCGAGATCAGGGCCTCACGTGGCCCGCGAGGGCATTCTTTGCAGCCCGCGATGCTTTTTGGGAATTTTCAAATATTTAACATTTAAGTTTAGTTCATTCCCCGGCGTTTAAAAGTTCTGGGCCAGCGAGTGAACAAGTTCCTTTTAAACGAACGTAGTAACGGTTAGAAATGATTTGCGTGTAACTCCGATACCTTTCGTAGAAAATATGTGAAAACTGTGTCTAGCAAGGCTCGATACCGCTGTTGTTGCGTCACTGTTATAATGCGACCCTCGCCGTTGAGCTTTCGGTGTAAATTTGAGTTTGAGACTCTATCAAAGTGAGTGCAGTGCGATCGCGCGTTGTGTTCATGGAAGTTGCTTATGATTGCTTACAAGTTGCTTCCAACTGCATCTGTTGTCGCATACTGATGACCTCTTGACGCCGAGAAATCAACCAAAACCACTGTTTCCACTTACCGTAGAAACGTACGAGATTGAAAAAACAACTAGATTCACAAAAGTACCAGATTACGCGCTGCATGACAGATTACAACAAAATTGATATTGCAGTTGCAGACAGGTGGGCGTTTGATGAGCATTATTCCTGAACGACTTCAATTCGCTAGCTATGGCCCTAAGTGCGACACTTTTTACACATGGTAATGTACCAAATAGGGGTAAGAAAGATCAACCACGCATCGACGTCATACCTGTTGAGAAATACCTTGTTTTCTGATCTGCGAAAATCGACCACAATGAGCAATGATACCACACCTCTGCTTCATGACCTTTATACTTGGCTACAATTGCTTCCGATTGAAGTAATTGGCTTGGCTGCCCTGTTGCTAACTTCAAATGCTCCTGGGAAAAATAATCTCTCACCGCGCAGCTTGAAGCAAACTTATACAGGTTCATGAAAAAACACCAGATAGCAAAGAAGAACCACTGGCATACTAGTGGAAACGCAGAAACACTGGATCTCGTGCAGAAACACGAGGGCAACATGGACCAAGGCCGTTGGACTTGAAAATAGCGCGAGCCTTAAATGAATTATTGCTGCGGTTTTCTGTTCGTGGTGGCCATCGCATATTGTTTTCGCTGTCCTGTCCCGATCTCGGGTCCGGATATTGACTGAGTTCAACACGGGACGGCAAAGCTGTGCAACACCGCATTGAACGAATTAAGCCGTGGAGTGTAGTTCGTTTTTTAAAAATTGAATGCTATTCAAGGAGCGGGACAAAGTATGCTTGCGTTGCCAAGGAACAAGTTTGAAAGATCACGTAGTTGTCTTAGGTTCTGCGCAAGAATGTTGCAAATATCGTAGGCAACCTGTCAAATGATACGAATTTTATTTTTGTCAGATTTTAGGAGTAATTTTGCGTTTTTGCTCGATTTTTATATCCCGCTCCTGCTGGCTGTTTAATTTTTTTGTGGAATCGATGTAGTTCAAAGCTGTGACTATATCTTTCGTATTGTGTTTTGCCAATTAACTTTTTTTGAAAATTTTTCTGCTGATTTGTAAGATCATCTCAACCAACCAGTGATGCTGTTGCTGGTTAATCAACTGCATGATGCATGTGCGTTGGACGTACGCTGACATGCTCCCACGCATATTTTAAACTTGCATATCTGACTTTTTAAAGAGAGGCAAGAATCTGCTTTTTTACGAATAAGGGCTGTTTATCATGTTTTCATTTGTTCTCACGCCTGCTTTTCCTCTGAGCTAGGTCGCGGGGAAAGCAACTCTTTAGAACACAAATTCCTCACAGTTTACAGGAACCTCTGATGGTTGTGTTGGCTCTGCACCAAGACTAAGCAAGGTTGGAGATGCAATCACGCCCTTTTGTACTTGGTCGACCTCTGGGCTGCTTTCCTGTGGGTATAGCCAGCAGGACTCGCCTCGACAATCCTTCCTGGGGCGTTCTAGTCACATAGTCGAGCCGTCGCAGCTGAGATTTCTCTGTTTCAAAAAGTGGTTCGACATTCAGGGTTGCACGAATTTCGCAGCTGAGCACTTCGTCACACCGTAAAATCTTCGTAAAAACCCCACCTTTGTGCCGCTAGTGCTTGTGTTGCATGTGCATATGAAAGATTAAGCGCCATTTCATTAACACAGCCCTGTGGTGCAGGAAGGAACGGATACATTGCGCGATATTCTGGACATCGGCGATCAGGAAAACAAGGTCAAAGGTGAACCGGAACCCGACCTGAAGTCAACAGGTTTGCCGTGACTGACATAACGCAAGGAAACCGCAGCAACGCATTAATACTGAATGCGCAAGTTTACGCCTTGCTGTGTGCTTGATTTCATCAGTTTAACCGAGCGTTATAACGGGCTTGGTGTGAACTCTAAGGGTTGTTAGCGGTGAATCCAAAGGTTGAATTTTGCGGATGGAAATTGAGGATCGTCAGACTAGCGTTACTCTCTTGCATGGACCAATATGCTATGTTTACCCATTAAACGTTGCATTCACGCCGAAATCTGTGCAGTAGACCGAGAATTCGTCGTGCAGCTTTATTTCAATGACTTTGATTGGTCAGTTCCGCTTTTAAATCTTTTCCTGAGAAGACACACTATACCGGGTAGAAAGGTGAGTCACACACTGGACCATGCCGCGATAGAAATACCCACCGTGCATCCCGCTTTTCACCGCAACTGCGAAAAATGCCGTTTAAATGCTTGGATTATGTTGTTCAACCGCTTGTGTCATCAAAAACATTTTTTATTGATCGTACACTTAGGAACCATTTCAATCGTAAACACCAAACCGTTGATCCAGTTGTCATGGATGACAGTACGTACATCTGGTGTGTTTGCTGCGTCGATAAAGATCACTGTGCTGCAGCTACTGCATTCCTTATGCAGACATTTTGCTAAACTACGAGAGTGATTTGCTGTTTCAAGAGCACACGCTGCAGGGTAGTTTTTTTTCTATGTGCTTGTTCCAGTTTTTCTATGTTTGACTGTGTGCAGGAAACCTGCAATCGAAGAGTGATGGCGACGAGTCCAGTCAAGAAAACGTAGAAGCTGATTGCGAAGCTGCAAAGTAAGCTTTTTTTCGATTAGAGGTTTGTCAGCATGTTCGGTGCGTTACCCGGGTCGGACGTCCGAAAGACCTTCATGGATCTGATTGCTGAAGCAACCCGCTGCGGCAATTTTAGTTTCTCTTTTGTGGAAATCTTTTGTGTTCGATCGATCGGCAGTAATGTCGCCGGTTGCTGGATTCATGAAGCAAACGAGAAAGTAAAGTGTTTTTCTCGTAAATATTTCTACTTTTCCTTATTTAACACTGCAGCAAGCAAGCACACTGGAGTAGGTTACAACCCTGTTTTTGAATTTGATGTTGGCTGTTCGAGAGATTTTCGAGCGCTTCCGGTGCTTTTTCGGTGTTTGATTGATAGTCTATATCAAGGCTTATCCAAAGCTGAATGTCCAGAGACTAAGGTTGATTTTTGTTGACCGTTTTTCTTGCATTGCCACGAACTTCCGGCATCGGTCGTCAGAGACGTAGAAAAACGAGCTAACTAGCCTCAGTCATTAGAACACGACAAAGCTAGATGATGAAGCACCCTCAGAAGTTGCATAACAGCCTATTTTGCTATTCTCGTGGTTTCATTTGCTATGTCTCTTCTGTTGTGAACTGGATGTAGTACCCGTCAGCATGTTTTTTGAGCAAGATTTGCATACCTTTTCTATCTTTCTGGTGGTATTTGCAATTATAATATTCACTTTGCAGTGACAACTCCGAGCAGCACTGCAGCGATGACGAAAGAGACCAGGTCGACCACCATGACTCAGTGAGCGACACCACTTCGGGTACTGTCACGAGTGCATTGTACGCGTAACTACGTGAAACAGGTTTCAGATTGTATTTGCTTTGATTCGATACGCATCTTTATACATGTTGGTACGTAGAAATAGCCAAGTCCGATCAGTGGTGTAGCTACCCACTGGATATTGTGGATATATCGTTGGAGGCGGCAAAATTTACTACAATAGTATTCGCATAATAAATCCCGACAAGGATGATAATTTAGTCCTAAGTAAGTTGGACCGCAGGTAAACGCTTAGCCAGGTTTTAAGGTTTTGAGGGGCAAAAGAAATTTTTAGTGGGCAAGATTTTGTTTTTATTATGTTTGAAATAAATTTTTAGGAGCACAACGAAATTTATGGTGGCACAAAAAGAATTGGGTTAACTTCCCCCGAATGCCCCCCGTGGCTACGGGCTTGTCCCCAGGTGGGTTTATAAAAGGGAATTCTAGTGATGGAGTTATGTTTTAGAATTCTATCCACTCTGTGACGTCATATGTAGAATGTCGGCAAACCTACGTTTCTTTTCTGGCAGATTGCGGTGGAGTGTACAGTTAACCGCATTGGTGCCACTCCTAGGGTTTTTGTATTTGATCTAATATTATAGTGTTTCTTCTTCGCTATTTGGTGTTTTTTCATCAGCCTCTGTTGACCTGCTTCAAATTGTCCGGTGAGTATAAATGTTTTCCAAGGCGTAACTGTAGTCGCTTCTTGTAGCTGAGCCACTAGTTAATGTTGTTAAGCCGGTATTAACCTGCTTTAGAGAGTGAGGATGTCTTCCAGAGAGCTGTCAAATACAAAGGATTTTTTGAGCAGAGCTGCTAAATCAATTACTTCAAAGTAGATTTTTGAAAAGAACGCATGGTATATGGCAAATTCTAACAAAACATGGCTGGTTTCTCAAATGATTGTAACTAAGTTGGAGGTGATGAAGCAGCTGTGGCATTGTCCCTTATTCCTATGTTTTTTATTTCAAAGCAGAAGGCATTTATTAAGAGTGGTGTGCGATTTGTCTTTCTTGCCCTATGTGGTAAATTACCACGTGTAAAAGTGTTGCACTCCACCGATCATAGCTAACAAGTCAAGCCTATCCCACCACGAGCATTACTGTCTGCCACTTGCTCCCTTTATTTTGCTTAACGGAAAGTATAGTTATTGTTTTACGAATGATCCTTAATGCAAGCTTTGCTAACCTTAGGTGAAGTGTTATTTCACTTGACCGACTTCTCGCAAACCGCACTTTGACTCTTAAATAAAAAACACAGTTTGCTGATCGCGTGGCAGAAAAGATTAACGAGTTTTGAAGTGTTTAAGAATAATTTTCATTGAACGTCCACCTGTCTGCAACTGCAATACCGAGTTTCCTGTACACGGTGGTGCAGCTTGTAATCTAGTGTTTTTGTGTAAATCTAGTGTTTCTTTCATGAGGTGTAGTACTCTTCTATAACTAAGAGCGGCAGCCCTCGACTAGGTTTAGGCTAATAGCAAGTTTGTAAATTTTAAGTTTGTTTTATGTTGCAGTTGACGAGAATTAATTTTTTTTAACTGTCGTTGAAGCGTTTAACCTACCAATGAAGCGATTGAAAAAGTGGAGCTTCCTCCAGAAAGAAAAAGAAAGCTAGGGAAGAGAAACTAAAAAACAATGGAGTAAAGGTGTAAAACATTCTTTCCGAACCCTCTTCAGTCAACGAAAAGCAACAGTTCAGCACTGGCAGTAAATTGATACCTCAGGTGGCGTCGGAAGAGACAGTTGACCACGTGCAAAACAATAAAGCAATTATTGAAAGAAGGCTTTTCAACAAAACAGCTCCAGCCGAGGCAGATATTGATATTATCACTATTTGTCATAGCTATGTGGCCAGAAGTTGTAAATCAAACAACGAGAGTTGAAATGGTCAAAGAAGGGCCAGAAGGATCTCGGAATGAAGGACCTTCCTAAGCAGTGGTTAGAGAAATTAAGGAAGGAGATAAGGAATCGTTGAGATTTTTGAGTAAGAAGTGGTTTTACAAGACGCTAAAACGGTGTTGCAGGGGTTCCCAATCTTCCTCTGACCATTTACTCCTTCAGCATGTCAACAGATGAGTATGTACCTTTATAATTTCTGATGACAAAAAGGCTGAGTAAAACAACAAAAGTCCACTGAATTTTATAAGACTTTCATATTTTACAATATTTCGAAATAAATAACATATAAATAGATTTTCCTTCTATTGCTAACCTTCAGTGTACCCCTAGGGGTACATATACCCCTGCACTATAGTGATTAAGGAGTATCTTGCTTCTGCTGCAAGCAGTTTCGATCGAGAAATGACAATTCTCCGTTTGTTTTCAAACCCTTGGTTAATTTCTAGCATCTAAAGTCAATGTAATTTTTATCACAAATTCAAAAAGCAACAAAGAGTGCTTTGATAAATAGAATGAGCTCGTTCAGGTTCATCTCATGGATAAAGAAAGAAAGAAATGGAGAGAAATTCTTCAGAGTGTAATCGATGTCGTAAAGGCGTCTAAGCAAAAAATCTTCCTTTTCGTGGCCATCGTGAAGGCTTGAACTCAAGAAACCAGGAATATTTTCTTAATTTTGTAACTCATCGCAAAATATAGTCCAATAATCAACAAACATCATTCTGGTACCCAACTTTCCATAAAGAGCACGACAACGTATATTTCTCCGAATGTTCCAAATGATTTGTTTGAGTTCCATGCCAAATAGGTTAAAATCTCATTCTAAAAGTGGTAAAGGATGCAAAGTACTCTTTTATTTTGCTCGACAGCACTCCTGCCGTGTCTCATATCGACCGAATGGCTTTTGTTGTTAAACACCGCACGTAAAGTTGGCAGCAATGAGGTGCAAACAAAGCTATTTCTTTCTGAATTTTTTCCACTGTGCGGAAAAAATGCCAAGGGTATTGTTAAGTCTATTCCCAGCAGCCTTCAAGAAAATGGCTTCGCCGTAATGATGTGCAGATGGCAAGCGTATCACAATGCTTTCACGATGGCTGGAATCCATTTTGGAGTTCAACGCAGAATGTAGGAGATCAATTCGAACCATTGTTCATCCCACGTGGGAACAACTCGCTTGACCTTGCAGACGTAAATACAGTAGGATCATCGGAGCCTTCCGAAACATTTTTTGCTGTTGTAGAAAAGATCTATTCCTTTTTCTCGGCTTCTACTCACAGATGGGAGGTCCTACAAAAGCATATGCCAACTGTGGAAAAAACAATGATTGTTATACACGGTGGAGTGCAAATTACGCAGCTGTGAAAGCACTTCATCAAGGTTTTCATAATGAAGTGACTGCATAAGGCGAGGCTTGTGACCAAAATGAAGACAATGATACGCGAGGTCAAGCTCGTCGCATGTTGGATGCGATTCAACTTGATTCTTTTTCGGAATGAAGTTCTGAAAGAGGCTGCTCACTGTGTCCAAAAATATTTACAGCGGAAAGATTTGCCACTAGAGAATTGTGTCCGCAAGATGAAAACATTTGTAATTTTACCTATGATCGCGATGCGCTACAGTTAAGGCATGCACTGAATACTCTTAAGATTTACGAAGAGCAAGAAATCCCGACTGAAGAGCGACGAGTCCGAAAGAAGGCCTGGCGAGCATGTCGAAGACGTAGGTCATCACTGAAGAAACCAAGAGATGCATGTTAAAAGCTTTGGACCAATTTCGTAGTGAAGCAGAAAAGAGATTTAGTGAAATTAGTATGCTAAATGAAACATTTGGCCTTTCGAACTTTTTGCATTCTTGCGAATTGGAAGCATTGAGAAAGATATGAACAAATTTAAGAGAATGTCTGCGGCTGACGTTGATTTGTCGGAATTATCAGCAGAAATTGCTAGGTTTGCTCGACTAGTAAGATCTACTGTGGGGGAAAGCAGACTGTCTGCGTTATCGTCCTATCTCCGTTGAAAGTGATTTCGTCGAGGAATTATCTTTTGATGATACGATTTCGGAGTTTGCTTCAGTAAAAGCTCGACGAGTTGATCTTTGAAATTTCATTAAACATGAATTTTGAAACAAAGGATTGACAGACATTACACCTCGTGAGTTGGAATTTTTCGTGTTGTGAGGAACCTCAACTATACAGCAGGCCTGTTAAGGAAGTGGCGTTGTAGTGGGCTTCATTTTGCGCTATGAATCCAAGGGCGGCAGTCTGGGCTGCCACGCCGGTGCGTCCGATACGTTTTGTCCTGTAATGGCTCGCAGCAACAAATAACGCTTTAATGAAAGATCAGCATTGACAGGTAAAGAGAAACCGGCGAGAAAATCGCCAGCAGTGCAAAATCACTATTTTTCCATTTTCAACCTCCCATCGAGTCAGACATCTCACCCGCCCGAGTGATGTAACGATTTATGTTTGCACTACTTTCAGATCCCGTTGTTTGCTGTTTAACGAAATTGAGTTGCCTCCTTCATTAGACGGCAAATACCTTTTAACCTGTTTGCCAGATGCTGATATCTGGCCGCTCAATTGTTTCCAAAAGTGCTACATCCGCTTTCACACAGGCGAGAGACTAACTGCAAGTAACCGGAGAAAAGCCGACCAATTGTTCGATTGGTGCCGATTCTACGGATTTCCACCGCCCATGTACACTTACAGCGACTCTACCCAGGTTAGTTGCTCAGCCAGTGAAGCATTGGCGCGTTTCTTTCAGCTGCTTTCGCCTACGTAGCGGTGCATGATGCAACAATGCAGGTGGCGCTTAGAATTCGCTCCTTGTCCATTTTGGAAAACCTGCTAGGGTGTCTTGTGTTGAACTGGTTAACAGCTTTGGGAACGTTACCTTCACAGAGCTTGTCGCCGGAATGCATGTATCGTGTGAGCTTATCAGGCATCTATTTTCCTCATTTGTATTGCATGAGCCAGGGCGTTGTATTGCCGCAATCATCTCCACGCTCTAAAATAGGTTGCGTGCTTAATCGCTTTTGATATAAAACGTTTTCACATCACTTCGGAAAGGTCTGCAAATTTGACGGTTAGTGATGGTTTGCCGGTTGCTTTAACAACGGAAATTGTCCGCCATGGTTTCGGCGACCTGATACGACAATTTGCTTCAATGAACAACAGGAAAAAGGAAAAATCCATTCGACTATCCAGTTATGGAATGGAATGACCTTCCGCAGCCCGCCATCAACTACTCACGAAGAAGCAATGGACAGCGCTTCGGCCGCGACGCTAGGCTACCTCGTGAGTGTTTAATTTTTCGTTCTGTTTTCGTCATAGGTGTAGGAGATGGCTTATTCAGGGGGATGCGAAGGATATTTTGGCCGAATCTGCCCCAATAATTTTTATGCATCAAATTTTCTACGTACAAATATTTTGTAGCTGCTAGCACGTTAAATTTTCGTCTACCACTCTGCCATATACGTTTCACTTCTGATATGGTATTTATAATTTTGCGTCGAATCGACCATGGAAAGAATAAACAATAAAATGCACACGAACAATACATATTCTTTACTAAAACTCATGATCCAAAAGAGTTTTAGGCATGTTGCATACATAGTATACGTAAAGCTCAGCAGCTCATCTAATCACTCAACATAATACTGATATAAAGACTATATAGTGGTCTGAAGTAGGCATGGTAATGCATTTAAATGTAATGTAAGAATAACAAGATCCAATAATGCATCTTGACACATCTGCAAGTGCATGTCAGCCTTGTAAATAAGGACCAAGCAATAGCTTTGCTTCAACTTTAGGCTTCCATTAGTTCCACAAACCTCGAGTTTGCAAAATAGCATTATCACACTGATCTGAAAATGCACAGCATGAAAAATCGATCAACAGGGCAATAAAACTTTCATGAATAAACAGTGTACGCCGTACGGCACCAGCTGCCATGACTTAGTTTCCCAAATAACAACTAAACACTGCAGTATGAAAATTTACGTTAGAGTGAAATGTGCAGTATGAAAATGTTCTGAGGAACAGTACAGCTGTTATGAAAACAGTGTAAGACATCAACTTTCATGACTTCAAAAAACCCAAACCTTACAAATTAGCAATGGAACACCGATTTGATAATGACCCGCATGAAATGCTAACTGAAAGAAATAACATTGCCTACGTGAAAACACATTGTCAAGTATGAAATGGCATGACTTGAATAAAACCCAAAGTATCTAAAAAATCAACTGAACACTAGTCTCAAATGTATACAGGTATGCCAGAGCAACATTGTCGACTTCGTAAAAGATTCTCAAGTTTGAAACGAATTTGTTTGGTTCATGTCGTTGTCCAAATATTGTATTGTATTGTGTAACGTCTTCCCTCCCACACGCAAAGCGCTAGGTTTTTAACATGCATCGCAGTAAAGAGAAAAGAAAACGCAAGTACACGAAAGAAG
>JGI24159J19872_10000521_pt1 | contig 34812 bp, 29 predicted proteins | sample Ectturendosymbi4_FD_19872 | JGI IMG/M metagenome (IMG submission 19872) | reverse complement strand
CGCCATCGTCTAATTCGTCAATTTGCTCAATTCGTCACCTCTTTCTATGCCTTAGAAGCGTTTTGTTCGTCTAATTCGTCATTTGCAGTTTCGCTTTTGATGTCTAAGCAGCTAGTGCGTGTGGGAATTCAAACAAATTAAGGATCTTTACCTGAGAATTATTGCACCTCGCAATTTGTTTATCGAATTTAAATACGAGGTGCGAACCGCGACCCGACTCCCCATTGAGAGAACGCGAAAAAGTTTATTAAAGATTTAAAAGGTGTTTGTTTAAATGGAGTCCAGATAGAGCAGAGGAATTAATTGTTGTATCAACCATAACGTCATCAGTCCCGTCGCCACGGGGGACTTTGGTGGGCTTAGCCCCCCAAACACTGCTCCAAGCCCCCCCAAATTGAAATATGAAACACTATGAAGTAGTGGAATTTTTGTCAAATTGGAATGTCAAGCCGAATGCAAAGCCCCCCGCACAAACGTAAAGCCNCCCTATTGACGGCTGTCTGGCGACGGTTCGGAACGTCATAAACTTGTATTTTACTGCAAATAAGAGCACNATGTATACGAGTTNCTATGATAAAGTATACGAGCTTCTGTGATGCAATTCGTCAGTTCGCCTAAGTGGTCACTTTTTTCTAATCCCCTTGAGGTGACAAATTAGGCAAGTTCTACTGCGTCACGTATGGCCTGCGGGGATCATCTTCGCTAACATTGCGCCTGAGGCCACGAGCAGAGTGGGCCATTTGTGACGGACCAACGGTAGCACCGCGCGTGAACCTCCCCCCCCTTTGCATCCCTCCAATAACCCCGAGCAAGCAGGCAGCTTTCCTTGCAGGTAAATACAAAACCTACTTTCGCATGTCGCCATCTCCGAATCCCACTGGGCGGTGCCATCAACACGAGGACTGCGGCACGCGATCGACCGATACCCGCGGATCGTGTATCCTTCGTTGCACGCGACGACGCACACTTCGTTGAAGCGGTTACCCCTGGGGCAACTCAGGGCACCGTACGCAGGCGGGAAGAGCGGAGGCTGGCAGAGGAGATCTGGAGATTGATGGTAAGCGACGAAATGAGAATCGGCGCAAACAGTAAACAGTTTTACTCAAAAGATTAATGCCAAATCTTTAGGACATCGTAAAAAACGTTTAATAAGCATTCTATTCGCCAGTTGTCTGACAGACGAATTGCAGTTGAATTTGAAGCCGAGATGAAATCATACGCGTGGGAATTGAAGTTATATGGATGATAAACACGGTTGCACAGAAATTGCGGGGTCTCAACTTGTATTGATCACAACATTGCTTGGGTCTGAAAGAAACAGCGTGCCAAAGAGCATGTTAACCCAACTATAAAAGTGAAATGCTGCTACAACCAAGCACACCATCTTTGCCCGGCAACAGCTCAACTGCCTGGCTTTATTGGTTATTCATTTCATGCAGAAGTGTTTGAAGACTATCGTCTGTTTCGTACTTAATTAAAAATGTCAAGCAATAGGTACGCTTTATTTATTTATAGGTACGCTTCATATACACACATTTATTTATTCATTTATTTATTTATTAAGTACGGTTGTCAACAGTATTGATTTTGCCATAGCTCGATTGATTTACACGTTTCACTTCGTGAGTTTTTGCTTTTAATGCAATGCAACCAAAATTTTGACGATGACAGGCTTGGATGTTGATCAACTGTTTGAGTATCATTTATCCACAGTTGTTTCAGGTCAATACTTGCATATTTGAATTCACCAGAGTACACGCAAAAGCAATAAACGATTCCATGCTTGAACCATCTTTACGTAATGTACATTCAACACGAAAATGACAGATGTCACAGTCGCAACAAACAAAGCAAACTGCCATCATGTGCCTTCGATCTTTAGATGTATATACGAGATGGCTACATTGGCATGAAACCATAATTTACACCTAAAACTTCCGGTTTCTATTATTAACAATGGGTGCCTTTGGTTCATGACGCTTGATCAGTTATTTTTTCCGCACATCGGCTGAGTTCAAGGAGCAATTGAACTATGTTCTACATTCTACTACGCGAAGACTGAGCATACATTCCATGTACAGTACGCCACTAAAGACGAAATGAATACACGAAAAGTAAACCAGGCCAAAGCATAGTTTAGCAATTGAATATTGAGAAAACGCTAACTAATTCATAACCGTAATATTAAACTTAGGCAAACAGTTTAGCGTAGAAAAGCAAGTTTAACAAACATATGCCTTTAAAAATTATTATTTTTAGTGAAAAAATACGTCCACGTGAAACGCTTTTGCGAAGCATAAAAGCTATGTTAATCAAAGTTTATTTATTACCATTTAGGAAAGAACACTGCGTGAGTAAGCTTTCCTACTAGAGCAGACTAACGCTGAAATAACCTCTGACAACATCCTCCCATCGGCAGATACAACAGAAAGTTTGAGTTCTTTTTGAGTGCGTGCACACAACTGGACTTCATTTCAAGTACAATTGCAGGTAAATTCATTTTTCAAGGAATGTAGAAACCAACTCAAGTGACGTAGCGTCATTCATAAACTAAGCGTCGAATCAGGGTTTTTTTAAAGGTATTTTATGGACCCGATTCGGGTACCTAGAATCAGTGAAAATTATCAACGGGTACTTAGAAACAGAGAAAATCGGGTCCCTAGAAACAGAGAAATCGCCGGGTACCTAACATTTTCCTTAAAAAAACCGCCGGGTACCTAACATTTTCCTTAAAAAGAAATCGCCGGGTACCTAACATTTTCCTTTAAAAAAAAATTTGAATAGTTCGTTTTTCGCAACAAATTTACAAAAGAGATGTTCACCGGACACGACGATTTATTCAGCAACGATTTACTCCGCTTCGCAACAGACACAAAAGCAGAACACGCCATGCAAGTACCTGTTTCACATGTCGGTGGCTCCTTCGACCAAACCCCGCCGCCGTCCTTTGCAAGCTGGCAAACAATTCTATTGTCCCCGGATATGAAGGTGCGCGCGGCGCACTGGAATGCGCAGGTTGAGCCCTGTTTGTTTGCATTGGAACAGGCGTGGGTGCGGTGGGGAGACGATGGGACGGGTGGACAATCGGAATCTGATCAAAGTCGGCTGTCAGCATGTTGTGGTTTGTGACGTAGATAAAACGGTGAGGAATCAAGTGGTTTTGACATCAAGAAAAACGAGAAAATTGTACAATATTTTAAACTGCGAAACAGACTAAACTGTTTACATTCCGGAAAAATGAATCATATTTGGCATTATAATCTAAGAGAACTTGGTTCACTACAATATAAATATTTTATCTTAAAGTTCTGGTGAAGTGTTGCAGCGCATAGATTGGTTAAAGAAGCCTGACAGCACAACTAGACAATATCTCAGTCTTTGCTTGCAACCTGAAATTTTTGCTTCAAATTCAATTTTGCTTTCTGATTATCAACCAGGCATAGCCAAACTATCTTCCTCAGGCAAAATACGACTGGCCCAGCTATCTAATGCGGGCTGCTTGTGTTGTGCAAATTAAAAATTAAAAGCAATTAATTTTTCTGTCATTTCATTCATAATTGTTTGCATAAACAATGCTAAATATTTGAGTACAATACAGTGAACGCGCAGTGGCGTAACTGATGGGGGGCGAGTCGCCCCCCTGACAAGCTAAACGCAAAAACTGGGGCCCCCTTAGCTAACATTTTGATATTCTTTTGGTTTTCAGTTGGTTGCTGTTTTTTTTATTTTGTCGGGGTGTTTTCGTGATGGACATCCGCGACATCCAGATTTACTATCTCATTTCTTAACATTTTTTCTGAGTGTTGGCTAGAGTCCCCTACGGTAGTTAGTGGGCCTCCTTCAGCGATGTTTTGCCCCCCCCTGGCTCAAACCTCTAGTTACGCCACTGTGCACGGGTCGCAGTTTGCCCACATATTAGCTATGCATGGATTGAAAGCTTTAGTTTTTCATACAAAGCAAATAATTACAAGTGATATCTGTAACGATCCTGATCGTTTAAACGGTTGGCATGCTGAAACTTTTATAGGCGCGAAAAAAATCCAACTTAAAGAATAATATGCGCCGAACAGACCACGCTATTGTTGCAAAACAAAACATTTCGCCGAACAAAATAAATTAAAGCGCAACCAAGACCTTACTTCTGCACACAGGGGTTGGCCCGCTCCACGTCGTGGTTTCGCCCAAGCACCTCAACAGCCGGTCACCCCGCAACACGTGGTCAACGTTGCAGCTGAATTCACATTCGGTACCTGAACCACGGATGTACCGACAGTACCGCTGACCGTTCGGTATCGTCAGGGCATCGATCGGGCATTTCGTACCTGTACGAAGCAAATACATGTGCGGGTTTTTGTACCTCGCCGAATAAAAAATATGCCGAATAAAAAAAATAATAAAAAATATGCCCGCGATATTGTGCTGCTTGCGGAAGATAATTATATGTCACGGTCCGTAGTTGGAAACATGCTTGTTTGTCAATTATGCTGATTGCTGATGAATATATATGTGTATGTGTGTGTTTGTGTACAGAACGAGGTCTTCAATGTGTTTTGGATATACCACTGAAATTGTTTACTCAATAAATAAATAAATAAATAAATAAATAAATAAATAAATAAATAAGGAACACTAACAGCTTATTTGAATGAATACCTTCCATGTCTGATGCTTCAGGCTGAAAAACGATTATCATCTGAAAAGCGCTTTTTTAACCTGCAAAACTTCTCAAATCAACCGAAGCAACCACTTCAAAAACGAGGATATTGTCTGGCTATGACGGTTACTCATAAATAAATATGACTAGAGAAAAAACGAAACATTTGTTCATGAAAAGTAATGTTTCGTGTCATTTTAGTGTCACGGTATGAATAATATGCTGAAAGTATAGCATGCTTCCCTAGCTCGGACTGACCTGGACAATCAAAGCCGACAATGCTGTTCGACACATCATCAGGGTTCGTCCCNTACTTCACCATTATATTCGAACTGTCCAACGCTGCAGTCCGATANGAACTTTCGGTGAGAATCAGGATTTTTACTCCTGGAAAATAAATTAATCAGTCGCGCAAAGCAAAACAAAAGTTAAACAACAAAAGAATTTCGACTTTAATACGAAATCATAAGTTATGCATCGGGACAAAAGCAGGTAATGTCAAAATGTGTTTACAGAAGTAATTTAAAAACGTTATCGCAATTACGTGGGCAGGGCCAGATTGAATCAACGTATTTATACGTATTAGGTGAAAACAGGAATTAAACTCGCAACAAAACCAAGGTCTCGCGCGAATTGAAGCCTTATAAAAATGTGCATTCGCTGCGATAAAAGGTGTGAAATGTTATAACAAAAAACATGTCTGAAAAATTCCGTGAAGTTTAAAAACAAAAGTGAAGAAACGACGTTGACAGGCCCCTGGTATTGTGCACTAAAAATGGTTAATTGCCACTGCTTGCGCGTCATGGCCAAACGAGCAATTTATCCTGCACAAAAAGAGCCACCTGTTGCTGTATTTTGCGTGAAGTAAGCAATACAATCTCGTGCAAGTGTGCCTCTTATTCTCACTTTCCTTGCGTTGCTTTCACTCATTCTTTGTTTTTCTCTTGGGCAAACACCCAACGAGTTTGAACCTGCGAATACCGCTATTACGTTCGGTTTAACGCTCAGAGAAAGCAATCACAAATCTCAAGTTTGTGTTTCATGTCTTTCATATAAAAGTCAGAAATTTAATATAAAAGTCTTAGAAGGATTCTGTCATCGCATAACTGCTGTCTTGTAACTAACTCCCAAATTGTCCGCTGTTGTTTGCCGCCCTTCAACCCTGGGCTTCTACAGACGACAAATGTAATCAACTGGGGCAGGTGGCTGGCTCAGTCAGGCTTTCTTTGATTCATAAACCTTACCCACAAAGTTAAACCAAACGGAAGCAGCCTCAATTACACGAAAGACTGTGAAAAAACACATCAGTTGTCACTTCAACTGAAGCTGCGTGTATCATTGCCCGACCCTTCACACCTGTGAGAAGACACTGTATTTGATGTAATTTGTGTAGCTTACTATTTGTGAAACGATCTATTTTTTAAACTTCTCTGCTCATCCCAACCCGCTGTTCATCAATAATTAATACTTGACGTAACAAAAAGCTTCCTGGCTCTAACAAGTCAAATCTAAAACCGGTGTGCGAAAAAAATTGGTTATTGGGTTGCATGACATATGGTAGCACGCGTGAAGTTCGAGACTGATCTTTCATATTGTATGAAATATACCGACACCCGATTTGTCGGTGTTATCCGGTGTTGTCGCAGGTTTGGGTTTAATTTTAAACTGTAGCTTATATCAAATCCTTCTGTTGAAAAAAACAACATTACACTAGCTACCGTATCTTCCGGATGTACATTTTCAAGTTATATGTTGGTCGGTTTTTGTGAGACCTGAAATAGACTTTGATTCTACATAACAGTCGATCAACAAGTATGTGCGCAGATGTGTAGTTCCCAAAGTTACCGGCAGCAAAGATTTTTAAAAAATTTGCAACAAAAATCAACATAAAAAATTACATATCAAAATACAGAGCAACACTGAGTTTTCACTGAAAACATCAAATGAAACCTAAAAAAACAGATTTATATTTTCCACAAGTGACATGTTCGGATGAGTAGCACCATCCGCCATATTGGATATGGCCGACCGAAAACAACACTGACATCGAAATAGACCAGGTCCAGAAAATCTTTGAAGAATCTAAAACAATATATACGGTAACTTGCCCACAGCGATCAGACTTTCCGCTTCCGCAATGTCCGCTGCAGTGAGGGGGTGAAAATGATTGATGAAGGCGATTATCGGGAGCGCAACACTGCGACCGTTCGCATCAACGTACATCGACACTCGCCGTAGAATCTCGATGAAGGAGCCGCACGACAAGGGTGTGACGTAGTTCAGTCGAATTTGATCGTCGATGTCTTTGTAATTGTTGTTCTGAAACTTTACTTTCACCTGTTGTGAAGTTAAAATGGCGCTCGATTTTTAAACCTGCAAGCAAGTAAAATGTATTTCTACACAAAGCAAGAAGCAGTTCACGAGAAAAGCAAGAAGCAGCGGATGCGAGGACGGTCAAGTGAGGAACAGCGGATGCGAGGACGGCCAAGTGAGGAACAGTGGTGACTTAAAGAAGTGTTGGTTCATATTGTCATCACCAAAGTTCTGAACGGTTCGCAAGCAATCACCAACATTCCAATTTTTTCTTCACAACTGCCGAAAAATGAAACTTTTCGCTCATAATCACCAAAATCTTAAACTTTTCGCTCATAATCAGCAAAATTCTAAACTTTTCTCTCATAATCACCGAAATTCTAAACTTTTCTCTCATAATCACCGAAATTCTAAACTTTTCGCTCATAATCACAAAAATTCTTAACTTGTCCCTCATAATCACCGAAAATCTAAACTTTTCGCTCATAACCGCCAAACTTCTACCAAAATTTCGAACGTTCCCCCCAATAACTGAAATTCTAAACTTATTTCCCACAATCAGCGCATTCCAAACTTTCGCCCATAATCACAGAACATGAAAACGTCTCCCCAAATATAATCCGTTCCCTTATAAAAATGAAACGTGGCTCTGAGTCTGTTATCAATGTTCAAACGAACTTTTGCAAATAATGGAAAGTAAATGACGCGTGACAATCAAACCACAATGCAGAGCGACATACCTCAGGGTTAGCAGAAGCTGCACATGCTGTCATAGAACCAGTATCGAACCCGATAGACATGGCTTCCGAATGAATAAACCTTTTCCAGCTGGTGAGCAGCTGGCGAATGAACCAGCGTGTGTTTTGAACTTGTAAATCGTCAGTGACAACCAGCATTACATCCATGACAGAGTTTTCGCATGCTGCAGATTATAACAATGTCGGCAAATCACTTCAGGTAAAAATTATGCACCAAAGTGCTTGTTACCGTTATGACATGAACAAGCGAGCATCAAACACGCCACGAGATTGAAAGCGTTGCTACAGAATACGCCCAGACCAACGTAAGATTTGTTTTTCTTTTATTACGCCGTTCTGCGTTTATGTCATAACTATTCTGAAAATAGCCGATGTAGTTTGTATTTTCCTAGCTTACATCATCACGTATTTGTTTATTCCAATTATTCTGCATGTTATTGGCTGGTTGGAAGAAAAATCAGACCCTACAGTCTGCAGCCAATTGTCGTTCAATAAATGCATTTCATCGATGCATACGATCTGAGGTTTACATACCGTTGCTTAAGTAAATTCCATGCACCATGCTAACACAACTAGGGTTGCTGAGTCGGAGCTGGAGTCGTAAGGAGTCGGAGGTTTTTGGGTGGAGTCGGATTCCTAACATCACTGGGAGTCGGAGTCGGATTTTTTTGTCCGACTCCGGGGGCCCAGATGGATCATTTTTTACATCACACTCCCTAAATCGGGAATTCCTGTTGAAATGGTTAATTTCTTTTGAAACTTTTGTTGAATCTTGCTGTGATTTCTTGCTGTACACCACGATTTCCACTGACTTCAACAGCCGAATTTTATTCCTTTTATGTTCACGAGTCGGAATCGGTTGGAAATTGTGGAAAGGTCGGAGTCGTGAGTAGGATATTTTACCTCCGACTCCGCAACCCTGAACACAACAAATTATCCAAGAATGAGCTTTGGATTTTAATGACATGCCAGGCATGTAACGCAACAAGACAAAGCAGTCTAACAAACTGTGAAGCCAAGTTTTCACTAAAAGTATGCAGTTAACTTGTTAAATTTGACAATATTCAAATATACATTTAACTTACCATAATCTATGCCGCCGATGCTAACGATCCCTGTAAAAGTAATAAAGGTTTTAAGAAATGATCAAGACGTAAATATAGACGTCGATGGACAACATGCTCTTTCAGAACCATCTTTAAAAACAAAATAAAACCAAGTTGCTGATTGAGGAAATCCTTAACTTATTAACTGTCGAATGGATAATCGTCCCCAGTAGCTTATGTTAACCTACATGCATTAACCTACACTTAATGATGGAATATTATGAGGAAAGAGGCATGGTTAGATTTCGTCCAGAAGCTGTTGTTACTGAGCTGAACTTGCAGTTCTAAATCAAGATTCCAAGAGTGTCTAGGTCAGGGGCTCCCAACCTGGGGTACATGTACCTCAGGGGTACAATTGCTCATCTGAAGGGGCACATTTACGGTTAGCAATAGAAGGGAAAAAATTATTTATATGTATTTCCAAACATTTATGCATGTAAGTTTGAGACGTGAAAACGGAGTCTACCTTTATAGTTCTAAAAATTCAGTGGTTCGTTGTTATATTGCTTCTAAAAATTTAGTTGTTCTAAAAATTAAAAAAGTTCTAAAAATTTATTTAAAATTTAGTGGTGCTTTGTTATTTTACTTCTAAAAATTTAATTGTTCTAAAAATTAAAAACGATCTAAAAATTTAATTCTAAAACGTTCTAAAAATTGAATGGTTGTTTGTTATTTTACTTCTAAAAATTTAGTTGTTCCAACAATTAAAAAAGTTCTAAAAAGTTAGTTCTAAAAATTTAGTGGTTCTTTGTTATTTTTATTTTACTCAGCCATTTTGTCACAAGCAATTTTAAGGGTACATGCTTATCTGTCGAAATGCTGAAGGGGTGCGTGGTCAGAGAAAGGTTGGGAACCCCTATTTTATACTGTGGGGGGAAACCCCTATTTTATACTGTGGGAACCCATGATTTAGATTCTCCAGTTGCAACCTCTTACATGGTAACAACTCCTTACAACATTTTGTATTGGTTACGACAGCACTTGCACAACCAGGATGGTTTCAGTCTTTTCAAATACAAAGCTGAAAATTTAGCGCTACGTCATGTTTCAGAACATCGCATTTCTCTAACTAAGCAGTTGGGGATGCAGGGGTGGAGCGGTACTAAGGCGTTTGACACAAACAAAAGGTTGGGAACCACAAAGTCGATGAGCAAGTAGGAAACCCTGCAAGGTAACGGGACCAGCAAAACGAAAAAATCTAAGGCTTCTAATCTGGCATTTGAGTCTTGCCGGAAAAAAAGTAAAAGTTTTAATTTCCGATAGGAAAATATTCCTTTGCTAAGCGACCGGCCACTGATCCAAAACTTTATGATTAACTCACAAGGTTTAGACGTAAGTCATATAAACCCTACCCCCAACAAATGCAACAACGCAGTGGATTGACAGTGTTAAAAACATCGTTAACGAGATGTGGTAAACAAGCTATTACGAAATTCTTCCGAATATACGTTACAAGGTAACAATTCAGATAACCTGGCACAAGGTTCGCAAAATTTTTGGACTGCTAGGCCACTTCTGAGGTTCACGAGGCCACACTAGGCAGGAGGAAGCAAGGGAAGGAATAGCTGTTTTACTGAAAAGTAATACGCGATCGACAGGAACACGTGGTGCGTGTATTTGAAGATATTTCAAACAGGTGCTGTTAGGCATTGACTACCACAATCAGTCTCAACAGTTAACTTGAAAAAACTGATGTCTGTCACGTGGAGCGTTGAGCGATCGAAAATAACTACGTGTTTTTTGTTTGTCAATGATTGCGAACTAAAAAGATTTAGTAATGTATTCGAGTGCAAATGAAGCTTGGCCGCGTTTGTAAAAGCGGGTACGCTGGGGGGAGGGATGACGTCTTACGTGCCAGAAATACTGCCAGGCCTGATGTAATGACAAATAACAAGAACGGCGTAAAGATCGAACTGAAATTATAGCTAGGCCGGATGGATGCTGCTGGCACAGTCCTAGCACACCTGAACGCGCAGCGCTGAATCAGTTACTGTTATCTTCCACCAGAGCCAATGAGTGCGGCAATTGGGGGAAGCAAGGTAAGCTTGCCGAGTTGATCTAGAATAGGGGTGCCCGCGGGCCTGTTTCAAAAATAACATTGGCATGATCAATGTCTTCACATTAACGAATATCAGTACTTGAATAATTGAAGGTAAATTGAGCAAGATCTTTACTTCAGAAGCATTTATCAAACTAGTAGCCCTTCGCATTAATCGATGCCCAAGAAGGAGCTCGCAGTTTCAAAAAGGTTGGGGACCCCTGTACTAAGATAGACAAACCTGCACAGTCGTTCGCAATGTTCTTCCATTTCCCTGCCCCGCTTTGCCCATGCTCCTGACATTTGTAGGTCGTGCGCAGAGCAGTGCCAGCATCGTTGGTGCATTCCACGTAACACTGGGAACCGGCTCTGCTGTCATTAGAACACACAGCGGCAGGACCGAGCAATATCGGAGCGGGCGGCTCGCAGTCCGTATCTGAAGGCAAACATCACCATAGAAACCCGAAGTGTTGTTTATTCCCAAAAGTATCGACAATGAAATTGCAGGGGCACAACGAAACTAAATGCATGATACACATACAGCTCACAGGAAGGCAGCCGCAGTTTTGACTGTGTGACCACGATGTATTCGCAACTGGTAACTGTGCATGACAGATGCCAGACTTGAGCTCAAAGACTAATGCCAGGTTGAGTGCGCGTTGCAGGTAATGGCTGAAGAAATTTGTTCACCAAAATCGTTTTTGCGCAAAACTGGCACAAACTCGATGGAAGTAATAAATACGACAAAAATCAAACATTTTTCTGGAAAGATTTTCGCACTATTTTCAATATGCAGCTTAAAACACAAATCAACACTCTGCAACAGAGTTTGATTGCCGAAAAAATGATGCTGCTCTCGCACGAACAGCGACAAACTTAGTTGCATTGCAACTGCAAAAACACAAAGCATTTTAAATCGCTGCACCATACGTGACGGCTGCCCACCTGTTTCAGACCCGTAGAAAAGATCTTGAAATTTCAGAAATTACAAAAAAGATAATTCTGATGTCAAGAAAGACAAATCGCTTACTACAAGTTTTGAAATCGTGACTGCTGTTTACAGAAATAGCGCGATGTACAAACTGGACCCTAGCAATGTCAACAAATGGGGAAAATTTCAAAATTTAGGCATTTAAATTGTCCTGCTGCAGTGCATTTACCTCACACGCCACACCACTAAGATACAGATCGTTAATGACATTGTAGCCAGTGTCAAGCCATGCATTTCTTTCAAATAGGTCTCACTTGCACAGGTGGGCTGAACAGCACTCCAATACAGGTTGGTGCCGCATGAGATCAAGTCGTCACCGACCAGCCTATAGCCACCAATACAGGAGAAGGTGCACTCGGAGGCCACCAACGCGCCGTCAGTGCATGTGTACGAACCCTGCGCTTGTGGCGCCAGTGGCGGGCAAGACGCCGCTGTGGAGCACAACAATCCGTGATAAATCCATACTCGGCTTTTTCAGAAGTGTTTCGTGCGGAATGGTAAAGACTGAGGACACGAAAACTCTTAATCTTGCAAGAAAAACTAGTTACAGGTAAGAGAGTCAGTGGCCTTGCCATTGATTTTTAGCGCATAACTCACTCTTTTTCACAAAAGCAAAACCAGTTATCATCAGGTCTATAGAGCAGGGGTGCCAAGAAATTACATTTATAGAAAATGACAGAACTCGTTGGAATGACCTCTGCCTGATTTTTATGCAAGTCAACAAGCAAATGACCGTCAGTCAGAGCACTTGGACCAAATTCTAACAAAATCTTGATTACTCTCCTGCCAAAGTGCGTTTCTTTGAGTTAAATTTTTATCACAACCAACAGTTTAGTTAAATGCCACCACAGCACCAATAATGGTTTGTTAAATTGTCTGTTGGCCACCCCTGCTCATAACCGCAATAGCGTCTCTACTTAACAAAGCAACAACGCAGCACTATGAACAAAAAAACAACCTCTGCATGTAGCCGGAAGGCCGCTCCATGCCTTATTTGCTCGGCACACTACGGTCGCGTTTCCACGAAGCTCGAATCCAGCGAAGCAGGTGTACGTGCATCTCGAACCCTGAGTGCTCGCGTCGCTGCATGTCACCAATCCGTTCAGCGGATTGTCCAGCGCTGTACAGGCCGTGTCTTGACAAAGCAGTGGAATTGTTTGCAGCAGAGAAGTGCAAGCCGAGCAACGCAATAAGATCGGTTGCAACCGGAGAAAGTTAGCGCAACGCAAAACATTTTACGCGTGCCAGGGGTGGCCAACCATAGGTGTGACAAAAACATTTCGTTAATAAACGGGAAACGTGGAATAACCGCATCAGGTTAAATTATGGATTTGAGCACCAAGCCACAAACAACGAGTCTGTCTTTTCATATTGTGAGTTTTGAAGAAGTTAGTGACGATAAATGAAGGTGGAATGGTTTCATGAGCTGACACCATCTCGTACCAATACAATGTCTTTGCACTTTAAAAAAATTCCAGATGTGTGTTGCTGGTGATAACAATCAAATCAGCAAAATTTACATATTTTGTAAGCACTTAGTTGTTCACACAGCGATCAGTCACTGGAAAAGAACAACAAACTAGGTTTAGTTTTGCAACACGCTTGCCACAACGATGACCATATTTGGTTTGAAAACACAACCTTTGTCATTCTTTATCATTTCTAATATTAGTCTATTTTGCTAAAAACCGAGTACTGTGTGACGCAGCCAGACCTACAGTGGCGAAGAAAAACGCAATATGAAGATGTTACTCTATCCCAGCGTTCAGATCTTCCCGACCCGGATCAGAGATTCGGTATAGATTGAAAACATACCTCATGCCCTGTAACAGCACTAAAATTTCTCGATCATTCTTCATTCGCCGAAACTTTCAATTGCAAGCCGCCGGACAACGCTGCGTGCATGTGCAGCAAAGTAATTAAATAGCTGTAAGTCTGCTGGATTAAAAAATCAACGAGTTTGCAGGCGACCGAACTGAAAAAAATGACGCGTTAATTACGAGTTTTCAACATGTTCTAAAATGACATACATGACAACGCAACTTGGCATTTTCACACCAACGACATGGTTGTGGAACGCTGACAAGACCGGTAATGAGGAGCATAATAATTTTTATACTGAAGTGAGAAGATGTTCAGTTTGGCTACCTTACATCACAGTATTGCTATGCGTGAAGTCATCGACATGTTTTATGAGGAAGCAACAAGCCAATCATGCCGCTATTTGTACCTTTCCGCAAGCAATGCTTTGCTTAACACGCTTCTGGTTCACCATAAGGAAAAACGTGTGACGGTCGTTGTTGAATGAAATATTCGTGTCTTTTGAAGACAGGTGATCACGTGGATCTCGTCAGCAGTAAACAGTCTGCTCAAAATTGCATGTGGTTTGAGAAATCATTTAGAGTTTAGGCTGACCGAGGCATTGACAATTGTTTGAAAAAAGTGGTTTTGCTAATTGTTGAAAAGCACCACGTTTTAGCACTTCACGTTACTTGCTTTGTTTTAAATAGCGGCAAAACCCCAAATTCTGCCGTGAAAAACTTTGTGATTAACTGCTGCAGTCACGATTTCAAAACTTGTTAAAAACCATTGTTTTTATCCCTGAAAAAAATTTTTAAACTTAGAAAATAAAACTATAAACTTCCTTTATTTAACTATTTAAACACGTCACGTTATCATCTATCAAAATGCTCATTCAAACAATTGATAAAATATGTTCAGTGTAACACAACAGCCATAAAACTCACACCAACACTGCGGAATCACGCTCGACCATCCGTCACTGGCACACGAAAAAACTTGTGAGCCGTGCAATGAAAAGCCGGTATTGCAAGAAGCTGAGCACCAGGAATCTATTCTGTTACTGTTTGTACATTTGAGAATGCCGTTCTCAATCCCAGGAATAGCATCGCAAGTGGCCGCTGCAGCAAACAGAGAGAGTCAAAACCTTCCCATGTGAGTTGCTGAGCAAATAATCGGTTTTAGCATCATTCACCAACCTGCTGTACTTACATCGCATGTGGGGCCAATTGCATGATTCGCTCAAGGTTGTAACATTGTTCAACTGAGTAACCTGATAGCTAGCCAGTCAATCAGTTTTCTTAAACTCAGGTAACTGGAGTCAGGCAAAGATTACTCAGTTGAAGTCACATATGAATCGATTCGACAAATGTAAGAAGTCGATTATTTTATTCAACCAATTTATTGTTTTATTCAATCAATAATTTACATTTCCCGACAGCACTTTCTGTATTACGTCGTTTCTATTTTTTTCAAGTTAAACCCAACTTACGTTTACAAATAGGAACCAAGGATGACCATCCGTTCGCATTACAACGAATGACAGCGCCACCTACTAAAGTAAATTCTTCTTTGCACGAAATAGCGCACACAGAGTTCAAGTTGTTCTCGTCACTGCAAGAGAGAACGCCGTTGGCAATGCCAGGGATTGGTGGACAGCTGACAGCTGCGAAACAAAACAATGGTATAATTTTCAAACTAAGATCATTCGTAACTGTGACACACAACGGTTTTCAGTTGTTGGTAATGATCGCGTCGCACCTTCACGTCAAGTGCAACTTCTTTTTGCAGGAATCCATGATTTCACTTTCTGAAAAGGCTCCACTTTCATCAACAGTTTAAATTCCGTGATAGTACAGGTAGAAGTTATCAAAAAGGAAAAGCATCAGCGAAGTAACTACGGAAGGGAAATCTCCGCAGCTCCCACCATCTCCTATTGTTTAGACATGGGCAGATTGCAGCCTTAACTCAATATTTTCGACATCTCGCAAAGTTCTGGAAAACTCAGGAATAGCTTTCCTGCACGAAAATCAACACGTGCTTGCGTTTGCCTTCGGCGACATGACAAACGTTTCGTTGTCGTTCTTGCTTCCTGCTGGAGCAAGCCTTTATACTTTCTGCAGCCAATTTTACAGTAACGCGCAGCTGCTGCCTTAGCTGCCGTGTAGTAGTTGGTCTTTAGCCGTAGTAAAACATTTCTACGCAGAGCTTGGTATCCACCGATAATGAATGGGTCCACTGTATATGAAGGGGCCAATGTATATTAAGTAAAAGCTTTTGTACTGCTTCACTTCAGCTTGCCAACCTCTCTTTCTATCGTTCTTAATATGCAACGTCGTCTACGGTGGAACACAACACTCACATTGAGTGACGAAGTCTTTAAGAAACACGCCACATGGCCACATTTTACGAAAAGCATATGTGGTTCAAAGTGTAGCTTAATGTCAGAAAAGGTTTGCAGCGTTGTCGGTCGTGGAGTTCTTATTTGAATAAACCACAAGCTTCTGAGCGAAAGGTGAAATAAGATGTTCTGTAATCATACGACCGGTTCTTTTGTGGGATATAAGGAAACGAGAAAGCAAAACATTGTCACCAAGCAGCGGTTTTCTACAGCAGAGAAACAAAAACAATGCTATCATATAGCTGCACAATTTTGGTCCAACTACATACTTTTGCAATCAGACGTTTATCAGGTAAGGGGCGTCACATTCGCTTGGTGACGTCCAAAACTCTTTACTTGTATTGTTAAGTTTTATTGCTGAAGCAAAATGCTCGTCTTGTTACAACCCCTTAATCATCATGCAGAACTTGTCAAACTATAGCTTTGCTTTATGAATCTTGTGTAGTTCGCTTGTTTTGTTAGTTGACGAATGAGTGTTCTCTCTACAAAGATCAAATCATGAACCCAAAAACACGTTTGCATAATCTAAACCAGTTCTGGATGAAAACGGTTAGCAGAATGTTCAGAATCCACTGTATGTGCCTAATAAGCTTACAAAACTAGAATCTATCGCATATAAAACACATGTGTTTTCTGAGATTCAGTTGCCAAAAGTTAAACCTTTCTAAACATAGCTTGTTATTTTCTACTCCAGCAGACCATTATATTGCCTTCAAAGAATGTCAGTAGTAGTACGGTGGCACAACCTCTTCGGTAGAGTATGATCTTTTTGAGAGGAACTGGTAGAGTCGATCTCCAGCAGGCCTTGACTAAGGAGTGCAAGCTAACCGAAAACATATTTTGCAGTTGGAGAGGATATAATAAATCTGATACGAAGGAGGCGTCGGCCAACATTCCGAACACATGAGATCAATTTACCACAGTATTGTAAGTATACGGCACTCAAAACGACGGTAAACGTGACCAAACATGTGCGAGTGCCTGATTTTCAGACAAATAAACAAGAAGCTACTGTGCTGAAAAATGAATTTATTTCCACCATGTGGAGTCATAAGCGGAAGCATTATATGTGAATATTGTAAAGACTTTTTTTGGCCCAACTTCGGAGCTGCATAGTCGAGTAGTTAATAACAATGTGCAAGTCTTGTAGATATTGCCTGTGTTGCGGCATCTACGGTTTGGCATCGTCAATTTCACAGCCGCGCACTTTGCCGCAAAGTGTCATACCGTGAACTCCTCGCAAAATTCCCATCTCTGCCGGTTGCCCTACGATAGTTTTCATTCAGACAGATTTCAACACTGAAACATGGTATTACGGTTCTTGAGATCTATGCTGTCAATCTTGGACAGAGAGTCCGCTAACCTAGCATATTAAGCAAACTTTACGACGGTGGCAAGGGAATAAAGTCCTGTAGTTTTTAGGACTAAATGGGTAACCGACTGGTCATAGCAGCATGCCTAAAGTAATGCACTTGGTTAGTTATTTCACAAACAAAGGTCCCATGATCGAACTGGGTCAATTCGTTTTATACATGTAACTGATATTGCGACTCGAGTGAGTGGATCAACTCAAAATGACTTGATTATATACATACCTAAATATTACATTCCAATACATCACTTCTGCACTGCTGAAATAACCAAGTGGAATAGAGTTGGTGCCACTGAAGCTGATAGTCTGTGTTTGGTCGGTCAGAAGCTGTCGCTTCACTAGTCTCGAACTCGAAAAGATCTGGGCTTTTAACGAAGAAGTGAATGCGTACTGCCACCGCGCTTTCCAAGTCGGCCAAATAACCGCCCCAATGACTTTTGCGCCACTGGGGACATTATTCTTAAACTAGGGGTCTCAAACACGCGGCTTGCATGTAGCCCGCGAGGAAATTTGTGCGGCCCACGATGTTTTTTGGAAAGTTTTACAATGTAATTCACGTTAATTATTTTATTCACCAGTGTTTGAAAGTGCTCGGCTATCTATCGAGTCAACATGCTCCTTTTAAACGAACGAAGAGAAGGCTAGAAATGAGTTGCCTGTAACTCACGATACCTTTTGCAGGACGTAAGATGTAAAGGATGTTTCTGGTAAGGCTCAGGTACCGCCATTGTTGCGTCAGCGTCATAATGCGGCCTGCGGGTTATTTTATAAGTCCTCATTTGGCCCTCAGAGCTATTTCAATTTGAGACCACTGGTTTAGACTCTACGTGCATCGCTTGGAGATGACCGCTGCAGGTCATACCGAAGACTTGAAAATATGTACTTGCAGCCTGCCGTCCTCGTGTTCGGCGTTAGTGAATGGATGTAATAGCAAGCATCACGGGAAGTTGTGACAGTATCTTGCCACCAGGGTAGCATTCACCACGAAAGTTGCCACTTGTCTAAAGCGCTGACTAAACGGAGATGGGCGCAGGCCGACCATTCGTGACATTTAAAAGTGAGTACAAAGCGATTATAATGTAACTTCCTTGCCTTATCACTTCTGCTAATTTCAATGTATGCTTGCCAAATGCTAAAATAAGTGGTACGTTATAACCGCCTTGCACGAACGGAGCTGTGTAAAAAATGTAACGGACAGCAGTTTCTTTCATTTCACAGTTGAAAGCAGGGCAAAGGCATTTACGTGATGAAACGTTAAACGCTGTCTTGCACACCACGCAATTTTCATAAGGACGCAACCATTGTATTGCTTCGTGAATGTTGAAATCATTTTTATAAAGTACAGAAAAATCAGCATTTTGTGCCAAAAACTTCTTGTGAACTTCTAATGGCTGAAAATTATTTTACCGTTCTGGTGAGCTGCGCGCGAATCATTCCCACAACTGTCTGAACTGGCTTTTTCTAATACTGTTTTCATTTGCGTATCTCTGCGAGTGTGGTTTTTCACCTCTAGTTCACACCAAAACGAAGGCACGAAATCGAAGGAAAGTCGAGGATGATATGAGAGATTAGCACTGTCAGACAGATAAACACGAATTTCTAAGTTGGCTATACGGTTAGAAGGTCAATCGCCGCATTAATAATGTTTGTGAAATTCAATTGCCGTTTGAAACGAAATGTTAGGAAATGCATTTTTGTAGTATAAAAAACGTTGCGGTAGTTCGTTGCATTTTTCTGGAAATGCATTTTGTGGTGATCATAATGGTTATAATATCATATGTATTGAAAAAAGAGCAGGAAAGGTGTCACAGGTGGTGTGAAAATACCAAAGGGGGTCGAGAACCGAAAACGGTTGAGAAACACTGCATCAGAAAGTACGGCCCTCTGCTAAACGCGACCTTCTCAAAGTGGCCCCCGACCCAAATTAATTGCCCACCCCTGACGTACAACAATGCCTACCGAATTAAGCATTACATTGTTACATACCCGTCCCAGAAAAGTACGTTTTCGGCCACAACAGGTTAGTCATTGTGTCAGGACGTTTGATGTCTTGTTGAGAAACTATCTTTATGGCTGAGTTCAACGATGAGCATCTTCAATTTTTTTCATCCAATCACTTCGAATATCTGATGCTTTTTTGCATATCTTCATTCCATCATTTAACACTCTTGTATGACGGCGACCAATTGCAGCAGTTACTGGTGAGTTGTCTTGGTGCCTGTTTTTTCCAGCATTGCCTATACGTAGCAATCTAAATACTTCTGTGTGCTTTATGACATCTCATAATTTTTGCATTTTTATTATTCCTCCATTACCCCCACCATGTCGAGTATGTGCGCAATCCCAATACCAGTATGTAATTAAATTGATTATTTAAAACAAGTAAAACACCAACCGTCCAAGCTTGCTTTAAATTTAGTGAAAACAAACGGCCGTCAGCCTCAAGCTAAAAATATTTGGCAAAAACATTTGAAATATTGATCAAAACAATTTACATGCTTCAGTGAGTACCCCCATCCGACGATTTTAGCTGTTTACTTTAGAACCTGATGTTAAATTGTCATTATTTTTCTTCCCACTGCCAGGTCACTATTTGATTATGAGTGAATGCAATTATAGCTGGTGCGCTGTTTTAGTGTTTGGCATCTCCGTATGTTGTCTGTGCTTATCATCTAACAATTGCTCTGTACTGCGCTATGACTATCCCATTTGTTGCTTGTGTTATTGAAGTACCTTTGTGATATGGACCATGAGTTTGACGCAAAACAAAAACATTATATATTATCAAATCTATCTTTTGTTCAATCCTCTTAAACAACAACCAAACATTCTGCTGATTAAGTTCTTCCATCTTCAAAGTGCTTACTGACAATCCAAACGCACTCTCCCAGAATACAGACAAAATATAAACAGGGAAATAAATCTGATTTATAGTTATCATGCAACACATGAAAACAAAATTTCCTAAGATCTAGTTCAGATTTTGTGTTCACTGGTTGCATCACCAACTCATTTTAACTCACCGACTAAAAAATCAGATTCTTGCTCTTTGAGATGAAAACTGTAAATACGTTTTTAACAAGAGTTGATTTCACTTGCTAGGTTAGCCACCCCAGGGCACAATCATATGTGAACACATCTTACTTGATGACAATCAAACATCAAAAACCAGAATAACTCAACTGATCAGCTCAGTGGTCATAACCAAGCATGTGAGCAACTTACGTTGACAACTGGGAACAGGATGCGACCAACCGCCTTGAAGACATGAAATTGGGGAAATCCCAACCAGAGAGAAGCCAGAATCACACCCAACCGTGCATAATGAACCCAGATTATCATCATTAGTGCATGAAAGGGTGCCATCTCCAATTCCTGGTATTGCTGCACAAGCATGACTGGAACGACCACGAGCTTGATCAAAGACAAAAATTTATTCCCAGCTATAATTTCACTACAAAAAGTTTTATCTACGTGCTTGCAACATCATCTTAAGGTGCTGCAACATTTTGGTCAGCAGTCAGCACAGCATTGAATGTACAATTTACCACAAATGGGATGTGCGGGAAGCACCCATAATGTACTGTAAGTGTTGTGAAGAAGCAATAATAGAGTGATTGCAGCAGGTAATCTCTATTGTTGCTTGTTGCCAGTGTGAAGCTTTGCACACTTGCTGCTCAGATTTTCTGATAGCAGCAATGGCATACTCTGCACTCTAATAAATCTCAACCTTTGTGTAAGATGAGACTGAACAAAGTTTGAAAGACTAATGTTTTTCACACAGCTTGCAGTACACACCAAAATGACACCAACAATCTCTGATAGAGAAATTTCAGGGTACTTCGGTTGTATGCATGTCAGAAGAAATAGTGCGACAAGAAAATATTCCATTTAAATGCTTCTGGTGCCACACATAAAAACCATGCTTTGCATTGCATAAACATTGTTTCTTACCACTGCCATAAAGGGAACCAGTCGAATTGCTGTCCAACGTACCATTACCAGCTGCACAAAAAGTAAACAAATAGCAAAAAGGTTCTACACATAATTGTACAAAACATTTCTCAATAGATTTTTTAACAATATGAGAACTTGAATGTATCATCTATCATAAAATACAGAAATGAGGTTATGCTGGAAAAGGCAATTTTTTATGTGTAATGTAGTCAGCATGCAATGTAATACCTGTTCACCACATACTTTGCAAGTAAATCCTTCAATATGTCATACTTCCACTATTTTATGACATCATGTTGCTTTTGCAGTTCAGCATGAACAAGTTCTTGTTCAGTTCAGCATGAACAAGGTCTTGTTCAAGTTCAGCATGAACAAGTTCTTGTTCTTGTTTAAGTTCAGCATGAACAAGTTCTTGTTCTTGTTCATGCAGTTCAGCTAAAAGTTTGTTTCTGACATTGTTTTCAAAAAATAAAACAAAAATATGCAAAAAAATTAAATTTTTTAAAATAAATAATATTTTTGGAATGAAAAAATAAATGTATAACAGAAAAAGTTTGATTGCGCTTTGTTTTCCTTTTTTCAAATGTAATCAGAATCCAACCACTATCAAAATATTACTGAAAATTTTTCAGATTGTGAACATTTTTGAAAGACAAAGCATTTTCAAATCAATCTTTTTGTTTCAAACACAATTTTTCATTTCAAAAGCACTTTCACTTCGCAAATGGTTTCTAAATAAGAACATTTATTTTAAAAACAATTTCATCTTCATTTTGGAAACACTTTTACTTTTGTGTTGGAAACACTTTCATTTTGCAAAAAAGAGATGTAAAGCAAATTGAAAAAAATCGCATCAGTTTTTTTGGTCATGACCCATGCCTGTCACCCTCCTTAACACTATCGATACCGGGTGGTTTTCCTTTAATTCACATTTTTGCAGAGCTTTGCAATACCATAACTCACCAGCCAATTGAGCTAAAGAACTGTTCAAACCTTCAACAAATTCGAGAAGTCTTCTCGTTTAGATTGCAAATTTTTTTTCGTTTTGGGTTTGGGGTTTCTATGGGTGATGTCATAATGGGGACATGTTTTTGCCTTTTGGGCCAATTTTGTTTGGCCCTGGGCACCAACCCAATAAGCCATTTTTGGGCTGAAGTTTTTTTGGACTCTAGGCTATCATCAAAGTCTTTAAAGCCTTTGATTGGCTTGCCAGCATATCTGGAGCCAAATTTACGGCTCAAACTTGGTAAATTTCAAGTCCCACAAAAGGTAACCCTGGGCATATTTCACTAAAGACCACGATTTGCCAGCCGATTAAGCCAGAGAGCTGTTTAAACCCTCTAAAGACTTGGAAACTCTTGCAGTTTCGATTAAAAAAATGTTTTGACAGTTTTGGGTATCTTGACTTCTGTTGATGTGGACACAACAGAAGTATGTTTATGCATATTTGTTTACATTTGGATGACGTCATCAAGCACTGGTTGCCAACGCCAAGAGCCATTTTTTGACTCATGTTTTTATTGGTAACAAGGCTATAATATAGGTCTTTAGAGGTTTGATTGACTTGTTAGCGTATCTGGTTCCAAAATTACAGCCAAAAGACCAAAAATTAATTAGGGGAATCCCCACTACTCCCCTAGGGAATTCCTACAAAATTTGGGTTTTGTTTGGTCATGATTTTGGAACCAGAAGCATTAGAGAAGTCAAGGGCTCTAAAGACTAGTATTATGGCCTAGTTTCCAATAAAATTTTGAGCCATGAAATTGGCTCATTGGATTAGCCAATGATGTCATGATAAAAACACTAAACCTTTCCCAATCATAACGTCATCAACCAAAAACCCCAAACCCCAAAAAAATTTTTTATTCGAAACTACAAGACTTTCTGAGACCTTAGAGGATTTGAACAGCTCTCTAGCTCACTTAGCTGGGGAGTTATGGCCTTTAGCCAAAATGGCCAAGGTTACCACCTTTTGTGGGACTTGAATTTTCATCCAATTTGTTTTTTGAGCCATAATTTTGGCCCCAGACATGCTAGAAAGCCAACCAAAGTCTCTAAGGCCTTGGATGATAGCCTAGTTTCCAAAAAAACTTGAGTCAAAAAAATGTTTCATTGGGTTGGCACCTAGGGACAGGTAACATAGATTTTTGGCAAGAATGTATATATATGTGGGCAGGTACCAACGTGTTGAGGGCTAGCGTTTTATCTCGAGAAGGCTTGATTTGCAGATTCTCCTATGCATGTCTGGCTCCTGTAGCTTGCAATCATATTGCAAGTATGTCATTTTATAAAAAATTGCATAACTCAACAAATCCTTGCGCAATTTGACTGAAATTTGAGGATGATGCCTGTTGCTATGATGAACATTCGTGGAAATTTTCATTGTAAGAAACACGTAGGAAAGAAGTTATGAGTGTCTGAATGCAGATATGAATATTCTTGTATGCCGGCGCCCAACTGTTTGCACATAAGTACGCATTTTCTTGTATGCCGGTGCCAAAGGAGTTAATAAGAAAGTGATTTGTTTCTGATGGCATTTGAAAAAAAAATGCAAGCAAAGTTTTTCTATTATTTTTTATTTCATTAAAGATTGTTAATATTTATTTTTAAAATGTAAACTTTTAGTATCGTTTGTTTCATTTTTCAAAAAAATGCCAGAAACAAAAAATTTTTAGGGTGGCACACATGGGCCACCATACACAAGTTGACAATCATTAGTAAGAAACAAAAACAAAATTGGTTAATAGCTTGAAGCGTCCAAATTTGACTAAACATTAAAAACTATAAAACAAACCAATGCAGAAGACCATACATATTATGAGCTCTTGTGAAATGTTTCACAAACTGCTTCAACACCTGTGCTGTGTGAAATCATGTTGTTTTTTCAAAATGCTTGTTATTGAACCAGCTTGGTTCTTAAAACTTCATAAAAAAGATTTAAATGCTACCTTTCTTCTTTTCAATACCTCACATTTTTTAAAACTTACTTTCTATAAAACTGACGCATTTTCAGAAGGTCTATTATCCATAGAAAAGCAACACCTTCTCAGAAATTAATCAGAAGCTTTTACTCACGTAAACATTGTGGAGCTTGATCTTTATCAAAAGTCCAAGTATTTGACATGGAGCAAAAAGCTTGTGTTGAGCCTTGCAGCTGAAAAGGTGCTTTACAATCAAATTTCAGTAATGAGCCAACATTAAATCCATCACTATATGTAAATGACACTTCAGCTCCCAGAGATGTACTTGGTGGACTGTATGGTAGACATAGTCCACTCACACCTACAGAAACATGGCAACTAACTGGAGTTTCTATCAGAATGTGATGCAAACAGAAGTAGAGCTTTCATAAGTTTCGTTACGCAGTAAGATCCCAGTCAGTCACCTGCGTTAAACTCAAGAAATTACATTGCAAGAATACACTAAAGATACAGCATTTCATGGTGACAAACAGGCAACAATGTACTCTTAAGTTACACAAAGCCTTGCAAACATGTTACAACTAAAGAAAAAATTAATGACAAAATCATTAACATGTTCTTGACAATTTATCAAACAAATTTTGTAATCACTACACAGCAGGCATTACATACTTAAAGTTTAGAGTGAGCTAACAGAAACACTTTCCAGTAATTTTAAGAGTTTTGTTCATTTGTCACTCTATGAACAATCAAGTGAGTCTGAAAAGTGTATGTGGCATAACTACTTTTGTTCATTAGGAAATAAGCAAGCATTCAAAAAATTCTACTGGCTTGCATTCCTCTACATCAAAGGTTCTCAACCTTTTTTGGAACTGGCACCCCTTTCACAAAAATAAAATGGTGTTCGCACTCCCTCATTTAAAAAAACGTAGAAATCACAAAAACACTCTGATTTTGCGTTATCTTCATTTTTACAAACAACAGAAAACACTCAGTTGCAGGCTTACTGTTTAACGCTCATACCTTACTGCTTATTAAAAACAAATCAAGTGATTTTTTGCTAATTATCTGAAATTATCTGCTCATTCCTTGGCACACAACCAGGGGCGCCAGAACGGCGGTGCATTACGGGGGTACTGCCCTCCATGCACTTTGAAAGAGGGGGCAACGAGGGCACAGGTGCCCTTGCACAACAGTATTATCAGTATCATAAGTAATTTCATGATTTATATCATAAGTAATTTCATGATATCATGAGTAATTTCATCATAACAGTATCATAAGTAATTTCATGATTTATCAAGATCGACTTGAAAGAAATTTACTGCAGCTGTTCACGCACACATAAAACTCAGAATGGTTTTCTATAATTTCTGTTACTAGTTTTGAGGTCAACATTGTTGCTGAACATATAAATGCGAAAAGAATGACGGCAGGGGTGGATTCAGCCAGTAAGTTTAGGGATGGTGATTTCAGTAATATTTGGCTGTCAAGAAAGTCTCACTACCAATTCACTACTGCAAGAGACAGGAAGAATACTTCACAACACTGCTGTGACAAAACAATGGACGTCAAAATGGCCATATATCGCGAATGCTGTTTTCCGAATTGTAAAAATCATGGTGAAAAAGGTTATTTATGTACGATTTAAAGGGGCGATCGCCCCAATCACTCCCACCTGGATCCGCCCCTGTATTATGGGTGCGCTTCACACTGAACTCAAGCAAACAGTTTTGAACTCGTGGTACAACAAAACCATAAGCGTCAGCAGGGGGGTCAAAACGGTCATTTGCCCTCTTTGGAAATTGGGACTAAGAACCAAAATCTTTTAGAAAATTTGACGTCAGCAGCTCAATACCGATTAGTTGATTTATTTCTTGCAATGACAGTTTATTAAGCGGCACGACAACTCACACTGCACAACCGCACAAGAGCTAGGCTCATTGTTCTGGTGTTATGCAGTGGTGAGTGTGCAGTTCACTCATGTCCGCTCCTTTGCTTGCAGGGGCAGGTAGCCAAACTTTTAAGCGGATTGTTTTACAGGTGGTCTTTATTGTGTAACAATAACATGGCAACAAATCTTCTGATGTTCACTTCAAGTTACGATATTAGGTGCTGTTTGGCACATGTGACTGTTGAACGCAAACATCTTGGCAAGTAATGCAGCGAGACAATGATTGCTAATGGGGTAAGCAGGATGCCGAGAGCGGTGGCATTGCCCCCTGACATTTCAAAAGAGTGACTACTGGGGCAAAGGTGTCTTTTTCATAACAGCATCATAGGTAATTTTATGGTTTATCAAGATCGAATTTAAACAAATTTTCTATAGTTTCTTTTATTATTTTGAGGTCAACATTGTTGTTGAACAGTAGCACGCACAATTGATAACATTTTCTTTGTTTTTCTTAAGTTTCCATTTCCCTCAACTTTTTTACTAACCGCCTTGCCTACCGATGTTCCGGCGCCGCTGCACACAGGGGCAGATCAAGGGGGAGGGCGATCGCCCACAGTAAAACCTACGAAAGTATCTTTTTTCACAATGATTTTGAAAATTTGGAAAACAACATTTGCGATATAAGGCCATTTTGGCGTCCATTGTTTTGTCACAGCAGTGTTGACTTCATCTCTTTTATAGTAGTGAACCCGTAATGAGACTTGACTGCCAAATATCACTGAAATTACTTCCCTAAACTTATTGGCTGGATCTGCCCCTGCCTGCACACAACCACTCACAAATTGTTCGTGGGGTTCAAACGGTTCCGATACTTTTTTTCTAAATCAAGTAGAGAGAAATATGTACATGTTGCATAAATATGTTGCTGCAAGGGCACTGCAATGAAAAGGGCTTTTGTAGCCTACTCAATTTCTGGTAACTTTGCATGGTGGAACACCAGAAACTTTCGACTTCTGCAACATAATCAACAATCTCGCCACAATTGCATCATAAACATTTCAACATCACAATGCGCTTAAAATCGCAGAAATAGCAATGCACGCATTTAGCAACTTAAATTGGTAATGGTAGCTGGAATTATTTGGCTAGATAATGTTGTTTTGAATAACAGCACTTGTAAGCTTTCATAAATCTCGATTCTTTTGAAAAAATGTACATCCCAGAACATACAAACTCTCACTCTCGAAAATTGCATTTTGGACCCTCAAAAATCTTGTTTCGGACCCCCAGGGATCTGGGAACCCCCGGTTGGGAACCGTTGCTCTGCATCAATTCAGGTATAATACAACTGATAATAGTCGCGGATAAATAAATCAAATTGAAAGATGATCCATTAGATAATTTCTCTAAATTATGAATCTCAGGATTTTACAACTGCTTGAATTTTTCAAGGTCACCATGCTTTTCACAACAGTCTAATTAGCATTCAGTAGCAAACAGTTGTACCTCATGTTAACCTATTATAACTTTCCAATTACAATCTGAAGCTAAATAAGAAACGTGTTTCAGGTACCCAATTAGCATAAACCAGAGTTTCTCAAAAAGGGCCCTCGGCCACCTTGGGAGCCATGGAGCAGTTATCTGGGGGCCACGTGCAGAGGCCTTCACTAGGTAGATTTATCCTGATATTGCATAACCCAAGTGTCATGATATAGGCAGTTAGCAGGGGGCCAAGGCTCATGAAAGTTTGAGAACCACTGGTATAAGCCTTATTGCCACACACAATCTCAAGCTTTGCTGGCATCTGCCACATTTTCATATGATAATGCACATTATTTGCATAATTGTCTTCCCTTTCCTTGCCAAAGCCAGTATGCCATGGTTTCATTTCAGCAGCTTTGTCAAAAGTGCCATGCGAAAACCTAGAATCCAGTTATAAACAAATTGTGACTTACAGGCTATTTTTGGCAGACAAATCAGAAATGATTACAGACGAAGCTTTGCTGAAGATCATCAGCAAAATTTACCTGCAGGTCAACACTACTTCTTTTCCTACCTTAGAAATACTTGTATAGTGAAAAGACCAGGAAAAACACTAACCCATGAAGTGCCAGAAACCCTAATCACTGATCTAATGCAATGGCAGAACAATTAAATAGCAAATAATTACATGGTGCTTACCACTTGACCAAAAACAGATCATAGCAACAAACTGTTGACATGATTTCTGAACAGAAAATTTCATGTCTTGATTGATTTCCACTATGTAATACACAGTAAAATTATACCTGCAGAAAGAATATATAACTTTAATTTATGCAGTGCAATTGGTTAATAGCTACATTATAATAAGGAAGTGACTATTCGCCCGCCTGCCCTGTCGCAATTCAAATAAAAGGGTCATTTTGTCGTCAAAACCGTGTGGATCGTATAGTGTAATGGTTATGTGCTACGCCTTCTACGCTTTAGGTTTTCGGTTCGAATCTCACCTTGCCGACTTTGGTTTTGTTTTTTGTCTTTTGGCTTTCCTTTATGGTTAGGTTAGCTTAGCTTCGGTTTAGGTGAGAGTTAGGTTAGCATTTGGTTTGGATTAGGGTTACGCTAGGGCTACGGTTAAGTTTAGGGTTAGGTTTATCTTTTAAAGTCTACTGCACTCTCATCATGCGTTACTGTCACATTACAGAAGGCAGTCAAATAAGGCTTTAAATTTAAAGATCCGTAGGCGGTTCTATAGCCACTGCCTTATAATTAATACCTACATAATAATCAAGTTGAAGAGTTTAGCTAAACACTTAACAGTTATTCACTCATCACTTACACATAATATATATTCAGTGTTGAACTGAAAGTGTACTACACATCAGACAAAAAATAACATTTTAGTCCATTCTTAAAACAAAGCTTATCATCAAAATTCGACATATTTGTTATGGGCAAAGGTAGTGTTTACTTTGTTGCCAGTGGCATAAGCTATTTTGCCACTCAAACCTCATCCAGCTTTGTCCACATATAACGCTGAGTAGTGAGTCTGTGACATTAGCAGTACGGTGAACCTAGTCGAGTAGAAAGTGTATATTCCTACTATCCGAGTAGACAATGGTTCGGCTTTCACCATTGTTGCTTTGTCTTTGCTAATAGAGATGATTTGATGGGAGTGCTTTTTATGCACTTTTTTTAAAGTTTTAAAAACCAGACATGGCTTTACATTTTAGGTTAGGGTTTTGGATTAGTTTTGGATTTAGGGTCAGGGTTTACAGTTGGGTTCACGTTTAAGGTTTTAGATCACATGATAAGGATGATATGCTAATCAGTGATGGAGTCGCAAGACTTGGTCTTTTCAGCAAAATCCACAAATTTTGAAGTCTCGGTCTCAAATTACAAGTCTTGTGTCTTAGAATTTTTGATAAAGTCTCGATCTCGAAGGTTAAGGTCTCAACTACATCACTGATGCTAATTCAAGCATTTTGTCTTTGTCATATGATCAATTCAACCAAATGCGTTCGGCAGTGCTTTTACTGCTGACAGCCAATAGACACTGCCATGTGCAAAAGCTCCTCAAAAGGTTTGTGAGCAATTTGAAGCATCTGTCATGGGTAGAAAATCGCTTGCACGCAAGTGTTTGCTTCTTACTACCTTAGCTTCAAGAGACAAATTTAAGCCTAAATCTTTAACATAACAAAAGCAAACTAAGCCAAAGAAAACAACAAGCCTGCAATGAATTCTTGGCCTGAAGAATCAAGTTGATCATGAATGGAGTTAAAACCATAATGGTTTAATCAAGGGATGGGAACCTTCCAGGATCTACACCAGTTACATATATAAATTTAAATAATAAACAGCATTAAAATGTTTGTCTACAAACCCTTGTCAACTGCTAAAACTGTAACTCTGAAGTTCAGAGTCGTGGCAGGAAAAAAGATCTGCATAGATGGCACGAGGCTAAAGATTTTCGGAACACATCATCCTTCATTCCTTGTCATGCTTATGAAACAGGGTCGACTTTAAAACCAGATGTTTTTTGTAGTACAAAATCTAAGAGACAGATAAGGGCCATATCAACATTAATCAAATCAAGCCCTGCCCCATATTATCCAAATAACGCTACTTAATCATTTAATTCCTTGATTGCACGCAAGCTGTATTTGCTAAACAAAAAATCCTTAAGAAAAGCAGGCAAATTATAATCAAATTATAGAAATGATGCATATGTTATAGCAATATAAGGTCAATTACTTTTTTATGGCTTGCACAAAAATTTTCCACAAAGTGCATGACAGCAAATAGTACAGTAAGTTGAGCAATGAGCAATGCTTTCAAACTTTAAAATGTGGTTTGATTCTTGGTCGCATCTTACTGAATTTCTAAAACCAGTATTTCGAGTCAACTGTATCACTCATAGCATTAATGGGTGGGTGCAACAAAAACTTTTGAAGGTGGTCTTACATTTGACTTGCCACGAACACAATATTTTATTGCAAAAGCAGCCACATGAGCAGTAAACTTTCTGCGGATTCTTTGACATTGCATGATTTAGAAATTGGATTATTGTGCATATCAAAAGCTTGTTTAACAATAGCCAATGAATGATTGCATTTTCATAAGTTGAATTTTATTGTTTCAAAAATCTACTTGTATTTAATATTTTCTATAAAATCAGTAAAAAGCATATATTGTAAATTATTATATCTGGATATATGGTTACTTTCTGATAAATCTTTTGATATCAAAGTTAGCAAGATCTGCAACTGCAAAAGGATTTCTTGTATACAGTAATTCTATGGTAAAAAGTATAACGAATTTAAAAGTACGAACATCATCTGTCAATTTCTTTAAAAAAAAACAAAACTCTTCTAAGCTTGCATCTTAAGTCTGTGGCAACATCACATTGCTTTTTGCCAAAAAAATCACCTAGTAAATTCAATATTGACAGCACTTGGTCTTTTACAGTTTGGAATTTTTCAAAGGTATTCAGCCTATAATTTGACAAGCAATTACTAATTGCTTAGACAAATTTAGTCCATCTGCATTCTGTACTTGACAAACCTAGTGGCCACCTGTGCAAACAAGACAAGGGCACCATACAAAGAACGGATGTCTATCAGGGCGGATATCGTTAATAGATGTGGCATGTGATGACGTAAACCATGAGTGGAAAAATCCCTTGTTATATAATAATTGTTTTTCGTGACTCCGGTTACGTCATTTTATATCCGCAAGCAAGATCCGCTACTGACGGATATCCATCTTTTACAGGGAACCACAAACAGGCGAAGGGTTGAGTAAATCACTGGTGCAATTCAGAACTCCAAAGTGAGTACAAAGTAAAAGGCAAACGGAATGATTCTATACTACTAGTGTAGGCTACTAGGACCTGCATAAATATAACGACTGCAAGCAAATGACAATGCACTACTATTTAATGTGCTTGTTGCAATCCTGCAAGAAGCTTAACTACTTGCAGCCTAGGCCTATCACTATCAGTACTGTACTGCATCACACTCACAGTGGGCACTTCGTAAGTTTTGAGCCCAGAAACCTTTCCTGCAACTTTGTTGACCATCAAACTACGACGTCTTATCGGTTACAGTTATGCAATTATACATCCACATCACCGGGTTTTGCTGATGACATTACCTCTGATCGCTGTGCATTACCTTGCCAGTAAATTACGTTCTAGCAGACGACGCAAAACCGAACTGAAGTCAACAATCATGAATCATCTGCTCAACTCAACATCACCACTCAGCAGACATCATGTGACAAGCCAAGCGGAACAGCGATTCGAAAGCAAGTAGCAGGCAGAAATGAACGTGGATTTGAATATAAATCCTGCGTATTTGTATTTTTTGATGGATTTGTATTTGACTTGGATCATATAATTTCTGAATAACCGGATTTGGACTGAGATTTCATAATTTTGTTGAAATTTTTTCATAACGTTTAGTTCAGTTTCAAGATTGCTACATTCAATCCGTGAAAATTGGTTCTAGTGTGGTTCAGGTTCAATAAAGTTATGACGTCAATCGGTATTGTAAACCCTAGAGGTGTACGGAGTCTGAAATTTTTTAATCCGACTCCGCTCCTGCTTCGGCTGAATATACTCCAACTCCGCTCCGACTCCAAAGCATTTTAAAGTTTTGGACTCCGAATCCTGCTTAAACTCCAAAGTGAATTATCTAAAGGCAGTGGCTATATATACGCCTGTGGATCTTGAAATTTGAAAACTTATTCATACGCCACGTGTGACGTAATAGTAACGCACGACGAGAGTGCAGTAGGCTTGGTGGAGACGAAGTAAACGTAAAATATAAACCCTAAACCTAGCCCTAACCTCAACCCTAACCGTAGCTCTAACCCTAATCCTAACCTATTGCAATGCCAACTGTAGCCTAACCCTAAGCTCAGGCTAACCTAACCCTAACCTAATGCCAACCTATCCCTAACCCCAACCCAACGCTAATCTAACCCTAACCTAACACAAACCTGTAAAAGTAACACGTAAGCCTGAAAAAAGTAAACAAAAAAAAGAAAAGTCGGCAAGGTGAGAGTCAAACTTAAAACCAGTCCATTGGCATAGCAGCCGCAACGCCTAAACACTGCACGTACACCACGAGACCCACGCCGTATGAATGACAAACTGACCGTTTTATTTGAATTGCGTCACGCCAGGCGTATCCGTAGTCACTTCCACATCTAAACTTTTGGCAGTGTCTTAACGACCGTATCCGGTTTTCGCATTAAAAAGACAAAAAAAACGTATCAAACGAATCTGCTGATCACTGCAGTACAGATACATGCCAGTTGACAGTTGCTTCTCAGATAAAGGATTAAGGTGCCAATACATTTTTTTACCCTGTAGCCTACCCTAAACCCTAACCATTTACCTTTACCGCAAACCCTAACCATCAACACTAAACACCAATAAACCCTAACCTTTGACATTAACACTGAACCCTAGCCCTAAACGCTAACCCTAAACCCTAACCTTAACCTCAAACACTAACACAAAACCCTAATCCTAAATGGTCAACCTAACCCTAGTCCAAAAACACTTGTCTGCTTTGCGAAATCTTCATCACAAGGGGTCCAAAAATTTTTACTTACGATCTTGTGTAAGTAGCCCACATAAAAAAAAACAAATACAACAAATGAGTCACTCAAACTGACGATTGTCTAGTTCAGTGGTTTCCAACCATTTTTGATGCATTCCTCCTTTGGCTCATTCTGGAACTTTTCACTCCTCCACTATTACACAATTTCAGCAGGGTGGCTGAAAAGGTTCAAGCGTCATTTTTGCTTGTCTCCAGACTGGTCTCGAGACCCATTTTTGCGAGTCTCGGTATTGGTCTTGAAGGTTTCAGGTCTCGTCTCGGTCTCAAAAGCTACAGGTCTAGAGACTTTGAACGTTGCAAAGAAATGGTATAGTAAAATTTCTATAAGTCAACAACTTTAGTTTGTTTATTTGCATGTAAGAAACAACCAAACCTGGTCGGAAAATGCGAGAAATTTGGAAAAAAATTCAACTTAGGAATGGTGACGTTATAAAAAATTCGACAAAATGCACAAATTTTGAAGTCATGAGTTTCGGGATTTTTGATGAAGTCTCGGTCTCGAAGTTTCAACCAGGTCTCCATCTCGAAGGTTACGGTCACAACCAGTAGCAGACACAGGATGATTTGGTGGGGGAAGATGCGATGTCGATTTGCAATGAACCCAATGCTTCACAGGACCATAATGCGTAAATCAATCACTTCCACATACGTGCATTTACGAGGAAACAAGTCTAAGCTTGGTTTAGAAGAAGCTTGAGTGATTAAACTGGTCAAACTTTAACACTGCACCGCTACGGAACAACAAGCAAATGTGGCACACAACAGCGATCTGACGTAGTCACTGGCGTCGGCGCAGGTACATCGAGGACTCGAGATAGACAGTTCACTCACATGACGACGTAATATTTATTCGCATTGTAGTTTACGTTTGTTACATCACAATTATCTGTGGCAGTAGCCAACATAGTACAGCAGCGCTGTTTAACTTGTATGTTGCAGCAAGTGAGCGTATAGTCACTTGGATACGGTTTAGATGGGTGCTCTTGAAATGAGGAACCTTATAGTTTTTAATTGTCTTTTGGAATAGTCTGCAACACCCATAGTAATTTGTGCATAACATTTTTTATTGCAGGTAATTTTGATGAAATATTAACAAGAAGCGGGTTGATTCTGTTTATTTTGCAACCGACACACTTCGTAATGAGTGAAAGCACGAAAAAACGAAAGCGAGAAAGCACGATCATTCATGGGCATCCGCAGAAATTCTTCCACGGGGGAACGTCAACATTTTGTTTATCATTTTCAAATTGCTGACGATCAGTGTTCCCTCTAAGATAATTTTACACTGAACAAACAGTTGTTTTAGTGAGCATGATTATTTTAGAGCTGAGTAAGTGGAGTTTTCAATGGATTACAAACTTAGTGAATTATGTATTAAATATACAATCTTATCGAAATACGAACAAAACACACATTTCATTCAAATAGCTCCTTGTTTTCAGTGGAGTTTCCATTGCTTTGGAATATTGCAAGTGCGCAAGAATGCGAGTTCATT
>JGI24159J19872_10000520_pt1 | contig 34820 bp, 23 predicted proteins | sample Ectturendosymbi4_FD_19872 | JGI IMG/M metagenome (IMG submission 19872) | reverse complement strand
CCCCCCCCCCAGTCGGCACGAAGTCCGAGGCATCTTGACACGATAGGGAGCTTTCCTGCAAGGCCAGAATATTTCCCCCAGCAGAAAACTTAAAGAATATCGCTTGACTCTTGTAGCGGAGGCAAGGCGAGATATTTTGCTTGATGAAGCTTTTTCGTGCAATCGATTCCATTCCACAAAATCGAGGCGAGTTTTAAGCAGTTTCTGTTTCAAATCACGATTCGTGCCTTGACTTTGCGCTATCGTAGCTTCGAAACGCCACACTGCAATAACGCGCCAGCCGGCGGACAGTGAAGGACGGGCCTTGGCAATTAACGCTACTTCACAAACGGATTTGCGAAACGACTCGCGCAAAATTAACTAAGAACAACGCTCCCTCTCCACTGTAAGTGCTACTCCACGCCTGACTGCCCGCTTGCTTGGCTGCTGCGAACGAAGTCGACCGTCGGCAGCTGTTTCTCGAGTTAGCGGAACAAGCGAAACATCAAAACAAAGGGCAGCAGATCGGCTCGCCTGGGGTGCAAGCGTTTCGCCGAACTGCAATCCCTGAGGCCGGTCGCAAATGCCCCGAAAAACAAACGGCATGCCGCACCTGCGTTTTGTTAGATCTGACGTCGGGAAAGTGTGAATCGACCGTATCTGTTAAAAACACGAAAAGACGTAGTAAGTCTTCAAAGGCAAAGTCTTTTCAAACCGAAACGAAGGCAACAGCACGGTCGTGAACTTTTTCGCTAAAGTATGAGTGAAAATAACCAATCTGGTTTTTATGCGACTATATTCTCTGAAGAAAAGTTTTTATCAGGCTTGGGAATTTCGCCACACCTAAAATATATCATTGGGAAAAAGCTTACATTTAACATAAAAACACAGACTACATTTCTCTCGTTGAAACTATTTTCGGCAACAACTGCTGTGATTGAAACGTAGTGTTTCTAACAAAACTAAAAAAAGCTGTGATTGATATTGACACTGGCACGAACTTCAGCTCGAGTATATTTTCACGTCCTCACCAACACCGCCAAAGGTCTTCGCAGTGGGAAGGGGTGACTTCGGTGGCAGGTGTGTAATCACTTCCCCGCTGAAGGAGTGGTCGCTGTCGGACGACGAGCTCGTCTGAGACTCCAGACCTCTGAAAAAGCGCACGAATCCAGCATTCGTCCAAAACCCACTACACAACAAGATTAAGCACTTCTGAAACCAACCAAGGCCTTCTGGAGAGAACATCCAACCAAGGCCTGTTCTCTCTAGAAGGCCTTGATCCAACTGGGAGAAAACTACTGAGTCGCTTCCTTTGTGCGGGGTAACATGAGCCTGCGCAGGCTCCTTGTGCAAGTGTCAGGGGGGGGGGTCAGACGAAGCACAGACAACACGATGGAAGCAAAACTTTCAGTTTGAAACTGACCCATTGGCTCCCCAATGAAGGCATTGTCGTTAGACGCTGATCTGGCTTTTTTTCTGCATGAGTACAGACGGCGGCAGGGGTGCGATTAAAACAAAGAAAATCTGACAGGCAAACAGAACGAATCGCCGTTGTGCAAATCTGACGCATACCTGTCAGTGCTGGACAAACAGAACCTGGACAACAAACTGCGGGGAATTTTTAAGAGCCGAGGACCGCGCAAACGCACAGGATTGCGTGGAATGAAAATTATCGTGGAAGACCACGCCAGTCACAAGCAAAAGTCGCTGACATTCTCAGCGAAATGGCATGAAATGGGTTGCGACTGACTGAAGCAAATAGCGGCTCCTCTTCTCACATGAACGCCTACACATGACAATTTTCCCGCATCGCTGGACACACGTCAACAAGATGGCATGACGCTGTTTTTACGAAACAAACGAGTCATCGCCGTGTCGAAGACGCAGCGCAAGCGTTGCGCCTGCTTTGCAATCAGCAGTGGCAGCGAACGACGCCTGAAATCTCGTAAAAAACTACCGCGCGATACAACGTTTCGACAATGACTTCACTCCACAGGTGAAACAAGCAAGGAATCAATCGCAAATTTTTAATAGGAAATCGATTTCACAAAACACTGCGCATCGCCAGTCCTTAAATTTTATTCAAATGGAATCTGTTTCAGCAATGACTTCACAAGGTTTCAGCAGTGACTTCACCCAACAACAAATGCGCTGCGTTTCGGCCTTGTCGTGGAGCGTGGTAAACACGCTAAATTACTCCCCTGCGGGCTAAATCGTAGTGCACGGCAGGTCGTGCCCGCGGCAGCAAGATTCAATCACCTGTAAGGACTGCCTCGACTCGCACGACGCGCGTGGACCAAGACAGGGCTCCGGTTGGCGCCCGGTACGGATTGCTTCGCTTCCGAAGGGCCTTTCGAATCTGCGGCAAAACAACAGGGGTCAAGGCCCGAGACACACACAAAAATACTAGGTGTCAGCTTTTTCGGTCTGCAGGTTATAGCCTCAAAGTAATTATTTGCTGATCTGCAAGACCTGAGTAATGACAGAAAACTTTAACAGCCATTTACGAGTGGGAAAGAAACCTGGATCCTTACCTGCTGACCTTGATCCGTTACGTCACTTTAACGTTGTTTGCAACGGTGATGACTTTGTTTTTTTATTCAAAGGATTTCGCAGTTGGCTGCGTTACCATGACGCATCAAATGCCAGTGCTATCTAACCGCAATTCAAATAAGTACTCTCCACATTCCCAATTAGAAAGAAATTTGCTTATCGATTCCTTCTTTGCTCGCATTGTGGAGAGCACTTACTTGAATATAGATATGGGCAAGTTGGAATCATCGCAAAAAGATAAAGCAGAACACAATCGGCTGATTCCTCGAAAGCATACAAAAAACTTGTGGTTTTCACTGCTATCTAACCACGTCAGAAACAGGTATGGGCCATTTTAAGATTTCAGAGAATCCCTACGTTGTCGCGAGTGTTACCTTTTCTACCATAAGGACCCTGACGTAAGACACACTGAGATTTGACAAATAAACCATTCAGTGCAAATTTCCATTCCAGCAAGCACAGAAGGTTGTGCATCGTTTCGAAGCTCAGTAGATAATCGTGACCATCTCTCAAACGGGCTTGACCTCTGCTACAGTGTCGTCAGGGAGCTGCTCTCAATAAATTGCATTTTAGCATTCTCCCAAACACACGAATCCGATGCACATTTCGAGATAGCAACAGACGCACGAACGCTTAAACTTTGCCAAAAATCGATTCCGGCCATATGCTCTCTGTGACTCGCGGACACAACCGCAGGACTGACGATCGACAACAGATCGGCTCGAGAAAGATCCGCGAACGAGTGGCAGAAAATGCTAAACAGGCAATTATAGAGCCATCGGTTGGTGAACGAATAGGTTGGCTGTTAGACGTCCTGCGTAACACGACCTTTCGTCCCACTCTGGTCCGGCGCGGTGTTGACTTATTGCAACACGATTAAAGAAATACGAGCAGCACAAGCCAGTAATTTTTACCGGAGTTCAAGAAAGCACAGGATTTCTTTCGAACGCCGGTTGGACTGATGCTGGATCGAGAAGAAGCTTGTTTCTCGTAGCGAGGGCTTTCAACCTACAACAAACGGGAGGGTGAATTGGGTGAGATGCACACACAACTTGTAAATACGCAAAAAGACGTAGTGTATGGCAGGGTCTTCACACTACGGCCCGCGGGCCAGATCCGGCCCTTCGAAGCCACTTCATCCGGTCGCAGAGACATTTTGTCAATAATGAAGTTAAGATAATGTATTTACCAGAAATTTGCAACATGTCCCGAAACAATCACATTACGTAAGATGTCCGGCACCCGAACTGCTGTGTAATAGCTTATGTGGGCCTCCGACCAAAAGTTTTGGAGACCCCTGGTGTACAGGGTTAATAGAGTCGGTATTCACATCTGGGTTTACACACGCTAGTGGTACACAAACTCTTTCCATGAAGCCGCTGAATTGAAAGAGGTGCGGCTTGGAGGGTCGCAATGGGGTTTTGGTTCCCCTTAGCTACTAGAAATCTTTCAGCAAAATTTCAGTTTACAAAGTGACGGTAAAAAATGATGGTCGATAGCGGTTATAAATTTAATCTAAATAAATATTTTAAACTGCTATGTTTTCAGTCTTCTTTACAAAGTCTTTTCTGTGCATCCTTTGCGGGAAAAGTTCTATTGAAAGGTTATGAAATGAGAATTACAAGCTTTTAGGAATGGTGTTTAAACAGTTTGTGTTAAATAAGTTGAGTGCAAAAAATTACCAGAACATTCTGACATCTGAATTATAAACTAATTTGGAAGAAATACCCAAAACCTTTAAAAATGGAACGCAGAAAACAGAGCAGTACATAAAGTTAGTAGTGCAAAAACGTATGAAAACCGCATATGTAAATAAGATGCTGTTAATGAGCATTAGCCCAAGGGTAAAATCAGTTAAGAACCACTACAGGCAGTACGCACTTTGCATTCGAAGTGGTAGGGCTAAAATTTGTTCTCACAGAAGAAAACACAAAAATTCCAACAACACACTCACCGATGTGCTCACTATTCGTCGTGGTCGTCCAGAGCCAAGGGGCGGTGAAGAGCCGGCGTGTCTGGGTAGCGACCTCGATTTCTCAAGCGACGAGTAAAACTCGCTATTACGGTCCTTGAACAGACAAGCGCCGTTCGGCACGCTGTATTTCCGCGGCGAAGTTATCAACGCGGGCGAAGAACAGTGGGAAATGATCCCATTGAAGGTCCGCTGATTTTCAACGTCCACGCCAAGCCGGCCACCGTTGCCCCCGTCGAAGTTTTCGCAATTACTGGCCGCGTCGCTTTCCTCCAAGGATTCCGAACTGGGGGCTTTCAGGACGACTTTTATGGTCGCAGGCGGGACCAGGGCGTTTTCGCTTGACTGCGTGCGCGCGTCACAGCTTGAATTGCTGTTGCAGCGTCGGCTGCCCTGCAAGACCCCCTGAACGGTCGGACTTGAACGGGGGCTGGCCGAGTTTCGGTGTCGCGGGCTGTTGAACTGGGAACAGGTCCCGCTCTGATGCACATGCGACAGCGCCGTCAGCTTCTGAGCGGCCTGGGTCAGGTCACCAACGAGGATACTGCCGTCGCTGGACCGGCGAGCCCTGGCCAGCGGTTTTAAGGCGCCGTCGGTGTGGGGGGTCCCAGATCGCACGAACTCGTCCGGAAGCGCCTGGAAAGTATAGGGATCTGGATGCAGCACACGCAACCTCCACAAGAACCTTATAGGAAACCGGGGTCTATATGCATTATATTAAAATCGAAACGAGATGCTATGGCAACTTACCGTCAATAAGGAACCACAGGGCAGACTTTAGTTATTGACACGTAAAACTTGCCTTTATTTTACATAAGAGGTAAACCAGCCGCGGTTTGCCAACTGCTCACTCACCTCAAGAAGCCAATGCATATGCACTCAACAGCGTCCTTTTTAAGAGACAAGACCAGCTATCGCGATAAAAACCTTGCTGGTACCGAGTTTTGAAGAAATGATACACGTGGCAGCGTTTCAACAAGAAACCTGAACGCAGAAGCGGCTTAACCGTACGCTTAATCCCCCAACATTCGTTGTCAAGTGTGCTCGTTACTGAGGGTCAAGGACTATCCCAGGATTCTCATTGCTGCTTCAGTGGTAGCAAGTTTACCCCAACTCAAATTATGATGTCATCGTGTTTAACCAACAACGATAGTGATGATCAAAATGTCAACTGAAAACAAGTTGAACCGTCACCAAGAAATGAAATCAATAGAAAACTAAAATAGACAAATAAACATTCGTGCAGAGGCACGACTTGTTTGATTTTCACAAAACAATTCCTTTCCGATGATCGCTAGCAGTGCGCATGTCTCGTTGCAGAACTCCTGTTTGCAAAATTGCACAACAGGAGCGATTTGATCATGAAATAAAAAAGACCAAGTTATAAAGCCACAAAGAACTTTCACACGAAGATTACCAAGGTAGAAAAATGATGCTCTGTGTCGGCTGTGCTCCTCATTGGTAAGTTATCTGGTACCTCACAATCGACGTCACTGTCTACGTCGTCAAATGGATCAAAGGTAATTGTGTCATTTTCGTACCAGGGTGGAACATTTGCGTCAAAGGTCACAGATTGCTCACGCAGATCCGAGTGCCCTTGCCTGTAGCACGAAGTCATTACAGCAGGTCTTGGCCTATCATTTTCCAGAGTGCCTGTAGTCGACCAAGTTCTCACTGCGCCGTTGTCGACTGCTGCTGGCATTGCAATGTCACACAGGGCGTGATTTTCACTGTTGCTGTCGATCGCTGTTCGGTCAGCATCCAGCAAGCTGGAATCAGGCCCCATCACCTGCGACTTCTTTCGCAAACGAGGACTGCGCATCGCAGCGGTTAGTCGGGATCCAAGTTGCTTCTGACGCTTCATTGCCTGCTGCTGGACTAAACAACCATTACAGCGATCTGTAAATGTGTTTGAAAATTCACGATAAGATGCTATTCGCTGCTCCTGTGTTGCAATACAACGCTAAATGCAGGAGATGTAACTGCCCCGTTGCCCGCTTAACAATGCTGACCGTAGACTGCGCGTTCAGCAGTTTTCTAGCTACGATAGACGAATTAGTATGCACGCCATTGTTGATATCCGTTCGCTAGAATCGCGGTTCCTGTCTTTAAAAGCCTCATGATGCAGCCAGTCGATCATGGGTCAATATACAAAGAGATGGCAACGCAGCGAGACGGCGAACCTGAGAGATGCGAATGTTTAAGCTGCCAAGTAAAGCAAGCAGAGCGGTCGTAAAATTCGTTAGTTCGACAGTAAACACATCTCGATGCGGGTTCGCACGTTTGGCACGACTGTGTTTGCCTGGTACCTGCCTTGCAAACTGTACTACATGACGCCTGCCACTAAATATAAGAGTTCGATGCATGCGTGACAAGGCTGACACGAAATACAACACCAACTGCACTGCCACGACGATGCAAAGACTACGCAGTGTCGTGACTGGAAGTGAGAAGCAAGTGGCCGTGGGCGGTGTGTATGTATACCGGAGTTAGGCGCCTTATTAAGTAGTTGTTAGGTACAACTCCACCAAGCTTCTCAAATACTGTGAACCTCTGCCCGATACGCAGGTGAAATCGCAAGCATGACGTAGACTGGTTGCTTTGACGAAACTATCTGAAAGATTTGAGCTGCACTGTCACGATGCGTCAGCTTAGAACCAAGCCGCGCGATTTAAAACTGCACTGTGGTGGTGACAGTCGAATTGCACTGTGGCAATACGGACGCTTGGAACTGCAGTGCGGTTTCGCTCTCACAAAACGAAGAAAGATATTTTCAGCTGTGCGCATCCACGGTCTCTGCTGACACTGCGCAGAACGTCGTCACGCCCGTACTCTACAGTGAAGGCTTCACAAAGGGAAGCGGAAGGTTTTCAAGGCTTGAAGAGGATGGGAACCCTCAACCTGGGCTGCATGTGCGACGCTCATCAAATATTTAGCAAGGCTCGGTACAGCGCGTGTGTTGCTGAACCGACCTCTGAATCATCTCGAGCAGCACATGCGAGCTTACGTAAGCAACCAAACAACCAGACTAATCGCGCTAAGACGAAGCGGCATCCCCACTTGAGAACAGTGACGCCTCAATACCCCTAAGTCAAATTTTCGTCAATCAGGATACACCTTTTCAACATACTTTACTAACAAAGTCAACCGGTATCAAGTCAAAGTCAATCTGGATGGAAACAAGTCCAAGTTCTTGGAATGAGGGCTTGAGTCGGGATTTGGACTTTTTTGCCTCCCAACACTGTTGAATACCCCCAACATCTCAATACCCCCTGGGGGCATTGAGCCACCATTTTAGGAACCTCTGCTTTAGAAGCTCTCTATACTTCAGGGACGACAACGATGAAAGGCTAGTTGAAATACGCAAACGACCGAAATTTTTATTTAGAAATATCCGGAGACCTTGTGATGCTCGCAAAGAAACCACATGAACGCAGTGCGTTCCAGATAACCATGACCAAAAGGTAGTCCAACCCAACTGGCTACTTCCAACCACCTTGGAGTGTGATAAGATACACTCTCCTTGAAACAAAGTGAGCAAACATCGACACCACACAAGCCAAGATACACCAGGATATACAATAGCAATGTTTCAACATTTTCGAAGGAACCAAGCTTTCTTTAACAAAACAACGTTTAAATAAGCATATTCCAGCGCCCGTGGATTACCAAGCAGGACCTCAAAATTTGCAAGCTGATGTTTCTCTCAACAACTGTGTGCTGCTACGTAGTATCTTCCATCAGCTTTCAGTAAGTTATTTCTTAAGTTGGACAATACACTGTAGATTCATATAACACCAGACAGAAGTCATCTAAGGAATATACCATACAGCTCCCAGGAAAGGGCTATCTACACTATCCACACGTCAAAAACTGTTGCTCACATGGGGACTAAGTTATACGAGGCTCTAGATCCGAATTTAGAAATGCAACCATCTTATGTTTAAAAACCCCTAAACACAAATTATATCTTCTAAGCCATTATTAAGCTATCGCTAATATTAGCCCACAGTGGTGCTATTGCATATCTGCAACATAGGTTTTTTTCTTTTGTTAACCATTTACTTGTTCATGTTTCGCAAAACGTAAAAAAAAACTGTTTTTTGTCATTTCGTTCTTAAAGGAGAAGTTTAATTAATGTGAACAAGCTTTTAATTATTACCCTATTCTTCCAAGCTATAGGGATAACTCTCTAGGAAACTGCCCAGCCCTTTTCAGATGCAAGCCAAGCTTTAGTTTTTTTTATATACTCTGTTGTTTACGATGTAATTGTGCCGTATATGTTCCAGCTTTGCATCAAGTTGTAGCATTTATTTGCATGGCATTATCTCTGCGGTGTTTGGCGTTGTTGAAATACTCTCCCAAATATAAAGAAATGAATATCATGAACTGCAATTTGATATTGACCAAACAGTACATGCAACGCAGTCTTCTCTTTCGTTCTTCTACAATCTACAATAAGTCGCAATGTTACAGCAAGCACTCAATATACTCAGGATCGAGTCTTTCGCTTCCATTGACGTTTCGCGCGTAGAACCCTTTGCACAGGCCAGAGAAACGTTCTTTCCTGTTTTTAAAGTGGGTCGAGATCTGCTGCTCATGGATTGTGTCATATGTTAGTTTGACACACAACAAGAACTGTGCTTGCGTTCGGACGAGTCATTTAAAGTTAAAGGAGTTTTGCTTCAGTCAAACAATTCCGCATCGTACAAACAAGTAATTGTCCGCTCTCAGATGTCACTGTCGGTCTCATTTGAAAGAACATTGCCATAATTACCAGAATTTACAATTTCGCAACATAAGCATCATTGACGCTTAGCATTTGATTATGCATACGTGCAGTGAAACACGAAAAGCGTTTGCATATCGATCCACATGAAGCAAAATAAGAGAAGAGACAGACCAAATCGAATCATTATCCCAAGCTGGCTTTGCATGATGTTGAAAACCAGAAACAAATAAAATTCATACAATTTTCATCAACTAGTACGCAAAAAGGGCCAAAAGTTTGAAGTAAGCTTCATGTGGGAAGATTTGATTCTTAAAAAACAAAATTGACACCAACGCAAAGCAACATTGGAACTTTAATCATTGCCAAAGACTCTGCCTTGCTGCGGGTGTGTTTCGGTAAAACGTGGCCCTGCAACAATGCTGTGGTCAACGGGCACGCCTAACGCAAAACATTACGATTCATTTGCGCGATAACTCAAATCGGCAAATTTAGCGGTTCAACTTAAAATTTTTACCTCTCACCTAGTGTTTGACTCTCGCAAGTTGCCTTTATCTCATGTTCACAAAAGTCAATGAAACCGTGTCGCAAGGCCAGCAACGTTTGAGAGAAGAAGCCCGATACTTGTTCTAAATAGGTAACACTATTTGCTGGGGGCAAACATTGCAGCGAAGTGGAAAATTGATAGAGAGGCACAGAAATACTTCTTTCAAAAGAATCAATCAGTCTTGCGTGCCCACGGGATACCACCCGTGCATAATGACNGATCGAGTTTATTTCAGCAAACGATTCAGAGGTTGGTAGAAGTAGTATCATGATACAAAACCCGTGGCAACGCATGGCGTCGCACAACTTACTTTCGCGAGAATAGCGCTGACGGCTGCATGTTGGTGAACTGATGTCTTTATGGAGAAATCTTCTTCATTAGAAGTGAACGATAAATTGACAGCCATACCGATTGAAACCACTATTGCATAAACGTTTTAAATAAGAAAAAACATCATAGTATCTATTGCACATCGCTGTTGCTAGAAGAAAAGAAAAGTTAATGCTTTTCCTACGAACCACCAACATGACGTTCCTTGATCATATTGTTACATCGTATTGTTCTTTACGTGCCTCGCATGAATTCTAAATTGTCGTACACGGGTAACTTCACGTCAAACCACTTCTGTCCACAAAACTTCACTACAGCGGTTGCTTGCAGATCCCCAGAGTCCAGCATTTCAGCACACACACACACACACACACACACACACACACACGGAAAAGCGTTTTGTAACGCAACTGTAACGCCTTTGTCAGTGTGATAGATGCAAGTTATTTGCGGTCTGCCTGCCAACCAATCTAATCTCGACATCGCGCAACAAAAGCTGGTCAGAAGAACGTTCGCTAATTACCAGCGGTGGAGACGACGCGCTGCAACCGATTTTACCCCAGGCGCTGGCAGTGACGAAACAATGCGCTCTCGCTTCGCTCGTAAACACAAAAGCGACGGTGGCGGCAGTGTGGTGCAGAACAACGACCTGCGAACGAAGTCTGCCGGCACTCTACTTTTTGCTGCTGCTGCAGCAGGGCGAGCAAAACAAGGCGGCGTCAAAAAGTAAACTTGCGACACTTGGTCGGCGATTCTTTTCTTGTTTAACAAACAGACCGTCGGAGATTAAGCAATTCGCAGTCTGCCTCGTAAACGGGGTCAGGCGTAAGAAGCTTGCTTCGCTTGTCGCAACGTTATATGCAGGGGCGTTGTGCTAAAAAAAGAGGTGTGGGAACACCATACCCACACTAACTAAGAAAGAAAACTGCACCAAATAGTTCGAATATAGTGAGCATTCCACCTTTGGATCTTCCTGTTTCACTTTAAGACTTTTGACTGGCAGTGTGAATCTGCGTGTCGCTAGCACATCTGTAAGATCTTAGCCATATTTTAATGCAATCTAGTGCAAAAAGGTGTGGGAACGCGTTCCCATCCCACTAACCCCTGGTTATATAGCCAATTATTCCTAAATCATTATTCAACAGAACCACACTTTCGGGACTACAAAAGCCACAAACTGATGCCAGCATTTCTTGCCTTGTTTAAGTAGTGCTGCTACGAGTCGATACGACCCAAAAAAAAAACACCTCCGAGCAAGAAAGCTGTAATTACCGCGTTGTTGGTTTCACATTCACTGTGACACATCGAGTTGCACTGCAAGCGCCTGCAGATTTGGTGTCGACTTAATGTTTTCCTGCATGCGGTTCGCACCAACCCTACGCGTTTTCTACGCCACAGTGATGCTGGCGGTTTTTGCGACATCGTTCTAATCGATATTTTGGCTTGCAGTGTCGTTTTCATCTAAACATTTGGTTGGTTGCTCATGCCTGTCAGGGCAAGGCACTGTCAAGAGGCAAACACCGTTGCTGCTGTGGCAGTTTTCAGTCCAGCAAGCCTACAATTTACCTACAATCATACGCATATCACTCAATGCAAACCTGCATTTGGTTAAAACCTTAAAACCTTCAGGTACATTTTCCGCGTGCTCGCTTCACGAGGGTTTGAATGAAAACTGGCTTTTCTCGCACGGCAGCATTCACAATGACCCCTGCACTCACTGCTACGAAAAGGTGAAAAGTTGAGCAAAAAGCGTGCAGGCGCTTTCTGATTGCTCTCTGTATCAACTCAACTAAGGTTTCATTCATCGTTTTTTTAATTCTCTTTCATGTTGTGTTCTCAGAATTCACTCATAGATTCGATAAAATCCTGTTGCAGTACGCGAAACCGCATTATTTATCAGGAATCAGGTTCACATAAAACATCAAGCGACCACAACAGTCTTCACACTTCTTGGTCAGTTTGACATAATCCATCTTTCCACAAAACAGAGCTAACATTCACACTTAATTTTGCTTGCCTGATACTTTGTCGTTTACGCAAGCCAAGGCGTTGCAGCTCAGCAGTGCTAGAATATTGTACACTTCTGTGCACCACTGCATACGCTCATTAAGCAAAAGCTGGTTAAGCAACACCTGTTTAAACTGTCGTACAATTGGACTTCGGTCACCAGCCGTCCATAGCGGTCTTGCGTTCCCCTAACGCAGCAAAACTTGCAGTAGAACGTTAACCACAGGCTTAGAGCACTTCTGCTGCACCATGTCGATGTTAAACACGGCTTGTTGTCAACAAACTGCTTCCTGGCGCAAGCGGCCCATAACCAACGATGCTAAAAAACATCAACTTACTGCACCAGCGCGCCAGACAAGCCGGCAATGCGCTGGATTGTCAAAGATCAGAAAAACTACTTCCACTCGCGCCCACGCTTCAGATTGCTCGGCGTAAATGTCAACCGTAGAAACGCACACGCATCTTCAATGCGTCTGCCGTGGAGTACTGTAGTGTTGTGACTGCGAAAAAAAACTGGAGTACCGGTGGAAAGCCTTCCACGTAAACTGAGCGTCGGTCACGGATCAGCGGTCGCAACGCATCATTTACTCGACGAACAGTTTGCTTATCTTGCACGCTTGACATCAATGTAAACTCGACTGGTCAAGCGACAGGAAAATCTTACACGACGTCGAATGACACTAAAGAGCAAACAAGGAGCCAAAATTGCTTGGGGAACAGGATATCGAGCAGCCAGTGAAGTGTTTAAATCGTTTTGCAAGAAAGTAAAGAAACAGATGCACATGTTCTTGCTTGATTGCTTGCAGGAGCTGGAAACTTCGCAGCGACGTGCACGAAGGTTTTTCTCAAAAAACATATGGCAAATGCCCACTGCATAGACTGAAATCTCAGTCACAGCAACCACTGTTTATTGCCAGCAGTCTGTACGCACTCGAAGTAGAGACGAGGGCAACGTAGGTGCGAGCGCGCTTTGTTTTGCAGTGTCAAGCAAATCCGAATACAAACAAACAACGACGATTCAAACTTTGAGTTATGTTGCGCAGTATATAGTTATTTTTCTGCTTAAGGCAGCAGCAAGAAAACGTTTGTTGCATACGGCCCTGCTGATTGAAATGCAAAACAGTCAAGTCAGCTGAATAAACAGTCCTCAGGTTATGTGTGGGCAGTAATAAGTATCTCGGGCAAGCACGGCACTAAATCCTTGTTTTGTCAACAGATATTTCACAAATCCAAAGTTTAAAAAATTTTGGTTCACTGCAGCTAGAGGTGTTTGATGACTGCGGTTGGCAAAATACACTTGGCTTCGCACGGTAGCGCAGGCGCACATGGAATCTAATAAAAACGATAGCAACACTTTTGACTCCTGCGCCGTCGAAGGTCATCATCAACGAATGTCAAGCACACACGATGGTTGTACTGAAAACACAACCAACTGCACTCCACTCCTGTTGCCCTGGGAACTCGGCTACCGCGGTGAAACAATTTGTTCGATAGCTTTTCTAAGCGAATGTTTAACAATGCAATGCTACGGCGCAACTCGCGACTTAATGGCGATGGGGGAAGTTTGTGTTGTGTCACGTGGAAAATTTCAAGCATGACCAGAGCGTTGTAGAAACGCGGTAAAACCCCTTGGTTTGGGGATGTATAAATTCTGTTCCAGAGTCAAACCTAAGTGCAAATTGCAGTGAAGTTGCGGGCAACACGACAGTGCAAACTTTATTCACGTAGTGTCGTTGGAAATTCGTTTAAAATATGTTTTCTTCAGTTTATAAGAAGCAACAACATGTGCGCAAGGAATGAATGCAGAAAAAGCACAAGTCGACGATCACCTATAGAAACTTGTCATACCACAAGTGACGTTTGTTTTGAACAAGTGAACCACGTCGGTTTGAGTCAACACAGCGGCAAAGGATCTGTTCTCCGCAACCGTGTCGGTTGGTTACGCTGGGCAAAACGTGAAAGTCTGCCCGGTTGTATTTCCGGACGTCTCTCCATTGCTAAACATCGCACAATTCATGTTTTCCACACGTGATGAGACTTCTATCTCTGCACGGGCGCAACTGGCTCGCAGTCCAGTCCAGGTAACTCGCTCCTTCACTTTCGGACCAAGATAATTGAACGCTTTTTCATAGCCGTGACATAGCAACAAGCGGCGGCATGCCGATTACAAGTCGCTGGAATCTGTGCAGCAGCTTGTGGAGAAATTCATAAATACTCTGCTGTTACTTCTCAGTTCTTTTCGTAATCGTCCCACATAGAACTTCCATCGAGCTCTTTTTTGCCTCGTCATCTGACATCCAATCGTAACGAACAGCAACTTCTTGCAGGGGTAAAAAGCAAGCGTTAACGCTTGCAGAGAACAGCCCTCGTTTGCGGGTCTTTTTCAACATACCTGGCAATCCGCAACGACTTCTTAAACTTACACCATGATATTGGCAAGCGCGGATTTACTACAGCAAAGAGCAGTACGAAAACGAAAGCTGTGCCGGTGGCACACGAGGCGAGCGGGCATTTCAAAAACCAGGGAATTATGAACTTGTTATTGTTTCGACTTGACAACTTGAGAACTGTACCTTCAAACGCAAGATGACGGTGATTTAAACCACGAAACAGCTTTCAATTACCATTATTCCGCCAACCCGAGGAGCAGTTTTATTAATCAAGACGTAACTCGATTACAAGCTGAAGGCCGTAGTGACTGAGATCCACTCAAATTGCAGGCGTTTCGGTTTAGGTTGTTCTTTGCGCGCATTTTCCGCTAATGTCTGACACATGACACTTATTCCCCCAAGAAACTGACCTCATATCCCTTGCGTAGAGAGTCATATCCAACTGAAACGCCTGCCTATAAACTTGTTACCAGCTACCGACAACACGCTGAAGCGCTGCGTGACTTCTCAGATCAAAGTAGTTGCTTAAAACCGCAGTGGAGTATACCACTTGTATACACTATTCTCCAATCGAATAAAGACTTGCACCCTCAAATCAATGAAAGTCTTCGTGCATGTTGACCTTTCAGGCCTAAATTATTGACTCAGCTGTAACTGAAACTGCACGTTAGTTAGTTTGAAAGTTAGCTTCACCGCGATGGAAGAGACAAGTCATGAAGCTTGGGCAGAATTAGCTGTACTTTCAGTCGCCTTCCCAATTAACAACAAGGGTTTAGTTTGCCCAATGGACCAAGCGTGTTCCGCTTACACTACGGAACACAAGCAGTTCAAATCTATGAACTTTCTTTGGCGCATTTTGACGCATCACGAACAAATTCTCAAAGTTAATCTTTGACACGCACCTGAACCGCCGCCGGGAATCTAATGGCACGGGCTTTCATTTACCTTTAGTCATAAGGCAAAGCGCACAAAAAAAGACATGGAACAAAGCACAACAGAGGACGAAGCTCGAATGCGAATATTCGCTAGTGTGTTTAGAATCACGGTAATTTCCCACAACTGTTACTAAAACTGAAACATCCACACAGTTCACCTGTTTCGCAGCCACCTTCCACGACAGTGAAAAGAAATAAGTCTAAAGTTATCGACAGCTAAAGTCGAGGTAATGTCAAGGGCAAGTTTTAGACCCACGTTTCAATGGGCGTGACCTTCAGAATTTGAAACACTTTTGACCACTTTTGTAAACACTTTTAATTAAGCTAGCCTTGCTTGCTCACCACTTTAAACTACTTCCAAGCAAAACACGATCACGTTGGCGGTCTCAACAACGTGCAAGGACCAACTGCTGTGTTTTTCAATCGGCATCTCTTCTAGGCAACAGTATAAAATCTCGTTATAGCGTTGTAGGCGTGACCGAACCGCGACGAAGCGAGCACTGCGCACCGATGCCCAGCGCATGCCTAGTGCTAGAAGCTTTGGTGCCAAGTGACCGCGCAACGTCCGACGTCCTGCAACAAGCTGGCCTCTTGAGTCGAAGCACAATTAAAACTTGCCAATCCTGATAGGCGCTGAGTCCTACGCGTTGTGGTAGCGGATCCCGAGCAACGTCGTCAATGATACCGCATCGCAGATAGTCACATAGCAAAATCGCTCTATTTTTCTGAAGTTCCGCAACATCTTCGCTGTTATACGACCTGTTCAAAAATGCTTTCAATAACTAACCGCTTCGCCGTCTAACACATTCTCTGCGACATGCTATTAATCAACGCATGGCAAACCTGGAGAGAACCTTACATCACAGGCTTTCACGCTACACGTAATATCCGGAAGACGAAATAATCCCCATAACGGCTGTACAGCCCGGCTGAGAGATTTACTTGAGGGGTCAAAATCGTTTGTGGTTTTCAGTAGGCTGGGACACCATTTTCACATTAACGACAAAGCTTTCCACGCGGCGAAGCGCCAGTTGCTGAAGCCTGCCGAGTCAGTGAAGTCAATCACTGAACACGGAAATGATTGCAGCCGAAAAACACTGAACGGCATCAGGTCACGTCGTGAGGGGCGTGTCCACAACTTAAAACAATAAGAACCCTTCGCTCCGCTCTTTTCTCTTTAATCATACCTACAGTATCATTTTGATTGGGCAAAAACGCTACAGACTAATGAGTCTATCATTAATGAAATTTCACACAAGCTCATGAAGTAGCGTTATGTGAAGTACCAGGCAAAATTGTCTGCGCTTTGGTTTGTGTCGACTGCCGACAGAACACGAATCACGCTTTCGGAAAGAAATGCTATTTCAAACTTTGCGGAGTGACATTTGATCCTTAAACGTTTTGAATGATAGCACGTCGTAACATAACAAATACTTTTGCACACTCCACGTTTACGCCAACAAACCATCTTAGAAACAGCCACGCAAAAAAGCTAAAGCGGGTTCAAAAAACTGGCCTAGGCATACCAGCATCGTCAGTGACAATGATTAAAGTGCTGCTGAAGTGGCTTTAAAACTGACATAACAGCTTCTTCAAAATAACCTGCCTGGGTCGAGGCCATTAGCTTCCTGTTTGCGACAAGTGATCAGCTTGCAGAGGCTGCAACGGCAGTTCACGCGGGCAATCAACCTTAAGATTGACGAAAGTTTTTTGCTCTGGTGACTTTCACGCAACGGAAATCGCTTGTTCTGTGACTTCAACTTTAAATGCGGCGATTAGAATGATGAACAAAACAGGCTTGTTTCAGTGTATAACTATAGCAGGATTGAGACATAGTTAAACTTGGAAGTTCTACAGAGTAGTACGAGAAGCAGCAACGAAAATTGGCGATGAAAGTAGTTGTTTTTCGAAACGTCCAAGCTGATTTCATTCAAATCATTGGCTGTTGCGTTTTTGTTTCTTTCACAGAGTTGCCACCTAAAAGTTGTTCATAAAAAAGGCAACAAGCGCGCAGGTAGCAACAAAGTTACATCGCATTTTTCTCGCAGCTGATTTGTTGGCAGCATAAAGCAATAAACATTCAAAGCTTCTTTCACAACGAGAAAATAGCAAACATCAACGACTTTTCAACGACTTTCGTAAATTCCTCAACGACTTTCGTAAATTCCTTTGTTCGGCAACGTCTGGCAGTTTACTGAAAATTTTCGGCAGAAACTGCGTTGTATCAAACCACACGCCTGCCGACTTCCACAAGTGGGACATGCTGCTAACAACAGAGATCAAAGGCCTGCTTGACAAAGCTTTCAACCGCAACAATTATTAGACGATAGGAAAGTCCACCGTAAATTTCTTGGGAACTAAGCCTTGACTGAACAACACGGCACAAAATATGGAACCACTACTAACATTAATCGTCTTTTCAAATGTCAGAAGAAAACCAGGTCAGTCAAGTTGTTCACACTTCATCGCACAAGGGAATCCGCGAAGTACCACAGGCCAAGTACCCACCACCCGTTTAAAGTAGCGAATAATCTTGCCTTGCGTTTATGTGACACAGGACGGGAGAAGTGAATTCGACAGCACAATCGCCCATTCAACCTCAACGAAGTTCGTATGACGCCTGACACAATGATTTCTGCTTACCAACCGGGGTCGCATTTCCACTGCTGACGTAATGCAAAGTGTGTGATGCGCGACAACCAATGCAACCGCTTGAGAAGAGGCGGTCACGGATGGTGGGCGAAACAAAAAAGAGTCGACACCCTCCCCCTGCCCGCTAACCACCATTTCGTAGAAAACCCAATACAAGAGATGGCAGTCAGAGCGTTGAAACGCTACTACTTCTGCGCCTCGACAAGAAACGCGAGCGGTAGAGCACATCACGATTGATGACGCTGGGCGCTTATGACAAATTTTCAGAACATACTTGACGGTGTTTCCGAGCGCAAATACTTTTTACACATCACAGACAAGAGCAGCGTTCGCGCCTGGATAGCATTACGCAATGTGATGGGAGTCGTGCCGCAGGCAGTTTGGAATTAAATGATGACTGAAGCAGGACTGACAAACTGTGCAGAGAAGACAGGCATGCATGTAGAAACATGAAGCTAATGAACATCAAAGCACGGAGGGGATATCTTACAAATACATCAATCAATGCTGTGTTTGGCTGCTTACACTCCAAAACGCTCTTGCTGGAAACTTCTTGATCTTTACCACTCTTCACTACACTATGGCGACTACAAATTAAAAGATGAAGGTAAAAATTTAAACCTAGTGAGCATATTTTCACTCATTGGTCTGTAGCGCACAGAAAGTAATTTCTCGTCCAGCACGATCATAAAACGCTCGAAATGTGAGGAACAACAACATGAAAACTGCAACCAATACTGTTAAACGATTGCTTGCTTACCTTTGTTTGAATAAAACGATCGACTGCAGATGTCAATCGCGCGTGACGTTTTGACCTTCCATTCTCCGTGAAGTTGGATACAGTCCGGTTAATGCCGATTCACAAGAAGTGCTTTACAAATAGCAAATACTATTGGTCTGCAAAACATGGACATTGAAAGTATAGGTCATTTGCACATTTCTGCAGTAACACATTGACAAGTCAATGCTTGTAGAAGTGTGAAAGAAGTAATTTCCGGACATCTTTTTTTTAAACGTGCGTTGGCGGTAGCTATTATCTCTTCAACAGCACTAACACAGGGACAGCCTCATCTCATTAAAAACTTGCTGAATTTTTTTTTTTTTTGGTCCCACGCCGCTAAGATAGGTTTTGTAAACAAGCCTGATGATAGGATAATCCACTAAACAAGGCAATGTAAAAACAGCAGCTTTGCCTTTTTAATTTTTCAATCAGGTCGAGAAGTCGCGTTTTACGCAAAGTACAAGATTAAAATAAACAATTTACGCGTCTGCGACGTTGCCCCACCACCAAGGCGCAAAACACGAACTTCGTGTTTTGCAGTACCACGTGTCAGCGATCGAAGCACCCGTCAACTCGACCCTTCATTGCCGCGATTCATCGCAGCGGCCTGAAACGGGAAGCCGCTGACATACGAAGATCCAACCTAGTCGACCGTTGACTGTGCACAACAAAACATTCCCGAGTTGCGCCGTGCTGCAGTGAATTGACCAACGAATGCTTAACACCAAGTCAGCGACGGATCAAGATGGGATGAATTCGCCGCAAGAGGACAAACGCTCTTCAGTGGTGACAAAACAAGCGAGCAAAGCCCTTACGGTGAACTTCCCGTATACCTACGATTGTACTGGCATGAGACAAGAGTCATTCCAGTGATCATCTTTTATAGCAATTTATTTTTGTGCTAATGGACTTTACACACAGTGACGAAAAACCGTGAGTATGTCTTTTCGACTGGTCGACAGTGTTCCCTCTAAGAAAATTCTACACTGAGCAAAAGTATGTTCTGCTACGCAGGAAACGCATGCAACTGCGCAACCATGCAGACACATAAACCAGTGAACCGCTCCCAAAGTTGAAAGGGCTTTGCGATATATATAGATATACATACCGTATTAAATTTAGAAGGTTGCAAGTGCGCGAGAATGGGATAGCACTGCACAAATGGTCTGGTGGTACTGCGCAGTTGCGCAGCTTAGAGGGAACACTGCTGGTCGACTCTATCCCATCATGCGAGCTCAATGAACAGCCCACGTTGACTCGGCGACTAATCTAAGTCTGTGTCAGGTTTGATTTTAAAACGTTTGAAGCTGGTCATTAGGGACAATGCCGGTAAGACGAGGCACGGATTCATTACAGCAATGACTCTTCGAACATCAACAGAGAGGTTGTAATATCATGCTACGCGAACGAGAGCTGACTTCGAACGTTCAAATTGCACCTTTCCACTGGTTCATTGACGTGATTTGGGGACTGGCTCGCGAAACCCATTCATATGGTGTATTCGTAGATGCGCAGAAGCGAAGATGCTCTTAAAACGCTACACTTGTTTTTGTTTCGCGATTATAGAGTTCTTGTTTAATAACAGCGAAAGCAGTACTTAATACTTAAAACCACAATATTCGCAAAACACTGTTCGACAACAATTTATTGCCAAATTGAAACACAAACCAAAAAATCACACGAGCATAGCAGTCAAATCTGCTCACAAAGCATTTTACTAGGAAATCGATTTCACTTCAATTAAGCATCTTCAGCCCCGTAAACTGCAAGCAAAAGTTTAGAGTTTACAAAAGTTTACATCAGGTTACAAGATGAAATACTAAAGCGAGACTTACAGGTGAAATGATAAAAATTAGTATTTCATTGTTTCACCTGTAAGCTTTTGCTTTCAATTTATAGGATTGAAGATGCGTAAATGACTCGAAATCGATTTCCTAGTGATATTCTCTGTGAGCAGATTTGGCTGTTTTTTCCTTGTGGTACTTTGTCACTTGAATGTTGGTACGTGCAGTCAAAATCTTCGCAGAGGTATTAAGCACGGCACGGTAGGCAGACACCTCGAAAACCCTGTTTCACTTGTCCAACAATCACATTCATGAACTGTGTAAAAAATGGATTCACAAACGAAATAGAAGGTTTTACCGATTTGGAATAGCAAATTCAAGCTTCTGAAAAGCGCATTTATTCAACCTATGATGTTTAATGCGTTTTGTGTGTCGGGCAAACTTCGTTTCATATTGACGAGCTGCTTACGGACCGAAAGAGAAGCAGATATCTGACACAAACTTGCACGTGTTGAGATTCTCGCATAAACACAAGTCAAGGAAAATCGCACATGATTCCTTTTCGGCATTTATTTTCTTTTGCCGTTCACTTTAGCGGTGCCCGCGCAATCGATCTGAATTCGACGTCAACCCACTGCAAAAAGCGAGCAGCATGAACGGTGTGTTGGCTCGCAACAACCATCACGGGTTTGACGAATTGTTTAAGAAAATAGGCTTGTTTTGCAGCCAAGCAGAACTAATAGTGTTGATCTAACCAAGCTTTCGACATGGCCATTTCCTTCGAAAATCAGACGCTTGAGAACTTTATAACTTTGAACGTAGATCAGCTCTTTTGTTGGACGCAAAGGTTCTGAGAATCACGGAGAGGCTTTGGCAATCATGAAAGCACGCCACGTATGAGCAACTCGCAAATATCTCACATGATTTTTTGCCTGGAAATATGTCGCTTTTCTGGTGTTTGAAACTTACGGCCGCGCCTTCAAAACCAGGAGTAATAGAAAGAACGAGTGGTTTCGTCAATGCGACTGATTCTTCGGCACACTTTCAATACACTTATAGAAAGGGTTATGGTAACCCGGACGGAGTTTCATTTTCGCTGGGTTTACACTTTCTTCGTTCAGCTCAGTTACTTGCGGAACTGGTGCACCCTAACGAGAGAAGCCAGTTGCGACCCAGCACCCCCCGCGCAACTGTGTGGATCATCCTGCAAACATCCCCATTCCACTGCGTTGCTAGTTATCTTTTCGCATGGCCCTTTCATTAACTTAAATGTGTCTTTAATGTTAGCTTGTTTAGGGACGCCTGACTTGATAACCGTACCGTTTTTTCGGTGTCCTGGCAAACTTTTTACTATGAAAACAAAAATGCAATGTCTTCCTTATCGCCAATAAACTTACTACTACTACGCTTACGCTCATAATTAATCGGTGAAACGTCAACATCTCCGGCATCTGTTGGCTGTTTAACAGCTATCACTGCGAAGGCTAATCGCAAAACGTCATGTCAGAAGAAGCTAAGAAAAGTCTTTCGTAGAAAGACTGGCACAAAGTGACCGCGGCAGCGAAGACTACGAGCGTTTCATCTCTTTGCAGGAGTGCTACAGACAACTGCGCAGCGACACCTTGCGTTAGGAAAACTGTCTCATTCATTACAGCTGCAGCGTGGCATAAGGAAATAGCGCAGGGCGCGATGTACATTTCACACGACGGATGTCATTAACAGATTGGGTGAAAGACAATTTTGCCAGCATAGATTTCTGCATTCTTCAGCAGCATAAAAATGGGCGTCAACGCAATTATAACCACAAACAACAAAACCTTTGGCGTGCGAGCTATATTTCTTAATACCTTGTCGAAAGTTCATTCACATACTACAAAGGTCGTTAGGACACACGCAGCACTTTAAAAATGCACAGCTTTGTCAAGGGCCTCAGACTGCACGAAATTAAGCATAATCTGAACACGCAAAAGCGACATCGTCGTTCAGTTAAATCAGCCTTACAAGATTGCACTGCATGAAAAGCATTTCTGTCGATTGTTTTATAGATGTAGTACAACTGAGACATTTAAAGCATTAAATTGTAAAGTATTCAATCGTGTTTACGTTTGGACACGTGTCACAGCGCTGCTGGCAGCACTACAGGAGGGTTATTCACTGATCAACGTGCCATCAGATCCCTTGTTTTCATTTTGTTTTTGTATTTTTAAATTATTTGTGATGAAGCATGCAAATGATTCGCGGTTACCCACTTCAGCTACGGACACCTCGGTAACTTATATAAATATATATTAAAAAAGCAGGTTTTTGACTTTTAACTACGACTAAAGAATTTAGAAAGTTGATTTAAAAAACAGAAAAAAGGTTGGAAACTTCAGACTCCAGTGGTTCCCAAACTTTTCTGGCCGCGGCCCACTTTGCAAGTCATCTTCACGCTGCACATCAAAGCGAATGACTGTAATGCAATTCATAGTGTTCACTGTTACGCAATCATCTTGCAGGAAGATTCCTAAGGGTTTTGTTGCACAAGAGACAGTTAAATGACGTGCTTCGCTGTAGCTGGAGTAGACCATGAACAGAGTTGCCGATCATATTTCAAAGAAACATGGCTAGCAGGACGCCACAGGCTCATCAAGTCGTTAGCAGCTTTGAAAATTCGCAGCACACCGGGGAATGCATTGCAGTGCATCCGTTGGAAAGTACTGCTTTATAGCGACAGCTTTGGAATCTGAAACAACCACTGCAGCGCAGGTGTGAGATGGTTCGTTCCTTCACAGAGACCCATTTGTCCAAAGATATGGAATATAAGTCGTCCAAAGATATGAAGCATAAGACTCTTTTTTGTAGAGTGTTCTCCACACACGCTGAAAGCAGCCGGAACACTTGACCATTGGTGCTGTGCTAAGCCGTGTCGATTTTATAAATTCTGCACTTCGAGCGAAGCCACTTCACGAATATATTGCCGCACAAAGATTCACAAATTTGTTGGATTACCTCAAACAATTAAACTGATGTTTGAAGATAAAGAGACAGGGTAGAAAAGTCTGTGGATGCACCGGTAAGTAGAGGTGAACGGAGTTTTAATATTTTGCATTTAGTTTTAATATTTTGTATTTCAATATTTTGACTGACCCTGCATCATTTTCCCCGCGTGTTTCGAATAACTTCATAGTTTCCTATTGACAAATAAAATTTGAAGAATCCGTTCGTGAACTTCGAAGACGACTGACTGCAAAACGCATTCCGCCTGCGCGCAAAAAAAGCTTAGTTCTTATGACGCGACCCCCGCATAAACCTGCGGCACCGTTCCACTGACTCTGCGCCCCCCGCCTATTTGCCACCTCTGCCTGTAACCGATTGAAATATTTCACGGGTCACTAATTTTCCGTATACCAAACCCGGCAATAGAATAGTGGCAAGATCTTACAGCAAACGCATAATAAGTAAGTCCTTTTTCAAATCAAAAAACTACTAAGACGTTGGAGGAAACTGACGAGTTTTAAGGGTGTTGGTGTCCAAGCCAAATGTCGTCGGTCAGCACTCCCGGAATTTTGCCTTTCTAAAAGAGTTAACTACAGAGACAAAGAGCGTATTCCCGAATCTCGAGACAAGAGCGGAAACGATTGCAAGCGATAAGCAGGGTTAATTGCGATACAGACAGAAGCTCCTGCCCTTCTGTCGAGAAAAAGCTAACGCAGCGCTCGGGCTCGCCGATTCGCATAGCGATCGAGCTCGAGCTGAAAATAGCGCGTGGTTGATAACCGAGGCATTTTGACCCCAACAAGTTTACGTGACCGCTTTGAACACGCTCACTGTATGTAATGCGCTGGACCGTGACAACCCGTGTTTCGAGGTATGACGTGCGCTGGAGCGTAACTGAATCTCTTCATTCAACACAAAGAACTTGTTCGCCTCGAAAAGATTCTCGACTAAGACCTTTCGAGAAGCAAGTCAATAGCAACATAACAACAGCGCAAGACGTTCGTCCTTTCGCGGGTCCCTGGCACTTGTATATTGTTAGTAGATGCCACGACAGTCGTCGAGAGACTCCCTGGAGGTTTCCTCGCGGTGTCCGCGCACTATCGAGTTACGCGCTACGAGAGCGCGTTCATTCACACGCGCAGCTGCGGGCGACCGTATCGTGGTTAAAGGCCTCGGTAAATGGCAAGCCGCAGTCGCGCTGCAGCTTACATCGATGCGGCGGCAGTCACGGAAATGCGGGCAAGCACACGCAGGCAAATGTATGCGATGTAATCCTGTGAATTACCTGAACACGACCAGGCAAAGAAGCGCAAGGTCTTGATTAAGACCGCGCATATGCAAGCGATGGTACGAAGACACAAGAAACCATGCGTAGCGCCAAAAGGAATTGAATACAAGATTGTAACGCCCTGTTTTTTTCCAGTTGCAGATTACGAAAAAAAAAACGTTTCGTGCGGTTCTCATATTCCGTNCTAGGCCGTAACGCCAATACGCACGAGCAACTATTCAGCTTCATAACTTTTGGAATGTTGTTGGCTAGTAACAAATTTCGCGCGTACNAAGGCAGTGTCAGCACAATTGAACAAACAAATGAACCGCACGAACTCCCACGATTTTCAATCTAGCACAAAAATTCGAGACTTAGCGTCTCATTAGCAAATACATCATTCGGTTTTAAGGTAGCACAGCGTAAGGGTTATATCGAAACGCAGGATAAAAAAGGTGATCCTGCGTTTTAAGCCACGGACACTTTTCAGAGACGATATCACAGAAACGCAAAGTTTGCGAACATTGAGTTCATTGCTCGAATGCCAACCTGGATTGAAGATGATGTAGCTTTGCTTGTGGTATGATCTTTTGCTATGTAGCTTTACTTGTGTTATGAACAACAGCTTTAACTGTCGAAACTTTAAGTGATGGCCCTCCGATGAAAAACATGAATTTGCTTTATTTAATGCATTCTATTTTTCACAGACAGTAAAATATTATCTGCGTGGACACAAACACCTCTGCAATGCATTACAACTAAAATCAATCAACAGACAATACCCGTCGAATTTAGATTGGAATTGTAGTGAAATAGTCGGCGTTCTGATCTGCTGTCCCAATGTGGATATGGAATATATCACCGGACCGAGATAACAAAAACAAGTTCGGGCTTGATTCGCGCTTTGGAGTTGATATAAATTCGACGGCGATATTGAAACGAATAAGCGTCATAGAGTATTCTGCTTGATTCCGTCCTAAATTTAATGCAAGGATTTAGATTATATTTCAAGATTGGGTATTTGCTGAATTTTACTTTGGCGCACGTTTAATTACCCCTTTTACAATTTTTAGCAGCCTGGCCAAATTCGGGCCTGCAATTAACCTGCCAGGCTTGTGCTGAACGTTTCCGACCCGATTCCAACTCTGGCAAAAAAGTGACAAAAAACTTGTCGAAGGTTAGATACAGCAAAGTCGAACCAACGTTTTTCGCGGACAAACAAGTCACCATTTACAAGAAGTATTGACCAAAGCTTTTGAACAGCACGTTTGCCTCACATTCTTTCTATGCAACTTCAACACTTACGAAAACGATGTTCAGCGTTTTGTCACCGTACTGGACCATGCTAGCTACCGTTGAGCGGGGGTTTCACGGTCTGGCTGAAAAATCACTTGTTTCCACGTCATGGTAACACGAGCCAACTACCGCAAGCCAAAAACAGAGAAGCAACAATTTCTGCTTTGGAAGATTAACATCCCTCGTGTCCTGCACCAAAAAATGTCCCAAGACTTTCTGCATCCCCGACAAAATTCCCAAGCGTTTCTGAATCCCCGAGCAACGAAACATGATCGGATGTTGCCAGATGGCGAACCTCAGAAAACCGTTCAGGCGCGACCTAAAACAATGCAAGTCGCGGAAATGAAAAAGGAACGCGCCACGCGTATCGCGAGCGGGCGCTGTTGAAAAGCACACAAGCGTCAATATTTGGCAAGACAGAACATGACACGGTAAAGCAACTTGGCAGCAGCTTCGAAAACCTTAGAAAACCCTAGCAGAGTGTACCTGGTTCGGTTTCGAAAGCAAACCAGGTGGCAGGCTCCGTGGACCTATCTAACATGAACTGAAGCTTGCGTATTCCACATTCACAAATGAGGTTTAGCCAATCACGGAACGCATGCATGTTTCCCTCCTGTAACTCATCATGAATCTACACTGAACAACAAGTAGTTAATATATTTGGCCGTCGCACCCATCCCGTCGTTTGGCTACGAATTCGAAACAAGGATAGAATGAATTGAACCCACAAGTATTCGGTAACTTCTGCGTCAAGAATAAACCGATCTTTCGAATGCAAGAAAAAAACGAAATTATCAAAAATGAAATACTGAAGAAAAAAGTAGAGATTTCGCTTTGAAAGAGCCAATAGAGAAAAGCGTAGGTGAGTATTTACTGGACATTTATCTATTAACGACAGTCTGGCATTTCTGCCGGTATTTCTTGGGAAAAACAGCGTAAATTCCACTGTTCCACTGTGAAATTTGACATCACAAACCCAGACAAATCCACAAATCCAGCCTAGCCCGATCCTTATGACCGCCTTAGTTTTACCAAAAACTGCACAAAGCGTTGACACAACCACGGTTATCGAATGGATTTTTTTGACAACGCGCCAGGTACTTCACAGGAAGAGGAAGAAACTGGCAAATACCTGCGATGGAACAGTCTAAGAAAGCTACTACTGGTTCCTAGTATCTCAGCTACCTACACGAAATGTTGTCTACAAACACTGAATACAAGAGTTATAATAAAATAGGCTCGCTTTCAGCGTTTATTTCAAGCTGGCAACCCTAGTCACTGAACAACTTATTTTTGATAATTCATTCATTACTTTTTGTGTTGATAAATTTAAAAACTTTGTAAAAACTGCTGATCTTTAAACGGCGTTGTTCTGCATTCACCCAGCTAAACATAATCATAACAAATTTAACTACGCTCCGATACTGACCCTGGAGAAAATGTGCTTTTCAGAACGTCGCATAAAGATTTTCAAAATTTTCATCCAGTAGCTCACTGAATACGAGATCAAACGCTAAAAGCGTTAAAGTCGTGTTCATGCTACAGAGTTTCCGCTTCGTTGAAATTCAACAAAATACGGAAAAATGATCGAAAATGACAGAAAGCTCAAATTTTTACCGACATTCGTCGAACGACAGCACCATAAAACACCACATATTTCCCACTGTTCTTCTAAAGCATGCAGCTCAGTATCTATAAGCGCTAACCATGAACCATTCCAACGCTGTGCAAGAAACTGCTAAGATCTAGCAACAAGAAACACACAACTACGTCACTTGGCAACCCGACAATCGCACATTTGTTCGGCAATTGTCGTCACAGCTGATTCACTCCGTAACTCTGCGCACAAACAGTTCGTCGATGAAAAGGATTCGACGGAAGAAAAAGTCGACGCCCGCCTACGTCTTCGCTTATGCGCACACTGCTTTTAAAAGCGCGGCTTGTCGTTTCTCCTCGTTTTGGTTGACTGGAGCCCCTTATACACCACATGACCGCCCATGATCAACCCTGTGGCAGCGCAAGAACCTGTCAACTTAGAAATTCAGGCGTGGACGGCACTTTAGAAAAACGCCAACGTCTTGTCACTTCGATATCCGCAAAAATGCAGTAACTTCGTCAAAGCTTTGCATCAAGTGGCCCTTTTAGCAAGGAGCAATAAATCTGCCTGGTCAGTTATTCCGATCGGTTTCGTTGTGACTTGTTGATTTGCACTGTCAACGATACTAATACGCAAACAGCAGCGGGAGCGCGGCATCATCCACTTGTCCTACATCGGTGCATGATATTTATATCTGTGTGCATGCTTTCACATCAGCACACGGTTACAGTGTTTGAAGTGGCGTATTTAGAAAAAGGCACTCAACGCTAAGGAGTTTTCCCTCAACCACTGCGTACGCGAGGTTCCTTCAAGGGGGAGATAAGGAATCTACTCTAGAGCTTGACACTTACCTCGCACTCCAGCATCTTTTAAAGTCTGGGTGCAGAAGATCACCTCATAGATAAAATAAAACAATGTGGCAAAAATCAAGCAAGTTGAAAAGGAGAAGAGGCCCTAGTCATGACAGGGGCAATAAAAGTTCTGATAACAATGACTTGTATGTAGGAGGTTTCTATCTTTGCCCTTGACTTCTGTTTTTCTAACTACCATATGCTAGCTAAGAGCTATATGAACTTCTTAGTGGGTGCAATCTTTGTAGCAATAAAAACTTTTAATTCTAGTTTCTTGTAGGCATGGATTTTAAAAGTGCTCCAGTTCAGCAGTCAGTATTCTCACAACCGCTTTACACACACAATTCACACCGACTCTGATGCTGCACTCTCTTTTGCACAGGAAATATCCATAGAGTTAGCCATCAATGCCAGGTAGTTCCATTATTGTCTAAAAATTTTTGATCTCGAAACAGCTTTATGCAGGTAAAACAATGAATGAAAATAGAAACAATCAGCATGAATTTAAAACTACATCAAAAAATGCATAAGTCTCAGTAAAAATACGGATCATTTTATTGCAGCAGCCACATACCTAACTTTTTACCAGAATTAAAATTTTGGAAGAGATGTAAGCCTGTTACAGCTTTAAGCAATTATTAGGAATTTACTACTTAAATGTAGTTGTGTAGTTTATGTAGTTGTGTAGTTTACGTAGTTTTCCATACATAACTGCTTCAACCAATTATTTGAAACAGCATGTATCTTACATGGGTGGTAGACACAAGATATCAAAAGTCCACAACATTCTCAGATTCTGTTAGCAGAATGCAACTGGTGAACTAAGTTTCAAGGTAACATTGGTTTACTAGACTATTAGCCACACATTTCTAAGAACAGCAAATTTTGTTCCCAATGTTGCTGTTATCTGCTATACCCATCAGACACTTAGGATTAAAGGCATCGTAATTTTATTCTAATATATGCATTCTTTACCAATCAACTGCCTATGCTTAAAAAACTTATGTTGCCAAAGACAAACTTGCTTTTGGCAATGAACACAACAGAGTTGTAAATTTTTCATTTATCATTCACAATATTTCAATCCACTAAGGATTGCCATTCAAGCAAATACTTCACATATAGCTAAGCAGTGACTAATCCCAGCAAAAATCACAATACCAACTTCATTGTACACTATCCTAAATTAACAATCTATCAAAATATTTTGGTCAAATTCTGCACACCAAACTGATATAGCAAACAAAACAATGTGTCATCAAACACAGACAAAAAAATAACTCAATGTGCATATGATATAAACACATAATTATATAACTCATACACAGACCAACCAATGAATGAAAGGCCTTTGACATAGTGTCATATGCTATCCTTGTAACTCATAAAAGTTAAGCCTACTGGGTATGAAAGGGCAATTCTGGCACAATAGATCTGCCAGCAAGAGGTGACTCTGCAGACTTGAATCCATTAGAATGGCAATCTTTATTTTTTTAAATCTAAGTTATGGCAAGCTCTGACTTACAGAATTCATTTCAAAAAAATCTAGAAAGCCTACTTTAGGAAAGTTGGTTGTCTAAAAAATAATTGGTTATTGAACTAATGCTGCATTTTCATCTTGACTGCCTACTACCATGGCCCATCCCGCTGTTGATGAGCTTGGCATCAACAATGGGGGAACTGCTGTTCTTCAGCTGCCTTCCAATACTACAAATTTGTAAACCTGTTCATTAACAACACATAGAATAACCATATTAACAAACTTTAAATTATTACACACAACACATGAAAAATACCTATCACAACTTTTGGATATCATGAATCAATTCAACTAGAATTAAATTTTGCAAATAACGTCTGTTTGATTCATCAAGAAATCTAATCTGTGCTGCAACACATGCATAACTTGTCATATAGAAAATAGTACAGTCTGTAATAAACATACATATCTCTGTTTTAAAAAACAATAAGGTTTGGAAAACCTGTTTGTGACATCCATCACGTCTGTAGGTTAAGTTTATCCTAAAATCTGCTTGTGCTTTTGCAGACACTAATTGCTAGGAAAACATATCAAATATGGAGCACTAAACAACATCTTAACCTGCTTTCAATAAATATGCTGAATTTGTAACTTGATCTCAGTCATAAAAATTAAAGTTTCATCTGTTGCAACAAATGCTGCAAATTTTGAGCATTGGTGTTACCATCAAAATGGTTTTCTTGCCTACTGTTAAAAGAGCAAAATTGACATAGCTTTCATGGGGAAGGCCAATATATTTGTCACATGAATAAAACCTTGGGTTCAAAGCAGTTATCTCACAGTACTGTCTCACAGCTCACCAGTGCGCAGGAACTATCTCACAGTACACTGGCATGCGGTGGCAGGAAATACTGCTGCTAAAGCATTTCTTTGTGTTGCCAGTTTTCTTCATGCAAAGTGCAACTATATCATTTGAAATCTGGAATTTTATAATTTTTTTATAAAAAATATTGAAATTTAAAAAAGTCAACAAGCAACATCCGTTTTGGCATCATTTTTCAAGTGCCACTTTCAGTTGCACACTAAAATTTGCAGCTATGCATTGCACAGGATTTATTGCCTTCTTTCCATTTAAGCCTGGATGTATAGATCTAAATCTAATCACAACTTTTTACACATGATAAGAATGATTTACTCGAAAATATATATCTACTTCCTCTGGCAGCAAGGTTCAAAGTATTCCACCACCCTAGTGCAATGGTTTCAAGACCGCTGCTGCAATTCATGCAACACCACAGGTAAGGTTGAGAATGTCCAGCCCACTGCAGTCACTACAAATGATAAAAATATAATTAGAAGCCGTATGACTAGAACAACACTGCATTGAACATTTGTCAGATATTCAAAAATATAACACTGCATTAAGATCACTGGCAACCATTTTCTAAGAACTACATGTAACACTAAGGATTGCTTCATAAAAATACTTGCAATGAATTAATTTCTAAGCACTATGATAAATCAACATAACTGTTGTGAATTTTGTTCCACAAGTCACACAATTTATTATGATATTTAAATTTTCACTGAGTATTAATCTAGTTGTCCCTGATGCATATCAGAAATCACACGGTAAGCAAATATGCACAGCATTTTCTGAGTCATAAGCATAAGGTGAAACTGCATGTCACAAATAAGTGAAAGGTGAATAAATTGAGTGCAAAGTGCTTTGGTCAGCAAGCATGTTACCTGCACATAAAAGCAAATAAGAANTGTGTTGAACCATTTTTAAAATTTAGACTTAACGTCTGTACCAAGATGAAAATCAAAGTATTGTAAACTTCTAACCTAAATTTATAACNAAAATATACACAGCCAAAAAGTGAACCAGCAGGATTCACATATGAAACAGAAAATTTTCATGAAATGATAAAATAGTGTAAGCAAGCCCCCATCATAAACACATGTCATGATCAACAGCGAGTTTTTCTTCATGCACTTAAGTAATTCCCTTGCAGTTTTTACACAACTGCAAATTGTTTGTGGCATATTATTTGAAATTAATCAATCATGGCACAATACTTTAGCACAGGGATCAGCGACCTTTTTCGAGTTGGGGGCCAAAAACAAACTCTGAAAGATATGACAGGCCATACTAATTTTCAACCAAAAATTCCATTTCCTTTGCTGTTTATGTTGATAAAACTTGGGAATTCATGGAATTTTAATTAGATTAACTCCTGATTTCCACAGTTCATGACGAAAGCCCAAAATACAACATATAGTACATTTATAGCGCATTGTGGTTTTCCTCATATGTATGCAATACAAGAAGTTGCAAGGAGGGCAAGTTCATAAAATATGATACCACTAGGCAGGTCATACAGCCACTGTAATTTGTAAATGGTCTTCGGGCCAGATGATTTTGCTCAATGGGCTGGTTCAGGCTCACAGGCTGTAGTTTGCCGACCCCTGCTTTAGCATTTGCATGCCAGTCAAAACTATTTCACATCAACACTACATTGTAATATAACTTCACTTTTCACAAAACTGACAATGAAACTACAGGCAATTCTTTGAAAAACTTCCATGCTTGCTAAGAAGGAGCAATGATGAAAAACTGAACACAGATATGGTTGGTATGCATGTCACAACTGACAATCAGCAAAGGTTCAGCTCAGGGGCAAACTATGGCTTTTAACCCAGTGCTTTTCAACGTTTTTCGTTACATGGCCCAGATAACTGTTGATAAAAATTATGTGACCCACTATCTTGTTAGCATAGGTTATGCTTTTATACACATAAAAAATATACATTGTTATAACATGGCGATTTAATCCTATGTGGCCTATTCCAAACTACACTATGACCCATTGGTTGAGAAGGACTGCCTTAGATTAATGCATTGTATCACTTCTTTGTGGTCTATGTTGCTAAATTGTTTTTTTGCCACTATCATACTTATTGCTTACCCTACATAATGTCATGGTATGGTTGCTGCATGGCTTTCTCCTTTTTAACTTTTATTGGACCATTGTCACTCACTTTTATCTTATGTGCATGACTCACTTCTTTATCTATATATGTTTCTCAACTCCTCATATTGCTTACCCTTCATCATTTTTTATGTACATGACTGTTGCCTTTGTGATCTGATTTTTATTGGTTTCGCTATAGGCAGTGGCTGCAGGTCCACCTGTGGACCTACATATTTGAAACCTTATTCGTCCGCCACTTGCAATACGACAGTAACACATGACATGAGTGGAGTAGACTTGGTAGAAACATACTAAACCTAAACCCTAAATTGAAACCTTAAACATAAACCCTAAACCTGACCCCTAAACCTAAACTATAAACTTAAACCTAAAACCTAACCCTAAACCTAACCCTAAACCTAATCCCTAAACCTAATCCCTAAACCTAATCCCTAAACCTAATCCCTAAACCTAATCCCTAAACCTAATCCCTAAACCTAAACTTTTAAACCTTAAACCTATTACCTAACCCCTAAACCTAAACCCCAAACACAAACCCTAAACCTAAACTGTAAATCTGAAGAGAAAAGTTTAGAAACTTTTGAAAAAAGAAAATAAAACTAGTCTCATGAATTAAAACGTGCAACCACTACTACCAAAGCTAAAGTCGCCAAAGTAAGAGCCAAACTGAAAACCATTGGCAAAGCAGTCGCTTGAGTGACAAACACAGTATTTTATTCAAACCACATCATGCAAGACGGACCCATGGCAACTTCTTTTTCTATATTTTATGAGTTGTGCTTATTTCCATATTCTTTTTATTTTTTATTCTTTGGTCTGCTAAATAATGGTATCACATTTTGTCACACATATGCTAGGGGCCTATAGAACTATTTAACAAACTGTACATATTTGTGTTTGTTATTGTTTTTTAAAATATGCTAACATGGTCACATGGGCTTTTTACTATTCCATTGTGATTGCCTAGATTAGATATACCAACCTTAATCAATGAAGGTCTCAAAAGTTTCAGGCAAAGTGGAACATGTCAAAATGCAAAAACTTCATTGATCATAGGCTATGCCAGGGTTTCTCAAACAGGGCCCTTGATCCCCCTTGGGGGATACAAAACGGTTCACCAAGGGCCACGAGCAGAGGCCTTTACTAATAGCTCTGCCATGATATTGCAAAACCTTATTCATTGATGAGCATGGACCACAAGTGTTGACAGTCTTTGGAAGGGAGCCACAAACCACGAAAGTCTGAGAACCACTGGGCTATGCCTATGCAGAAGTCAAGATGTTAACAACTGAGCAAAATAACACTGCAAAAGGTGAAGGAGACAACAAAAGAACTCACAGAAATTAAAACAAGAACATTCCAAAAGCAATAGCTATGCACTGAAACAAAGGCAAGTGCAGTGGTGGGCAGTAGTACAACAGTAGTACTGGAATGAATGAAATCAGATCAAACTTTCACATAGGACAAAGCAGGCTATCGTATGTACGCACAGACATTCAAGCAGTAAGCACTGTAGGCTATACAACTACTATGAAAAATTATTTCATGAGTCAGTTTTTTTTTGTTTTTTTTTGTCGCCACTAGTAGTATTCTTGACATCAGTCAGTTTGTTAAGATGTTATGATTTATGAGCTTGCATTACAAAATTTTAATTGTAGTCTTGAGTTTGTTTTTTCTCTGCTGTTACTTTTC
>JGI24159J19872_10000516_pt1 | contig 34964 bp, 21 predicted proteins | sample Ectturendosymbi4_FD_19872 | JGI IMG/M metagenome (IMG submission 19872) | reverse complement strand
TCTTATTGAAGCGTCAAGCTGCTTAAATTGCCAAGTGTGACGCTTACGCACGTTTGTGGCACAAACAGTCACAATTGGTGAGCAAAAGGTCTGCCCGTAGTCGGAGTCGTTAAAATTTTCTGCGACTCCGACTCCTTAGGTTGAAAATATTTCCGACTCCGACTCCGACTCCTCGACTCCGACTCCACAGCCCTGCGGAGGAGTTATCTAGGACTTTGACTTATTTTGTATACAAACAAGCGTTTGTGATGATACTCCAAATGCAAATTACGCACCTCCCATTCTGTGTATCACTGTATTGTCATACGACAGCTGTAACTGCTATTGTGTGGCAGAACTCACTGTCATGTCACAAATGAGTAAATGACTAATCTAAGACTACTCTAGCAAGTGTGAAAACAGCTTGGGTGCTCGCAGCGGAGGGTGGGAATATTAAAAAATGGGAAACAACAGATGATTAATTTCAATAAACACAAGGTAATTTTCTGAATTTTCATTAAGAGTTGCGATGTTTGTCCCTTGTAATTTTAATTACCCGTCAATTTTAGTTGTATGGCTTTCGATAGCTGCTATTATCGGACAAAAACAGTTAAAGACATCTTTAAGTTATTTTAATGTGTGGTTATAACCACGGTCACGAGATAACGAAAGTCATGCTCCAAATATTTGGTGTCACTTGTTGCGATACTCACTGCAGCTTGTGCGTACATGACGTCAATCGGTGTGAGGCACTTCCCATTTCATTTAGCTTAAACCAACTTGCCTCCAATTCCCAAAAGACAATTATACATGCAACGCAAACAAAATCTATGTAGGGAAATACCAGAGGAAACATACTGAAAATTGCATGGCGGTTGCCTAACACAGAAAGAATATTAACTTCAAGCTTTTTTTGAAAGCTTGGAAGATTTTGTAAATTTTTGATTGATCCCATTGCCTACTTCTACAAGATTTCAGACGTTTGTATGGAAGACAACATTTGTTATCAGTGGTGNAGCCGAGGAGTGTTTGAAAAAGNCCTTGCGCTTCCCATTTCCGTTGCAAAGTNTTTTTTGCNCAAAAACTCGCAGAGGAATATGAAAACATGGTAGACGAAAATTACTTTTGCCACGACTTTTGTAGTTGTGCAGTAGTTGTTTTTGAAACAGTTCAGTGGAGGCACTGCAGTTGTTGCACAGTTTCTGACCAATCAAAGGAGTTTCGTGAGAAACAGTAGATTTACATAATTTTTCTAATTGAAAAAGTAAAGCTTGCTTGCGTTACAGTATTTGCAATCTCATTATTATTTGTAGGCACCAAATAGAGTTATTTCAGCATATGTTTCAGAACAAAAGCGTACCAACATCAATACCGAAAATATAAAAATGTTCACCACTATCATGTATTTTTCTGATTTCTTGTAAGCCTGAAATGTTACAGGATAATGTTAAAATTACATAAATTTATAAAAAACGTTTACCTATAGTCAGATAATTGAATTTCAAGTCAATCTGAGATAGAAAAACATCTTCTGTTCCATCTGTGTGGCCGTTTCAAGCGGTATTTTAGAGTTGAAGCCGCTCGTGCTGGAACTTTCACTCAAAAAGCAACAAAACCGCAAGAGTGTTGCTGTTTAACCGCTGCATGAGTGAGTGTAACTTCAATATAAGAAATTAACACAATTTAATTGATGAGAAAAATATGTTTTAAATGTTCTTTCTTGAATATTTTGATTGTTGTTATATCAACCGCCTGATTTGATTTTGTATTATGGCATTCTTCACCAATTCGGATTGGCCAGGCAAGAACCTGTGCCCGACTAGAGTCAAACTCGAGCCAAAAATTTTTCGATTCACTCAAAATTATGGCCAAGTTTAAGACTTGTACAAATAAGATCAGATTACTTACCATAATACGCAGAGGTTTTGCAAAGTAAAATGGCTCGAACGGACTTACCTCGTCTGAAGTGTCTGAGCGTATATATGCGCCGCGAGAACTCACTACTGACTGTGAAAAGCTTTAGGTATGGCCTCCGATTTTCAATAATATCAGATACGTTATCAACATTCTTATTCAACCAACGAAATTTCTGGATTTGCCAGAGGTTTTGCACGAAAAGTTGAAGAAGCAGTTATTCGCATTCTGTAATTCGCAGTGTCATATCAGCAAGTAGATCTTCATGGTTAGATTCCGCACTGATGAATAATGGCGTAACATCTTTACAGCTTTTTTATATTTCAGCCTGATACTGCACTTGACAAATATTCAAAAATTCGCATAAAAAAGTGATCGTTCGGCGTTGACCTTGTGTTGACCTTGACAGCCTCTTGTAGAAAATCATCTCTCTTTCAATAGGCTTGACTGTCGCGTTGCGCCTTTGTTTTTAATGATCTAGATTCTGATTCAAATAACCGACTACGTTGTTGTAAATATATATGTTTGCTAAACTTGTGACGACGATTTACACCAACGCCCGCAAGCCTCTTCAAATAGATATTTCATGAAGTTATTATATGAATTGTTGGTCGTTTTCAAGCTTCTTTGGTTGTTGTACTTAAATGTACTGTCAGTACAAAAGGTCCACCGGTCACAAGCAAATAGAAAAAGGTAGTTCATAGATTTCTTCAAACATAATGTTGAAACACACCTCGTTACAAGAAAAAGGGATGGAAATTTTAAAATAAAGAAATAAACATCACCATATTTTGTTTGTTTTGTTTAGAAATAGCTTTGTTTCAATTTTTTGTTTTCAATTCCCTGTAAGCAAAACAAATCCTTTAAATCTATGCTTGCGCCAATACCTTTACCTAAAGTTGTTGAATTCAGAGTCCCAGTCTTGCAGATTAGACAGATTGCTTATAAACCCCTGCAAGACGTACACGCATTACAATTAAATCTTGACAATAACTATGCCGTTTCACAAAGAGAAAGAATTGATTTTACGGATCTCCCGATCCGAAAACAAATCAAAATCGGTAAAAGTATCACAATACTTGTGTAAAACCAAATAATATCACAGAGCCTTTAAGTAAGCTTAACTATACCTGGAGGAATGGGTTGGATTTTTTGCCACAAGGAGGTTTACTTGCAAAAAGGAAGCGGTTTTGAAAGGATTCGGGCATTTCGACCTCTAAAAATAAGGACAAAAGTATAGTGTAATGCGTTGCTGTAAGGTAACGATAATTGCTGCCTTATGGTTTTACGCACTGGTTACAAGTACCTTAGTTGCTCACTGCGTGCAGCAGGTATGTATGTTGGTTTACATGCGCTAGTTGAACTGTGCGCATACCACTGGTGTCGCAAATATCTTAACTTTGCTCTTCCTCTGTCTGCATGGGAATAAGTAGCTGGCTAAGTGATTTTCTCTCTTGTGATGCTTACGCAGTTTTACCAGGACGTATTTGCTTCGAAGCTGATAGAACAAGAAAATGTGTTTTTATATTAACAGGTAACCTGTTCATATTCATGCATATCATATTTGGATAAAATTGTGCGCTTGCTCTAATAAAACTTCAAACCAGATGGTAAATTGTTAACAATCTAACTCATGCACCAGCTTCCTGGCTTTTCTTGTGTTTCAAGTTGTTTGGCATATTTGCTCATTGTTGTTTCTGTCGCAAAACGTATATCTAATTTCATTTCTTCACGATGGAAACACGGTTGCACACAGTGGTGTATTCGTACGTACCCACGGTGTACTTTTCACCTCTTACTATTTTCAAGGGGAAAGAACTTTTAAATTTGATTTGGCGCAAAAGTTCTGAAAATGGTAATTTTTTGCAAAGTTTTCAAAAAAACACATTCCCTACTATTTGGACAGCAGCAAGGATTGTATTTATCGAAGGGTCGTTCACTCATAGTTTTGGCGCAACACAACTGGTTGCATCGGAAGGTTAGTTATACAATCACTTAAATCAAGTGTTGACCATTTAGAACCAGTTGATCGTTACTGGCCACAGTAATTTACTGTTTTGCTATGATTTTACAGGCAATGTGCGGCTTGACTTGAAGCTTGAAGTTTCCTCATCCTTTCAATGCAGCGAAAAACCACATACATTAGCCACTGTAGCTGTGACGTTTCACCTAGGCCAAAGTTGTTTTAGATGGATTATTATCTGCTTTTAAAGGCTTATCTATTTTCACAACGATTACGTAGCATGTTGTGTCAAGACAACAAACCTTTTGCGAAGGCTCAGATGCACGGTTCACTTAGCTCAACTATTCTCACGTCGATTCAGCCAAGCAGCTTATACGAGAAACATTGTAAATAATAGAACGCAGACTCAATGAAGTTCCAGTTGAACGTTTGCCCTGAATTTTGTCCTGCAAACCACGCAAGCTGTGCATACATGTAAATATTTACCGGCGTTCCTGTGGTTGGCAAAATGTCGGGTCTGATGTAGAATAATATCTTTGTCTACAGGTATCTTACACTCATCGTGCGGAAACCTTTCAAACCTGCAATAGATAAAACGTTTTTTCAAGCAGTAAGTGTTACAAAAATCTCAACTATCTTTGCAATTAAAACAAAACATTTAATTTTTCGCCAGCAAAGCAGGTCACAAATGCAAACGAATACAAAATATAAAGTTACAAAAAATATTGCTTACATGGAAAGATAGGTTTAGTAAGTTACCGGTTATATCGAATCTTCATCAAAAGTATCCTAAGCCTGAGGCACAAACAATTGTAAAGGAAATTTGTCGTCGCGGCTTCTTTCCAATTTGCACATGTAGTTGAAGTCATTGAATGCCTGCTGAAAGTTAGCGACATTTTGTGCAGAAAACTAGAGTTGTTGACTAATACAAAAACTAAGTTACCTCGTGGGTACTTTTAATAACTGGTTGCTTAGGGTCTGTTTATACTCGTCTGAAGATTAAATGCTTTGCGAGTATAAATGCGGTAATTTCAGATGAAAAAGGTGCTTCTGACATGTGTATTGGCTCGGCACAGTTTTGGGACAACCCGTAGGATCAGCCTAGAAATACCAGACCCAGCCTGGCACGATCAAACAATTTATTGTCTCTGATGCCATAAACGCTTTTGTTGTCTCTTTGTGAGTTCATAAACTAGCTCGCGCGCATCAGTACAATGGTTTCGAGCAACAGCTAATGGGTGTGGAACAGTTGGCGCTCAAGGCTGTCCTTGACCTTCAGCATTTCATGCCTCTCGTTCAGCAGTTTTGCGCGTTTCCGCAAATAAACACGCAGATAAGCACGAACGTTCAAGGCCAGTCATGGTCATGCGCACAGCTTAGCGCCTCACCACAGATTTTTCAGGGACAAACAAACGAGACGTTAGTTAGTCGTGTTGGTTACTCAGCTTAAACCATGGGTAAAATAATTTCTTTTGTTTCCAGAGCTATGGCGACTTTTTTCCTGCGATTTCTTGTCGGTGCGAAACCAAAGGAGTAGAACTGGAAGTACTGCCACAAACAGAATATATAGATAAGAAAAACTTGATAAATCAACTAATGACTGTTACGTTGCTGCCTTTTTCAGAGTCGGTTAATATCGTATATAACACAAATGAGTAAAATTTGACCTGTTACTTTTTCGAGTTTTATTTGCTTATAAAGTTCATATGAAATATAAAAATGCCAAACAAAGGTATGTGCTTAAATTTTATGTATGTTGTGCAATTTGCATATATTCGTAATTAATAATTTGTTTACAATAAAACAGTAGGGTCAAGTTTTATTTATTCTGTGTGGATTACTAATCAGTTACTTTACGAATAATTTGATTTTAACTTGTGAGGATTGAAATTCAATGACTTGTCACTGAAATCATCGTTATATCGCAGGAAATGCCAAATGCAACAATTTTGCATTTTAGGTAGCATTTAACAAATAAAAATTTGTCGATTTCATCAGAATTTACACTGGTGCTTGTCAGCTCGTAGTGGAAAAATGATAAGTAATATCCATTACAACGTGAAAATGAAGCCATGAACGCTTTTTCAGCTGCACAAAAGCCGGTTGATGAAATAAGCTCAGTTATAAATATTAGATTATATGTTGTGAGCAGTGTACAAGATTGTCAACTAGTAAGGGTTTAAAATCCCAGTCTGTTCACAATTAGCATAATACAAAGGTGCATAATTTCAATTTATGGTGTGATCAGAAGACATCCAACGCTTCACAGACAGATAACACACGAACACCTAGAAGTTAAGAAAGATTTACCTGCGGCATTTTCAACCAGTTGGCAGCAACAAATTGACCTTTTTGTCGAATTACAGACCTTAAATTCTTGTTTCGTCATAGCTTGTGAACCACTTGCGTGAGTCTAAAATAAGTTCTTCTTCAACTCAGGTTTCTTTTCTCCTCTCTGCCAATCTCTCTTGATTTCTTATCGCTGTACATGGCAAGCCATTCGAAAGGGCTGCAACTCTAAATCCAACTGTTAATTTTTCAATTAATCCCACCAAAGGTTGAGCATTTTTTCTTAAAAATTGTTTAGATGTTTAGCTATATAAACGTTTAAAGTTTAAAAATTCGTTTTTGTCACTGACTACGAAACTATGGCGAAGAAACGACTCGCTTTGGTACTGTAAAAGAATTACTGTAAACTCATCTCACTCTGCAAATTTTTTAGGCAATTTCTTGCAAGTCCTACTTGTCAAAGTTTGTGCGGGTACTCTCTTGCTCGACTCCAGTGCATGCATACACCTGCGTTTTAATACCAGTTCTGCTAGTACTTGAAGCATTGCAACGGCCGTATTAAAATCATGAAATCTTAGCTTAACGAAAATTTCATTTTAATGCTCCATTGCTGCTGAGTTTTCTTATGCTTGTTTTCTGCAACAGAAACTATTGTCAAAACCATAATGCAAACCTATTGATGATTTTTATCTAAACCTATGTTCAATTACGTGATATAGTAAACTTCCGAGAAAAAGAACAAAAAACACGTGAACATGTACATGTATTCATACCGTATTTATATGCGATGTGAAAAAGCAACATCAAAAAAACATTCTATACTTTAGGCTTTGAAAGTAACAAAAACTTATTTCGTCAAAAACCCAATTGTTCCAAAAGAGAAAATTAGGTCTTATAGGCATGAGCTAATGAAATTTAGCATGCAGATTACATTTATTCAATGGGTATTTTTAAACTATGACGATAAATTATGAAATCCTGTACGAAACGAAGCAACAAAACTGGACTTCCCAACGTATCATCAGCAAAAAAGGTATGTTTCATCAATGATTTCATCAATGACACCATTGGATAATATTGCAAAGCCTAATTTTGAAATGTAAACTGGAGCACGAAATCTTACTTTTGAAAGTATAACTTACAGCGACGCTCTTTCTACGAAGCCGTGAAGCAACAATTTTATGTATTTCGTTAAATTTTTTCATTTTTACAACAATTGTTATTGTTTGATTGCCTTGCCTTCTTGCATTGATAAATACATCAACGTGTATACTCTATACTGGGCACTTGACGCAATGCACAACATTTTAAGCTCTTGCTTCAAGTTTAATGGCCCGCAAAACGTCGCGTCAAAACTTGAGAAGCTCAGCTAAGGAGAAAATTGCGAAGTGATGTGATTGCTGGGTTTACAGAATAAACTTTCGCCTCTAATGTTGCACTTTTTCAAGTGAGCTTTACTTCCCGACCTGGCGATCTGCACATTTAAGTATGGCACAGTGTGGCCAGAAAATGCAGATTGCCACAAACTTTGCGTTTTGCGTTGCAGCCTTGGTAGACTCTGTCGCACCCTCCAACTCTTCCTGCCGCAGTTGTGACTGAACGTAACACCCTCCTCTTTTACAATCTATCGCTTCGATCCTCTGTCACTAAGTCCTGTTAACAACAAAAAAAGTTACTTTCGAAACGCGACAAAGTTTTCGTGCAAACCACTCTTTCCAGGGCTTTGCCGAAGTTGCAAGTTTCACTGTGTTCAATAGTTTACACAGCCTGTGAATTTTTTTAGGCTAAATTTCTTCAACACCAAAAACGCTTGCACTATATGCAGGTTTTTTTAAGGCGTTTTAAGGACCCGATTCGGGTCCCTAGAATTGAAAATCGGGTCCCTAGAATAAGAGAAAATAATCATCGAGTCCCCAAAATCAGAGAAAATCGGGTCCCTAGAATCAGAGAAATCGGGTCCCTACAGATCTATNCCAGGTACCTAACATTTTCCTTAAAAAAAANCAGCTATATATGATGTCGTTTATTTTAATATGTGCTCAGGNGCCGCACTTAAATTTTTTGGCATTACAGCAAAGTGCAAGTTCTGGTTTTAACTTTTCGAAGTTTCAAAACGATATTCAATCACCGGTAGGTTTCGTTTTGAGCTAATAAATTCCAGTTCAATCAACTTTGATTACGTAACAGTTACATCGCGCTGTTGTGTTTTTGGCGTGTTGTTCGGACGTGTTGTTTGCAAGCATAGGTCAGTGGAACGTAATTTTATTTTGTGAAGGACAAAGTAGGCTCTATGCATTTATCGTTGGGTTCCTGTATTAGACATTTTGTTTTAGAGAAGTTTTTTTGGAACAGAAACTTGGAAGNCATGCGAAGTCCTATAAAAAACAACAACGCAACAAATGTTTCTCGTGAAATTTATCTATCGACACAAAATACAGTGCTCTCACTAAAAGTTGGGCATTTTTTTATTTGTAAGTTTCTTTTTATTAGACGTCTTGCATATTTAAAACTAGTATGCCTGTTAGTACAAGTTTGGAATTTGAAATATTCGCACAGCAAGAGGATTTTCACCAGATTCTATAAGTTTCACAGGAGGGCTTATTTCGCACATAATTGAATCGGAAATCAAACCTTCTTTGATTTTGCTATGTAAGTCTGAGCTGCTTGATAATGCGCGATTTCACGAAGATTATGAGAATCAGAGCCTTTCGTTTGCATTTCAGTCAAGTACATGGTTTTAACCCAAGCATTCATTTACGGATGTTTAGCAGACGAAGCCATAATTAGAATAGTTCGGTGGTGCTGCCGACTGCGCAATTATGTATCGGCATCGGCATCCCGAAGGTCGCTTTTACGTATACGCCTATTAGCAGAAAGCAGATAATAGACCGCAAGGCTGAGTAATCCGTTCCTTGGTAGTAAAGCTCTAGCGAGGGTTGAAACAGCCTTTTACAAAACATCCTTTGTGCTTGTCAGCGGCCGCCTCACTTATTCTTGGCCAAAACGTAACGTCTGTCCGCGCAGTAATAAGTAGAAAAATCTTTCTCTTTTCGTAGCACTGATATATAACAGGTAATTTGCGGCTCTGCAGTGTTGTTCGACTGAAGCCAAGATCAATAGGGCAGTGTCAGGATAAGGGGCAGAGTGTTGAATGAGACACGCGTTGGAACTTCGTCGAGTTTTTTGATAAAAGCTCAGAACGAATTGAATTAAATCCAGGCTCAGGGCATGACTGACAACGCCCGGCAGACATCGCCGCTTTTTTGAGGAAATCACGGCGATAAAGCAGAGCGCGTTGGTGAAAGTCGACCAGATGTGAAGGTCCAGGACGTCAGATCGAAATTAGCTAAGCTGTTGAAAGGCAAAGAAATCGGTGCAAACGCTTTTTGTTGTTCCTTAGCCGTATGAGGCTGGAGGGCTGGAATCCTGTTGGTCACAGCTCTGTAAAGAAACGGTACGTCACGTGACTGACAAGTAAAAGCAAAATTCAAACGTGCGCCACGTCACTGGCTAAAATAGATTTCAGGAAAATGTGATTGCTAAAGCATTTTGAAAAAGTGCTGTAGTTTCCAAATGATGCAGTAACTTCTGAAGTATCCAAGCTGAACTTTACAAGCAAAAAAGGAATTTTAAATCAATCGCTTGCTAATTTGATAAAGTAGTAATAAAACTACAGGAAGAATGCATCACAATTTCCTCATTGTTTGGTAACCAAGTTCTTACCCAGGTGAAAATCCGTCAAGGCGGTAAGACAGAGAAAAAATGTTTTAAAAATATTTCGCCAGTTTATTGTCACTTAAGGTTTGTGTCAAAAAATTATGGCAACATAAAAGTTATCGGTGATGTCTATAGTAATGTGCGCAACAGGAAGGGGAAAAATCACGTTATATTGCTCTGGTGCTCCGAATATATTATTTTCATCAGCTCTCCGGTCTAAAGCGTCTTAAAGTGTTTTTTTATCCGAATCCTGATCTCTGCAACTTCGCGACAAGGGCTCATGCATGCCTACAACGTCAAACAAGCTTTCATTCAAGTTGGACATTTTGCGAAATCCTGTTTCCATGAGCTAAGTGTTAATTTAATCCTGTGAGTGGGTGGTTTTGTGTCAAAGAAAAGGTCTCGATATGTCATACAACGTCCACAAACAGCGCTTAGTCGTTGAAAGGACACTATTACTTGCGCCGAAAAGAGTCTCCGCAGGAATGGAGTAATATTACAAAACTATCCGTTGGTTCTTATTGTAATAAAAAATATCTACTGACCTCCACTGCTTTTTCATCTACTGACCAAACTCTCTTTCTGGACCAGCTCAACTGTAATCACAGTACAAGAGCCGAACTCACTAACTCAGCAAAAATGGCCAGTAACAATTTTTTTCGTTTTTTAAAAGAAGCTAAGAAAGTCAAATGAAATCCAAGTTTGAATTTTCACTTGCTAACTAATTGCATCAAATCTTGATGATGATATTTGAAAGGCCCATCTTTTCAACTTATTTCCAGAATTAGTTTGCAATTCAGTAGTAACCAACTGTTGCGGTTTCCAACTTGCAAACCTTGCACGTGCAGTGAATACAAAGAGCAAAGCATTTTTGAAAAAGTTTGTAAAATCATGTTACTTGCAAAGTTTACTCGGTATGATATGCAGTTCATAAAAAGTCATCGCAGACGTGCGGTGGAAAGTCTGCCAATAACGTCCGCTTTTTTACAAGCTGCGGAAACCCATACGTGACTGGAGTCGAAACCCACTAACAGTAGTTTCTACCACTGGTTGCAACCTCGAAGTCAGCTGGCAATCTTGGCCGTCACCTGCGCAGTCGCCTGGCGGTTGCACAAAGAAGCAGCACTAACACTTGTTCACAGAATCCAAGAGCGAAGTTCAAGGAAGCTGCGGCGGAAATTGCCAGATACAAGTTCGGAAACGCAACGGAAGCTAATCTAAGAGCAGGCATTTATGTGCACCCAGCTAAACATAGCAACGGCGTTTGACAAAATGCAGCTAAGTATAGTTCACTTGTCCTGTGGCACCCAACGACAAACGATTACAGTAATGACCCACAATGAGTCAAGTATACACCGAAACGAAAGGAACTCCACGTTTTNCCGTACACTTGTTGCGTACGTTCTCAGGGATACAATTGTCGACCTGTTACGATTTGGCGAGGCGTACTTGCAGCTCACAGCGTGAATTAACAGATCGCTCGCATACGGCGGAACTGCCGCAACGATGGCAGAAGTCCGTAACAGGGAACAAAAGTTAATACGAAATTTTATTAGGTCATTGACCACACTGCGATGATGGGCACGTTGGAGTGCAATGTCCTACGACACAGAATTCTGGTCCAAACAAGTTTCCGCGGCCTCGTTGATAGGAGTTTGTGGGTGTTGGCTGTTCCTTTGCTATGATGACGAGCATTGGGAGAATGGGCTGTCCATCCACTGCGTAGCAAAACCAACATCACGGATTGAGAAAAAGTCATAGGTTTTCATTGACGCAGTGGTTTTTGTTTGTCTAACAGGGCCTCCAAACATTTTTGTGTAATGATCACATAAGCTGTTGCACNGCACTTCGATAGCCGGACATCACTCCCTCCCGAATCCAACATAAAAGAATGTCAAAGCATGCATGTTGTAGGTACGTTATTAAAATAAACGGAGAAATTGCTTTCTTAATATTAGCATAGCGGGAAAACCTGGCTTCAGTTAAGATGTAACTAATTAACAAAGACTTCAGATTGCGGCAACATAACAGCTAAAAGTTTAGGGCAACCTGCAGCGCAGTAATACTTCGCCAACTGACATTCACGTGGCCGTCTTACGAAATGTCATTGTTCCGAGATATGCTACATTCTACCAAATCAATAGATTTTTCGTGAATATGTTATTTTTTCATTATTGGTAAAGTGTCTTTACGAACCGAATGAAATGGCTTCGCGGGCCGGATTTGGCCCAAGGGCCGTAATTTGGACCCTGCTCTAAATTCTAAAGTCTGCAGTTTGTTTCGAAAAAAACGTTTTTTCTTTCCTGTAACGAGGTTTTACTGGGTTGTTAAAGAAGAAACAAGAGTTGTTGGGCTTCCAAATGATTCTCATATGGGACTTTAATAACATGAACTGGAGCGTTTTACGCATTTATAAGTTGCCAGGTTATGCTTGAAAAGAACTTCTCGTAATGATTTAAGATTGGCCTCAAATTAGAGACTTCATTTATATTGAACCAAAAGCAGGACTATTTGCAGTGCCGCCAAAGTGGAAATGTGTAAGGACCATTTCCCAGCGTTTATGTAATAGGCATTTTTTTGGATTGTTTCTGTTTATTAGATGAGTCATATGAAACCATAAATAAACAAATCAAATCTGGCTGGACCGCCGTCCGTTGATTTTACCTCCACCCAAATAACCAAAACCTGGATTATCATGATGACTGTTGGAAGGTATGCCCGTTGGTCAACAGACTTTAAACTCTCTTATCTTCCGCATTACTGCGACTGCGCATTCTACGTGGGTGATCGGACTTGCTCGGCTTGCAAGATAAACGACGGTATTGCGCCTGCCAGTCATCGACGTATAGTTACAAAGTTTGTTTCGCGGCGGTAGGTAAAAGCAGAAGCTGCCAGCTTCGAATCAGATGGGAGGATTTCAAGAGCAGCTCAGTCGCGATATGATTTGAGGCAACAACGCAGATACCGCAGTTTGCGGTCGACCTAATGCCGATTACTGGGAGGTATTCGGTTCTTTGCAGTGCGCAGTGAGTGAATCTCGTTTCCACAGGAAGGTCAGTGAAAGCATAAAGAGCAATTGCTTTGTTGTTACCGCATAAGGCTCTATTGTCCGAGATTGCAACAATAAGAGCGCAACCACCTGAAAAAATATTGCTGCAGAGTCTGCTGTAGATCGGGGGAACCCAGACAATGGTGCTGGTACTTCTAGGAGTGAAAGATAACGCTACGGAGGATAGGTGATCATCAAAAGGCTCAATGCAGTGTGGCTAAACCTGCCTGAGAGCAGCAGACAACTTCACAAAAATTTCAGAAAAAGCTTTATGAATCTTTATAATGTTTAATAAATGCCACTTGCAATTACTTTAATACTTATGAAGTCGATCTGTGTCTTGAAGTAAAATCCATCAAATGGGGAATGATAACACGATAAAGCTTTTTAAGTATTTGTAGTATAGAACACATTGGGAAACACTGTTCTAGATACATTAGGGCAGCAGACCAAGACGGTTTAAAAAATGAACTGCGGGATGCGGTTGCAAAACTCAATCACTAGGATTAGGGGTTGCCTCCCAGTCAAGATGACGACGTTTGATCCAGCCGCCGCGATTCATCTGAAGGTATTTGGATGATGTCATTACTGTATTTCGGTAANGGAATACGTNATTTAACAAAATAGGAAAATACAGGTTGTTACTTCTGCAAAAGTTTTCCCTTCGCTCAAACCTTTGCTACTACGTTGTCACTGCTGCGGTCATGCTTGGTGATGAAAGACGATCAGAAAGTGAGACGAAATCAGTTGCTTGTGCAACTTTTGATTTCACGCACTAAATACAATCTACGCAATAACACATAAATAAACAGCAGACGAAAGTAAGGGATGGCAATGTTGGAGGAAATTGATTTTTTTGTCAGTGCTTTTAAAGCTCGTTACGCATCAGTTAGTACTGCGTGAAAAGTCATGTCGGATTGCAACGAACTGTAGACGAGTAAGGCATCTCATTGGGTTCGCTGATCAAAGCGTATTGCGGGTTACCAGTAAACATGGCAGAGTATCGAACAAACCTGCGCTCCAAAGCATGGAACGATTTTCTGACTCCTATTATCCCGCGTAAAGCCATGCTATTTTTGAACACATGTTCTCCGGTGGGAATACGACTTGCGACACAAGGCAAGGTTATTTTCATAAATCTGTAGTTGAACCAGAACAATGTACCTGAACTTGGACCGCAGCCCGTCACAGGCTATGTTTTGGTAAAACTACAATTTCGACTTATGATCCTCATTGTTGCTTCCTGAAAAGAAATATCCTTGCCCGAAGCGCGTAATCCACGTCCAGCCACTGTTTCATGTTTCAAAATGTGCGGTTTATAAAACGTGGCTCTTTGGTTCGGTACGACACCATGAACCCTTGATTTGTTGAAGACTTTCCTAAATTTTGTCTACACTTTGTGCCCGAAGCTACCTTATGTTGTGCATGTGTCGAAAACGCTTGCTGTCGATAGTTTTACTTTGTTTTTGTTATTTTCAAATAGAACTTACCGCACATAAACGGAGAAGCTGCAACAACTGGTTGTTGCTAAAGACGATGTTGAAGTGCTCGTCTTTCAGTGTGCTCAGTCTTATGGGTCTTTTAAGAGTTGTCCAAATCACGAGTCAACTTTCAACAGCCTACTACTGTCCATCCAATATGTCTTCACTTACTGCCAAAATCGTACGGATGTCTTTCTCTTTTCACTCATTTTGTCAGAACGTTAATTTTCTCACGCGAAAAACTGCGGCCGTAAGGGCGAATCTCACTTAACTCTCTGTCTCTTGACATTCTCGTCATTACCATCGCGTATTAGCTTTCACTTCTCACAGTTTTCATAAAATGACAAATATGTGTTACCCGTGGCTAAAGGCAATGTTCTCTACATCCGTTAGGAACATGGTCTTGAGCTTTCTTGTTTATAATTATAAAACAGAAATTCTCGCAACGCCTTTGTGGTTCAGCTTAGTCTCAGCAAACGTCGAATGACTGTTTCAACAAACTACAGAAAGATCAAAGTCAAAATGCTATCCAATAATATTTAAGACGTGTTTATAAAAGTGTCCGCTTTTATACTGTAGCATTTCCGGCCAGCTTTATGGCACACCTGGTGAGAATCGTTGTCTTAGTTGAAAAGAAAGAACGTCAATGAACGGCTTGAGTCGAAGTGACGCGGTATCCATATTCCAAAACACTGTCGTTTTAACCGATATCCGTTTTGTTTGGTAAAGATGCAATGGCAGTGTTCAACAATTATTATTTTCCTTACTTGTGGCGAAAGCGTTCAACTGTAATTCTTTACATATTTAAGGCACAGAACTTCAACACATTGACAGGGTTTGTTTAACCAACAAGGTTGGTTCAGCCTTCGACCTGCGATCTTTTTGCTCGTGTCTTTCTGCTAAGTTTGGACGCAATATGAGAAACTATCGCCGCGCTTCCTGGTTAGATCTCTGTTTTGACACGGTACGCGCGTGTCTGCCATCTCAGCAGCCGGACCTTGCGACATCAATATGTAGCTGAATGTAAAAGCGGATCTTGATTCTACACTTGATGAAAACGTGACTTTTTGTGCGTGAAACCAGGCTCGCCAACCGTGAACTCTGCAAACGATTGTTGTTTTGAAACTGCTTGAGTATGAGCTTTGTCGAAAATACCCGTTGCTAATCAACTCTGGTTGCGTTGCGGCAGCCAGCCTCAGAATCGAACCATGTTCTGTGACGTTACTGTCAAACAGGACGTATCTCGTTTTGTGGGTTACATTGGAGGGAGGAGGGAGAGTGACTGGCTGGCTGACAACAAGAACATGTGGGTGCAATTGCTTTGCGTCCACTTTGGTTTGTGACGTACGCATATTGACATGCTACAAAGAATTAGTGGACGCTTGATCACGTTAAAATTCCTGCTCTGGAATAAGTAAACACGCGAACCTCATTTCACAACAGTACTCAAGTTCGTCTGCGCCAGGTTATTTTTAGGCATGTTCTTTGTTTGCCGAGTACATAGCAAGGTATCAAAGAATGCCAACCCGATAAAAGCTCGCGAATTCCAAGTAGATCACGTTTTTAGCTTTGTTCAACAACGGACTTAAATTTTAAGTACGTCTCGGCAGTGGAGAACCGTGGTGGTTGGATTTACTTATAAGGTGCCTTCGTTCATAAGATACTTTTTTTTGCCATTTCCGATTTTTGCACACCATTTTGAAATGTACAAGAAAATGCAGGTTTAAAAACGCCCACTGATCTTTTGTTACAAAGCGCATGTCAATACCAGAACCTATTCCACATTGGCGTAGTGCCATTTGGTGTTGTTTCTGTTTGAATAAACTGCTTCCTTTGTTACCTGACACGGGCAAACACCGACAAAGAAAAATTTTTACCCCGATAAAATCTCTCCCAGACATGAACAAAAAGGGGTTTTCTTTCCGATCTTTTACACGTTTCACCATTTCCGCATTCTAACGGGGTCGTGTTCCTATCCTGTCAGACCCGAAAGCGCGTTTCCTACTTTTGATGTTTTTCCAAGAAACGACGCTTTCGCTGAACTGGACGAAGATGATGGACGCAAAAAGTTAAACCCGCTGTTATTATCCGCTAATTTCGGTGTCGGCCGCTCGAGCTGTTTTGACACTTACAAGAGCTGGAAAGCTTTTCACGGGTGCCCAGACTTCACGACGACTCCCGCTCTCATGAATTAAATGGGTGAATCGGTTGTGACTTGGTTTTAAGAGACCTACTGCGTTAAACAAACAAAACAGATGTGACAAATGCTGTGTGTCTTTTGGGGTAAATGTGAACAGCAATGAAACATTCGACTGGAAAAGATCAAGGTTCGTGGGAAACTTAACTTTCCCGCAACCAAGGTCAGGAGCTTATAATCGAGAAGCCAAGACGAGCAAATGGTTTGGTTTGGTTTGTAATTTTCGACACGGCGACTGCATTAGATAAAAAAAACTACAGAAAAAGCAATTTTCTACTTTTACAGCTAACGTCGCTCCATTCGGCAAATGTTGTGTTGCAAGAAAAAAAGGAATCTCGTTCAGGTCTTGATCATCCCGCGGTGGCTTATGTGCAGGCCGCACTCTTGCGTTGCACATTTCATAGGCGTAGCCAGGGGGCCAAAAGGGCCGTGCCCCCTCAAATTTCTAGCATATTTTGTCGTTTCGTGCTTTGAGAGACGGTGTCCCAAACCAAATATTGTTGCTCGCTTTAAGTCACAATATTTGGTGCTCCCAAAAATTTGGGCGGGCTACGCCACTGCCACATTTGAACGGCAGCCGCTGCATCAGTAAACTTCCTGATGACTATAGTCTTCAACTTGCAATTTCTGACCGAAGGTAAGGCGATTTTTGATAAATGAGTCATGGCTCCAAAATGATGCGGACGGTTGCGGTTTCCAAACCTAAAATTTCAGTTGATATTGGACGGGAGCGGGAGTTGTTTTGGTCACTCCAGCAAGCTGTGTGGGCGTGCAAAAAGAGCGAACGTTCCTTTGGTGTGCACTGGACCTTTGCCAAACAAACATGTACCACCGGGTAAAACCCTCGGTTTCACAAACCTGAAGCAAATCTATCAATTCAAGAAAACTGTAGTTGAGCGAACATCACGAGTGTAAGATGCTTTCCAGCCTTTGCTTACTAAAAGTTCCCTGCTTCACATGTGAAAAACCGAAAAAGGTGAACAGGTGCAAGACCCAGCTACAAAGTGTCCTCCCAAAACACCCGGCTCGTGCTGTGCTGGCTTGGAAACTTTATTTAGTTAAACGTAGCTCGTCGCAGAACAATTGGACTCTCTCGTTACCGAAAAAAGAAACTCCAGAAGCGAAACGGTAAAGAGATTCAAGAAATTGAACGTTTTTTGAGAAAGTAGCTTAACATCTTCCGCACTGCGGATGCAGCTTAAGTCTTTTTTCGAGTTCTTCGCCTTTTGAGAAAAAAGGCAGCTCGTAATATGTATTACGTCGTGTGTTGCTTGAAACCTTTGAAGACGAATGGCTCGGTGCCCTTCATGGTGCAGGCCTGTGAGTCGAAGACGACTATAAACTCACCTGCTCTTTTGTCGCCATCGGCTGCCGAGAAAAAAGCTTCAGTCTGACTGAGCAAACAGCAGCACCACTTTGGTTCGCCAGCCGAGTCATCGTCGGACTCAAATGAGCGGTGATTCGGCTCGCGGCTTGTGCCGCATTCTGTCAGAGACCAGTTGATAGATGAGAGGCAGCCAAACGCAGGGCTTGCCAGAATAATGCCGAGCGGAGCGGAGTGATTTGTGCGCGAACTGCAGCGCTTGCGCAGTGCTTTGAAATTATACTGCTTTTAAGTTTTGCCAAGGCACCTTCAAGGTGAAAGGGGTGATATTTTGTTGAAGTCGCCAGGCAAACCACGTGTATAAAAGCGTGATATTTAATAAAAAGAGCTCTGAAAAGATGCTGAAAATAGTTATAGATGTGAAGGAAAGTTTAAGATATATGACTTATGTGCAGGTGCTGACTGCTGGGTGTTTCCAGTTGATATTCGACAAAATTTAGTTGATTGATTACGATTCACATGATGGAGTTTCAACGACGGATTACCAGAATTATTCTTTTTGTGGCCATGACCTTAATGACTGCGTCGCACGGCAGTCCTGTTAGTAATGCAATGGCGGCAGACGATCTAATGGATACTCACGAACCAGCTGCTGCCAGTCAGTTTGACATCAGAGCGACGCTTGACGTGCTTCCAGAAACGAATGAAGTGGACTTGGTTGATGCTGAGCAAGAACGTCACCACCACCGACGTCATCGAAATCATCACCATCGCAACGGAGGTGTTGGCTTGAATTCGACCAAACCGGACGAAGATTCACCTGTAGTTCGGCTGCAAATGGCTGAAAACTACGGTAAGCTGCAAGAACAGCTGAAGTGTTTTTTGAAACCCCCGTAGCCTAAGGTGCTTTTTCAATAGTGAGACCGAAATGCGTGCTTGCGTCCATGCAGAGATGACAGATAGACTCACTTGCTCTGAGAACCTCCTTACCATGTTGGTGCGAAATCATTTCCGATGACAACTAACCCGTGACTGGGTCTCTTTTCAACAGCAGGGCAGTGATAACCGTTTATTTCTACGCGCTAACGCAAAAATGGTTCCTCTGCTTCGAAAAAAAAGTAAAAGCTATAAAATGTTGTTCAACAGTATTTCAATGTTTGAAAAAATTGAATGTATATTCAGCAGCAGCGTTGCCCAACAAATGTTTTGTTGTCATCTGGATTTGTTCGAGGCCTTTCTGAATTTCGATATCTGTTTCACTTTAGCCCGCCATCACACGCGTAACTGCTGTCCAAGCCTGCGTTTCGCGTACAAAGTTTGCTTTACGAAGGAAAACGAACGAGAAGATACGCGAGGTGCGCGTCAGGAATGTTAATCGTCAATTCGTCTGGCTCAGATCCGTTGCTTGCGCACAAAAACCAACTAGAGTAGTCAGCCAGTTGTGGCGGAACGACTTTGTTCACGACATCTAATCGAAGCGCTTTGATGTAATTCAATGCTTTGATTCGTCGAATCTGAAAGTGATTACGGTCCGTTCCTCTCTGGTGGAACGGTTCAAACCGATAGCAACGCCCAGCAGTGCAAAGCGTTTTTGCCGATCTTGATCGGAATAAAGCTGTCGCGAAAATGAAGCCATGTCCATGTTTGGAAAAGGAACTTGTTTACAAAAGAAGCATCTTCATTTGACCGCTTATAAATATTATTGTCTTCAATCTTTTGACTTTGGGATTGGGTATTTTTCACTGGGTATTCAATCATCCCCCTCAGCAAAACATAGCGTAGGCTTACAACGTGATTTTCCTTGAGGTTTGATTCTGTCTCCTGGACCAGCACGTTCTAATAAATCAGAAGCTTTTGCCACTCAGGGTACCCAATACAATGTAAGGACGAGCTGATCAAAAATCACAGAAATGTTTGTTAAACTGCTGCGCAATAAATTTCTTCTTCGCTAAGTTTAAACAGCACCAGTCATTTTCGTGATCACTGCACTCCAGTGCGATGCCCAGAGGTGTCGACCGTCCTCCCCACCGGTTGGTCCGAAAAGCAAGAAGCGTCAACAAAAACTTGGTAAAATATTGCGAGTATTTCAAGTACGAGTACTATTTTGGATTTGCCGGAAAGTGACCCTTTTTTATTTTTGCTGCGACATTTCCAAAGAAACGAGAGTCTCGTGATTTTCGGGGATGAAGCGCTACATGTTGTAGCAACACTATGGTTACCTTCAGAAAAAAACGCGCTATCATGTGGCTGTGGTTGCAGTTATAAAACGTAGCACTTTAACTCGCTTAACATAACCTACAGTGGTTTAAAGCCTTTGAAACCACAATGGCCACTAGATTTTACATGTATATTGGGCATACGGGTATAGGGGAAATATTGGAAAACTCTGTCTTGTGGCTAACCAGTTGTCGAAATCGTAAACTCGATAGGAAGATTCTATATGAAGAAGACTTTAGGATTGAGGATGCAGTGTCGCGTGAAATCGATTTCCTGTAAAAAAAATTGCTCATGGATTCAAATCCGTCGCCTTTTTGGAGACTTGTTACTTAATGGGAAGTTTAATCATAAACATTGCAAGACCGGAAAACACTGTTCTTGTAGGATCTTGCTTGAAAAAATTCGCATGACGTAGGGTAGACGTAGTAAAGTGGGCTGACACTCCTTCATGGAAAATCACAGGAATGAAAATGCGCGAAGTAGAGAGAATTGCATCTGAGTGCTGGGACTCCCTCTGACCCACGGCACCGTCTTGTGTCTGGCAATCGCCGACGCTGCGAAATTTTGTACGTAACAGGAAAATCACTTTGTTCGCATTCTTGCCCGATCATGCAAGATTTCTGTTTAGTGACAGCTTCGTGGTTTCAGTAACGGCGTTTCGTTTCAGACAATGCTCATTTCTGCAAAGACAGTTGCCTTGTTTTCAACTTCTCAAACCCGAACACAAAAAGCGAAAAAGGACAGTTGAGAAAAATTTTAATCAAGTGAAGATCGTTTTTGTTTGGTTTATGTTTGGCGAGAAACGGGTTATGGCCGGTAAATGCAGTGTTTTTTTTATCACTGGATTACTACGAAACTGCAATCAACAACACGGATGCTTTGCTGTTTAAAAAACGTCACCCGCAAATGCTGCGGAGTTTCCAGTTAATTTAAACTCTGTCATTGCTTTGTGCGCAAAGATCTTTCCAAATTGTTTCTTTTAGTCTTTCATGAAATTTTACTGAGTGACAAACATTTCTATTCAAAAGATACATTATAAGGCAATGATGAAAGAAAGGATAACTTCCACGCCCTCTTCAGCGCAAAATCAACATATCGTTAAATTGTCTATTTTTGACAGTTGAAAAGCGAAATGCCCGCTGCTGGATAGTTGTACAAGTTTCGTTACAGGTTTCGTTTGTGATAGAATTTTGATGAAAATTGTTTAAATCTCTTAAGTTCCAACTACGTCAACATTTCGGTTAGTTTGAATATGTCATGAGGAACTTTTGTTCGATATTTAGTATAATTGCTGTAATTAGCCACTCCCGCATGATCTTCGACTTTATTGCCATTTACACTGGAAGTGACCTTTTGAAATGTATGGAGTTGCGTTGTTAGAAATGAGCTTCGTGACCACTGACAGTCGAAGTGCTTAGGCAAGCAGTTGTTCAAAAATCCCAGCACACGTGTTGTAAATCATCTTTCGTCAAACGCAGCCATCATCACCTCATAAGTGTCTTTCAGTCATTGCCGAATCGTTGTGATTTGCCGAAACGGGATTTTAGAAAGTCCGCCTGATACGGAAGGCACAAGCTTTTCTCAGGAAGTTTTTCAAACTTTTTTCACAACTGCGTTCGATTTTCCTGAGCGAATACCTACGGCGAACGACACGTAAACGCCCGACGTTGCTCCGATTGCGAAGAACTTAACCGCTGTTCACGACTGTCAGTCAATGCAGTCGTTAAACCATTGTTTCTAGTCATTCGCGCAGCTGCTCCCACTCGACAACTGGATTCGAACGGGAAGTGGCGTCTTCTGTGTTTCGAAGGTCACCTTTCAGCGTACCGATGACGGTTGTTGAAACGCAAGAGTGTTTCACCTATAGATGGATGAGTGGCATACTTTTACCAAACCTTTCCAAAACCTGCTTCCTGACGGTTGCAAACAAGACCACAACTCAGCTTCGATTCTTGACACGTCGCACGCAGCACGTTTTAACAGAGTTCTGTATGCCAAACGGAGTTCCGTATGCCAAACGCAGTTATAATGAAAAGCACCGCCAATGAAAACGTTACAAACGACATATTGCAAACGTTTCGATAACTCCTGTTATCATCAGTGCATTGCAAATTGAACCGCAGTGATGCAGTAATCACTGATCACTGCAGTTCAATTTGCAATGCACTGATGATGATAACAGGAGTTATTGAAACGTTTGCAATATGTCGTTTGTATCGTTTTCATTGGCAGTGATTTTCATTTTAAGGCTATTTAGCACTTCCGCTTTTCGTGTACCAAACGGAGTTGGGTATGCCAAACGTTGGCATTTTGCTCGAGAAGGTTTTGCTGCAGCCCTTGTCACTACAACTGCCATACATCATTGCCATAGACAAGTTAATTGCTTTCGCTGATGCTTAAATATCACCGATGTTTGCGTACATCTCCAAAAGCCTTTCTAAGGGCATGGTTAAAAGGTTAACTGTTAAAACACGGCTGACGTCACCAACATGTCTTAAGAAAAAGCGTCTTTATGCGTCCTTAAGGGACTGCGATTATGCATTAGGCTGTCAGTGCGTTGGTGGGAATTTTTGTGCTGATCAATGCTCTTGCTGAGCAACATTTTGACTGATCTCTTCTCGATGACGTGTTTGCAAAGGTCTGCTTTGAAGACGAGGTTGTTTTTCTTTAGAAATCACAGACATCTCTGTTCACATTGTCATCTACCAAAAACATTTCCAGTCGTCAGCACGAATCTCAAAATCGCCAAAAATGTTTCACAGACATGCTGCCGTGAGGTGCATTCCAGTGCTTCCCATCCTATCTTGGCACGCAGCACTCTTCGCGCAATAGGAAGTTCGTGACATCTTCGTGCTTGTTTGGGAGCTAGCGGCACCTCTGCCCGACTTTTTATACGATTTGATTGTTGATCAGTTTACCTCTGAAGGGCCTCGCGACATCCGGGGCCAAACTTGGGGGCTACCCCACTGACACAGTGTTTGTCTGATGATAATATCGTTATTTAAATGATTCTCTAAACATCTCTGAAATTCGTTTTGAAATATCTGTAGCATTCTCATCCTTTTCATGCTGCAGACCACAATTGGCCTCTCTTTTCCCCAACCAATTAGTGGAGCTCGCATGCATAGCAACTGAAGTTCAGTCGGTAGTTTCCATGAAACGTTAATTTGTTGCTAGTGTTCATGCAACTTACCATCTGCTATTAAATGCGCATACATACATTTGTAGCTCAAATGTGTGAAGCTGGTCGGATCGCTGCCGATGAGGAGGTCACGTGGAAAAATCACCGATGCGAGACGTGTCAGTGCGAAGGATCGACGGTTCGATGCCGGCACGAGACGTGCCCCGACCTTCCGTGCCACGAGCCTGTTTTGGTAGAAAACGAGTGCTGCCCTGTCTGCCCAGGTAAGAAATGCTAAATGACTGTATGGTTCGCTTGCAAATATTTTTGTTTGGTATGCCATACAGGTGAACGATGTAACCTACTTTATTGGGTAAGTACAGCTTGAACCTCAACTGCTTCTGTAAGAGACGGGTTTAAATCTTGGTCGGTTGTTTTCCATCATTTGATGTTGATCTTCCAGAGACCACTCGGGTGCATTTCCATGAGTCGAATCGAGTCAGCAACCAAGTCCTATGTGCGGGTTGGAAACAATCTGAGCACTTAACAGGGTTGTTTAGGATTGGTTTTTCAAAGAGAAAAAATTCGGAGAGTTTTGCCAAATTTTAACACAAGCCCAATTGCATTATCGCCATAACTATTTCACATATTTTCACTGAGAGTTCGTGTAAAGTTCGATGACCTGAACTTATTAAACTGCTTAAAATTTTTTTTGAAACATTTCTGTGACGACAGTATTAAAAGCGAAGGTTGATCAAACGACGTAGTTATCTTGAGGCAAATGAAGCAATTTTTATTTGCTTGTACAACGGTGTGTTTCCCATCTACCACCGTGTTCAGGCTAAACTGCTGGTTTATGGTGTCCAAACAAAGATTTTCCACTGAGTCATCATTAATTAATTGATACTTGCGCCAAGTCTTGACACAGTGACGAGCTGTCTAGCAACGAATGTGATAGACCGACTGTACATGTTTGTAGAATGATGACCTTTTGGCATTTTTGTTTTTGCAAGACAAGCGTTGACGTTTGTGTTGTTGGTGGCATTTGGCTGCATTCAGAGCAGCGATTGGAAGTCCGTGTAACGAGCAAATCTTTACTGGAACGGCGCCCTTGATTTTGCAGAGGGTGTTTGCCAAGCGGCGGACGGCAGGAAGTTTCGTCACGGGGCCAAGTGGCACCTTGACGACTGTACCTTCTGTGAGTGCAGCAGAGGCAAAGTACTCTGCTCAGTGGAGGACTGCGAATGGAAAGAGTGCAAGAATCCCGTCAAAGGTCGGTTGACAGTGGCGACAGATACCTATCTATCTCAGTTGGATTAATGACTATCTATTTGCTGTTACCTGTGTTTGCTCACGCGTCTGCGTCAATTTCTTAGTCAGTTACGTGTACATTACGTAAAACGGGGCGAATGTGTTTACCGCTGATCACGTCTCAGCGCAAGGCTTATAAAAGGAATGTTTTTTCCGTCTGGAATGTTGGAATTTGCATTCCATTTGCGCGAAACGCTTTAGGTCTTTGCAATTGATGAGTGCTTTCATCTTGTTTCGCCTTCGTACCTTGTTACCTTTGCAGCATAAAGCATAACAAGTGAGCCCATGATGTGAAAGGCCTTCATTTCTATCGCGATTTACAAAAGTTGCTATCAGTGACTTTCACATTAGGTTAACTTCCAATGGGTGCAAGAATGCCGGCATGGCTTAGCAAACAGTTTCATGACAGATCAGATATACGACGTATTGACACACCTTGCCGCTGTTCTAACAGACGTCACTACTGAATCGATGACCGCAGAAATTGCTTGAGGTTCTTTGCTTCATATTTCTCATAAGCTTTCCAAAGGGCATTTCTGTTTGAAGTGAAAACGTTCATCTTACGCCGTGCTTGTTTCGCCGTCTGAGTTTGCACAAGATTAATAGATTTCGTTTTCGGTGATGCCCAATTATTTGGGGACAAAGATGACTTCGTTCTCAACATGCGTTCCGTGGAGTTCTTTGCCGTCGCAGACAAAATATTTTCAAAAGACGGCGACTATATTCTATCATTCTCGCATTCATAACAGATTTTGTTCCTTGCAATGTTCACTGTTGCCATAACGTTAAAACTAACACGCAGAAAAAGGTTGCTTTGGAAAGGTCAAACGTGCAAAAATATGACGTTTGTTTGCTTGTGATTCAAAACCTTCTTTGGAACCCAAAGGCTGCAGTCACGTTGAGTCAAAACATAACTGGGGAGAAGTTCCTTTTTCATGAAACGCTCAGCGCCAAATCATGCGTGAAATCAAGAGCAGAACTCTATTTGTCCGACTTCGTGTGTTTTGCCCAAAACAAACTGAAAAAGAGCACATCCATTTGCTTCCGCTTCTCGTTTGGCGCGCCGTCTTCGCAAGACCATCTTCGTCCAGATTAGAGCCCAATGGCAGGCGCTGAAAATATTCTGGAAAAGCAAAGATGAAGATTGGCGTGTTTTTAACTGATCGACATTTTCGTGCCTTTCTCAGAAACGAACAATGTCGACTTGTGTACCTGTTTTTTTAGCAACACTAAACTTCCCGATCAGTCAGGTCTTTTTTTGGGTGTGAACTATCACGAGGCAGAGTAACTGTAGGCTTAATTATGCATTGTGCAGAGAACAAAAACGGCTGAAATGTGCGAGAGCTTCGTCTCTTTAAATGTAAAAGTTACGTTTAAATTCGTCTTCTCCACGTGTTTCCATTCCTTGTATTAACGTTTGCATCAAATTTTTTTAGTCATTTGCATTCACTTTGATACACCTTCCCTGTTACGCATATAAAAATGCAAGAAAAATATTTGGTTTCAAAAACTGTGCTCCTTGTTTTGCAACTTTGTAATTTTTTGCGTCCCCTCTAATTTGTTAGTAGCAAAAAATATTGTTATCAGGATGAGAAAGTAGTGCACGTAAATTTTCCTCTGGTTAATGACAACAGGCGTGATACGTTAAGCAATTTTATTAAAAGTGAATTAAAGTGATCGTCCCTAAGATAAAATATATGGAGCATCCGTCTTCGCATGACAGAAATAGACTTAAGCATACTTTTTTTGTTTTCGCTAGTTCAGAGTAAAATTTCAACAATTTTACTCCCCTGTAACCGTCTTTTGCCTAAGATCTTTGCCTGTGTGGCTATTTGAATTGAAACTGGAATGCAAGCATAACCGTTCTTTGCCTGACTTAACTTTTAATGCTATTTTCAGCGCATTTAGGCTATTTTCACGAATATGTGGTCAAAACCAATAGCATGGCTTTGGAATGAGACGACGTTGGTTGTATTAGGCTAAGGGCCCGCGTTTAGTACATAATTCCTGTGAAAATTTTAACTTTGCATCTAAAGCCATTTGAGCATCACCTTTAGGCCATTTTCAGTGAGTGTTCTTTTTGTGACAACCCTGTTTCGCGGAGTAAATCACCAGGAAACTGCCCACAAAAATCTGGACATGCCAGGAAACCAGGTTTAGAAAGTAGACCGTGTGCTCTACAAAAAAGTTTCAATCCAACATGCAGCTTTGACTGGTAATACGTGATAGGCCAGGCCTTTTTTACCTGCAAGATACTTGGGGACAAATGGATGCGACCTCGGGATTTAGGATGGTCAACCGCATTTCGTGCACTGAGTGGGCCGCAAGTGACGACGTGTCTTGCCAAGCCCGATTTACGTTCTTTGCGGTGGGTCCGATAACGTCTGCTCTTTCTCTCCATCGGTTTCCTTCTCCCGCGGCTCAGCCCTGCGGCGAAACGATTACTCTAATCCTGCCAAAGCGTTTGTTTGTGTCCAAACCGTCGAAATGGCCTGAATCGTTTTGAGGGTTTAGGGCGGCACTGAATGCGAGCGTAGTCGGCAAACCGACAGCAAGGGACAGATCTTTGCCGGCAGACAGTTTCCACGCAGCCCATCGTTTGCTTTGCTTGAGCGAAATGTGCTGCAGAGCAATTCCTATTACGCCGTTTTTACCCCTATCACGTCCTTGCTGAACTGCTGAAACTGTTACTTTTTGTCTCCGCACTTTAACTTAATTGCGATGTAGGAATAGGAATTCGCAAGGTAAAATAGAGAGTGTGTCAATCGCTGGAGTGTGTTTCAACCAAAATTTCCCACTAAACTTCTCCAAGTTTACAAACTGCCAGCTTCCGCGGACGCACCTTCATTATCGGATTTATCCGGCGGACCAAGTAGTCCGTCGCTTTATCCGCAGATCAATGCCACTGGGTTCTCGCCTTGCTTTTCCTGCACCGAGCCTGTTTGCGGAGTTTTGTCGTTTCAAGTTGCGCAGCCATCTTTTACCCTTCATCGTGACTTGAAAGCCGAATAGCCGGTGCGCCCGGCAAAGCGTGCAAAGAATTATCGTCATCTGAACCGTAAATGACATAATGGGGCCGAGTGCGCCGATGCTCTCAGGAGGTTCTCATGCAGCTATGAATGACTCACTCGTTTTTTCCTTGCGTTCTGCAAGGTCGTACATACTGGCTGATCCTCAAATAATCTGAAGATTGAGCACAAATCCGTTCTGATATTACAAAGAGAAAGTTGTTTTGCCCTGTAAACTTATCGGTCATTGTTTTTAGCGGCAGTAGATCTTTATCTTTCCAAAATTTTCAAATTTAAATGCTTCTTCATCAACACGCATTGGCGAGTCAATACATACATGACAAACTGGTACTTCTGCGAGCACGATTTCCTTTTTTTGGATCTTCAAATATTGAATAGCATTAAATGGACACTAAGGCCCGCTCAACCAGACTGCATCAGCTTTTAAACAAAAGAATAAATTTTAAAAGCTAGTTATTGAAAACGGTTTCATTTTTTCCTTTTACGTATGGTCTATTGGATTTCGCCTGAAACTTAACGGTGTAGTTTCATGCTTGTTAATTGTTTTGAATTTCTTTATGTGATATCTTTCACTAAAATACCTGTTTCAACAGTGCCAGGACAGTGCTGCCCAGTTTGCCCGGACACGTCCTGCCTCACCAGCGGCGGATTGAACCACACAGCCGGGACAGTGTGGAAAGAAGGTAAGAGCGATACCTTTCGGAGTCAACCAGTCACCCGCAAAATATTTGTCATATTTGAAATCTCTGTGATTGGCCGGTTTCCATGACGTCGTTTGCAGCTTGCGTGACATTCCATTGCTGCAAACAAACAGTTTGCTCAACTTTTAGGTTCTTCTTTGAAAGTGCGAAAAGCACGTAACGGACGCAAGAAATAAATGCGTTCCGAATAAAAGCTTCAAGTGTTCTTTTGTTTCTGTGCCATAGCCTTGTTTTCAGCAAGTAGGACGTCTTCGATAATTAAAATTGATTTAACGTTGCTGTTTCTGATCACCTGCAACAGCTGCGTAGCGCGCGGACTTGAACTTGCAGGTACGCACGACAAACGTCGGTGATTGCTGCTTTGCATGTCATGTCAAAACTTCACTGCTTCACTGTTGACCCTTGTTTTCAGACGTTTGCACTCACTGTTATTGCGCCAGCGGCAAACAGAAATGCGCTCAAGAAAAATGTCCTCACATCAACTGTACCTCTCCTTTTCGATTGCCAGGCGAATGCTGCTACAAATGTCCAGGTACGCGTTTCGAATGACGGGAATTGAGATAGGCTTTTTGACTGCGTCTTACGCTTAACGCAGTATTGAACGATGTTGTTGACAAGTCGTTCAGGTTATATTCACCCTGGTTTCTCGAAAAACTACAGTAGTTGTGGCAACCATTTTTTTAGAAGAACTGTTTCATAAACTTTAGTGTTGCGAAGCGTTCTGTTACAAACTTTGAAGCATCTGTGTCGGCTATGTCCAACCCGCGGCCCAGTTGAAGGTTTTGTGCGGCCCAGTTTAGATTTTCGCTGTAGTAAAGTATCCTACATACCGACAACTTGTCCTTATTTTGATGATCCTGAATTTGACGTTTTTGTCACAGGTGGTCCTCAGTGCTACTTTATCACGTCTGTTACCATTCCAGCTAGGATTCAAACGCTTTCAGGACATTAGCTTTAGCTGAATTTAGTTTGCTAAGATCGAAGTAAGCCATTCATGTGCGGCCCTCATTAATGTCATTCAATGTGCGGATAGTGACATAATTTTTGGCTCAACAAGCCATTTGGGTTGGACATCTTCGACCTAAACTCCTAAAGATGCGTCGTAATTCGCCAGGTGTTTCGTTTACGAACAACTGTTAGTCTGACTTTTCACCGGAGGTTTGGTTAATGTGCTTTTTTCAAAGCAGGGTTGGTGAACCTACTTAATATCACGGGCCACATGAATTGTCGAAATCATGGGAGGGTTTAAGAAAATTCTGATTTTATCTTTGATGAGAAAAAAATACAGAAAAGTACATATGATTTTCTTTAAAGAGAATAAGGAGAGAAAACTGCAACAAGAAGCGAGAGAGACTTCTTTTGACTCACTGTCCAAGTATCTGCTTATCGTGGAGTTGCGTTTTCACGCGATATCATGTTCTCATTTGAGCAACAACTCTGTCGCGGGTCATATTAAAATGTCACGCAGGCCCCATTTGGGCCGCGTGCCGAAGTCTCCCAATTCCAACCCTGTTTCAAAGGGCTGGAAAAGACTAATTAATGGCATTGAATATCGAATCACTTGCAAGATAATTAAATGTGGTCTTGTGTTTTTTGCTTTTCAGATGCAGTTGAATGCACTGTGTCGACCTGGGGTAGCTGGAGCGAATGCCACATTCAGGAATGTGGGGGAGGAATGATACGTCGCTATAGGCAAGTGGTCATCTCCCCTAGAAACGGCGGCGCATTCTGTCCGCACATGAGCGAAGCAAAACTTTGTCCCCAGCTTCCCTGCGATGGTGAGTATTTCGGTACGGTCAAGAAAAAGAGGGCGTAGTAAGATCGCGGGGGTCATTCAAAGCTTTACCTGATGTATACACGTTTTGAAGAGCAGCTTACAAAGTGCGAGCGGCCAGGCTGACAGACACTAACCGTTTACGTTAGAAAAAACGCTTTCGGGTTTTTATTTTATTTTTTTGATGTACAAGTCGAAGTATCTCTTTCATCTTTTAGACCGAACGAATTGCTGTCAGTTCTACTATAAGTCATTCGGATATTTCGACAAAGTTGATGGTTGGTTAACCTCGTAAAAACGTTTGTTTTCAGCTTTATAAATTGCGACACATCAGCCTTAAAGACGAACACATCTGACGGTTTACTTTGCTCTCCAGATGTTCCTGTATGTCCGGTAACCGACTGGGGCACTTGGAGTCATTGCACTGCGACTTGCGGACACGGCCGTCGTTTGCGCATGCGCAAGCGCGCCAAGGTGTCCATGGCAACGATGTTGTCATTGATCGACTGCTCGAGGACTCACATGCAAGAGAGCATGCGATGCTATACGGGAACATGTAACCTGACGCCTGCATTGCTGGAAGGTCAATTTGCAGTTACTGCTTGGTGCTGAAAATTCTTTTAACGCTGATATAATAATACTGTAGTGGTAATAATCCAATAAAGACTCAAAATTTTCTATACAAGGGACTCAAAGGCCGTTCTTCAGCGCGTTTGTAGTATCTGATATTGAAATATGTCATGCAACAGGAAGCGTTTTTTTTGCTTAATGCGCTGTTTAAGATACCAATATATCAGTCTCGCAGTAAAAACACTGCACTCCTCAAACTTAAATTTGCGTCGATGTTGTGTCGGATCGTTTGAGCTTTTGCGTTGCGATTTTAACGTTGAAAAACAAATCGTTTGCCAACAGGAAAAAAACAAATCGATGCATTGAAATGCTTGTTTCCTGCAGCTCCCACGACCCCCCAGAATGACGCGCACTGCTTTGACTTCACATGGTCGGACTGGAGCGATTGTTCAAAAGCCTGCGGGAAAGGTCGGAGAGTACGTCATCAGATTATAAACAACGCCACGATGCACGCCATCTTCCCATGTCCGATACTGCAAGAGAAACAGGAGTGTCGTGGCCATAACTGCGCCGGTAAATTTTGGAATCGTTGTGAAAACCTTGTTTTGCGTTTGGATGGTTAGCGTTTCTTTCACTCACAAAAGATCAATTCACATTTTTAATTAAATTTTTTGCATCGTGTTTTTGGTTGCTCCGAGTTTGTACGCTTTGGTATGACCGTTACCATTGCAAACAAACAAACAACCGATGTGCAACTTGAATGCTCAAGCAATTTTGTAGCAACAAAGTGTAGACACATGAAGGAGGTGCGTGCACAGTCTTAAAACTGTCGCTTTTAGCTGACAGAGGTTCCGTTTTTCTTCGTAATCGCATCGTGCTTGTCAAGTTGCAACTGCTGCATTTAGCTGGCGTCAACTGCAAAGTCACTCACTGGGGGCCGTGGACGCCGTGCTCTGCCACATGTGGAGAAGGGGCAGCGAAGAGCAAACATCGATCAATTTTACGGGAACCTTCCAAAGATGGCCGTCCGTGCCCGCGCCTGATCGTCACCCGACCCTGCCGACTTCCTCCGTGCATCACCCTCCGCGGGGCGCTATCGCAAACAAACGGTTAGAACCTTTTTTTCGACGTGAGTAGTATGAGTAACACCAGGCTCGTAATCACGGGGCACATTCGGGGGCAGTTTTTTGGTGGCCAAATTTTGCTGTGTCGAGAAAAATTTGTTTTAAACATATAACAAAAACGAAAATCTTTCCCCCTTAAAATGTACTTTACCCCCAAAACCTTAAAACTTGGCTACGGGCCTGAATAACACGAGTAGCGTTTGGGAGCACACACACGTCTTGGGAAAGTTGGGCGTCGTGATATGTCGTAATTGGTCATTAAAAGAAAAAGAAGCTTTCCACTGTTTTCTTTTCGCTGCGACGAAATTTGACGCAACACGCCCGCGTTTGAGAAGGCCCTTCTCTCGCTTTTTGTAGTTTGATGCATTTCGTCTTTATTAGGGGGGAACATTGACCCCTGTCTACACCTACACATTTGAGATTCGTCTTTCAGCTTGAGAAAGTAATTAGCAAATCCCGAAAAATCTGCTTAACCTCGTTTATTGCCTGCTTTTATACAAGTCTTGTTTAGTGAGCACGTAGTGCAAGAGGTCACGCCAGTGCCACACCTGAGAAGTTAGCCGCCAACCGTTCCGTGGCATTTTTTTAGCGATGTGGTCCCTTTTTTTGCTAGACTTGCGTCTTTTTCATTCGCAGACGACGAGTGCGTGTCGCCGGATGGACGTCATCATTACTCTGAGAACGAGACTTGGGACCCGGAAGAGTGCACTTCCTGTCGTTGCGTCAACGGCAGAAAAGTGTGCGGGAAGATGTTCTGCGCGGTACCCGACTGCGCAGAACCGAGAAGATTTCCCGGGTTTTGCTGCCCGTTCTGCGTGTAATCCACCAGGGCCCGACGACAGTGTCTGGGCGTTTTTTGATGTGGTGCCCCGTTTACGTCGGTGTGGCGCTTCGTCAGAACTGGGCCCGGCACATTTTCTGCGCCTGCGCCGGGTGCTGACGTCACGCAGCCAAGTGGTGATGACGACGCCACGCCTTCCATCACCGAACGTTGATACCGCGGAGCTCTTGACGAAGTTTAAACAAAGGCTCGATCGAGCGGTCAACCACCACCATAAAATTTAAGTTCATTTTTGCAGAATAACGAGTGGAAATGCTTTGCGCGCTGAGCGTGCTGAACAAAATCATTTGCTGCTTAACCTTTTCAATTTTGTTTCGGATTTTATGTGGATTTTGCAACTGACTCTCTGATTAGGATGCAGTATATTGTCCATTAACACAAAGCCACCACGTTTTCATGTACTTTTAATGCGCAACCCGTATGATCTGGTCTGCTACCAGACCCAACGTAATTTTCAAAACATTTAGATTTGACATCGTTTGCGCCTCGCCGTGGATTGTTTTGCGGTTCGCCAGTGGTTTACTTCCGAAGTGATTTTCGTTGAAGACTTTTCGTCGATGTGCCAATGTTTGGAAAGGTGTTTGCTGCTTTGCGTGTCAGCGCACATCTCCAGCAACGATCCATTTGACAAATCTCTTCGGCGTTTTTCAAATCCCTTGTCAAGCAACAAGAAATTTGTCTCACTGGGTAGCAGAAGTTCAAAGTCTTAGTTTTCTGCTTGACTGACCGAACGACCTGATGTTTCGCATGGTTCATTTAAAATTTTGACGTAAGCTGATGACTGTTATTCTTGCTCAGTGACCTTTACGGATTCTTGATAAGAAGTTAAGATTTTCGGAGCCAGGCACACATACCCAAAGGGCTGTGGGCGGAGACCTGAGAGAATCTTCCACTTTCCCGAAATAAGCTTCAATCAACTTAAGATCGTGTTGGGAATTTAACGTTAAACTTAGACAGCACCAGGATTTGTTTTCTTCATTCTTTTCTGGCCTCGTGTCATATCATGACGTTACGTTTCCAGTTCATGCTTTCTAAACCAAGCCATGAATGCCTGCGAGCCAAGCAGAAGCTGCTTTAAAAGACAGGGTTGATTTTTTTAACCTTCTTTGAAAATAACTGTCTGCAAAAACTCTATTTATCGAAACTTTGCAGCTGGTCGCGGCTGTTTCTATGACTTTGACCGTAGATATTACGTTTCTTTTGTCCTTTCAATCGGCGGGTTTTGTGATTACTATGAGATTGCATGTCTTGCGGCTGGATTCCGCTTGAAGTAGAAATTAACAAACGAAGCAGTTTGTTATTTCTTTTGAAAAAAGTGTTTCAGTTTTCTTTACTTCGTTCTTTCTCTGGTCAGGTGTTATCTTTTCTTGACTTAGCCACGACAAGAAAGCACAACTTCATGTCATGGTTCCTTATTGTTTTGTTTTATTATGAAAATTAACGCTTGTACGGTTTTGTCCGCTTCCGTCTCAGTTTTTTAACAACCGAGGGGTTGAAGCACATCGGTCCTCCCCAGAGCTGAAATAAGCTGCTCGCAAATTTGCGATAACGTGCTTGGCAAATGCTTGTAACTTAAAAGCAGCCGTTAGCTGCCTTGGTCTTTAGATCCATTGCTGCGTGTTATGTACATTTATTTTTGTCCACACCCGATTCGGACAATACGCGAGGTTCCTTTCCCGTTTACGTCTGTGTTTTGGAATTTGATACTTGCTTGTTGAAAATGTCGCAAGGCTGCAAATACTTTGGAAAATCCATGGTCACTGGCACAAAGCATTGCTAAAAATTCATATCTCGATTTTGTTTTTTGTTCAAAATTCTATCAGTCACCGCAAGCAATTTGCTCCTCCAAAATTTCAGTAAAATTGCTACCCCAGCAGTAGAGCGTGGCATTGGAATATTCCGTGCGAGTTTTGTGCCTTGCATTTTTACGTCAGCCCTACTCAAATTACATGATGGTCGTTGTTGACGCAGGCATGCTAGTATTTCTTAAACTCGTTTGGTTTTATGTTTTGAAATTGCTGTTTTGTCGAACAATTGATGTCTCGCTTTCAAGAAGCTATACATGCAAAAGCACTACATGCATTGAGGGTTCGCGTTACAACTGTTGAGTACATAATTCTTTGTGAAGGTTTTGCATTTCTGGGTTTGCATCTTACGTTGCAGAGAATTCACTGTTCTGGGAATAAGGGGAAGTCAACACTGTTATTTGTAGATTTTGTTTCGTCTTTCCCTTTAATGCTGTAATGTTAACTCTAAACCCACGACTCGGAAGTTTGTGAAAGTTGTGGTTCTTTGCTTCAAGCTTCGCCGAACGGTAAATATCGCTTCACGTATCAAAAATCATGTTTCGTTTCATTGCAACT
>JGI24159J19872_10000515_pt1 | contig 34983 bp, 19 predicted proteins | sample Ectturendosymbi4_FD_19872 | JGI IMG/M metagenome (IMG submission 19872) | reverse complement strand
AAAAAAACAGTTTTGTCGTAAAATTTCCAATAAACATTTTGTGCCAAGGTGTATTCAAAATATGGCTCTTTGAATTACCGTTTTTAAATAATATCGTGAAATCTTCGCATGTAGACGTTGGTATTATTTGCGAGTATTAATCAGTTGAGGTTTTTAGCGGCAATGGAGATTCAGTTCAAAAGTGAGCAGAATCATTTAGGTTATCTTCTCCTATACAGCTCTGCGTTTGGATCTAGGTTGGTTTTTAATGTTTTTCACTAAATCTTTTTATGAAACGTCTCTTAGTGTATGTAACTACTATTATGATTAAACACTACCACAACCTTGTACCACAAATTTAGCAGTACCACAACCGTCTTCAGCCATTACCATACTGCTCATCTACAATTTCAACAAATTTTCTCTGCAATCATAATAAAGCATTTAAAAAATCGGTGCGTTCGGAAAATTGTGACACTAATAAAAACGTTCGTTTTGCAAGCCATTGCTAACCTTACTGTAATTGCAACCTAGTTCGCATCTAGGCAAACTCTAAGCTGTCCTATTAGTTTATAGCAGGGGTGGGAAACAGGCGGACCATGGGCCAAATGCGGCCCGCATCAAAAGTTTTGTTACCCAACGTAAAACTAGAGCTCGACCAATAACTTTTTTTTGGGCCGATACCGATGTTTTTCATTACCGATAACGATATTTTTGCATTACTCAAGCCACAGTTGAAAGACTCTACTTCACTGCGCTGATGAACCGTACAACATTGAGTTCTGCGCAAACCTGGGTCACTAAAACAGTAAACCACCGCGGCGCATATCCTGATTTGATCACAGGCAGTCATCTGTTTACCGCGCAAAAACCTGCGAGGGAATTTTGCATCATTCTTGGCGTAGTGTAGTCGGAGGGCTGCGCGCTATAAGGAACAGGGCAGAGAATTTGTGTTAATCAATCAGAGATGGAGTAGCAACTTGGCTTTCCGAACACTCCGTGGAGGACAATAGCGTAGCGGCTTGTATGAGAAAATATTGCCGGTGTATATCGGCGTAATTTTGCCTGTATGATACATCGCCATATCGGCCGATATATATCGGAATGCCGATGCATTGGTCGAGCTCTAGTCAAAACATAACCGAAACTCCATGACAAGTAGACACGTATATAGCAAGTCAAGAGAAGTCTCTCTCGCTCCTTGACTTAGTTTTCACTCCATATTTTTCTTTAGAAGATTGAGTAAAATTTAAAGATACATTTCATTAATTTTTGCTGCCCGCCACCGATATTGCACAAACAATTCATGTGGTCCGTGATAATAAATAAGTTTCCCAACTCCGTATTATAAGATTCATGAACGTCATTTCCAAAATGTTTTGTGCGTTTGCGGTTGAAACGAATTTTTTGTGTGCTATCTTAAATTCGACCGGTGACAGGGTTTCAGACATTTTTGTTTGTTCAGACCGGTACTTTACTGTGTTTTTACACGTGGTGCTGAGTATAGCTGTGTCGACGTCTCTATACTCGATGTCTTAGTATGTTTTTAACATGGAAGAGCTAGCTATTGGGTGCATTTTTGTTATTTGCGTTCAGAATATGTCGATTTGTCCTTTCCTCAGGCATCTGTCAGGAAGCGTTAGTACCCACCCTACGCCGACAGTTTTTTTTCAATTACAATTAACGTCTGTTCGGGAGCGTTACCCGCAGACAGTCGCAGTCAAAGCAGCAGACAGAATTAATAAATGTCGTATCCGGCCATAGCTGTCAATTTCCTTCCGAAATTCGGCTTCAATGTCGTGACCAATTAAACTTCAAGGTTCGGCCTTGAGGATCGAACAGTTAGCGGTCAGACTGGCGATTTCACGTCCGTTTTATGTGCGGAGCAGCCGACAATCGTCGCATCTACTGTAAATGCATAGTATGCTCATTCTTGCTTATGTTCGTGTTGAGTCATCTTCGCCCTTCTCCTCTGGATGAATAATTGAAAAGCGATTGTGCTGCGCGATAGCACGACCAAGTCATTATAGCGCACCGTTAAACAGTTAGGCAATGTATGGCATGCATCCCTCAGCCTCTTTGAGCCAGGAATTGTTCGACTGTGCAAAACCATCTTTTTCTCACTTTCAATGCACAGCATGAACAACTGTATTAATGTAGACAGCAATGAAAATCTTGTTTGTTTGCTGACCGTTGCACATGGGAATTTGCATCATGTTAGATCAGGGGTTCCCAACTTGGCACACATGTACCTCTAGGGGTACATTTGCCTGTCTGAGGAAGTACATTTATTGTACAGTCTTAACAAATTAACTTTGAGACATAAAAACGGAGTCCACCGTTACAGTACCGAAAATTTTAAAGTTCTATTAAAATTTCAGTGGATTTTTGTCATTTTACTCAGCCTTTTTGTTACAAGAAACTTTAGGGGTACGTGCTCATTTGTCAAAATGCTGAAGGGGTGCATGGTCAGAAAAAGGTTGGGAACCCTTGTGTTAGATACATTTAACACGACGGCTGTATTTGTTTGTTCTTACTTTTGTTATTCGCACGAAGTTATGACAGTGGTAGGAATTTAAAATTTGGTAAACTTCAAATGCCAGAAGAAGATTTTGGTGCTTAGCAGATGCGGAAAGGTTTCTGCATGCGTTGGAAATCGAGGAAAAGTTTTCAACCCACCACGAAGAATGTAATTCTTTGCGTGTTTGCTATGAGAGCAACCTTGTCACAATGCGATTGCGCTGAGAATGCCCTCAGACATTCAGTAACTGATGGCACGGACATGTTATCATTGCATGACACTTAAGAATTCCGGCCGCGTAATCTGTGGCTTATTCGTTGGTAGACGTGCCGGTGGGTTGTGATTTTACAACTTTCATTAATTTTTATGTCTCAGTGATGCATCTGATAAAAAGTGACATATTACTACTCACGATTTGTGTAAAAAAACAAATTTTAGACAATCTCGCTCGGTGGATCAACGTGTTAAGCTTGTGTGTTCAAAGTTTGTTTCAAACAAATTATTAGTATTCTTGTTAGCTATAGATTACGATTTCTGCGTAAAATGCGTTTTAGCAATCTCACCACCATCTTTCTCCATAGAAGCACTTCTTAAAAATGCCTAAGGAAAATGTTCATCTTGTGAAATTTTTGGCGTTAGTCGTTTTATGAGAGTAAAGCTATTAGGAAGTAGTAGAGAATTAAAATCTCTAGGTTTCCTGTTGAGCCTTCGAGGAACCAGCCTGCCACGCACTGCTTTCACAACTTTACGATGATTCTGACTGCACATATCCGCATTTCAGCATCAAGACACCACAAGAGCGACTGGGTCACCTTAGGAAATATTAGTCACATTTAAAATCTCTGTTTTTGAATTTTCAACTTCCCGAAACTCGTTAGCGGAGTTGCGTATCATATGCGCGCAATTTTGTCAAACAAATTTTTGCCTAAAAATGGTCTCAAGTTTCTTACGTGCTGCTTGTCTTGCACTGGCTTGAATGCTGCTAGGGTTTGTCTGTGCATTGCGCTTCTGATCCGAAATCGTGCCTCGCACACAAAGGTGAAGTGTGGATTTTTGCTTCTTGTGAAGGTAAAGCAAGCCATATACCTATTCACGCTTGCGCAGAACGCATTGGCGGTCTGTTAGTAGATAGTGATCGGTAATCACTTCGCCTAGCGATATTTGCGCGTAGCCATCGATTGATTTAATCTTGCGCGGACGCTGAACGTAGGTGGTGTCATGGCGCTCTATCATCTTCGCCACGCCCAGTTGGCGGCTGAGCGGTGCGCCTTTGATCTTTCATTTCGAATGTCTCGTTGGTTTCGCAAGCTCGGTTGCTCTGCTTCAGGCAAGTCGTACACAATGTTTTCCTTTAAAATGCGTAAATAAACAACATGGAATCTTGCCTTCCGCACAAATGCTATGCGAAACAAGTGTTGGTCCCAGAGCATTCCTGCTGTAAGGTTGTTGGTCAGGAATTATGCTTTTGTAAACTGCAGGTGGAACTGATAAAATTTTAATGCCGATTCTTAATTAATTTTTAATGCCGACCTTCTGCGTGCTGAACAGAATTATAACGTGATCTCTTTTACCCAAAAACATATGTGAAAACTAAAGAACAGTTAAGGTACTGTCAAGCGTTGGTTCGGATTCTCGTTTTATTGAGTAAATGCATTCGTTCCGATTAAAATCACTTGCTAGTGGTTGACTCGTTTCGGGCTTCTCTTAAAACTTTACTTAGTGTCCTATTATTTTCATTTTTACCGGTAACAGCAAAACGTAAATAAAATGAATACCGCCGTTGCGCGCTACCATTTTTGCTTGTCTGTTATCAAAGTATGCGTCATATGTTGCTGCCTGCTCATTTCAAGTCATTTGTCGTAACCAAACCGCTGTAAAGCCGCCGGGAATTCATGACGCAAATAATGAGCACAGTTCTGACCGAAATATTGACATTCACTTTCTTTTAACTTAGGGACACTTACTCGAATTAACGGTCTTGTTTTCCGTTTGACGCCCATAACGTTTGCTCTTGCTCCGAAAGCAACCCTACTCTGTTTTTTTCGCTGTGACATTTTGGTCATTTGTCCCGTAATAGTATTAAAACTCGCCGAAACAAAAGTTCACCAGCCTACCTTTTCGGACATTATGACCGAAGACCGAATTGACTTAATTTTTTTCGGTCATTCTCATTTTTTAAAAATCGTTCCATGGCCGAAAATTGACTGAAAAAAACCCTAGGCTCTACTCCACCGAGTCTTGCCTTAATTTTGGTGACTGTAACGATTGCACGAAAATTAAATTCTTGGCAACTATTATTCCTTCAACCACCGCTTGCGTTGCAGCTCGAAACACGGCCTTTGTGGAAGAAACGGCAAGGTTCTCGGCGTGCTGTCTTGTCTCGCATATTTCGCAAAAACTATAGCATTTCCAATCGCAACTTCGACCGCTTGAACCGAGTTGTTTACCAAAAGTTGCATCATGCTTTCCACCGGTGTTGGCATAACGCCAGTACTACTTGCCGGTGTTAAGCGAAATTTCTGACTTACGAAATTTCTCACTTCACGCAGAGTGATGTTCTACATATCAAATACGCTGAGAAAACTGATGATTACGGCTCATATTTTAGTATTTAGCTAAGTGTGTCAGTTTAGAGTTTGGGTTAGAGTTAAAGACTAAGTCCAGAATTTTTCAGTGGTAATAGTTATTCCCGCACTATAGCTTGTGGGTGTCTGACATCTAAACAAAAAGTTTTAAGTTACACAACACACATCAAAAAAGTAAATGCCAAACTTTATTCCTTCACTCTGAGAAGCAAAATACCTGACAACAAATAGGTCAGAAATTTCGCTTGACACCGGTCCATACTACTTTTCCTTACGCCATTCTTTTTGAAGCCGTAATCTAAAACTGCAGCACAACATCGACTACGAACCGACAACTTCTTGCCTGTGCGTCCCGCTGTGCCGCAACATCGTGTTTGCGAAACAGTACTGCCATGCTGTTATCAGCGCACTTTAAAAAAAAGTTATCTTCCTCTTAGCGATACCATCATTGCCCCTGGTAGAATGCAGAAAGCATATACCAGCAAAAAAAGCCCGTTGCAAAAGACGCTCTGGATGTGCGGCAGTTTGCCGTCATAACGTTGAGCTTACGTTCCGTTGAGGTTAAGTAATGCTGCTCATGATGGCTGGGGAGTGAGGTGATGCTTTGGTACTACCGATGTTGTGCATATCGAAATAGTTGACACGGCTTAAAGGTGGCTGCCACCAATCAAGCTTATCACTGAACCGCGATTACTACGCAAATTTTGCTCTCGACGGTGAGGTTTTCGTGAACGGAGTTCTCTGTACTTTCTCAACATGAAAGTGATCGCATTGTGGAGTAGTGCAGCGCTGTGGAATGACGCTATCGCTTTTTTTGTGCCGTTCCGGAGTGTTCTTCGGTTGATCCTTCGTTTAATAGCACTCTGGCAGACGATATCTGTTTGGCTGGAACAGCGAAATCCATTTCAACTCAGCTATGCTTGTGTGCGCAGGAAAAGGACAAGCAGTTGAAGACGAGCTGCAGGTTGTTCCAGCGCGAGTGGAAGAAATACCGGGTGTGTACTGCACTGCGCAGCCACAGTTTTGCCTATATGTTTTGAAGATTTCACTGGTCTAATCTTAGCTTCAAATTTGACTTCAGAAGAGTCAATGCAACAAATAACGATCTTTACGAGCGCACCGTTATGAGACACGCGCAGTAACATGCGATAGTGTAGCGCTAATGCTGGTTTACAAATTACTTCCAGTAACGAATAAGATAATTTAGAAACTGAGTTTATGACACAGGACTCATGCTAAAGTTTTGCATATCCTTTACTAGAATCATGATCATATATTTATCAGCGTCGATGTAAATTCATGAAATTATCACCATCGTTTTAAGTTAATTTCGATACAGATGAAGAAAGAGGGACCTGCGTTGTAACCTTGAACAAAACAGCTGGTTCCGGCTTGGGTGTGACCGTGTCGGGTGGGTGCGATCGGGAAGGAAGACCACGAATCTCGAACTTGCGTGCCTCTGGTATTGCTGCCAAGTACGTAGTGGTGTTTGGTGAAGAGCCTGGCGCTCTGCTCAGCTGTATGTCAGTAGCCTGCGTTCCTAACGCTATTTTGTCTTTATTGCTCAGCGCAACGTTTTAAGCAACGTCAACATATTGCTTGCATGCCACATGCAAGCACTGTTAGGCTGTTGTCGCTTAAACGCTTGTCTGGGTGTATGTGCTGCTCCAGAGACCTTCCACAATCGTAATTTCGCAGCTTTCCGCGAAAATTTAAAGACAAAACCAGTTAATTGTTCATTGTGCGCTTCATGTTTGCAGGAGTGATTTGTTGCAAGTTGGTGATTTTATCACCGCTGTCAACGGAATCAGGACGTCCAAACTAAAACACGGAGAAATTATAAGCCTGCTTAAAAATGTTGGAGAAAAGGTTTCTCTTGAAATCGAGTATCGTCTTCCTCCCACAAGTAAGCACTAAGTGTTGCGAGGTTGCGTGCAAAGGGTGCGAAACGTTAATGGCGTATCTAAGTTATGCATCAAACCGATCTATTACCAATTTTCTGTGTGATACTCCCCATGAGCGCAAGATGGAAAGCCACAAGGGGATTGTGCAGAGCTGCTCAAGTGCTCATAGCTGTCCTTTTTCTCACGGTTTTGTTATTGCTTTCTGCGCTGTAGTAAAGCGACTGTGGAGAACTTATAAAAACTGTTTTTTTTCCGGCATGTGTGGCTGTACGACTGCCCAATTTTAAAGCTGTTTTTTAAATAGCTTGTTCTGGTGTGTTGTTTATTTTATGAACCAACCTTGTAGATGCTTTTCCTTTTTGTGAGTGTTGCAATCAACTTTGGTCGTGAACGTTGTCTTGATGCAACTGTTCGAGTGGGTTGCAACCGACCTAAACATTACACTGGCCACGACAGTGTCTTCTTGCCAAGAGCCGTCTTCGTTGTTTAGTCACGGAAGTACGGTGGTTGATGGCTTGCTGATAAAGCATCGGAAGGTGTTGACGTTGCTTCTCAGTTGCCTGCTGCTACTTGTACATCATTCCTGTATTTTTGCACAGCTGTGCAGACTTCGAAAATTGTGCAGAAGACAACTAATATCACTCTGAAGAAAACTGGCGAATCGCTCGGATTTGTTCTTCGAGGTGGAAGCCACGATCAACACTGCAAATCACGGCCTCACGTGGTCACATATATTCGCAGCGAATCTCCTTCCGAAAGGTGATTTAATATCCTGCGGTTGCCGGTGCTACGACTTTTTTCCTTTTTTAGCACAGTTAGACCGATCCTACCGCTCTACTCCCAGTCAGGTGCAATCATTGTGATTGTTTTGGGTTTTCACAGGGTTTACGTAAACCGTTCTTCGTTTGTTTGAAACGTAGTTCGTGCAGGTTTTATGATGAAAAAGCGGCGGTTGGCCATTAAACTCATGAGGAAAAATTTTAGTGCAGAAGTTGCGTGGTATGAAGACTGTGACTAGATATACTCAATTTCACACTGCACCGTTTCGACCTTCAAAAACACAACTGTTGGTTGAACATAGCTATTGTGACTATAATGTATTGAATGAGCAATGGGTGTTGTTACACTGCTTTTTCTAAATTTGCCATCAAACCACATTCACTATCACTTATACATACATTTATAAGTTTGACCATCTGAGTCTGTCGTCAAATACGTATGGAAACAGCTTGTTTAATCAACAATAAGTCGTGATTTCAACCTGTCCTATAAGCAAAAACAAAAAGTTACTCGAGCAGCTTCTCATCGTAGCTCTTATATTCCACCAACGTATTTTAAGCGTTGCATCTGTGCAATGTCTTTTTGCCTGGCAGTTTGCAAATATTCGAACGTTATAAACCCTGCACTGCCTTGCGTTAGAGATCTCAAAAATGTGGATTCTATTCCAATTGAGGTCCCTGCTTCATTCATCTTCCGTGTCTGTCGTGGACGCCTTGATGGGCGTCTAAACATAAGAACTTGGGAAATATTCTGTACTTGACTCGCGTTTCTGTACTTATAATATGATTATCATGTATTCTGTCGTGTAGGGAGGGGAGTCTAAAAACCGGCGACCGCATACTGGCTGTGGGAAACTGCAGTTTGCAGTCGTTGACTTTGGAAGACGCAAATGCCGCACTTGCCGCCATCAACGACGAGGACGTGGTTCTTACAATCGAGTACGACGTGTCCGTGATGGGTAAGTTGTCGCTTGGATTAAAGCCTTGGCCAAACGGAACAGGAACATTCGTGTTTTAATATCATTGTGAATTGGCAAAGCAATACATTTCAAACGCGCAATGTGCTGCTAAACTATTCGCAAGGGTTTCGAAAAAGTAACGCGGGAATGACTTGTCTGCTTTGTACAATTTGTTGCTGCTATTTCACTCTCGTCCTCGCAGACGCAGTCGCAAACGCGTCAGGTCCACTGCTGGTCGAAATAAAAAAAACGCCTGGTGCTGACCTGGGAATCATCCTGGCCAAGTCGACGCATCGCAAGAAGCCCGTGATGTGCATCGACCGAATAAAACCTGCAAGCATAGCGGACAGGTGAGCACAGCCACAGCCGAATGCACAGCTGATCCGGCTCCTTACGTTCGTCACACGCTGGACGGTCGTCGACTGCGTAGCAGGTTTTTGGTCAATCAGGTTGATCTACTTCATTGAGATTACCGCACATTTCCGGTCAGAGATCTTTCAAAACTGTGTCAGCGAGGATAAAAGTCGGATTTGTTTAAAGCGTGTATGATTTGTGCAAGTAAGTCGGTATCTACTGTACTTGAAAAAAAAACGACGCACCAGGTCGTCCCGACATGCTCGAATCCGATCAAATTTGAGATGTCGATCTTCTGAGTAATCATGTCTAGTTTCCTTCTTCATCTGTTTTCAGCACTTGTCTGTTGAAGAGTGAGTGTAAAGATGTGTGCGGCTGTGCGGGCAGAGAAAACAATCACTTTGGACGAGCGCACCAATTTCAACATTTTATCGCTGCTTTTTCACTTGATGGCGCGTTTCTGACAAATTCGAAACCGGTGTATTTTTCAGCTGTTTGATCGGATTTTGACTGATTCTCCCAGCCGGGCGTGTTTACTGTAAAAACTCGTCTGTCACTGTTCGCGAAGTCGACCAGACACAGCTCGCGGCACAGGTTTCCGCGTCTGCGCTATGTTTCGCCAATGGACATGATGTCATTTGACTGAAACACCGATGCATTTGATTCTCTCCCAGGTGCGGCGCTTTACATATCGGCGACCAGATCCTGTCGATTGACAACGTTTCGATGTCCAACGGAACAGTTAACGTTCGCGAGGCGTCGGAAATGCTGCAGTCAGCGTCTGATGAAATCAAACTAGAGATCCTACCGGTTTCTCACCTGGCCATTGCCAGCCCTGGTTCTGCTGGTCGTAAGTGTGTCGCGGTCTTTCAAGTGACAGCAGGCTGCTCGAAGCATGGCAGCAATTTCAGTTCTTGTGTTCGAGAAAAAAAAACAAATTTTAAAGCTGCTGGTGCAACCGGCGTGGGCTGACAAAGAAGGTCACAAAAGAAATTCCCACCGTGTCCATTTTACAAAATTGAAACGACTGCATTGTAAACGTCCAGGCTTGGGGTTTGCTGCATGCTGAACAGCCGATATGTTGTTTGCGAGCCGCTCGTTTTCTATCAGTTCTTTACCCGGAGTCCATTGGTGTGTTTGAACTCCGTCCATTTTTTGCTCGCACGCCTCCGGCGCCGTGAGCACTTGACACATTTGCTGCACAACCGAAAAAATCTAAATGATTCTGTGGACCGCCGTGCGCTGTCGCAAGTGGCTGTTTGCATTAAGATAGTGGCCCTTTGCAGGAAATGTGACTTTGTGGATAGAGTGTTTATAGTGTTATAACGACGTTCTTTGAACAATCGCACCTGTTTTGTGGAATAAGGAAACATGCTGCTAGAGCAGTGGTTCTTAACCTTTTTTCTACCACGCTTCCCCTGAGCAATTGCCCTTTGTTTCAAGCCCCCCTGACTTTAAATAAGCTGTAAAATCAAATGTATTTATTGGTAAGTTTAATGATCAAACTTTTCATGTTGTAGAGCGCGTAAGAGCTCTCGCCCCCAGAGAAATTTATTGACGCCCCCTGGGGGGGCGCGACCCCCGGTTAAGAACCACTGTGCTAGAGAAATAATGCTGAATCAGCCATGGTGCACCACCAGTCGTTTTAAAGAATTCTTTGCGTGTACTATCGCGTAATCCAAAGCTACATCGTTGCGGCTTGAAAACGCACGTCCGTTACGTGTTGTTTTCATCACCACGTCTTCCTGAACAATTTTGGATCGATGTGTATCTCTGTGCTTTGCAAAGTAGTCCAAGCACTTTCACGCACGTGCTACGTGGTTTCAGAGAATCGCTTCGCTCCGTTCATCACCAGCGCTCAGTCCATGACCGCCCTGCACCGCAGTCCCTTCTATCACGGCCACACGATCGGCGACTTCGGAGGACGTGGGAGCAACAGATGGCATCGGAAGCGGACGGCACGGCCCAAACACAGTGCCAGCGCCAGTAAGTTTGCTGTCTTGCGCAACGTATCTTTCGTGCTGTTGCTGCGTTCTGTAAGCCACACGGCTCGTTACACTATACTGTCAAGTGCCAGTAGTGTGCATTCCTGTTTTATTTAGGATCGATGCATTGGCGTTAGTGATATTTTTTGTAATGCACCTCTGCCCAGTTCGACTTGTGAGCTTTTTCCTCCTTGCCGCTTGCTTACAGGTATGTAAATGCCCAGTACAGTTCCGTTAACGTAAATTTTCCACGTTCGCCATTTACAAGGCGTGACATGAAAGATCCCCTTGCTGCTCTACTGTGGCGCGTGGTTAGTTCAGTGAAATACATCGCAGCATTATAGCGTCCACATTTCGAAGTAGCATCCTGTCAGCACTTGGTTTGAAGTTCTCCTTACACAGGGTTTACATGCGGTGGTTTTATGTTTAACGCAGGTTCTGATTGTGTTGTCAGTGCCATTCATCGAACAAAGTTTGCGTCTCGACCTCGAGATATTTTTACATTATTACACTTTGTGTCACGAAAAATGCATTGATGCCGCGTTTTGTTTTCAAAGCATTAATGTTTGACGCTGTTTTTTCAAGACGTTGGTTTGTCTGATCTGATTGACCTTTATTCCCATTTCTGCTTACACCTGCCTGTTTGTGGTTCTTTCTGCTTGGTCAGCTGCTGTTGTATCAGTTGGTTTAGTTCACAGAACAGCGTTGCAAATGACGTCGATGAGTAATTGCTGATCGGCCATAGATCGCTGTCGAAGCGGCGCAGCGAGTTGATCTTACGCAAAAACCGCTACCGACTGTTTTTCTTACTTACCCGACTTTTAACTCTCGACTCAATTAAAAAACGAACGATTCGGATGTCTGATATGCTTTGCCTGTAACGTGATAAGACGGTCTGAGCTTTGTTGTCAGTTAGATGAACTTGGCGTATAGAAATTTAAGTCGAAATGGCCTCTATCCATTGATAACACGTCTAAACATCTTTATCCTGTTATGGAAAATGGAAATTTGTTTGTTCGCAAAACCTGAAATTGAATTTTTTTGTTGTGACAGACGGAATATTGCGTGTTCGTACAATCCGAGAGCTATGCTTGCATGTGTTGAAATCGACGACCTGATCTCATCTAATGTACAGATCCTTAGGTCAATGTCTTTAAGCTAAACTATCCAAATCAACAGTTCATTTCTCAAAACATTTGTGTTGGCACATGAACGTTTAATGCGCAAAAGATAAATTTTGCTCCATGAACATTGTCATTTTTCTCGAGGTAAATAAATAAAGTTAGAGATTCTTATACAGTTAAAATAGATTTGTTTTGCAATTTCGTTTTTACAATATTTGTAATGGTACTAAAGTACCCTCCCGGGATATAAATTTTAGATTGCAAGATCAGCGGTACCATCCCAACGTCTGTTTGAACTTAATTTGCTTTATACGACCACTGTATGTTTATCCACCTTTAAAACATTAGTGCCGAACGACAGTTTTCTGCAGTTCAACTTGTCTGTAAATATCTCCTGAAGTAAAAATGGACTGCTAACTTGCGGTCCAAAGGCTAAGGAAAAGCATATGTTCTTGGCAGATGGGAGTCGATAGAATAAGGCGACATCGATAAAACAAATCACACATAACGTGAACGTATCACAGGTTTTAAAAGTTGTACACCGTTTACGAATTTATAGCAGACTCTCATTTTATTCTCCTGCGACCTTTCTTCAGCACAAATATTGTTGTTTTTTCAATACCAGCCTGGGATAGCTGGATAATTTGGGTCGCTATGGTCCATAGTCACAGGGGCTAAGTTTGGAAAATTTCCTGGCGTGCGAAATCCGTTACGTCAAAATATATAGACGTCATAATCAACCTGAGTAATTGGAAAGATATTACTAAAGGAAAGGCTGAGCTGTTTTCATTGCGATCCTTTTGTGTCGTCGTAAACAGCGGCGCCATTTCGCTATAACAAAGTGGTATTGAACTTGCATGAAAAATATTTGAGTGTACGAAATGGACGTCAGGAATAAGCAGACATGCAGCACAACTGGAAAAATTCTCGGGCGTGCACTCAGCGCCTGTGTCCACAATAGGACAAAGATACTGTTTTTATAACCTTTTATATTCTCACAAAACTTAAGCTTTTGCGAATCGATGACAGCAAATAATACAGTGTACTGGCGTCGGTGATTTCATAATCGTGCAAGAGAAAGCGTTTGCATTAAAAAAGCGCTCTATTGCATATTGCACTCGAAAACAACAGTCGTTCAAGCAACACCTCAAAAGCAGTAAAAAATTCTTTGGGATTGAACTACTTTCTAGCGTTTGATCGTTCCAAGCAACGCTGTTCAGACGTATATCGGTGTGGCCATAAAAGTCCTGTCCCGTCTGCTGCCAAATCTCTCCGGTGCGCGTGCGAGAGCTTTCCTTATTAGCTTCGGCATATTCGGGTCGTCTAGCGACGCAACGTAGCTCCAACTCTTCAAGAGGTTCGTGTGGCTGGTTGAAAGGGCGTCCGGCGATAGGAAGACCACGCTCTGATGCCGGTACGCGTCGGTCACATTCTCCCAGTCGGGGTTATGCAGATGTATTTTTTGTTTGCCACGCCCCCTAAATGCAAGGCTGCTGTCTTCCCTCTGAAGAACGATCCTCCGGCGCACGTACACAGTCAGCGTCGTGTTGTTCGACGCGTTGTGGCAATCTTCGAGCGTCAATGAACGAAACGCTGCGAAGTCCAGCACGTTGCTGAGCAGTCGCGTCGCCGTGTCTGACCCGAGCGACTGGCAGCAGACCAGGGTGGCGTTGTCGTTGTCAGTCCACAAAGTCAGATTTTTCTGCTTGGCCTCCTTCGCCGCTTGCTCGACTGTTTCCCACGGCGTGTTTACGCACGTACACAAAGTTGAAACCAGCTTTGCCACGAAGCAGCTGCTGATACTGCTTTGACACGAACAGTTTGTAATGCCCGAGAACGAGCTGCTTTCGTAAAAAATGATCACGGCAGGCTCTGCCCTACGTGCCAAGCTGACGCATACGAGCAGCAGCCACAGCATGCTGTATCGGCCACGCCGTGTATGGTCACCAAGCCAGACTATCCAGAACCTGTAACAAAAGATCAAGTGTCCTTGGTTTCATTTGTTTGGTACATTCGTTTTATTGCATTAGCCAGGCCTTGTGACCAGCAGCGTTATTCTATTTTACCGGCCTTCCCAAAACAGCCTTCCACAAGGCTTTTAACTCAGTGGTTCTCAATCTTCCATGGTTTGTGGCCCCCTTCCAAAGACTGTCAACATTTGTGGCCCCCTCCTCATCACTATTGTTTTGCAATATCACGGCAGAGCTATGTAGTAAAGGCCTCCGCTCGTGGTCACCGGAGAACCGCTCCGTGGACCCCAAGGGGTGAGAAACCCTTGTTTAACTAATAAAGACTTGGCTGACTCGTTAAAACTGCAGAACTTAGCGCAATTCGTTCGATTTAATCACGCTTTTAAGCTTCTAATAAAGGAAGTCTTTCGTTTAGTATAGCTCCGATGTTTCCTTTCCTTCTTTCACTGTTCTCCAGCTTTACCGCTTAGTAAAAACTGATGCCAACGGGGCTGCCGCACCACTCTCGTTCATTCACATGCAAGTAATGCTCAAAACAAGCGGCATCGCACCTTTTTATTCTGTTTCGTATTTGCTGACATGCTCTGCTTGCCATCGAAGTGTGCTATTGTTATCTTGTATGTATGGCCCACACAGTTCTGCACCACACCTGCTGTCCTATACATAAGGAACGTTCTCCCTAAAAGCAAACCGTTGGTCTATGGATGAAATGTTTGCTGCTTGACACGCTCCCATTCACCCGTGCGACTGATGTCAGCAAGAGGCAAGCAAACGCGTGTCGGACCACTTCAGTTTTCGTTGTTTTGTTTGTCTCGCAGCCGCTCGAGTTGTGCATTACGCGCAATAACCCCATTCCGAGCGTTATTTAGACAAACCAAGCGGTGCGCGTAATGCATGCGTTGTTTTGATCTTACTGACCTGTGGTTACAAACTCAGTGTGTTTGTGAAAACGTCTTGTCGGTTTTTGAGTTGACCGCTGCTATCGCTATTCTCATCTTTCTATCAGAATTCCTTCCACAGCGGAACTGGTCTTTCCAAACGACAGTCTAGCTTCTGATTGGTGCCGTCTGTGTACCGCAATTAGGTTCTAACCGATTGCACCAAGTCAACCGGAGAATATAGCCGCACGTGAAGCTTTCACGAAATTAATCAACGAAGTCGTTGCTGTTAAAATCGAGTCGACGTGTAACTTTGCTTGCTGTGTTAAAATTGATAATAACCAGGGCTGCCAACTTTTATTACAACGGATGTACCAAATCTAGCCCAAAAATATACGAAATATATACCAAATTTATCTGTAACAAAAAAACTTCAAATTTAATTCTGTTTTTTGCATGGTTTTCTACAACTTCAGTAGATGATCAACAGTTGCTGTCGAGCAGTGGCACCACAGAGTTAAAGCTGCAAGCTCAATTTCTACTTCCGTAGCTTCAACAGTAATAGATTTATTAACCACTGGAAAATTCAACATTCCAACACCTGCAAACTGCATGTTCATTTTTTGAGGTCCACCGTATTAGTATGCTGTATAATAGCTGCTATGCGGTTTACAATTTTCTTTTTGCACGGTTTGCAGAGGACATGTATGCAGAGCACCAACACAATCCTGCTTTGCAAGTCATGCAAACTATTAGCCTGTCTTCTCTAAATCTTCTTCCACTCTCATACGCAGCTTACCAACCTTTGGATGCCATTGGATGACTAAAAATGCATACCTAAGGCTACGTTCAGTTTTTTCAAGACTTCTCAGCTCTCTTCCAGTCTCGTTCTCGGCTTGGCTTACCCAAAGTGCACGCTTACACCAATGTTAAGCAAAATCACTGAGATTTTAATATATAACTTCAACAACAACGTGGTTTCTCGGTTTACGCTTTGCAATATAAATAATAATTTGGTTTAAAGACTCAAGTAAACACACTGACAAAACTATACCAATTTTTTCATATATACCGAACCAAAATTCGTATACCGAGCTCTTTGACAATACACCAAATTTAGTATATATATATATAATGTGTATAGTTGGCAACACTGATAACAACTCTGTCGCAAATGCTTGAAAGACAAGTGTCTTGTCCATTTAAAATGTGCCCAGATATCTCAAAGGAATTAAGCGTATTTTTCTAGCTAGAACTTCAACAAACTTCGAATTCAGAAAGAGGCGTATGTTTCCTGCGTCACTCACCTGCAATATGCGCTGAATTACCTAGGAAGCATTCACCCGTCACTTCACGCAGTTGTTCGCTTCCTGGACAAGAACAGATACATTGCTTGTTGCCTTCATGACCTAAATCTCTGCATCGCTAGTTTTCGCGTGACCGTCTGCGTTTCTAAATCCGCTTACGATGACCGCGCCCTTGCGTCGATTCGCACGGCTCGTTTAAAGCTCGAATGAACATTGTGGTCTGATTTTCTTTTACCGTTTCGATCGAGAACGTTCGCTGTCGGTCTGTCAACACGCTGCTGTCAGCCGACTGCCGTCTATTCTTTTGCAGATGCTCTGAGCATGTGAAAAATTGTAAAGACCGCGCTGTTTCAACAGAAATCTCGCTCTGTTTGGATACTTCGTTATTCCCCGCTGTGTTCTCGGCTAACCTATTGTTTGATCGCGTTCGCCAGGCGCAGATAATGTCGACCATTTTTCGTAGTTCTGCTTGAAACGGCGAGTTTTTCAAATGTCGCTTGCGTTGTCAATCGTTTTCATCGTTTGTCGTCGTCGTTGGTGACGCCCTTACGTGTTACGGAAGAAAGGCCTGAAAAGTGGGGACCGGGTAAGGCGGCCTTTCGCAAACGTTGTATTTTTAGCCAACCACGAACAGCATGGTAAGTCTTAATTGCGTTTGGTGATCGAACGTTTAGTTGCTTGGCGTCGCGTCCTACTAAATGAGACCGCCTTCGTTTTGACCCAAATCCCGATTGTGTGAAATCAGGATTGCCCTTAGTTTCTACAGCGCACTAGCTGCGGGTAGCAGAGATTTTATTCAAAACTCGTGACCTTTGCAAGCGAGCTAAACAAACTAAGTTGATCGTTCGACTTTTCGCAAGGTGCACATGACTCTTCAATCGTAATTAGTTTGACTGGTTCTACTCGCAGTGACACGGATTAATTTGAACGTGAAACACGTCAGCTTTTCATTGGTTAGAATCGTTGAAGACTGATTCATTTCACATTTAAAGACAACAGCAGTCCGATTTTTTTGCAATATGATGTATTAAAACACTGATGGACGCTCTTGCAAGCAGTTGGTTAATCTTCCAAATCATCCATAAATCGGCGTAAACATGTAAGTACCGTCCAGCTTCGACTTGATGGTTTCAGGGCTGCGAGCCAGAGCCGTGGCAACAGTGTCGGTCATGTTGTCGTCGAGGATCGAAGCAACGTAGCTCCATGATTTCATGGGCAGGCTGTCGTCAATCAGGCTCCCGGATAAAAATGCGATGTGGTAATCGCGATATGCAGATGAGGTGTCGGTGTGGTCAGAGCCGTCGTTCAGGTCGAACCACTTGTCCGGATAGTGCGAACTGCTCGGGTCCGCTTGCAGGCGGATTTCGGTCAGGCCGTAGACCGTGATCACGTCGCTGGCGGCCGCCGACGCCAGGTTGTGGCACTGCCTCAACTTCAGGCTGGTGACGTGGGCGAAGTTAAGCAAGTGCTCCAAGGTGGTCTTGGCCGAGTCGGCCAACGCCGATTCGCAGCAAATCACCAGTGGGTCATCGTACCACCATGTCACGCTTTCATTTGCGCTCGCGACATCCGCGATCGCGCTTGCGTTCACCTCCTCGCACGAACTGCACCTCCGCAGCACACGGCCACAAGGAAATTCGGCAGAACAGCTGCAATTATTAACTGTAGTTTCGTTCGTTGTCGAATCAACTTCGAATAGCATGATGGTGGTGGCTCCTTGACAGATTGAAGCGCAGAAGACCACCGTCAGAACAGAAGCAACGCGGTGCATAGTCATTACAAAGGCATTTACTAAAGCTAATCGAAATCTGCGAAGAAGATACGTTATTTGCAGAGTTATCCAGTTTTTTGTTGGTGTCATTTTGGTAATGCCACCCAAAATTTCAGGATATTTGCAACGACTTTCTTCACTCGATAGCTTGGTGACAAGGCGAGCATGTATTTTTTGTAAATGTTAAGTTTCTTCTTCTAGGAGGCGGTATGGCATACTTCGCTTTCCCTAACATTTGATCATGAAACGGTGACTCTATCCTGAGAAATATGCAAGCATTGAAGCTGTCTTGCCATCGCACTCGTTGCTAACCGCGCTTGAAGCCTGTCGCTTGATCAGAACCTCGCCAAGCCTGTATCGTCCAGGTGATGAAAGCAGGACGGTTTCCTCCCAATGCGTACTAACTTTAATGCGATTTGAACTACTGACGTTGCAAAAAACAACATATATTATTCTATCAAGGTACATTTTTGTATCTCAATTTTTTTTGTACTTTTCCACCCAACCAAAAATGCTACGGTAGCAAACATTACTACGAAACGATTCGAAGAAACTCTCCAACGATTCTAAAATATATGGAAGAAATACAGTGTAATTATCAGTAAACCTGACAGCTAACATTAATCTTAGAGCTCCCGTTGGTCTCGTTAAATATCTTCCACCTGTGATTTATGTCAATCGATGCACCAATCTTTGGGGCTTTCGAGGCGAAAAGCTGGACTGTCAGCAAAAAGGGGTCTATCGTGTCAGCGTGATAAACCTGTTTGTGCTCATTAGCTATTCCTGGAGCTCATCTCTCGTGTACCACTGAGTTGTGGAACTTTCGTTGCCAGCCCACCTGCCTGGTTACACTCATCAAATGCTATCTTCGTGACAGCTTTCGTGTGTCCATTTTCATTCAAGCAGCTTCAGGCCTGGCCCATGGTCGAAGGTTCTAAATTTTTATCTCACACTCGCGGCTAGGCAGTGACCATGGGCTGAGCTTTTAGCAGCAAACAACATTTTCTCGAGGAATCACTGTCAAATCTGCTGGTCTTACGATTTTGGCAGCGAACTGGCATACTGACGAGCGACTAACTAACTGGAACGATGAACGATATCTGGTGTTGGTTTATATCTCTCAGCGTGCGCGTTTGACGCCAGAGCTCCCATTTTTGGCTGTCAGCATTTCGGGTTCTTCGAACCGCAGTGTTTGGAACTTTGTTGCCCGAACACTGCGTAATTGGCTGTACTTTCGCACCTGCATACCGGCTTCACGTTCGCAAAATGAACCCCTTTTGCGGTAGCGTTTGTCACAGTGGATATCACTGATAGAGCACACAAATTGTGACTGCAACGTTTGGTAACATTTACAAAGCTTTCGCTCCGACGATTGTCAGCAAGAACACATTGTCACCACAAAGATCGTGGACGCGAACACAGCATCTACCCCGAATCTGTTGTCGCGAAACGTGCCAATAATTTCTGTGTACAGAAAACCTGGAAGATTTTTACGGCACACGCCGACCACTGTTGGAATCTCTCGTAAATCCAGTTGCAATAAAGCTGCTTGTGTTGTATCAGAATGAGACAATCGGTCACTTCCTGCCTTAACTGCCAGCTGCCTTTTCTCTCTGCTGTCCCAGGTTTTCCACCTCGCTGGCGTAATTGTTTTTTTCGGAATTCAGTCTTCAAACTAATTTCTGAAACGAAGATAGGAAGCGCTCGAGTGTTATCTATCCTGGCGTAGTTGTTATGCGACGTGTTTTCCGTAAGTGTCGCTTTTGTTCGCACTCAATTAGTTCACACCTCGGTTGCCGCACACAAAGAGCCATCGGAAATCCTACACCCGTTTTCGCACCGATGTTGATGTTGCTGTCTCAACCGCTACAGACGGATTTTGTTTGTTCTTTTTAGTCTCGCAACAAGATAGCTTTGCAAATTTCATACGTCACAATGTTCCAACGAACCCCACTTGGTTCAATGTCCCTGGCATGGTTGGTTTACCGCTTTGATTATATTTTAGAATGACGTAAATTTGTTTGCAAAGCATTGGAATCAATAACGAACGGCGACAAAATATTCGAACACGTTTGGCAACGTCACTGTAGCGTGTTACACACGTCATATATATATATTGGCTCATTTTCGTTGGCGTTAGTCAGTTTAATTGACACATTTGTCACTCGAATGTTCATTATTTCCCAGCTTGTTTAGCTCCAGAACCTTCCAACGAAAGAGGAAGAGGTTTCAACAGACACCTTGCTTTGAGACGAAGCGCGTTTTGTAAGCTGGCATGGCGCGCTTGTGCAGGGTGTCGCTCCAGTCTGGACGCATAGAAAACCTGATAACTGAAACTTTTTGACCTAAGTGGATTGGAGGATGTACCATGTTGAGTGGGCGCCTCGTTCACGTGACCTTAGCCACCTTGAATTCTTTTGCTGGGCTTGATAAAGAAGAAGCTGTACTCACGGGTGGAAATACACGTGATTGAACGCATAAGGAGTGAATGCGTTAAAATCGACGGGAATGTAAACCATGTTAAAGACTTCATATCGTAATATTCCAATTAAAAGTTTGTTGAGAATTTCATTTCGTGAAAATATGTGTTTTCGCAAATGTGTCCAGACTTCAGAGACACCCTGCAGTGCGACTGATCTTAGCTGTGGTTGCGTTCGCGTAGCGGATAATTAGAGCGAAACCATAGGATCCACTAGTGCTTTTGCAATATGCCATTCTCGAATGCTGACGGCATCATTTAGCTCTCGCTTGCGGTTCATAATTTTCTGCGGAGGGACTGCGTGTTGCCGACAGCGTTGCAGACTAATGTTTGCTGTGCTTAGCGATTGCGAGAAACGCTGGTGCCGTTCTCTGCGGATGTTGTGTATACAATGAACGCAACTTCGCCAATGGGTTGTGGTGCCGCTGTAAAATAACGCATGGTCTCGTACTACTAACTGTTAAATGTAGTGCTGCCCGCCGCCATGACTATGCTTGCACGGCCAAGGCCCTAGATCAGGGTTTCTCAACCTTTGGGCCACGGAAGAATTGTTGACGGGTCACTGTTTAGTATTATTGAAACTGAGTCTAGTATTATTGAAAAAAACGTTTTGCAAGTTTAACCTTTGAATCGAAAAGGTTAGTAGCTCTTCAGCTACAAATTGGGCGACATGGAAATTTCCACATAGCCTACCACGTTGTGCACAACATGCAGTTATTGAAGGCATTTTGAGGCAGACAGGCGGCTCTTGTTGCCATGAAAATGAAATCTAGAAGCAAGGTCAATATGGAAGATGATTTGATCTGTGCATTACCATGTATTGAGCCTCGAATATCTATGCTTTCTAACAACAAACAAGCTCAGCCTTTACACTGATTGTAGCGCACGTTGTGTTATCAAAAGTGTTTTGGTTGTTTTTTTTTTTACTCTCTGCATGTGCAACAGTTGTTCCATTAAAGAAGCTGTGTAGTTCGTGGGCCATGGACCTTCCATTTGTTTATTAATTAGGCCACAAAGGTTGAGAGCCCCTGCCCTAGATCATTGCAAATGACGGCTTTCGTGATGTGTATCAAAAGATTGTACTAAAAGTTATGTTTACATGCGCCTTCTTCCAATCGATTGCCAATCGACGCTTCCTCTACACTGTAATACATGCTTGCATGGCTCAGTTTCCATGTATCAGACAAACGTAATTTTTGGCTCGATGTAGCTTTGTTAGTTATTTGTAGTAATTGCAGAATAATACTGCACTATTGGGTTGTAGCGTTGGCCATGTAACTTTTGTAGCTGTTGCGTAGCGTTTCTGATGTTAAATTGTATTGCAGTGGCGTTGGAATTGGTCCATAAAATCCTGGTATTGCGAAACTCAACTTCCCCGGCAAGATGCCGATAAAATTTTTTCCAGAAATTGCGAGAAACATCCCTGAATATGTTCGCGCAACAGTTCGGATAGTGCAAGATTTCCACATGCACGCGATCATTTCTACTTGTTTGTTTACGGAGCCTTTTCGGCTTCGAGACTTCCCTGTGCCTCATCGGAGCTCGGCAGCTTTGACGTATGCCACCACCCATCAGGATTGCCAGGTTGTCATGAGTATGAAAAGCCACATTGACCGTAAAAAAGCCAAGTACAAGATAAATGCACAACGACAGTTTTAAACGACGACACAAGTTGCACAGCACTTTTAAAATACAATATATACCTACCAGTAACGGAATAAAGCTCAGTCAATTCATAAGCGTCTCGAAAATTTTGGTCTTGCTAATGAGTAACTTGAAACAGCAATACTCGAAGCATGAAACAGGAAAACTAAAAAATTATAAAATTATAATGCAGAATTTCCAGATCAAGAATGTAACATTCTATGTCCAGAATCAATGTTCAGAAAAGAAATCTGCAAAAATCATGTTCAAATCTGCCAAACTAATATACAAATTGAATTGATCGAAAAAGGCCTTTCATTTGACCCTTTTTCAAAAATAAAAAAATCCGAAAGAGCTAACAAAAAACAAAACTTACAACTTTGGCCTCAACAAAGCGAAACTGGCAACACTAAATCAGAAACTGCTGCCCATACGTGTGTAGTGGTCGCTGATGCAATCACAATCTGTCTACTTCTTTTTTTACCTGTGATGCCCTTCATCGTTCACGTTGCTGATGACTGCTGGTTTTCAAACTACCAGTGGCTCCATTCGGTTGTTGAAGGCGTACTTGTCATGCAACATACTGGATGTGTGTGTTTGTGCAATGTGTTGTTGGAAGATGATTAAAAAATCACGCAAACAAAGAGCTTCGGGGAAAACTTGCAGTTAGTGTTTTTTAGCAGTTTGGAAATATTTGCTCAAATAACCTAAATTTATCCGGCCTAGAGACCTCTCTACAACAGCCAATCTTTCTAGCAATTCAGAAATTTGGTCTACTACGCTGAATCGTTCAAAGTTAAGCACTCACATGAAAAAATATTTTTCAGTGTCTTTAGCGTCAACTGATTACCTGAGCGGCAACCAGGTCGTCCACACCGAATTGGCAGAGGTTCACCTGCTGACGGCCGATGATGTCTACGACAACGTGACGCCAGCTGGCTGCTCTTCGAACTTTGGAATTCAGCTCCAAGGAAGTGTATTCACCACAGAGATCCTAAACACACCGGTGATCAGTTACATTGAGCCGGACAGAGCTGCCGATAAGTAAGTGCCTACTTAGTGAACGTCGCGGAAATTTTTTTGAAGTGATGTGTTGCTTTTTCATACTACACAAAGTATGGTGGTATGGTTCCCATAGCATATTGGGATACTCGGATTTTTTTATGCTAGACATTGCACCTAAGATTTCACGATAATTTTGTAATACTTCGGTAAAGGTGTGTAATCATAGGGGTAGATGAGGGCAATATTCTACTCTGCAGCTATATTTCCCACTGTGCTAACTCCCCGATGCACTTAGTTTTGTGCATGACATAATGAGAGTTTTACTTCATTGTAACCTAAAGAAAGTAGAGCGAATCCGTATCGCTGCTTAAATTATAACAAATATAATTCCCTCTACACGAGCGTGGTCAGTCAGCGTGATAACCGTTAAAAGCAAAAGGTGCAATGCTGCGTCAAACCCTATTCAGAAAAAGTGCTTTGTGTTGCTGGAATTTTGACTCAAAATTTATTTCAAGCGTTAAGTTCGTATGAGGCTTCTCGATAGTGGTCTCTTTTGTACCAATCGAATTCCAGGTGTGGGGTTCTCCAGGCTGGAGACCGCATTACGTCAATCAGCGGTTGTCCTTGCGAAGGCTGCGGTGTAGATGAGGTGTACGCGATGTTGACCGAAGCGTATTGTATCGGCGAGGTAACTGGGAGTTTCTTTCAGTTCATGTTTGCGTGTTTTCATTGAGATTTTACAATGCGAACTGAAGGTTTGACTTGAATAACTAGCAGTCAAAAAGTGATCTATACCGTGCGTTTGTGCTCCGAAACTCTTCAATTTATTCGAAACGTAAATCGTCTTCCAACTTCGCGATCCTCTTCAACGACTGGTTTCGTGCGTGGCGATTTTTGCAGCGCTGGCGCGATAAGATCTTATGCGCTTCGGTTCAAATTAAGGTTGTTTTGGAAATCGAGTTCGACGTCGCCGAGTCGGTCGTGCCGAGCAGCGGCACTTTCCACGCGAAGCTACCCAAGCGAAGAGGCGTCGACGTCGGCATCGTCGTGACCAGTGAGTGAACTGTCGTGCTGCAAGTCTGCGCAGTTTGATGTCGGAACGACTTAAGTGTGCGAAAGTGGAAAAAGATCACTTCGCCAAACACCACAACAGGCCGTGGCCATATTTGAAAACAATTTGTCTGGCGTGGCCGGCGCGCCGGCGATCTGTATGTTTTCTTAAATCTCGACCTAAGAACTCAAATAGCGAAACCAGGCGCCATTAACGAGGGTTGTGCAGCGATGGAAGCAAAGCAGAGGATCCCGCGTCTTGTTTTACGCTCAGAAAAGCAGTGTTAGGATCTGTAGCAAAATGTTTAAGTTCTTGTGATCCGTGAAATAACCACGCGCATTTCTGGGTTATTAAGGCTTTGAACACATGCTTTTAAGTTGACCTACAAGAAAACATTCGATAAAGTCCTTCTGGTGGCGGCCATGGCATGTTGCAGGTTTCATGCGCTGTTAAAACCGCAAGCACTCCCGCGTACATCGCTTTGCGTGCAGGATGTGGTTCCATGTTCGTGTTGCGGTAAAACTCTGCCTTCGGTTTGCCAACTATTGGCTCGACATGCAAAAGACGGCTTCACCGCTGACAGCAGCAGTTCGAACCCGCTAACCGTAGCTGTGCACAACATCCTCAGAACGTGGAAGTAAACGCGATGTGGCGAACCCAAAACACCGGATGTCTAATTCCTTGGCAGCTAACTGCTTGTTGCGGTATATCTCCTCAGCTCTCACATTCTTTGATTTTGCGTCAGACGCTGGTGGCCGGTTCAATAATGACGACGGTCTGATGATATCTGAGGTCAAGCGAGGTTCAGTTGCACACCGAACCGGAACGCTCGAGGCCGGCGACCGTCTGTTGTCCATAGATGGTGTACGCTTGGAGGGGTGCTCGCCCGACGATGCCCACGCCCTGCTAGCAAGTGCCGAAGACGTTATCCGGCTCAAAATACAAAAGGATGAAGAAAACTCAGGTATAATTAATGAAGCTTCTCGACAGGCTAGCTATTCTGGACGCCACTGATCTAGTGAAACGGACGCGCAAATCCTTTATTACTCCCATAGTTTCTGATCCGATGTTTCACCACCGTCCATTTGAATTAATTTTGTCGGATTCCAGTGATTTACAGACATTGTGAGTTCTTTGATACTGTGGTATTTTCGACTACTGATTCACCCCCACTTGTTTTTATTTGCAGAAGAAGCCGACACGAGTGGTGCTATCACTTACACAGTGGAACTGAAAAGATACGGAGGACCTCTCGGAATCACTATCTCTGGTACAGAGGAACGATTCGATCCAATCATAATATCAGGAATCACGCCAGGGGGATTGGCTTCTAGGTTGTTATGTTTGTTACTGTTGTTGCAAAAAGTGAGGTTTGCATGCTACCGCTATACCATGGCGAAGACTGAACACATGATTAGTCAGCGGATGAGCGGACATGTTTAGATTTGCGATAAATCGCCATTTCTAAAGAAAATATCACTTGCTTGTGCCCGACCTTGTTTCAAGACGTAAGGAGCATATTTACTGACGAAACGTTTAGAAGCAGTGGTTCGTTTGTAGTGCAGCGCGCAGAAATGGTTGCCGATATGTTCTGCAGGACCGGGGCGATTCACGTCGGTGACAAGATCCTTTCCATCAACAACGTGCCCTTGCGTGCCAAGCCGTTGAGCGAGGCGATCAGTCTGTTGCAAAGCGCCGGCGAGACTGTGAACCTGAAAATCCGTCGTCAACTCGCTGACCCGGAACCGAAAGTTGGCGGCGACCATCATTCACGTCAACCTGCCCGCGACAACCTGCTGCACTCCTCCACTAACTCTGCTGCTACGAGCTCCCTGCACCGAAAACAGATCATGGTAACCGCGACCGTACGCTCGGTTTGTATTGATTCGGTGTGCGAACTTATATTTGATGGATTCCGTGTGAGCCAAGGCGGCAACGCTCCAGGGGTCGTCACTCACGCGTTGTGCAATATTGTTTGCGCTGCCTGCGTCATTCCCCAGAACAATGGAAACAGCGTGTGAGGCACTAAGCGCGGTACTAGTTTGGAATTTTTTTTTGGCGAATTCCTGTTTTGGGCAGGTCAGCCCACGGGTTCTGAGCGTTGTGCGAGGTGATCCATCTTAATTCCCCGCTTCGTTTCAGAATGAGGCCATTTCCGAACTGAGCGATCCGGAAGATGACATCCTGCCGCCTCCCATGGGCCCTCTGCCAGACCACGTTACGACATCGCGCAACACCCCCGATCTGCGCCCTTCGGCTGCCTGGAAAGACAGGGGAGTGCGGCCTGGTCCGGCCGGCGCCCCAAGTATCGACAGTGCAGTGGAATCGTGGGAAGATTCGAGCGCAGACACGCAACGCACGAGAAGCAGCGCAGGTCGGTGGAGTTTGATGTCCCGACCTTTGCAATGGATCACGTGGCAAGGAGTAAACCTGTTACGGTTTTCGCACGTAGCGGAAATTTTTCGTTGTTCTCTTACCCCTCGCTTTGAAGTTGCGCGCCAGCGTGAATCAGACACGGTATTTCTTGTACGGCGGTTCAGTTGTTAGCGGCCAAAGGACTTTTGTGCTCCGTTAAACAGGCAGCCACCGTAAGTTCGGTCCTGGATCTCCGGCCCATCATGAATCGAGGTTTGACGCGACGTCTGCGGCGCGACACTTCAGCCCCGAATGGCAACAGTCGTCGACCACCTCCAGGCTCAGCAAGCGAAGCAGTGACCCCCCTTCGTCGCAGTTTAACAGACTGCGAGAAAGGTACGGTGCTTTTGCTTTAAGCAAAACTTCAAAACATGTTTTTTTTTAGCTTCGAAAAGAAGAATCAAAATGTTTTGCCCGCACCAAGCATTCGATTTTATTCGCTAGTACTTGAGAACAGCGGTGTAAGTTATTATCATTAATTGATGTCGCAACGTGCCGATGCGCGCGATCATTTCTACACAAAATTCATCTGTCTGTGTAAGAATTCTTCTCTTTCGGTCCTGACAGTGTGCTGCTTTGGCTGCAGGTAAACCTAGTTTCAAGCCGTCGTGACTTAAAGTGCTGTTCTTTTAGTGTTTAACAGCTCGTGACCGGCCCTTTAACAGTTGGTGACTACTTATTGTTTCTTTGTGCAAAAACTGGAAGACCCCTCAAGATTCAGTTTGGTGCTGCATCAATACCTGTGGTAGCGCGTGGCTGCGAGGTCTTTGTTTTCGTAAAAGCGCGAAAGACGTTTTTATTTTCGTTAACTTCGTCAAGGTTCGAAACGGGAACTTGTCGAAGTTACTCGGACACTTGGGGCACTAGAGAACAGATCCAAGCGCGCAACTTCAAGTCGCCTGACAGAAGGTAAATCTTTTTGCAACACGTTGGAAACCGAAAATGAAGTAGCATATTTTTAAACTGATTGCGCTGTGAATGTTTTTCTTTGCGCATTTCATATCAGCCGCAGGTGGTCTGTGTTGATGTTCGTTTTTCCGAATTGCTCGTAAGCTATATACAGTAATATTGAAACAAAACTTATTTGTTGTTCTGCAGCGTGTAATAGCGGAAACAAAACATGAGTTTTTTTCCTGGATAATATTGATCGATAGAATCTAGCAACTTGCAAGATAGTTACTGGCGACATGTTTCAAGTGCAAGTTCTTGTCTGTCTTGGAGCACCTTATAACTTGGGAAAATATGAGTTTTCTGTCAGCATTTTGAGTAGGTTGAAAAAGTGCAACCCTTCGCAGAATAGTAATCAGATCGTGAAGAAAAAATCGGTCTACGACAGGGATGCGCCCTGCTGCACGTGTTGAGGAAAATACTATTGACGACGGGCAGCGCAGAACCAAATGCATTGGCAAATCTAAACTACCAACGACCCGATGTGTTAAAGCCTTAGCCCTTTGCCAGACAACCACATCAAATGGCCAACTCATCGGAATTTTTTTTCCGATTTAAATCCCCGCACTCTTATATTCAGTTAATAAATCATCATCATGTGGTTCTTTCTGTCAGTGTCAACTCAATTTAATCAAAAACTTTTAATGGCTTGTTGTTGCAGCAAAAATTCAGTTGCTGATTGGTTACGTGCGCTCGAGGATTTGCAGTCTGTTGGGCAGTCAACTGAGTATTTGCAGGATTTGGAGGTATAGCTCAATAAAGTTGATATGCCATAATTTCTCGGGCAGTTATTTAAATCTGTTGCATTTTTCCTATTGTTTTCTTTTTAATTTTTACCACTTTTAGTGCCTGAGTTGTATCTGTTTCGTTTATCATCTCTTCTTCGCTTGTTGTCGACTTCCCGTGACGCGGTCCGCTTTTTTGGCAGCTTTCATCGCACAAACGTGTGTTTCAGGACAAAATGGCCGCAACCACCCTGGACCGCGACCGCGGGCACCAAACCGCGACCATGAACCGGCACTTGCTGCCGCACAGCGAGAACTACCAAACGCCCAAAACTGATTTCAATCCTCAACGTGCGGCGCCGCTGCAGATATATACGGTTAGTGACCGGGTCTGGCTCGGTGACGGTTTTCTTGATTGATTTCTTACGCCTACAAACACCTACAACGCTGCGATCACTACTTTTTTCGTTTGAGTTTGGGGCTGCACACAGGCTTAACTTGAAACAAGCATGCTAAACCCTGTTCAAAACCGATTTTTAGTAAGGGAAGAGATGAACTAAGCATGCATTAGACTTCGCCTACCCCTAGCCGCTATTTCGTGGCTTCGAAGTAGTTTTACGCAGAGTAGAAAAATGTATTTTGTGTGCAGTGGAGCTGTGTGTTATGTATGCACTACGTGAATGCGTACCATAAAGCCATACTTAGGTGTCTTTGAAATGCTGGCCCACGGTTCAGGCAAAGCCTTCTGATGGAAACGCGTTAAAGCTTTATTTTCGAAAAAGAAATCTGCGCTCCGAAATTAATCGTAACATTCAAGTTGTATCAAGTTTTAGGCAGAAATCCATGAGTTGTGTAAAACGTTGGTTGCGTGAACCGCTGGAATTAAAGACGTTTTTAGGATATATTTACCGTAGATGAAGTTCCTTTTTTCAATAGGTTTTTATTTTTGGAAACGAGAAACAAAATTCACTTTCGATATCACTGTTTTTAACTTGGTTCTTCTTTAGTTACCATTCTCGCTGCATCAACCATAACTTTGGTACTGACTAATAATAATTTTTACCATCCGTTACGTACGTATTTATCCGAGATTCGCTTTTGCGTCTGTGCTAAATGCTGAAAAAATGAAGTGCATGCCGGTGCTTCATCTTGAATGCCGCGAAAAGTTTGAAGATCCTGGGGGGTCGTTGAACACCGGCACTATTAAAAGGTCGCGAAAGCAAGACTTGCTCGCGTTTTCCAAAGGCACTGTAGATTCCGAAAATGCAGTTCGATATGCCGTTGTACAAATAAGCTGGAACTCGCCGCTGTCTAAGCCTACCCAGTTAACGTACGATTACAGTGCTTAAAACTCAGATACCAGCTAGCAAGAAGTTAGTGGCGATGTTTTTCTTTAAAATTGCGTCACTGGCCGCCCCCTTTACATTCCAGTTGACACTAATCAAAGACAACCGAGGCGAGGACTTCGGATTTTCATTGTCGGACGGACAAATGGAAAGAGGCGTCTTCGTTCACACTGTTCGACCGAACGGACCCGCGCACAGAGCCGGGTTGTCGCCCTACGATCGTATTTTACAAGTAAGCTGTTATGAAGGCGTTTTTGTTGTTACCTCCTTTTGTGCTGGAAGCACTCAAGGGATGATCCAGTTAATGCCAGAGATCGACTCCACCTTTTTTACGTCATATGAACCGCCCCAGCGCACCACAAAGGTCAGTCGCACCGGGTATTTGTTTTAATCCAAAGGCACAAGCTGTCGCGGCCAGGCGCCCAACACGCTAAGTTTCGCGATATTTGACCCTTGCATCATTCATTAGCTTCTGTTCATCGCATCGGTTTAAGCCAGAGGTGGGAAACCTGTTTACTATCGCGGGCCGCATGAATTGTGGAATGTCGCTGGCGAGATGCAAACTCAATTTTATTTTCAAATTCTACCTTTATCTTCTTAATAAACATAAGGAAAGAAAACTATGTCAAGGAGCGAGAGATAGTTTTCGTGGCTAACTGTGTACGTGTCTGCTTGTCATTGACTTTCGTTTTGACGCGATGTTGTGTTCTAACTTGGGTAACGAAAATTCTGATGCGGGTCATATTAAATGTTCACACGGGCCGCAGGCTCCCCGCCCCTGGGCTAAGCGACCCTGTTTTTTCCCCACCCCTGGGTTTTCTTCATCATTAGCACGGCTGTTGAAAAGATCGCTTTGGGTTAGCTTAGCGACCACTTACGTTCGAGTGACGTTGCTGACAGGTGAACGGGAAGTCGACGCGCGAGTCCGATTGCCGCGCGACGGTTCCTCTCGTCGAAAGCGCTGACATCTCCCTGACCTTGCTCGTTTCACGTCACTCGGCCAACACCGCCTCTTACCTTCAACGTCGGCCCTTGTCGTCCGCGCCCCAGCCTTGACAGTCGATGCTTTCAATGCATCGTGAGATTCAAATGCAGATGCTGGACCTTCGTCACCGACAAGCGCTGCGTCTGCAGCTGCGCACGAAAGTGTAGATTTTGCGTCTGTCAGAAGTCTGGCGCTGTGGAGATCGCGGACGTCGCATTTCAGCAAAGTTTAGTCTTGTTCTGGCGCATTCATAAACAGCTCCATCGCAGTTGTCGACGCTTGATGCTCGCGGCAGTTTTCACTGCTTTTTGCACTCTTTACCTGCGTGTCTTTTCTTCACTTGAATTTACAACAGAAGTTTAAAAAAAACGCTGCACAGCAGCGGCGAGAAGCACCGGTGCATTGTTACGTCACATTTGACGGGACGCAACGACGTCCATTTACTTTTGCTTGCCTGCGGGGTGCTGCGCAGTGTACCCCCGTAAAAACGTAACGCTGCCTTTGAATCGTGCTCCGCCCGTTTCTGTACAAGTGCCTTCCGTGCAGATTGTTTCCTACTTGTCGGCTTTTCGCCGTTGGCGTGACTGGCGTCCTGTCCGTGCTACCTCATCCGAGCCGAGCCGAGCCACATTTTGTGAACTTGTTGCATTTAGTGAAGGCTTCGCGAAGCCAGCCGTGCGCCATCAACTCGCTTCTTCTGTTAACTTGTTTGTACACTGAAGTTCTCGATCATTTTATTTTAATATCTGCTGTATTTGTATCGTGAAAACATGGGTAATAAAGAGCATAGATAGCTACGTGGTCAGCGTTTCAGCTCTCGTCACAACATGCAGGACGTCGACGATGATGAGTCGGTGTTTGAGTTGATGGCAGCCAGTTAGCTGGACACACACGGGACGACAAGTGCAATCATGATTACCAACAAAAAATGAAAATGAAATTTTTCGTCTGGTTTCTTCCAATGAAAATATTGACACATTCAGAGACCCCGGATCAGTGGTGGGGCAGGTATGAAACAAATTGATGTCGCCACTTGAGGCGTCTAACCGCAGAAAGTTCCAAGCTTTGAGAAAATGAGGTTAAATTTTAACGCGTCAGGGCAGGCCCGTCGCCAGGATTTAGTAGCAGGGGGGGCCACATTTTTAAAATACAATATTGGATGTATACAAAAACCGGGGGGCCAAATGTTAAATGGGGGTCCGGGCACCACTTCCCTCCCCCCCACTGGCGACGACCCTGCTTATAATGCAAAACTCTGCTAAAAGCCCTTGTAAATAGGGGGAGTGGGTTTTCAACATTTCGCGCAGGAAATGTTACGCATCATAAGAAGTCAATGTTTTTACTTATTTTAAACAACTTGGTTCATCACATTTCTAGTGAACTTTCTAGAATTTTGAGACAAAATGTAGTAGTGTCAACAACCGACACAATTTATTGCCTTTGTGATATGAAACAGCAATATAATAACTTCAAACTCATTATGTGAAAGTTGCCATGTCACATTCTAGTGATAATGATGGTGGAAGCAGAAAAACTAACGAGTTATATGTGCAAAATAAATCGTGCATGAGATGCATCAAACTTTTTTTAAAGTATTGATAATTAGTATCCATTTATGTACGTAGTCCATTCAATCATATAGTGACTTTGACATAACGACATTTTGTAGACTGGACTGGCCCGTATAAACATCTTTGATTGCATTGTTTGATAATGGAACGATTTAACATGGATAAAATATTTGTTTGCTGCACAGCCTTGAAAGTTTGTCAGAAAACATGCTGTTTTTTTCTTACAACAACAACTCAATTTCGGTCCAAATAAACTTGGTCCACTTTGCGGTACTGTCATTTGTACCACTGGTCGATATTACACAGACCCCCACCATGCAGGGTTTGCAAGGGCGTACGCAAGTGGAGGGGTTGGGGGTTACCCTTGAGCTTGATATTTTACAAAAAACTTTGTTACCTGCGCATACCAGATTAATTATTTTCGCATACTTTTTGCTTGTTGATTTGTCGACTTACTGCAAATACCACGGAATGAAATTGCATGCAAATTTCAAGGAACATTGCAATTGGGTCAAAATGTAATAATTAAGTTTTGGTGGAAAGCTGGGTTATCGTCTGCGTACAGAAACCATCTCACCACGTTTTGTAGACCTTTCGTCCACTACGCATGTTTAAGATTGTGTTCCGCGGTAGTTCACTTTATCCGAAACAATTGTCTTTTTTTGTCTGTTAAGGTTGATCAGCGCAAGCGCTGGGCCCATTGGCTACAATGCCAATTTCAGTAGCATTGATAGAACTGTTGCACGAGCTCGGAAACAGCAGTTTTTAACATAGAAGGATTCAGGCATTTGATAATGTCGCAGTAGGGAAAAAGGAGAACTAAACATTCGCTGAACTTCTATACAAACAAAAAATTTAAAGTTTTCTTACGTACTTTATGCGCATTCTCAATTGTTGTGTAGTTTAGCACGGTTTGATCTTGTAAACCGGGATGTGTGCCAGCCAGTCCAGCCGCACACTTTCTATGCTCGACTGCTCTTATTCGACAAGATATTAGCGCAGCCAGGGCCTATGAGAGGGGGGTCCAGCGGCATAGGTGTAGGAGCAGGCAAATTTTGGGGGTGCGAAGGATTTTTGCCCAAATTTCCCCAAACTTGCCCGAAAAATACTCCAAAGAAAATGGCCTAAAAAGACGACTGCATTTCTTTTCATGATGGGCGCATTTTTCAAATCAAAGCACTTCAAGCACCATTTTTGCTCAAATTTCCCCGAAACTTGCCCAAATATCCCCTAACTTGCCCGAAAAGAACTAAATAAAAACATGACCTCAAAGAAACGTCTGCACTTTGATTTTGGGTGCCATTTTTGTAAAACCAAAGCACATACAGCGATTTTGCGAAGGTATTCACATATTTTGCCCAAATTTCCACAGATTTTGTCCGGATTTTCACCAAATCAGAAGTTTTGGGGTTGCGCTTGCACCCCGTGCACCCCCGCCTCCTAAACCAGTGTCCAGCAGGGCAGCAGGTACATTGTTCCAGGGCCCGACAGCTATGGAGGAGCCCGAAACTGAAGGAACATTTGAGTGTTTGTTACTAACAAACTCGGAATAATGTAGCGAAATTAATCCCGGTGATAAAACTAGTTTGGTCTAAAGGATTTGGTAAGCTAGTGTGATGTATTCCCTGCTCAGGAATTGTGGGTGGTCCACTAACCAGACGCATTTTCTTTTGTTAATTTCATTTACTTAGAAAAATATTAGAAACCTGTGCTTCCATGACTTTTCCTGATTTTCAGAGACAAATGGAATAGTGCCAGAACTATTTTACAAAAATGTCCCTAAAAGCCTATATATAGGATGTATGGGTACTGTACTATCAAGGGTTACCTGATGTGTAGACAATTTTGGACACCTTTCCAAGTTAACATTTCATTACAATTTTAAGTGCAAAATCTGTTTGGCCAGATATGACCACCAATACCTTATATGTGATGAGTTTTCCAACACCATGGCTTGATCTGAAAATAAACGGATCTAACACGTGCTGACATTTTCTACGCACAAACAAAAAAAAACTCTCTAAAAAATCCTTTTTTGGTGGTACCATGCATAAAATTTGTATATGTACATTTCGCTGGGCAGATATAATTTTGTTTCGAAAGTGATTAACAATATGGAAGTAAAAAATAGTTTGGTATGGAAATAACGGTTGTCACGTGTCCCAGGAAGACGTGTGCAAATTATGGGTAGCATTATACCCTAATTTTACTGACGCGTATGGTAAGATAAGGATTCCTGAGGAGGGTTTTAATGTGAACTGCCGGCAGTATGTCTTCCTGATACAGTATGATGCGTTGGTAATTATTAGCAGTAGGCTAATAATTTTTGTTGAACTTGAATATTTGCCTACTTTGTCGAATATAAGACATTCACGATAACTGTCCCAGTCTGTCCATTGAACTGAATTTTCTTTACGTCTTTCATTTTCAAACATTTTCAAACAAATCTTTAATAAAAACTCTCTCCAATAAACCAAGAGTTTCAAACTAAGAGATACTTCAAGTCAGTGGCGGATCCAGACCAGGCGTTTGGGGGGGGCAGTCAAATTGGGGGGCGACAAAAATGTCTTCACTTGCTCAAATACCAAAGGTTGTCTGTGACAATCGTTGTGTGTCACACAAAAGAGGTTTTCTTTTGTAGGTCAAAAAGTGGCTATTTTTGTTGGTCGAACTATGGTATTTTTCAGGGAATAACCAC
>JGI24159J19872_10000514_pt1 | contig 35044 bp, 25 predicted proteins | sample Ectturendosymbi4_FD_19872 | JGI IMG/M metagenome (IMG submission 19872) | reverse complement strand
CTGGCAAAGCAAGGGTCACATCTGCGGGGCCAGACAGACGGTGGAGGTTATTTTAAACAGATGTTAAAGCTTCGATGTGAAGGTTCAGATGATCTAACGATGCGGTTACAAAGAAATTGTACTTGGACCTCCCTCGACATCCAAATTGAAATTAATGAAATCATAGCTCAGTCTGTTTTGAGAGGCATCGTGCAAGACATGAAAGCGAACAAGTATTTTCCACTATCGTCGACGAGGTTACGGACTCTAGCTTCAAAGAACATGCGAGTGTATGCTCATGGGCGCCGGAAGGATTTTTCCAGCAGGGGGGCAGTAGTGGATTTTTCCAGGGGAAGCCACATATTTTTGTAGGGGATGGGCGAAAATGGTAAATTTTCTTCTTTCCATTAGAAACTGAAAAACAACCATTTTTGGCAAAAACATTAATAGGAAAATGTAAAATTTCAAAATCAAGCGGGGCTTGCCCTCCCCAGAAAACCTGGAAGCTGTGAAAAAGTTCTTTGGTGACGGTCTGGATGCTTCCGAGATTGTTTATTCAGTTGGCTGTTCCGGGTGATGCAGTGTCAGGTGCGAACGTGAAAATCAAAGACGTAGTTACCAGCACTCTTGTATTTACTGCAAATTGCAACATTTTTTCTGAAGTTCGGAAACTTCTGCAACTGATATACTTGCTGCTAGTTACAACAACTTATGCAGAGCGTTCTTTTCCAGCTCTACGTCGGTTGAAGACGTACCTCCGAACAACCGTGATTGCGCAAAGACAGAAAGTGCGAATGTGCAAAATAGGTTCAGAGTTTGTTTCAAGAAATCAGAAACGCGAAGGTATTTTTGGAAAATTGTGTCGTGTGTTTTGTTCTTTTTCTGTCTTGTGGCTGCAGGATTCTGCTTCTTTGTGAAAAAGCTCAATAACAAAGTTTTTTTTTAATCTTGCTGTCTTAGCAAGCACCGTATCATGCAGAATTTGAGGAATGCGAAAATGCAACTTTTAGTACACAGGCATGGCAAGTTCTTTCTGCAGAAGCCAAAGGCGAATTAAAAACGATGATCACCAAAGTTACTCAAAACTGGAAAGCCAAGTATATAACTTTGATAGGCAACTGTAACCAGAAAATAAAATGAGGTCCAACCAAGGCCATGAACAGACCAAATATTTGTGAGTGGAAAATGATTTCGGGAGCGGGGAAACAATATTGACAAATTCTAGCAAAACTTGCAAAAACGACAAAAAACGCATGGTAAAAAATCCTACTGGCACTGGCAAGTAGACTTTGCTTACGGGATTACATGAGTGAAATGCTAGGTTAAATTTTTTCCTAGCTATGTATGTTTGTAGCAAAATATGTGAAACTACGTGAGCCACAAACATCTTAGTTTCATAATCAAACCTTGTAGAAAACTGCTAAGTCCTTGATATTTACTGTAACCGACATGTACAGTACAGAGACGCTGAGTTTGTTTCGCCTTTTTTCTGGTAATTCCTGGCCTCTGGCGATTCCAATCATTTTTATTATTCGCCGGCATAAGCGGCAAAGCTTTGTCCGTGCAGTTGATAAAAATGTTTTGCATATATTGTCACAAAACCCTGCCTAGCCTGACGGTGAACGTATGCTTTTAATTAAGCTGGGTGCACACAAAACAACTGACGTATATCCTCTAAGTGCGCTAAGATCCGATGCTGAATTATCAACAGTATTCCTGAGACTCAGCTGCTTCCTGTTACTGAACGTTAGCTGTGCAAAGTTTTAATTTCTCGGCCATTTATCATCGCAGACGTTGACGTTTCATAACTAGGGAATTATGACGTATTTACGATAATATCTTGTTTGTCCTGTGACTTGTATTAAATGGCCCGCCTGCTTCATGACCAAAGGCTATCCGCTGCGGTTTGGCTTGATCGCTTCCGTCTTAGCTACGGGTTAATCTTTAACTGCAAACATCCAAGCGGTTTCGTATTGCGGCCGCAATGGAGATGATATGCCAACTTAGAATCGTTTTCATGCGGGCAAGCTACATCTTCAGTGGCTGTGGACGAGCAGCCGAGGCCGTAAATCATTTCTGGCAAGTTTTAAAGGGCTCATTGCTGGTCAGGCTATAGTCTATTTGCACGATAGTAAGATGAAACGCTCTCATTCTGATGGTGAAGTTGATTTACAAGCGTGTTTGTTTTTTGAGATGGTAAGGTTAGTTTACTAGCGTATTATTTTATGAAATGAGTTTGTCTTGACCATTTGTATGATTGGGTTGATTTGACTTCTATGCAGTGGACGACAGATACTTTATGTTCTTGCAACGTCTCAAAAAATGGGAGTTTTTAGTCCCGTGTTTTTTGCGTGCGTGGGAAAATTTTATGATAAAAGTTTCCGCAAAAACTTCAGTTAGGCTTGCAATTTTATCAATAAGGCGATCTTCAAGTGAGAATAAAAGTTGAAAAATTTATCGTTTAAATGTCCATTTGTCACGAAGCTTGTGACAAAATCGTTTAACGGAGGTGCTGTCGTCATTTGAAATTAATGGAACAATTTTGACGGGCATTCGAAATATGTGTCGTGTTCAATACTGGTTAAAGATCATTTATCGCCGGGGGTTTTCTGCTTTTGCGAATTAATTGCAAGTAAGAGTCTACGCTATCAGCGGGGAGGGTTTTCGGTTTGCGGCTGCAAATGCTGAATTTTGGTGTTGGAACGCAAGTTTGCATTCTACATTCAGGAAGTAGATTTTATTAAAAAAGGAAACAGGAAATCCTGGTCAGACCTCTGGGAAATGTTTTGCAAGTATGTTTTCAACTGAAACGAACCCGACGGTTGGTTTGTTGGCGTTTCTCGCAGACAGATCTTGTTGAAATTGCTCGCATTTTGGCAAAGCTCGTGAAGCTCTAGAACATTTGAGTGCGTTTCCGCAGCTGTCAACGAAAATCAGGCTTGATACACCTTTTGTGAATGTGGAAGGTTTTGTTCTCTGATGGCTGTAAAAGCAACCACAAGGCCTTACTGATTCCTTGCTTTGTCACCGCTCGACTTGAAATTGCTGCCCCTTAGTCGTGTTGGTGGAATGGTCGGCGCATTGCGGCAAAAACGTATGCTATGGTGAAACAGTGCACCTGCAAGGTGGAGGTTTCTTTGGGATTCTTCGAGAACACTGGTGCTGTGGTGCACAAACAAGACGCTTTGCAGAAAGAAGATCGTAAGCAGAAAAATATATAGGCGTTCATGATTTACGTAACGTGACAACTTGCTTGATAGCTTTGTGTAATATGTACGATCGGTACTCGATGGAGTTTTTTAGTACGTTGCTACGCTTCCACTACTCGCTGTACTGTCCAATCAACTATTAAGAAACACGTTGGAAAAATGTTTGGACTTGAAAATTGTTGGCGACAACTGCTCAAGTTTTTGTGTTGTGCCAAATTCTCGTATTGTCCAAAGCCAGCAAGAGAACTTTGTCGCAGTTGTTGATTTGATCAAGAGCTGATCGTTTTGCTGGGGAAAATTCGTCGTTACTAAAATGGATCGCCGTCAGGAGCCCCCATGATAATGCCGCTTGCAGGTTTGGTATTTAGACAGCATCGGGAGACCAATGTATGACCCGCAGACAGGATCTGGCCCGTGAGGTTAGTTAATCCGGCCCGAGCCGCTATTTAGATTTTCATTATAAAACTGGATGAGCAGAAGACGTGATAGAAACACGCAGGTGGTTTGCGCCCGCTGTTCTGCAATTTGCACTTTACAGTGTGGCGCATTACGTCTGGCCCGTTTTGCAGTTTGAATAGTATTTTTTCTGTTTGTTTGTTTGTTTGTGTTTTGTTTTTAGTTTATTGTGTTTTATTTTTGCATGGTTTGTTTCAGCCTAAAATGCCGCCAGCTGTGTTTTTTTGACAGAACCGCATGCTTCAAGTTCGCAAATATTACCTGTCTGCTTACGCGTTTTTCGGTACCGTAGTTGTTGACTTTTCTTTCTGTATACAACTGATTCTATCTTTCCGTTGGGTTCTTTGGTTAATTCCGTGTCGGGTCAATAACGTCATCCTTGCTTATCAATATTTCTCTAATTTGTGTATTTTCTCTTGTTGCCGTTAAGCTTGGTGTACTTGGATAAATAGCGTTTTGTCTGTGCCGAATTCTCATAATCTGTCACATCTTATCAGCAGTGCCGTAACTAGAAGTTTGAGCCAGGAGGGGCGAAGCTGAGCTGAAGGGGGCCCACTACCCAAAACTCAGAAAAAGGTTAAGAAATGATAGTAAATCTCTGGATGTCGTGGATGTCCACACCAGATAAAAAACCGAAGACACCCCGAAAAACGCAAAAAATCAACAAATTAAAGAATACTAAATATCAAAATGTCAACTAAAGGGGGCCCAGTTTTTACAGTTAACTTGCCAGGGGGGCGGCTCGCCCCCCCTTCAGTTACGCCACTGCTTATCAGGTTGCTTGATGAACATTTTCAACAATACTATTTCTTGAATAGAGCAAACCAAGCAAAACGCTGACGTTATCTCGAAAGCCTAAACCGCTATTTCACAAATATCAGCGCAAACTAGGGGCATCGCCAGGTTTTGCTGGATGAGAGCTTACAAAACGAGCCTGACAACTACCAGCGAAAGACCAAAAAAGACCATGCCTCATTTCGGTAGGGAGGAACCAATTGCGAATGGGGTGCTGGCATTTCTGGTCCCCCAATGAAAACGAATCTGGCACTAACCTTTCTCGTTGCCTACTTTATGAGATTTAGGTATTAATCCATTGTGTGAGATTTTCTATCTTCTGTTAACATGGACTTCTTTGTTGAGTTTTTGGCTTATTTCTGATTGTCTTTGTACCTTTCTGTGCATCGCACTCCGCTCACTCACCTCTGAGGAGGGGCGTAAGCGCAAGTTTGAAAACTATATGATATCTGTTACTTTTCTTTCCTTGTGGCGTAATGCGGGTATTGAACACACAATGCTTTACGACCAGCGCTCTTTCTTATTCACGTTATCCGTTCTGGTGTGAAAGAGGTTTGGCGAGCATTGGGCTTGGACTAGATTGGACAGTGGTGAGAGGTAATTTAGCTGCAATTGGTGCCGGCAACGGTAAGCCCGTCGTACGAGTTGGCGAGAACGGTAAACCGTCCAGAAACGCGCTGAATTCTACAAAAGTAAGTTTTGAGTATCGCAAAATCATCAAACTTCGTTGCACTTTTAAACAGAATCTTTTTCTTGTAGGTCCCAATTATCTTCGTCCGTAATAACATTTGTGCTTCTAGTTCGCTCATTGTTGCAGCAGAGCAGTAAAACTGAATGGTTGTGGTTACAGCAAAAGCATTGATGAAAGTTTCTCTGGCGTTCATTCCATTTTAAGATCTGTTTTTATTTAAAAAATTCAAGTTGACGATGCGCTTGGGTGATATTGTGGAGAAGCGTTTTACTGGAAACGACTTTTTTTCAGACAAAAAGAGCACTTGAGCCAGGAGCATTTCGAAATGCTTTTATGTCAGAAAGCAACGAAACTCGCTGGCGCCTGAACGCTTTCCCAATAATTTTCTCATTTCCTTCCACAACGCGCGCACATTTCTGCAACAACTCGTTAAGTACGTTTACTGAACAAAAATATTATGCTCCTCCTGAGGTCGTTCCGGTGAAAGCTCAGTTTTTTATTTAGGTAAGTAGTTGTGGACACCGGCGTCGGAAGTTTTTTTTCAGGGAGGGGTGCAATGGTGGAATTTCCCAAGGGTAGCCAAAAGGATTTTTACAAGGTACTGGGGCCAAATGTGATGAAATTTCATTTTACCCAGAGCAAGAATCTTGCTCTGCTTAACTTCAAGTTTCCTTAAGTAGCGGTGGCGCTACAACTGTCTTTCAGACAAAATAAAAACTGACTGGATTTTCTTTTTTTCCAATGCACTGCCACGGACTCGCTCGTCATTGGGCCTCGAATGCAAGTCTTCTTTTGTAGCTCCACTCGCTGTGGTATGAAATCGCACGCCCTTAAGTGTGACCCAGCGATCAATTCGGAACGTCTGGTGTACGTCTGTTCGCTTGAAAAATCCAACTGTGTAATTTGCAGATCAATCGGCGAGAGCAATCGACCCGAGTCGACTTAACTTGATAACTGCTACTCCAGTTTTGCGGGATCACTGGCACGCTTCGAAAAAAACGGGCCCACGGCTCCAGTCCTCATTTAACCCTTATGTCACTCGCATGTTAAAGTTGCAGTGAAGAGTGTTGATGCAAATTGTTTTGTCCACTTCTCTGGCTTTCCTGACCCCTTGTTACGTTCTTGACGTGTTCCGGGCCCTCCCTTCGGGTCCCGTTCCCAAATTGATATTGCATCTGCTTTAACTAGTCGGACACAGCGCCCACGTAAAGCGACGATAATCTTGCACAGCGCTCCCTTAATCGACACTTCAACTTTCTTCTTGCTGGAGCTCAAAAAAAATCAGACAACTTTCATTTGCGCACTGTAATATATATTGACATGTCGTTCTTTCCCGACGAACAATATCGTGGATTGTTGGCACTGATCAGGACATAACAAAAAAACGCACTAAACAAACGCATTTTTGTGTCATGGTTTGCGAGCAACGTTTTGCCAATCTTTTTTATTTTAACAGTTTTTCGCATGCAGCTTGGGAAGGTCTTACCCGGGAAAGCGTGTTTTTTGTGTGTTTTTGTAACGGACGACTTCACCAAAAAAGCAGAATGCTGTTCCGTGACCGGTTCCAGGTCGTGCACTGCGAAAGGTTGCAGCAAATGCAAAACTGCTTAAGATTGATAGTCTGTTCGACACCAGGCTGACGGTCAGTTACGAGGGAGCAGGGCATCGATTTGAAGCTTATTTAAATCGAAGATTNCTGACATTTTACAGTTGTGCTTCGGTTCCAAAGCGAAATTTTCAACTTTTCTGCGAGCAACACTAAATCGTTTTCACAGTTTCTTTGGCTTGTGCGCATTATCCTATGTCTTGAGGTCGAGGTGCAACTTGTCATTTGCACTGTAGTAGCGTGCCAGTCGTTTTTGTAGTTTTTCCACTAATTTACTACATTCCCGTTCTTCTTTCATGACGACCAGCCAATGCGTTTGGTGAGAGGACTACAAATGGGTTATACGCATTCCCGCATGACACTTAACTTGATGTTGGTGACAAACACCTTGTGATGTCAAACGAAATCTGTTTCTTCGATGTGTTTGTTTTCAGTATAATAGTTTTCGTTCGGGAATCTGCGAGCACCTGTTTCCTTTTAAGTTCGTATAGTTATTGATCTCATGAAATTTGCCATCTCATAAGCCAGTGATTGACAAACAGTTTCAGCTTTCCCACCTCAACAGAGTGCTTCTAATGAACATGAGAATGGCTGTGTGCACGGAGTGAGTTTTCCAGTAAACTGCTGTTATCCAAGGGCGAAGCAGGACGACTGCGTCCACCACCATGAGAAAAGAGTTGAATCATGCACAACACCCGTTGATTCCCATTGATGTGCTGACCTTATGCTGTCACAGCTTTTGTCAGAGTAAATGACTTGAAATCACAACCGAGTGTGACTCACTCCGCATGAGGTTACGTGGGATTTCTGGGTTTCACAGAGGATGAAATAGTTGCTTTTTGCCAACTGCAAGAGAACCAAACCATGTTCGAGTACGTGAATCCATCATGTCCGTTTGACACAGAAAACTCGGCCAAAGCATTTGATTTGAAAGACGTTTAATTGCGAAAAACTTTTTAATTTTGCAATGATACGCTGATGATACGTAAAACGTTTGTTCCGTTTGTGACTGTATATGTCACGTCTACTCTATTCCTTTGCTACGAATATTGTTACAACGCCTTGCAGCGCCTTTTTTTCTCCTTTGTATCACAGGCCATGGCACAGTTTGAACGGCGCAAAAATCTTTTTAGAATAGTAGGCTCATCAATGGTCGTTTGATGTACAGCAGTTTGTTTAACAAACAACATTAAACAATTGCGCAAATTAGGTCCTTCGTGTCAACAGCATATTGAATAATAAGGTTTTCTGTATGCCTTTAAACAAATTGTTTGGAAATTTTTTTGTGAGTACTGCAAGCAAACGTTGGTTTGTGTGGATACTAATGATTCCTTGCTTTTTCCTTGCGTGTCATTTCAGGTAGCTTTCATGCCGTTACGAACCTCGTATCTACCAGTAACTGGTGCTCCAAGGATTAACTTGTCACAGCTCTATTGCATGGCACTTAGGAGTGACGTAGTTTTTTATAGGCTTCAAAATTTTTTCAATGGAAGACGTCAGGTTCGAAGGATGACAATGACATGATAGATCAAAAAATTACAAGGTTAAGCAGCAAACAATACTACTTACCGCTTTTGACGTGGGGCAGCAATTTTGTCTTGCTGTCATGCAACAACGATGGTACTTTCTGTGCCCTTTGTGCTTCGTGTGAGGTCCCATTATTCGGTTTCAAATCTGAGTGGTACTAAGTCAGAACTGGGGTAGAAAAAATTCTTAGATGGATGTGGAATCCAACTGTGCTGCGAATTGTTCAGTTCAAAAGTTGGATGAAACAAGGAGGTAACTCGCTGCTAACATTGCTTTAAAAATTTAGGAGAGTTTTTAGCGGATACATGTTTGGGAGTAATTGCGTCTGGCGAAGTAACACATCCGTTTCTAGCTGACGAAAGCAAACACGCAAGCGTCGATTTGAGAACAAAACGGGTAACCTGCGATTCTACGTTCGTTTTTTATTGAGTATAAGTGTATTTTTGCCAACATTTTAGCTAAAGTGAGATTTGCGATCAGTGCAGCCAAGATGCTGAAAGCAAGGCAACTAATCGGTTTGTGCCCTTGTTTGTTGATTTGCTTCGTGTTTTCTCGCTTCAAGTAGGTAGATAAACATCGTTTCGCACTGATTTCTATAGATATCAGGCATTGTCTGCAAGCAGCGCATGTTTAAGCGCGGCAGGAAGAGATAAATTGATCAGATTCGATGAGTACGTGGCGCAACATACACAAAGGTTTTTCGGAGATAGTTGCCAGATCAGTGTTCATCATGATGGCCTGTCGGTTGCAGCCCAGCGCTTGTTTGCAGTCGTATATGGCATCCGACTTTGTTTGTCGTTCGCGCAAGGTCTACTTGATCTCTTCTCTGTTTCAAAACAAGGCTGGTTTCTTATTTGCAAAGGAGACGGACCAAGCGGGTCTGTCGGTATTCTACGCCTTGCGGTTGCACAAGCTTGTTGCGGTTCGAAGTGCAATTACCGGCAACACAGATTCCGCACCAGACGTTGATAACACTGTGGTCTCGCTGGTGTCCCAACTGTGGCAGGCCACTGTTTTGTGCTGGTTTGTGGTTTCGTTTGTGAGAAAGTCTTTTCAGATTCGGCTGTGCCACCCTTGTCGTGTCTTGATGCTGAATTGCGCTCCAACCATTATTATGAAAGTGGAAGAGTGACGCAAATTGAACCATAGTGATTTTGATTTTGAAACCTTAGCTCAAAAGTTGCAAGCTCAAAAGTTACTGATCATTTTTTACGATATTATACATCTTGTAGAGCTAATGCATTAAAAGATCTGACATTTCCCAACAACACACGCAAGTGATTTCTCATTTGATGAAAGTACATGTTACGCCCAAAATTTATAGGGAATCTCTTTTGAGAGCTGTCAGATGTTACCTGATTTGGCAAAACCATGATGTGTTTGGGAATGAGGTCAAGTCAAATCTTTACCTACAGTCACGGTTAAAATAACGTATATCTCTACAGCAGGATGTTGAAATGTTCGGATTGGACAACACACTTTTTACAAGTTTTCAGAGTAGTTTTTTCAAACAGTTACCTAGAAAGCTAACTGCAGAAGTAAGAAGTAATTCACTCGCGTTTGGAAACTATTAGCTTTGTGGTACTATGTCTAGGCTATATATATATATGGATTTATTGATACGGTGGTTGGGTTATAGAATACTGTATATGTATACCAAATCTTAGTCATTTCGCATCAGACTTCAAATTTTCCTTCAGTATTGTGCTACAAGACTTCAAGTACAGAAATCGAAGCTTGATCTTAAATTTTCGCTTTCAGGGATGTTTGACTTAGGTAAAATTTTGTTGCACAATATTACGAACAATTTCAGAATCCTGTTAGACCTTGACTACGTTGCAATGGGTGGAACAAACAGCTGTCTGGAAGAATTTCAAGTATAACCAGTTCCTGATCAGAGATGCCTTTGCTCGAATTCTTAATTTCGGTTTCCAAAAAGGTTTACTTTTATGGCAAATGCGTCTGTTGTTGTTCCTATTCTACATACATGGGTTTTTCTTCATGATTTGTGATACTTACTTGGTGAGGTTGCAATCGTTTCAAGAACATGAAATGAATATCCAAGCGGAACGATCAGTTGCGAAGAACAGGCTGTTACTTACACACTCATACACTTCAAGCTAGTTTTGTTTTGCCGAGACATTTGGATAATTTGTCTCGTAATAATACAAAAACTCGCCGAAACAGTATTCACCAGCCTACCTTTTCGGAAATTCTGACTGAATTGACTTAACGTTTTTCGAAAAACCTTCGGTCCATTACAGAAAAAACAGCCTTCAAGGCACAATAGCAACGGCGATGCTTCTCCATGGAGCGCATTTGTTGCTCGAGCTTCTGCCTTCGTGGGAAGGTTGATATGTATCTGCTCCACTGTGTCTGTAACTCCGCTAACGTCCGGGTTAACGCCAAAGCAGCCAGTCTTACACTGGATGAAGTTTGCTGATTTTAGTCAGTATGCCTCGACTTTTCTGTGCGACTACAAGAACCGGACCGCATCTTGTACATGTGAAAAATTGTTTAACCTTTTAACCTGCTATTGATCATTTGTGGATATCTCCTCAACAATTCCTTGATGGGAAACGAAAAGGCGAAAATCGATTCAACGAGCGATTGAGTGGTCAGCTGTTCCAGCTGACCGGGTTAGGACAACAGTGGAAAATACATAAACGCACAATGTGGTTTACATTTCAAGTGAGTTCAACATCAAGGTTGTCATCAGGAACGAGCAGCAATGTTCTCTCACTGGCACTGTTTCTGTACCTTTCGCTGTTACGTACTTTTCTGGTTACAACCCAGGGACACGTCTACGAAGGCCTGTTGTTATTTAGTCACTGGAAATTGTGTTCATTACGGGATATAGAATTACTCTGGAGTTGCTGCTTTTATTTTTTGATGACAATTTGTTGTGCATAAGAAACACGTGGTCTGTAAAGAGCTTAAAGTGAAAACAGTTTATTTTCAAGGCGTTTTTTGAGATGAAAATCTTGTTGACTGCTTACCAATGCATCAATCATCGAAAGCTGCATCAATCATCGAAAATCAGAATGTAGCTGCAACCTGAGCATCTGCAAATATGTTGCACTTTGAAGCATTGCCATCTCTTGTACATCAAAATACACTGCAGACTTTAATTCTTGGATACTCGAAGCGATTTCTCATTGATATTCCTACAAAGAGTGCATCAATGGACAATTGCAGCGGCAGTGAAAGTCACCCGAGAAAAAGCACTGTGTGCGCGATGGCACAGTCATTTTCTATTCCCGTGAATTTGATGCTGCCGAGGGACAAAACTTTGCCCAAGCCACACTAAAAGGGTCACGTGTTTGACTGGAATTGGCCCGATCGCTGCTGCTATTGGGTGGGTGCGCACTTTGTGTCCGTTTTGCAAGATTCGAATACGTCAGCGTAACTTTAGTAACTCCCACCTCATTTTGTCTGCAACGAAAAATACATCTCTACGCAAGTAAGTTTGGCATCAGTCTGGCCCTAACCTATGAAGCAACTTGCTTTGATTCGGTTTTTATCGCTGCACACGGTGTCAGCTGGGCTGCCAAACCTGGGGTTTTGCCCCCAGATCTGGGGTTTTTAGTGCCTTTCTGGGTTTCTGTTTTTTTCTGAAGATCTGAGGGTTTTAAGATTTAGCTGCGTAGCGGTGATTTAAGATAAAGTAGGATACGATTGATTAAACGATTTATTTCTAGACTCATCTTTATCTTGTTGAATCTAGGTGCCTTAGTCTACAGCGTAACTGATTGACAACTGAAACCGCACTAGATCTAAATATTAGCTAGGTGCAGTGAGTTCAAGTGACAGAGATAAGATTAAGTGATGCACACAGCAATTAACGGTAGAGTGGTTGCAAGGTCCAGATCTCAAAGATTGGCTACAGCAGGGCAGTGGGAATGAAGATTTTGGTTCGCATAAATGCTGCTAAATCACTTCTAGAAACGCAAACAAGCCCACGGTACTGACACATAAAGCGTCGGACAGACACAAATCACGAGTAAAACTATACTGTATACTCACTAAACGTTTTGTGACTTATTGATGCCCAGATAGTAAAATGTTTCACCTGATTTGGTGTATCTTTCTTATTGGGGTTTTTGCATGAGTCTATGTGGGGTTTTCAAAAAATCTCATTGGCAGCCCTGGTATCAGATGTGCAAGGTGTCAGTTGTTGCAGCCACGCGACTTTCAACAGCTAGGGTTTACCTCCGTCAGCTCGAAATGGTATTTCATAAAATTTTCACTTGGTACACTGTGTGTGGTATATTTTGTCTTTGCGGATGTAGAAGCAACACTAGGGCGTTTATCCTGGAATGTAATTTTTCGTAGTCCAGTGAGCGCTGACGGATTTTTTCATCCGCACAATGGTGAACACATTTTGCAGAGCATACGTCAAGTCAAACGTTTTTCTTTCAACTCTTGAGGCGTTATCAGTCATCTTGACTGTTTCCAAGCAGCTGCGTTGTCTGGCTGGCTGAAAATCTTTCGCCACATCTCAAGCGAGTTTTCGTCGATAGCAGCTCAAGGTGTTTGGATATTTGAGAATGCAAAGCGTACTTGCGGGTTTACGTGGCGACTGTTGCGCTGTCACGGCAAAGTGAGAGCGAAAGACGGTGCTGTCGACAGCGGATCTCTGCTGTCTTCACCATCTGAGCACTTCATTACGTATGCCCCGACACTTTGAAAGCTATTCCCGGGAAAAAGGTTATCTGTTTTCAAAGTTTTGGTAACTTTTTACGATATTGTTGGGTTTCAGCAGTGGAGCAGCCAGGTTCTTATTTTCAGTTCGTGGGCTTTGGAACAACAGTTGTACAAAATATACGAAATCGTGCTATTTGTGCTTAAGATTGTTCATGATGGAACAGGTTAGAACAGAAATAAAAGTTGTAAAAATGCCGTTGACTCAATAAAAAACTCTTAAAATGCCTTGCAGCTAATGCCGACGTAGTGAGATGTTGAGAACCGAAAAATGGTAATGGAGCACGTCGAAGTAGTATATCGAAGTTTTCTGTCTCGCGAAAACCACCTACAAATTCTGATTCCAGCGGCATAGTGTGTTGAGAATCTCAACTTGGCTCCCTATCAGTGCTCGCGGATGGATGTGTTACGTTTTTAGCTAGTGCCGGAATAGTGGAACCATCACTTTGTTGAAAGCTCTGGTGTGCTGCTGATTAGAATCAGCAGCGGCTTTTGTTGTCTTGGAAAACATCAACTCTGCTCACTGCACTAATAGAAGGAGGCCTATGAAAGTTCTTTTCCGTTGCAATTTCAAGGCCAGTAAAGGATTTGCTGATGTCACTTACACTCACCACAGAAGATCCGTCGCCACGATATGTGTAATATGCTTTCTGCGATACCCTCACGTCGGCCATCCATCAGTGCTGGGGAGAAAACAAATCACGGTGAGAGATTGTCGGTGATGCGAGGTATCGCGAAGACAGTTTGACGGTGACCGTCATAGAAGCGTAAAAATGCGAGAAGTACGCACAGCATCTTTCGATGGCTGACTTGGATTATCATGTGTGTTCGCAGTGCATTGTTCTGCATTGCAAGTAACGACAACACCTGGCTTTCTGTGCAAACTAATTTGAAAATAATGTTCAGTTGCTGGTGAAACCGGACACGCCGGGGAATCGCACTTTTTTATTTTGCGCCTTTCACCTCTTTCACAAGTCACTGAGTTGCCTGCTACTGTTGGCGTGGTGTTCGTAAAAGGAGCAGCCTGCCTTTCGTGGCCCCTCCACGAAAGTGTGATGACAGTTGACCTGACGATGTCTCAGCTGACCAATTACTGCTTTTTAACCCGCTGCGGCAAACTTATTGAGCGAGTTGTTCAAATTGGACTTTGAAGGGAACGGCGCACGGTTTCCAAAAAAACAACTCATTCAGCTCTTCCTGTAGGAGAACATCTTGGACAAACAACGCCGGTGGCCTGTCGTTTAGAGCTCCTCGTGCGTGTGGAGTGTGGATAAGCGATGGCTAACACCTTGAAAAGAAATTGAAATAGCGCAGCGATTGTAGTAGTTAAATATGTTATGTGGTGAACTTGAGCGTAGAATTTCTTGAATCGAAATATAGTTTACAATGAAGTAGGTTTCCTGCAAAATGTAGAAAAAACTGAAGTAAAAGCAGGGGCATTATCAGTAGTGCTCTTACTTCACTACCGCAATGTAATTGAACGTTTCACATATTTCAGCCGACTCCTAACTGCAATAATCGGGTCTGGCTAGCGCGAAACTAAACCACAATTTCCTACTGAACGTCTACAGGGCTTCATTTTAATGAATGCTTTGAAAGCTATTAGCGAGCAAGCGTTGCCTTCATTTTGACGTTTGGTGTTAGTTCGAGACGGCACTTTGCGTTGCAGTAGGAAACGTTTATTGGAATGGAGAGTATACTCGAATCATGATCCTTGTTGCGCATCTGCTAAGATAGCTAAACGATTTGAAATTGTAATTTTTCTTGTAATCTTTGCTCGATTTCAACTTTTAGCTGAGAGTGATCTGAAATTGGCGATGGCTGAACAACAGGTTCATAAACGCTATTAGATATAAAATAATAGTCAGTTTACCTTGTTGCGCAGATCAGTTTTGATGGAAACAGGGTTTTGTTTCTTGTGCCAACAGCTGTATGTGGACGGACTGAGACTAGCAACAAATGTTTTCGCTAATTGGAATTTCGACAGCTGGAACGGCTGCACTGATCAGCTGACCATCGTTTCCCAGCTTGTGAGACATGCTTGCCGTTTCTTGGTCCGGATTGTCTGAAACAGTTCTCATACCATATAAAGCCTTAGCAGGAGCGCGGCAGCAACGAAAAGCGAGTAAACGCTTGAAACGGTCTAAGTAACCTCGCTGACAGTTGCCTTTTAACTGAAACAACCTTATCCAAAGACTGACTATGGTGAAATATTGCGTTTTACTAATGACTGACTTTTATCTGCGAGGTTTACAGTCCAACAACGCGTTGACAGTAAAAACTATCAGTGACAAACAGCAACCATTCGAGAAAAAGGTAGCAGAATCAAATTTTCAAAACTTCTTTTAACAAACGTCCAAGTCCTGAATCCGTGCGGCGATTTCCAAAACTTTCGATAAAATCGTAACGACTTTAGTCGGTGAACGCTTCCTGAATTTTTTGGTTCTCATAAACTTCCTGAGCAACAATGAGACATAACGACGTACTTCAGGTGACGTGGTTAGTAATTGTTTGCCTGCTCCAGGCTTCTGTGACTTTAAAAAATGTTCATTTGTCTCGTTGCTTTGCGAAGACCTAGTTTAAGTTGTTGGTTTTGGTTTGGGTGATTTTCCCAGAAAACCTTGAATTTTCACCGTTATTTGTGGGTGTACTTCCAAAGATTGTTGTCGTTGTTCTACAAGTTGGTTGAGTAATGCAGGCTGACATCGGGTCGGCGTTGAGTTGGTGCGAAAAGTTCCCAGTGTTGGGTAATACAGCTCAAGATTCCAGTTGGGCTTACTCACAAATTTGATTACGCAAATGTTTTAAACCTTTGAAACAAGTTTTCTCCCAATTTGTCAAATATCGCAAATTGCCTAACCATATCAGAGGTTCTTAACCTTGGGGTCCATGAACCCCTTAGGGGCTAATGGATGCGTATTAGGGGTCCGTAAACTAAAATTCAATAAAGAAAATTCACTAGTTTTTATCCGCCCATTCGGGCCATTATTCAGCTTAATCGCACCAAAACTGTGGTTTGACATGTTCGTGTTGCAAGTCGACGGACCTTTTTTATTTGATTTTGGTGACAGCAATTGGCGACAGGCCTGAAAATTTGCCGAAGCCTGAAATTTGCTTCTTGCCGGGGGCGGTTGAGATGCTCACGCTAAAAAGCACCCAAATCTAATTTGTAAACAATGGTGGAAATGTTGACAAAACAAAAGGGTCCGCAACAGCTTTGGGTAGAGTGAAAAGGGTGCGCAGCGACAAAAAATTTGGGAACCACTGGAATAGATAAATATGTGGTGCACACTGCATGCAGTGCTGAACAGAAAATAACGAATTTGTGTTGATGGGTATAGACTGACCATTACTCATTCATCTTTTGGAATTTTGCTTCCGATATCTTATATTTCCGTTTTTTCTGTGATTTACCAAATTTGTTTTGAAATGACCGAAAAAATTAAATCAATTTGGCCATAATGTTTTCTTTCAGTAGTAAATATATATCCGAAAACGAAAAAATGACAAAAGCGTTTGTTGAAGCTATTCGGATATATGCCCCGAATGTCTCAGTGATAAGAAAAACCCAGGCTTCAAGTGATTTTATATTTCGCAAATTAATCACAATTTCTTTCATCTTCATGGAAAATATGTTTTCAGAAATGAACGATTGGACTCGACCTTCGTGTGGGTAACTGCGTTAGAATTCAGTAACTGATAGAAATCTTGTTCTTATTCAGTAGTACACCAATTATTGTTTTATTCCACACTTTTGTTCAGAAACGGACGTCGCCGTACGACTTTACACATCTTTACATGCAACAACCGGCAATCCAAAGAGCGCATTTTGCTTCAAGTTGTTTTTTTTATGCTGAAGGTTTCTTGTGGCACAACTAGCTGCTGCTACGGTATGCGAGTGAACGCTGCTGAATTTTAAATCGTTAGTTTGAAGTGGTTATGTTGACTAACCTTTTACTATTAGGCGTTTTTCAGCAATTTCCGGGTGCCGTAATTATAACCGTTGACGCAAGTTTTATATAAAAACTAATCAAATCGCGGTTCAACATTTACAAATGTAGGCGAAGCACCAAATGTGATAAAAATGTTTCACAACCAACGTTTTTGCCTGTTCGTTTTCCTTCTATTTCTAGGTAGTAGCGTACGGGATTGAAAAGTTTTACTTGTTCCGTTAACATTAGCCGCTTGATTTAAATAAGAATTTGCATTCATTGGTATTCACACCCGCTTTGCTTCTAGCGGAGGCAGCAGCTGTAGGACGTTTCAAAATACCTGAAGAGTTTCAACAACCTCTGATAGCTTCGCTGGCTTCACATGAAAACCTGAACAAGCCAGGTCGGAGATGTAGTCAAACCGCATGGTCCTTGGTCGACCTCTGGTCTGTTTTCCCGTGGGTGCAGGCAGAAGGACTCGCCAATCTTTCGTGGGCCATTCTGGTCACGTGGCCAAACCATCGTAGCTTGGATCTCTGTATTCGGAAGAGAAGTTCAAGTTTTTCTACATTCAAGGTTTTACGAATTTCACGCTGCGCACTTTGTCGCGTAGTGTCACGGCGTAAACGTTCCACAAAAGTCTTATCTCTGCCGCTTGCACTTTGAGGTAGCACTCTTTCGGTCATTCATTACCCAAGATTCATGACCATAGGTGAGGATCCGAACAAAGACCGATTTAAAAACTGATAGCCTTGTGATGGTTGAAAGCTCCCGTGTTGTGTCTACTGAACGATAAAGCTCAAATAATACTGTGTTTGCTTTAACAATCCGTGTGTCGGTCTCCTCGCTCCGCCTTCCGCCACTCGTGAATACCACACCAACGTACTTGAACTTGGCGACCTGCTTCCGTGTATTACTGCTTACGTTTAGCAAACACTGACCTGAGTGTCTGTAGGGTCATAATACGTCGATCCTCTTAGGGCTAATTTTCATTCCAACTTGATCTCACACAGATGAAAACCGATCAACTGCATGCTTCTTCTTTTGAGCTAATTGTTCAAACCACTGCTTGGCCGCACTAGATCTCGGGGCAGGTGCTGAGCAGCCATTCGCTTGTCTCATCATCCAGAACCGTCAGGCGATGCAGTCCATGGAGAGGTCGATAGATTGGACATTGGAGGACAACATGGTCGACGGCTTGCTCTTCTGCGCCACATTCACAGGCCGCAGAGGAGGCCATACCCCATTTGTACAAGCAGGAGCGGAAACGTCCAATACCGGTGCGGAGGCGGTTAAGCTGGGTCCAGGCTCTTCTTGGGAGGGTCATTCCGGGGGGTGGGTGCCGGTGTAGGGGGTGAAAATGCGGAGGAATGTGGGATTGTCCGCCCACTCCGCATTCCATTGGTGATCCGCCCACTGTGCCGCACGTATGTTGTTGCTGTCAGATGAACTGATGAGATGTTGNGCGGCGGGTACAAATGGGTNTCTCGATTTGAGGCGCCGTGCATCTGCACTCGATGGACGGGTGAGCGCTGAGTGGNGCAGATGTCCAGGCTCCGTGGCTGCATGCTGNAAGCCCCGATCAGAGAATGCAAGCAACGCCAAATCGTGCGCATAAAGTAAACGGTTGATCCTGCAGCTTTCAACAGTGACCTCGTCGACTCGGCTGCAATCATTTATGCACTTCATATACAAATGCGAAGTAGAGCGGTGGAAGCACACTCTCAAGTCCAAGACTCACAGTGAATGGTTGTGATTTAACTCTGCGGACACGGACGCAAACTTCTGAGCAGGAATGCAATGATTTGACGGCCAGTGTCAGGCGGCTGTCAACACCGTACTCCCGCAACAATCCCCATGAAGCTTTTCACGAGGGTCCCAGTAGTATGCTTTGAGGTCGACGAAACAAGCGTATACATCTTTTGCATGCTCCTAATATTTCTGAAAAATTTGTTGGAGAGCGAAAATGTGGTCTGCAGTGCCATGTCTAAGGCAGTGGTTCTTAACCTGGGGTAAATTTACCCCTGGGGGTAAATTTCATCTTCCAAAGGGGTAAATTGACTTCAACCAGTTTAAATTATTATATATCATTCTAAAGTCTAAACTGTAGCAGTGTGTTAATTTCGTGTTTCCAATAAATGAGCACCACTGGGTTTATTGGAGTTAAGTCTGGTAATCTTGTTCGATAAAAGGATAAGATATGTAAAATAGGTTAAGAACCATTGGTCTAAGGCAAAAACCGTACTGGATATACTCCAGTTTACATTCAATTATTTCGCGTCTTTTACATCTTTTACAAGGCCCTCCACATATACTTCTGGAAGGCGAGAGAAATGCCTCGGTGTTTGTTGCATTGGTTTCTGTCCCCCTTATTGTGTATGTTCACCCCAGTTTGTCAATCTTCAGTGACTTTCCGCAAGACCAGGCCACTTGACACACACGTATTGGGGAGGGGATTCTATTTACTATCGCTGGCCGCATGACATACGAAATGTCGCTGGCGGGCGGCAAAAGATAACAAAATGTATCTTAAAATTGCATTTTTACCTTCCTAAGAAAAATAAGGGGAAAAAACTGAGAGGTAGCGAGAGAGCCTCCTCTTGACTTACTGTCTAATATCTGCTTATGAAGAAGTTTCGCTTAGGCACGATTTTGTGCTCTCACTAACTTGGCCAACAAAATTCTGATGCGGGACATGTCCAACGTTCACGCGGGCCGCATTTGGTCCGTGTGCCGCAGCTTCCCCACCTCCGCTTCAAGCATTTCTGGTCGGATTTCATCACAACTTGCAGCCTTCCCAGCTTTGTGTTTTGACAGTTAGGAAGACTTCGGTTGCAGTGATGATCTTTCCTCCCCCGAGTGCACCTCTTATGTGCCTGATGGTGTGAAAGCTACTGGGTTCAAAAGACTTGAAATACTCTCTCCATCTGCGAAGAATGTCCCCCTCCTTGCTGAGTTTAAACACCGTTTTGGCCTTTGATGAATCTAGCAACATATGGTCTTTTGTCGCGAGGACGATAATCTGCCAGAATACGTTTATAGCTTGCCAGTAACTGGAATCTAGTCTATGTCCGATATTCGCCCAAAACTGCATTTTGGACTTTTTTGCACTTGAGGTGCGTACCTTCGTCCTCAGCGTACCACGTATGTAAAGAAGATTCAACTTTGTTCTCAATCCAGGCCAGGTAAGCCACTTTCTTTGCTCGGATAGAAGTTCACCTCTCGGTTCCACCAAACGGTTACCTTTCTGTCATCGATCACCACACCGAGTTGCTTCTGTACACATACCCGAGCAGCTGATGAAGCTACAGCTGCTTTGAACAGCTGCCTCTCCTCTTCTACGTTCGAGATAAAGATTTGCATGCATTAAACATTAATAAATGAATTTGAATTCGTACCGTTACACGCGTCGTTAATGCGTTGACGCGCGTACAGTAGAACGTTTTGCAACGCCGATGTCAGTGATTTAGTTTTCTTGATGACATGATTAACAACCAGGCCCGTAAACAGCCTTGGACACCAAGGGTGGCGAAGAGTTTTTTGAGAGGGCCCAAGTTTTTTCAACTATGTCCAATAGTTTTCAACTATGCCCGACACATTTCCCAGGGGGGCGAAAAGTTTTGCAGGGGTTTTCTCCCCCCTATAGAGCGTTTGCTTTGACAGCCAAACGAGATTTTCTAAGTTGGCTCACAGTTGCGCTGCTGAAGCCCGGCGAGCATCAGAAACAACATGAGATCGAAAAACCTTGTGGTTGACTTTACTCATTCTTGAGCATCCTCCACAAAAGAACTGATATTTCAATTTGATTCACCGTGAAATGAAGGTTCGACGCGACCGTTTGCTTATGTGGCATAATTGTTTGTCTTCGCTCTGTGCCTATCGCGCCATGCCCTTTCTATGTCACGTGCGCTTGTAGGCTAACCCGGATTCCACTCGAAAGACGTTGCCAACTTGTGTCACTGTTAATCGGCAATTCAAATTTCAAGTCACCCTGCAGTGAGCAATTTCCAAGGCACATGAAGCGATATACTCTGGTCTGGTGAAAGCGAAGGAACGTGTGTTGCGCCATAAAAAGTATAAACTGACTTCCGGTTTCAGGAAATTTGATAGTATTCCTACCTGAGCTAGTTTGCGTGGTGTGGCTTAATTATTAAGTTTTTGTCTGGTGCGTTGTATTTTATCAACCTGGTCTCTAGCGCTTCAAGCGGAAACCTAACATGAAAAGTTCCGAACATCTTCTCACTACATTGGCGTAAATACAAGCAAAAATCAGCATGGCGCGCAATAGAATTCTCTCAAGCTTCAATGCTCTTGCAATTTATTGGCGATATATTCTTGCTTTACGGCGTCCATCCAAAACCATGAGGCGAGCATAGGTAGCTTGACGTTTCTACGTAATTTCAGACATTTTTGAAAATTGATACGACTTTGCACCGCTTTAACGCATGTTCTCGTGAGCCAGGCAAGCAGTGGTGTACTTGTTGAGGTACTGCGACCTGCTTGGACGTATGGTCTGAAAAAGGGATTTGCTGAATACTTCGCAAACATTATTGTTTGAACTGAAATTTTGTGTGGGCACAACGTGGAGGATAGTGTTTCTTTTTTTCACAGTATTCTTTTCCACAATTTGCGTTCTGGTTAAAACGCGGTGGTCGCCTTGCGATGTTGCTGCGTTGTGGAAGGAGATGGGATTCGCATTAGGGAGGAGATGGGATTCGTATGTAAATTTTTGCAGGTGTTTCCTGGTAATGACCACTGTTGCAAACGCTGGCGTCAGGCCGTCGCTGTTGGGGTGCTGGGACTCCTTTGGCAATGGTTTCACCCGACCGAAAAATGGGTGAAGGTCTTTTTCAAGTCTTTTACTGATTGCGGAGATCCTTTTCTGTTCGCCCGATCTCCCTTCCACCAAAGCCTGCTGACTCCCCCTGACTGGCATGTGATTGTCTACTGGCTATCCGTGGTCGTATGCTCGAGGACACGGAAACATAAAATCAGTATTTTTCTGGTCAGCTTTAGCAACTACAACTTCCTTTCACGTTCCGTAATCTTCAAAAGCGTCCGAAAGAGTCAATTCTATAATATGGTTCGCGAGGCGCACTATCTCATGTCTAGTAAATAATGACTTTTCGTAAACCTCAAAAACAATATTTTTATGCATGCATCGTTGGCCGGACGGAATGGTGACGTTTCAATCATCCAGCCATGCCATCCAGTGGCCAATGGGAACTTGGCGTCGGAGTCCGTTAGCGGGTTTTGAGCCTACCGTACGGGATATCCAAGAAATCGCGCTTTCAACACCCAAAAATGCGGACATTCACGANTAGAAACATAAATGTTTTATTGGAAGCGTAGTTGGTGTACTTCTAGTTTCAACTTGCGGTTTTGTTTATCAGAAATAAAGAAAAGCAACGCTTTAGACAGCACCATATCGTGCCTCGCCCTGATTTCCCACTACGAGACCGGGGTGATGATTTCTTGAGGATGTGGCTGGTTATAAAGTAAGAAAAACGAACGTAACAACATAGCTTGGGAGCCTTATGCACACGAAAGATTCATGAGGATCTTTGTCAAGTCTCCAAAAGATCTCCAAGATTTCTCAGTCTAGGTTCATTGGTGGATTAGCCGTCTTAAGTGGTCGGCGACGAAGCGAAATGTGTAAGNGCGAATTGTGCAATTGAANGTTCGAGGTGTTTTTTAGCAATCAAATTTGATGTTCGTAAATCACAAGCTTCTAGAAATCACAGGAAGTAAAAAAGGGAGGACGATTGCTCATTACGCAGCACTGTTGGTAAAGCCACTTAACATGGGAGGCAGCGAACCAGCGCAGTTTTTCTTGACTAGCTGTGTGTTACATTTGCAGTAGTTTGGGTGTCTTTTGTTCCGCAGCTGGGCTTCTGCTCAAAGTTTGGAAAGATCACATTTGTCGTTGCACATTAAAACAAAGCTTAGTTTAGATTTGACAGGGTAAGGTTTTTAAGTTGGGGAAAACGGTTGCGGTCTGCTGGGCGCTAGCGGAAATTGGCCGCCGTGAGTGAAAGAACAAACCATTCCAAAACAAGCCAGTGCTAAAAAGTTTGTTCACGTCGCTGTGACAGGTTTATTTAATGGCGATCTGCATAAACACACGCCCCGCGTATTTATAGGACACGTTTCCCTTTGTTATCCGGTGAGGTGTGTCGTATGGCAACGCTTATTTCTGCCGCAAGGATCCTGCTTCTAATCAAATTGTTTGGACAAGCTGGTTGATATTGCTTGAGCAAACTGATCTCGTCCCTTGATCATTGGGCGAATAAAAGTCGCTTTTTCTCTTTTCATGTGCATCGACGCGGTGGCAGAAGCGAAGGTACTACCGGAAAAGAGCCTGGGGAATTAGTGTCCTGAAGTCGTACAAAACATTGGGATAATTTCGGTAGTTTATTTTACATACGAAAGTGTAGGTTTGTTTGAGCAATTTCAGTATCTTCAGAATCCGATGGTTTTGGTTGATGTTAGGCAAAAAACACCAGTAAAATATATGTTACATTGGTTGCCTGGAAATGATCAAATATTTCGAAACAGCATTGCCCTATCATTTCTTGAGGCATGGGTACCATATGTGGCGCACTTCAGGATGCACGTTTTCGTTGCATCGGCGTTCACTATCACGGTCATGCACCATCCGCGGACTGTTGCTCTCACTCTCAGATACATAAACATTTGAAAGGTGTAATGTTTGAATTTCTTGCGGCACACAAAATCGAGCGTCGTAGAAACAGCTTCGAGGGGGGTTTTTAGACACCTTCATTCAGTATAGAAAGCGGTGTAGACGGACGTTTGGTAGATACTGAAAAAAGGGTAAATTTGTTTGATTGACGTGCGTTATTGCGGGATCTAACTGTGGAAGCGTGATCGCGTTACTGCTTTGCGCGCGTCAAGCTGGCGAATGTGTTTTCTGAGGCAGTACGGGTATCAGGACAATAGAGAATATATTTTAAAGACTTGTGGTGATATTCGGTTTGGCAGCAAGTTTTTGGCCAGTGACAACCATTTTGCAAATATTGCTAAAGTGTGCGTGTTTAAGCAAGATTGAATATGGCAAATCTGAATTTTGTGCGTCGCAAATACAGGGATGATGGCCATTGGCCATTGGCCATGGAAAGAAATGACACACCTGATGACAGCTGAAATGGCTGAAAGAATTACAAAACGTCCAAAAAGTGAAAAACACATTTGTAGGAAGTGTTAACCACAGAGGTTACGCGCCGGTGGGTAAGGTTTAAACCGCTGTTTTCGCGATTCTGCATTTGCTTTGCAGTGCATTGCAACGTAATCTCTGTATTTCAGACATTCGTGCGGAAGGATATCAAGCGCGTTGTCCGAAATCGGCTTAATAGGTGCGCAAGCGAGGGTAGCCAACCGGTGATGCTGAAACTATTTAAAAACTGCCGCTTAGCCTACAAAGCTCGCAAAAGGTTACCGCTCAGGATGCGACCTTCTGACCTTCAACCGTCAGTCCACGTGGTCGCTGGGGCGAGACCGTGTGACGTGTTGGCAGACGAGTTTGTCTTTATCGTCCGCAAACCAGTTGTTGCAGCCAACGACGGCTTTTTCTTTTCTTGGATAGTCAAATAGGTGCATTGGCTAGTTTTGCAAGCTGTAAGATGTCAATCTGAAATGTTTTTTATCTTCTAGAGATTGTTGAATGTCATGCAGCAGGCAGTTTGTTGATGCTACACTGCTAAATGCTCTTGGTCCAATGTTTGGTCCCCTGGCGTGTTTTGTGTTAAACATCGAAGTTGCAACATTTGAGGTCAAAGACAGCGTCAGTCTTGCAACTTCAACAGCAGCTAGACTAGGTATATTATTTTGCCGAAAATGGCTTTTGTTCACCATGCTTTGCTTTCAGGCTTTTGTCGAAGCCTGCGTTGGTGTTACAGCATCTGAAGGGTTAAGATATTTCAATTAGAAAGCCGACTGCACATTTTATAAACTTCCTGAAACAAGAATTAGACAGTAATACGAAACGAACACTGTTTCGAGGTAACAGATCGCATGGCTGTTCTTGTGAGCGTATCAAGGCGTCACATTTTTGTTTATTGAAATCTCAATGCAACATTGCTTTTAATGCGGAAGAACTCGTCAACACGTGAAATAACACATCTATTTAACAAAGCATGAAATCACACCGAGGGTACTGTCCAGGGATAGGCAAACGTATCAGTGCAAGGGCAGCATTCACAAACTTGCAAGTCCAGCGGGGCCGCCTAGAGTTGCATATGATAACGTAAAATTCAAATATCCAACACGATGCTTGAGTCTGCATTTTGTGAACTTTCTTTTGTCTGGTCTTGCTAAAGGGGGACTTTCCTCAAACACGGTTTGCTTTAAACATTTCACCTGATGCTTTTTTGCTGTTGTCGCTTTTATAAGTTAAAAGTGCCGGTAGGAAAAAATCGAAGTTGGCAATAATGGATGAAGTTCAAGCGACGTGGAGATCGCCGGTGTAGACGACCCTCTTTAGTCATGTGTGGAAGAAGTCCAAAACAACCTGGCGAGGAGCCTGGTTGCGACAGCTTTTTTACCGATTTCTGTTCGCATGAAAATGACTCAAGTGCGTTTCTGAAACACTGAAAATGGCGGTAGTTTCCTGGTACAAGCTGTCAATCTTCCAGGTCTGAAGTCTTGGTCTCGAAGGTTGAGGTCTCGGTCCAGCTTTTCTTAAAATTCTCCGCCTCAAAGTTTAACTAATTCTCTGTCTCTGATGTTAAGATATCAACTGCGTATCACAGGAGCAAAAGTCAGGCTTAACGTCATCATCACAGGGGAATGCCTATCAGTTCACTTTTCAGTGAAACGCGGCATTAGCCTTCAACTTTTCGCTTATTAGATAGCTTCGAAGAAACAGGTTAGTGTAATTTTTTTACACAGCAGCAGCTAGTCATAAAAAAGATGGCAAGTTGGCCACCGAAATCAACATGGCACGAAATCGACACGACGATAAAAACGACGTCTATAGAATCATTGCAACGGTTTTTAACGCTGCGGTGCGTTTTAGCTTTGATCACGGGAATTTAATTACGGTGACAGTGAAACGACACCTACAGTAGGCCAAAAACATTAAATCTCATATGTTTGCTCTCTGTCTATAAATAGCATTAATATCAGATTTCTCGGTGAACTCTAGTTTGCCCAGCCCTGCTGTGGCGGAAATAATACGTCGTACCGGCTATTAAAATTTTATGGAATACGCCGTAGAGCACGGCATAGTGGCTATTAGAATTTTATGAAAAAAAAACGTATTTTCACTGGGGTTAACCATCATAAAACAGTTAAAGATAAATGCGTTTCGAGTGGAACTCGTGATAAGCTAAAATTGGCTCACTTTATCGCAATGTAGCAGCTTACCTTGCCTTGATTTCGCGTTCACGTTTGATGCGAAAGCGCAAAATCGTGACGTGGCAGGTGACCATCTGGCATTGGAAGTATGTGTTGAACGTCACCTGTGTTTGACAATCGTACGCTTCAGTTCACAAATTCGGCTAAATTGCCTTCAACAATGTACCGCGCTGACTTGGAGGCAAAACCATAACTTTTTTTGAGGTACTTGATTTAAAACCGCGTTGAACGAGCAAATGCTTCATTGCAAATTGTCATGTGATAAGGCGTAGGCGGATTAGAATGTAGCAAACCGCCGAATGCGCCCGACGCAATTTGCGCTACGGTTTGATCACACTTACGTCTAATTATGTATGTTGTCTCCGTCATCGTCAGATGGTATTGCAATCGTGTCAAAACTATTTGCCTTGTGTTCTTGCAAATCGTTTCTATACTATTTGCAGTGTGTTCATGCAAATATTATCTGCACTTGGGTTGTACTTGGCATTGCTCTTTAGATTCTGGGGGTTTCCTGAGCAGTGCCAGTACGTTTAATCGGTTTTCCTATTATTTGCAAATACGAGTATATTGTCAAGGCTTGAAAATTACTAACTTGCTTTGTGTGTGAAGCAAATCAGACTGATACGAGTTCGCTAGAATTTAAAGCAGCCCCATTGCTGAGCGCAATCGCGAAAAGACTCCCAATAAAAAAGCACGACACAGTAGTGAGAAAAGGCGTGAATGGAGCACTTAGTGCCCAAGTGGTGTCTACCAAAATTTGCTTCCCCGTAGATTTTACCTACAGTGAAGATGTGTAATGGTCAGGTCAGCTTGAGCGTATAAGCGAAATACTTGGTAGTAGTAGAATCTTGATATGAAGGAAGCCAAAAAGAGGTTCCAAGTGAACCCCTAGCATACACGCTGCACATATGCCGCTCGCAAAGCGGCACGTATGCGTTGGGCTGTTTTTCTGGTGAATTCTGAATCTTCGGTGCGAATCGAAGCGTTTGATGTTGAAAAACATCGATGGCCGGTGTTTTTGTTACCGGAAGAGACGTAGGGCTTTCTTGGAGGTGAAAGATTTCTAAAGTGTAAAATTACGATCGGAGACGATTTTTGTGGCAAGGGCCCAGGAAACCAGTTTTTCTTCTAGCAAGTTACTTTCGCAGTTGGGAGATTGTTGCGAAACCGGTCAGTGAACCTGTTCAGTCAAGTGGCAAAGACAAGTTGATCCGGGCGCTGAGGAAGGCTGGTGATTTCGGTTAGCAGGCTGTTACAGACAACTTCATTTCCTAGTTCGTAGCTCGACAGAGAGTGTATAGCATATCACCACGAGTTTCGTCGATCGTGTGGATTCATCTTGAACCCGACGTCTTGAGTAGTCGCAACAGCAGCATACATCCGTCATATTTCCACCACCACAACACCCTCCCAGCACAAGATGCGCAAGCGAGCACGATCAGTTGTGAATCTGCAACGTCCAAAGCAACGTAAATCGAAATATATATTGTATCGAGACGTTCTGGCGGGCTTAAAAACGTGGCGTCCATGCGCTCGGTTATGCAAATGTACTTTACATTAAAAAATGATTGGTTGCAAAGTGGTGTCAGTGAGTTTGTAAGAGAACAATGTGATTACCATAGTAACTTCAGTTTAGTCAAACTATATTCGTTGAAATTTAGCTAAAACTTTTTGGTTACAGTTTTGCTGAATTAAAGGTTTGCTTAGATCCTATTCGCCAACATTGCTTTTGTTGTGATCTATTTTCATGTCACATGATGTCACTGCGGCTGTTGCAACCTCTCCGTTGGTGTTGCGTTAAATGTGTGATTCACCACGAACGGGATGTGCGTGGAGAACAACACCATACATATATGTGGCGCGAACAAGCAATAACAGAGTGATCATGGCATGTGAACTCGATTGTTGCTTGCGGCCACAGTGCGAAGCTTTGTGCACATGCCGCTCGGGATTTCCGATCGCAACACGGCCAGCTCTAGAAAGAAAAAATCTTTAGTTCAGAAAGGGGAAGAACAACTTCTACATTAGATTTATGCATTGATTTCGATTTGTGAAAGTTCTTGTAAAAATTCCATAATAAGCACCAAACGTTTCTGCAGAGCTGATCACACGTTGCAACCTGTGTGTTAAATAAACGTGTGCTTTGCTATTTACCTTAAGCATGTATTTCATTTGTGGAGTTGGTACATTGTCTTGAAAAATTCGACGAAAGTCGTGGACGGTGTATTTGCATGATGCGTCTCGCGCTTTGACGTACCATTCGTTCAAAGCAGGGGGGGAACCTGCGGCCTGGGTGACCATTTAATGTTGATCTGCGCAACAATTTTCATTACAAAATTTGTGCTAGATTTGCGTATTAAAGTAAACAAACATGTGCACTTAGTTGTGTTTTTCATCATACTATAAAATTTTATGATGGTTTGTTCTATCTAATAAGCGAAATATTTACTCTGAGAAGACCGTAGTGTTTGATTCTTGGGTGCGAAAGGATTCCTTTCGATAGACATTGATATAAAATTTAGAATTTTCTTCGGTCCGCTTGTTAAATTCCACACTTCATGCGGCCCGTTGTAGTAACTATGTACCACAACCGTAGTTTCAAACACGTGGTTGTAACATGTTGATGGCGCTGTTTGCTGCGTCAAGTAGTTAAACGTGAACGTGTTTGTCAAAAATATGAAAATTATTTGAACTAAGTAGCTTCAAAACTGTGGGCGAACTTACCAGACCACGCCAGTCAGAAGTTCAAAAATAAAAGATTTTGCTTGAGCTCCAACAAATGTTCGTAGCTCTTGACAGGGTGCGTCGGTATTGCACCAGTCTCTCAAGTTTGTGACTAATGAACTTTAGCAGGATCTTTGAATTCCTTAATTTTGACTTGACGTTTTGCTTTTCGCACTTTCGTTACAAACCGGGGAAGTGATTTATCATCGGACAGATGGAATTTGCGATAAAAACACGACACAAATCGAAAGTTTACTGGCAAATCAGCAGGATTGATTGTGCACAAGAAGAACCTGCAAGGAAGGGTGGTAGAGATGGATTGTGGACGTAGCAGGGAAAAGCTGTTTGAAAGCCTCCGTATGTAGCTTTCACGGCTGCAAGCGTTTTCAGCGACCAGAACGCTGTTGAATTTACTCCTTGCTTTGGTCGCCTTTTTTGATCGCAAACGAACACACAGAAAGCAGTTTATACGATTGTGTGATCAGCGAACAAACGAGTCAACAGTGTTTCAATCGGCAGGTGCTGACCAGTTCTGTAACTTTCGTGTCACTTCTTGTAGTCCCTGTTTCTTCTGCGAAACACTTGACTTCTTCAGTCGGCTTCGAAGTCAAGCAACACAACAAACGAGGCGTCGAAAGTAAGCCGTGGGAAAAACGAATTTCTCCCAGAACGTTAGCGAAATTTGACCTCGAAAGTTTGAGGGAATGGATTCTTTGGTGTATTCGAGCGGTTTTTCAACTGCGCTGTCGCAATTGCTTTGAGGGGCGGCGGGTTCTTGCAACCGCAGACAAGTGGGCGGAAAGCGGCGTTGTGCGCCGGCTCAGTTCTGTGTTTGATTGGCGATGGCAACACCTGAATTCAGTCTGCTTTCTGAGCTTGATGTGGGCTTATACACACGGCAAGCAGTGTTTTTGGCTTAATATTTTATCAGTATCATTTAAACGTCATCAGAAGAAGATCGTTCAGTACATAATGATCGGTTTGATAACGTAAAGCGGTAATTTTAAAAAATGTGTTTAATTTCACTGCTCGCGTAAATTGTGAAGACAACTCCTACGTTTCCCTTGGAAGCTAACTTTGCCATGGCGACGAATCATTGCGATCCATCATACGAATCGAAGTCTATGCTGTGGTTTGCATAAATAAGAATCATGCATGCTGTGTAGTTATTGCAGAAGAGCTGGAAAAATACTGAAAGATGACAGGCTGCGGGACATTTTTTGGGAAGTGGTGTTTGGTTTACGAAATTAACTTCATCGTTTTAATGTTCGTTTGCAATCTTTGTTTCTGTACACCTTTGCTATGTTGTGATGGGCTCGATGCTGAATATTGATTAAACAGATTAAAATCACTTAGGCATCTAATTACAACGTTTGTTTGTTTCAAGAAATATCGTAGCCTTTCTGTGTTTCTCGTATAAATACTTCCAGAACAAAACCTTAACTGCTAGTAGAAATTAAATTGATTAAAGTTCTTCTGGGGTGTACAATGTTTATGTACATGGTGGCTTCTGGTTCTACAGCGGCCGGGTAGCGTTATTCACCATCTGTTCACCACAAATGAAAGATTTTGGACGATCGCGTTTTTGAAAACAGTCTTGATTTCTTGGGGTGTGTCCTGTGTCAACGGTGAAAAAATGAGAGAGAATACTAGCAATTACCGTAGTTAACAAACCAGTCTTGAGCGGTTTGTCTATTGGCTGACATGAGGTAAAACCACAGCTTCCAATCAATTCCGGCCAGAAAGCAACATCAAAAAATTTGAGATTATTGGCTGACGATTCGGTCTGGATTGCATTATTGGAGCAGGGGTCGTGGTGCACAACCTTTTCGCTGTTGCCGGCCGAATTACGTTTATTTTTATGAAATACGGCCGCCATTGAGTTCAAGAAATTTTAGTTTTTTGCAATGCTTCTGTTCTGCTTCCACTCACTGAGCCCAGCCTGCTTCCACATGTTTGTATGGCAGTTTTTCTATATAAGTATCCTCGTAGAGCAGACGAAGAGTTTTTGTCAACGCATTACTGCTATGACTTATATTTCAAACTGCATATTCACGGCCGCATAAATTTTTATCGAAGGCCGCGGGTTGTGCATCCCTACGTTAGAGCCTTGTGTGTGTGTTGACGAAAGCCTTTGCCAACATGGAAACCCCCGCTGTTCGGCAAGTGGCATTTGTACGCAACACCAGTGGATGGGAGTTGCGGCAGCGCGGTTTTCGAACTTGTCTTTAGAAACGGTCGACGTTTCTCGTGACCTCGTCGTGTGTGCGCTTATTAACTTTTAGATGCGTAGGCTTTAAGGTCAGTTTATGGCAAACGTGTGAACAGTACCCGTGCCATGTTTTTTTCCATTAATATAAATATATTTTCGTTCAAAATCCAGGGCTTTTAGGTGCGTATGTAACGACTGGGTGAAAGTGTACATGGTGGAATTGAATGTTACAAGCCAGTTGCATTTGACGTCTGCCCGTCCACTTTTGGCAAGAGCAACGAAGACTAAACACAGGAAATCATCTTAACTTTCCGATTGTCTTTCTGCTTGCCTATGGGATTGGACTTGGACCTATCAGTGACTTGGTTTGGCATCCAACGGTGTATCCGCGTCTGGTTTCCACTGCCATCTGTCTTGTTTTGCAGTATGTTCGCAGGATAACTGTCAGAGAAGTGCTGTGAATTAACTCCACAAGAAGGCACACGTTCGGACCCGATCTGTGGGAATATCTGCATGCTAGAGTCCCACGCCGTTTAAAGTTTCTGCTGTTCACCAAAGCGCGCCACAGGCTGCTCGAACACAAGAGAGCAACGGCCTGAAAACCAGACCCTACTTTTACCTTGTGGCGCAAGCCGCTGGTCTACGCAACAAGGCAGGACAATCGAAACCCGTGAATTGCCGCTGTTGCAGTTGCACTCAGTGACGACTATGGTCGACGTTTGTTCCGCGCAGCACTCGGCTTCACCAACGCGAAGATATCTCCTGTTGAAAAATTCTATTTTCGAGTTGCCTCACCAACAGTTCTGCAGGCGGAACTTTTCCCAGCCCTTTCACGAAGGTATGCTACTGTGGAGAATTTCGTTTTGCTTGCGCTGAATAACGGAGCATGTTGGATAAGTTCTTGCACGCTGGTTGTTTGTGGTATGACGTAATGGTGGTTGAAAAAGTAAACCAATGTCATGTTTTGACGCACCCAGTGTTTCAGCGCGCAGTAAAAGTTATTTTGCAAATCGAACTGCGTCCGTTGTGAAACTGCAGAATGCTCTATTGATTTACGTAGGCATGCAGATAAGAAATTTATTGTAAAAATCGCCGTTTCCACAGGTGAATCCGTAAAAGTTGTTTGATTTTGTGATGTGCAACAAGCTTGGCTGTATGAAAGTCGCAGTTAACATGTTGCGTGCTTATTCAAATTGCATTGATGTACTGTACGTTTACAGAAATACCAGGTGAAAAACGATGTTTCAGATTTTAAACGGGTAAGAAAACTTCTGACTGGCGAGCCGCATTAACTCGGATTTAAACATTTAACAGCGGGTCGGGTTTGGAGTGGGCGAATGGATTGTTTGTGTAAACCAATATATATAAATGAGATATAAACACAAATAACATAGGTTTTTAATTGTTAACAAAGCAAGACGTATTGCATAACTTATTTTTATAAATGTATTCATCATAAAACACATCAAGGAAAGCCACAGGTTTAGTGGGAACAATGTGTTTTCTTATTTCAGCCATTGTATGAAAGTCTGGGGTTATTTTTTGTGACAGTTCCCTGGGAAGATCAGAAATGTTGGTCAGTTAACACTGATCTGTGTCGTGCTTGGTTAATGTTCACTTGGAAACTCTGCCCACACACTGAACGTCTCGTCACACACACGTATAGCAGACCGAGAGCCAAATATTTTGTGCGTCATTCTCTGGAGGTTGAAACTACAGTTTGTTTAAGTGAAGCTTAAACAGCATGCAGTTTAAGAGAATTTAACTTACCTTTTATAACAGAGTCGCACTGAAAAATCGATCAATTCCGATTGCAGCTCCTGTGGTGTTGTTTCAGAGTCTTGTGACCGGGGACAGGGCGTCACCAGGAGTGACATGTTAATTTTTTTTCTAAGTCCGGAAAAAGACGGCAAGAATTTGTTGGGCAGTTCGTCCACTGACTTTCTGAATTTCTTGGCGTTTCGGCCGGCCTCCTCCAATGTGGCTATGGGAAAACGAACGAATGACTTGTTTGCAATTTGCGTGGGTTGGAAGTCTCTCACATTTGTGTACATGTCATGCAGGTCTTCATTGGTTTCCATTTTCCTCCAGGAAGGTAATGAGCCGATGACGCTTCAATCCCCCTGCTTGTTTAAAGTGACGGAGATTATTAGGGAATGATGCAGTGAAGGAAATAATACCCTAGGCAGATATTCTTCCTTCAGTTGTTCTTGGATTGTTTTCAGCAGCCCGACACTTTCCCAGTAACATGGAGATCAGTCCATTGTGACAGTGACAGGCTTTCTCCAAGAATGCTTCATATTCTTCTAGCAGACACCCAACCATCCAAGCCTTCTCCCGCAATAAACCACCGGATGAAAATTCGGAGCCGAGCAGTATCTGTAAAGCCGTTGCTTGCATCAACTGCCCGTGAATACTTAAACGACGATGCCCCTTTTGTTTTAATTCGCTGGTTACATCTTCGTCAAAATCTGTTTCACACGACGTGTATCTGATCTGCGTGATACACTATGTTCTCAAATTTGTATTTGCTGTCGGTACACAAGAATCCTGTTGACTTTGGCATGCGTTCCCTCGCCTTCGGAGAGAGGCTTGTTAAGTTTTCGCTATCTTATGAATTCATTCTTGAATCGCCGTTTGTCGATGAAAAAGTTTTAATGAGTCTTTAAAATGGCCCCCAATCTCTGAGCAGTATCTTCCCTTTCTTGCATAATTTCTTGCTGAAGTACTTAGCATCCTTCGCAGCTAAGTAACTACTAATAACGTATTCTTTGAAAACTGTTGCACTTCAAGGGCATGTTACGCATACAACCACTAATCGACATTCAGTGAGAAGATATTTTGCTGTACGCTGCATACACTCGATGACCACAGGCGTAGGGCACCAAAAATCTGTGGACTGCAGCATTGTGCCCGATACAGTATGTTCTTGTCAAAAACGTATATTTTCTAAAAACATTTACAATCTACATTCTCCAAACAACTACACATTTAATTCAATTTTTACCTCATTATATCCAGGGGTTGATCCATGGGGGCGATTGGGCGATCGCCCCCCCCCACCTGAAACCTACGAAAGTAACCTTTTTCACCATAATTTTGTACAATTGGGAAAAAGATTCGCCATATAAGGCCATTTTTTTCATCCATTGTTTTGTCACAGAAGTGTTGTGAAGTAGTCCTCATCTCTCTCACAGTAAGGAAGGCGTTATGAGACTTGACCACCAAATATTACTGAAAGCCCCCCCCCCCACCGCACTGGCTGGATCCGCCCCTGATTATACCAGAAAAGAGTTAAATTGACAAATGAATTTGTTTTTAAGATGAAAATTTTGATACAAAATTGCTTTGTTCATGTTTGAAATGATTTTTTCCTGAAGGTAAAACAGGTACTGTACAGCCCTCACTGCACCGTTGTATGCTACGCCTATGGTCTCAGCCCTCTTTGCCAACTTGTGCTTTCTCTGACCCACTCATATTGAGAGATAAGCTTTCATTTTCACTGCTTCACCGAGTTTTCGAAAGTTCTGCAAATCAATGTAAAGCAAGTGGTCGTTGATTAGTGTGATTTCACAATAATCGACTTTGTCAGTATGAGTTCCACAAACGCCGTTACTGCGAAACAGCAGCGTGGTGAACGCGTTTCAAAGCCTCAAGTGGTAATCTGGGGTTAGGTGGTCTGGAGTGCACGTTGTCCAGAGGAGACGTGAACATTGCAAGGGGATCTTTTTTTTTGAACACTTTTATATCTGGCCCGAAACTTTGGAAACGATACGTCGATGACACCTTTGTTCTGCTTAAACAGGATAAGCTTACNGATTTCNNCAAGCATNT
>JGI24159J19872_10000512_pt1 | contig 35062 bp, 14 predicted proteins | sample Ectturendosymbi4_FD_19872 | JGI IMG/M metagenome (IMG submission 19872) | reverse complement strand
CGGATTGGACTGGATTTTGAAAAAACTCAACCGGATCAGATATGGATATCCAAACTGCATTGATCACTGCAGTATAATGCTTAATCAGAGTTTTTTTTCGGATATAAACCGCATTGGATCAAATATCTGGACAGGTCCACCGCATTAGGATCGGACCGGATTCCTCAATGAAAATTTTGAACTGGATTAGGATTGCAAAATCTCCGATTTGTTCAACACTATTGTGTATAACGTAATTGTTGTTGAACCTGCTACAGCTTTATGATATTCTAAGCCAGGCCTGCCCAACCTTTGTAGTGTTGCGGGCCACTTTCACATGAGGAAATTTATTGCGGACCACAAGCGTTTCTCGGACGTAACAATAAGCTATTATAACGTAACAAATACCTTAATTTTGATAAGTTTTACGCAATAACACGAGGTGATAATGAGTCCTACAGTTGCACGCAGTGTTGCCAGCTTGTATGGATGTAAACCAAATCTAAAAATTCACATATTTTCGAAGCGTTTGTTATACAAGTTTTTGGGTGGTACGCCCATAACAGAAACAACAGGCATAATTTTGGTGTGTTTTGATGGCAAATATACTTGATGAGCCTATAAAAAATACTAAAAATTTAAAAAGTCTGCTTACGAATTTATCACATCGCGGGCCACTTAAAACAACCTCGCAGGCCGTGGGGTTGGGCAGCCTTGTTCTACGCAATGCTGTGTCATCTATTGACTGTATGAACCATTTAATTTTAATTTATTTGTTTATGAGCAGACAGGAAGCCCATTGTATGAACACCAGGGCCGGCCTTAATCCGATGCAACCAATGCAGCTGCATTGGTCCCCACGCCTCTGGGGCCCCACGCCATGGTGTTTGGGTAGATTGTTCATTTTTGCCAGATACACCTTGTGCTTTAGAATTCAGTAGAAACGTCATATAAATTCCATTGTTAACAAAGAACGCTCTCGTCAGAACTAGCAAATTTCCTCTCGAACGTTAGCAAACGTGCTCAATTCTGGTGTAGCTGAAGGGGTGGGCAAACATTTTCTGCGGAGGGCCACATTGAAGATTTTATTGCTACCGAGGGCAGCATCCTCGTATTACATATATTACCTCTATAATCGCTTTGAAAACTTGAAAAAAGTTTTACATGGGGTACCACAAAATGAGGGTAACAATAGTCAATTCCGGTTGAGTAAAAATGCGTTTTCGAATGAAAAGTGTGGAAAAAATTTGATAATTCTAATCTAATCGATAAAATTACTTTAACATAGACTCCAAATATGTACCATCTATGTACGTGTGACTGTCCTGCGGGCCGCACAAAATGCCCTCGCGGGCCGCATGCGGCCCGCGGGCTGTAGTTTGCCCACCTCTAGCACCAGCAGTTAGTGCTATACTGCATGTCTGCGTTCTGTCACGATCGTAACACGGTTGAGTGAACACCGCGCTCAGGTCTTGCATTGGGCCCCGCATCTGCTAGGGCCGGCCCTGATGAACACACACACTTTTTCGTCACAAAAAATCAATACACTACTACTTGCAATTCGATTTCGTGTATGCATCGTCTCTATATAAAAGGGGTGGCCAAACCTGTTCTACGTATGAGCCGCACATCGTAAAACCCAAGTTACAAAGAGCCGCAACAAAAGTCTAAAAACATGAATTTATTTGCAATCTACGCTTCTGTGACATCATAATATCATAATTCTTTTTGGAATGACTTGCAAAAGTAATGGTAATACCATGGTAATACTGTACAGCACGCTAGCTACCGCAGTACCATTTTACAATATTTCAACAGTTTGAAATAGAAATAAAAAATAAGAAACAAATAATGATTTTTCGGAAAGCTTAAAGAGCCGCATGCAAATGTTCGTAGAGCCGCAGTGTGGCCACCCCTGCTATATAGCGACTGCGGTGTATGAGAGAACATCTCGGAGAATATATAGGGCTATCTGCAGCCAATTTACAAAATCTGCTGTAACGACGGAAAGGCTAAGTTAGCAGCAAGCTGGATATTATGTGCATGAATCAGATTAATATGCCAAAGTTTTTTTGCAAAAACACAGATACTCTCGACGAAGCGACCACAGCCTGTGCTAGTTCATAGATGATTCGAGCCTCTTAGCAAGGTAAACCTGATGCGTCACAGTTTGCGTCACAGAACTTTTTCACGTCTGCTTATCTGATGCGCTTTGCTGTAGTTCTTGGAAGACTACGGACCTGTTTGAGATGTCCGTGCGGCGAGAGTTACGTTCGGCTACACCGCAAGTGAGTGGAGGCCTTGGTAAGAGAGGCAGGGTTGCCAGATTCAAATGGCTTTTTTGAAGCCAGATTTTGAAATTCTGGCTTTTTTAAAGCATTTGGCTGATTTTGAAAATCAAAAGAATTAAGAAGCGAGACAAAATCTGGCTTTTTTCTGTCGGAAAGGCTTGACACTGACAAAGCATTGTCTGAGGTGCTGCGTGATACAGATATTCATTACAAACCTCTTCTGATGAGAGTCTATGACCAAGCAAGGTGCAAATAATATATATTGCAAAGATTTTACTGTTGCCCTAAAAATGCTTGAATCAATAAGAAACAAATGTATGTGAGTTGTGAGTGTAATCACAAAGCAAGAATAATGCTGCCTCTAAAAATTGTGACATTGATGTTCCTGATGAATTTAATATCTGTTTTGTGTTTGGTTATGAATGTATGTTTTATGTGTGTGTGCTTAATGAATGAGAGGTAACCTGTTCTTCGCATGGTCCACAGATGTCTAAAGTACAGTACCTAAGTTAGTATTTTAAATTAAAATAGGCCTATCAGGTAGGCCTAAACTTGATCGTTCGTATACTGTTTATCTAAGACAGTATTTAATTATATTTCTTGGTCATCGTAGCACTGGATTAAGATGTACTTAGAAATCTTTCATAGGACATAGAACATAGTGAGCTGTAGCTTACACCAGCTAGGTCAAACCGAAATGTCTTACTGTTACTGGGCCAGAAATTATGCCACTTGTCTTTGAGGGGCACACATTTGTTGACTTACTTTCATTTTAGCAAACAAAAGTTTAGCTTAAGCTACTGAAATCATTTGAATACTAACTCCAATGATAACAACTGTATGGTACATTTAATCACTCCCAAAAAAGTTCTTAACTGATGCCGTGGGCAAGCTTAGTGCTGATGGAACAACCAAAATTGTTAGAAATCAAATTAGAGTACAAACCGTAAACCTAAACCCCAAAGCGTAAACCATCAAAGTTATAGAAAGTTTTTAAAAAAGTACAAAAAAGCGCTCCTATCAAAATTTAACGGAAAGTTAAGTAGGGAAGCATATGCAGCAATGGTGAAAGGCAAACCCATGAGTACTTGCACAGCTGCCATGATGGACACATCCTTTTGACTACGTACGCAGTACCGCTAATGTCACGAACTCAGTGTTATATCTGGATAAAAGTGAATGCAGTTTCGACCGGTTCAAATGGCAAAATATATCCAGTAGAGGTTTTGCCGCTCTTGGCAAAATAAATGCTACCAGTCAGAAAACTAGTAGAAATCAGTTTTGCACCAAAGTCTCAGTATGGACACGTGGAAATACTGTACATTTGCAATAACGAAAAGCTTACCAAGCCGCATGCAGCCTTTGACTGGGACATATGCAGCACACGGGCTAGACGTAGCTGGCCTAATGCCAACTCTGAAAACAGATGTATAGGGTACAACTTTTAAGTTAAGACATTTTGGTTTTTGTGTATTGGTGCATGTGATGTTTCAAATTTTAAAGAGATTATCCCAGTTTTCTACTGTTGTCCATTTGTCTGTTTTGGTTTCCTGGTTCACTTCTTTGTTTTGTCAATGTGTGATAATGCTTATCCCAAATATTTATGCTTAGTTGAATAAGCCTCTTATTCGTAACATGTGGCCTAGATGTGCAGTCAAAGTTAACAAGATCAAAAAAACAAATGCTGAGATTAACCTTGCAGTGGAGAAAGAAACCATTCTTAGACTCACTAGGATACAGTAGGCTTAGGTTACACTTGTGCTGTATCCTGGGTCAGTCCAATTTAGGTAGGTATGCTACTGTTTTAGGTCATTTCTAGAATAAGAGAATGACCTTAGATGATGCACAGAATAAATTATTCTGTGCATCATCTAAGGCAGGGATATACAACCTTTTGCTATTGTCGGCTGTATTAATTTTATTTATATGAAGTACGGCCGCTAATGAATTCGAGTTATATATATATATATGAGATACGTTTACTTTTTTATCTGGTATATCATTATAACAAAGGCACAAATCAAATTAGTTTGTACCAAATGCAACTTCATACAAAAACCACCAATCATGTAAAGTAAAAAGACAAAAGGAAGCAAGAAAGATACACAAATCATGACAAAAATAAGCAAAATAACACAATATCATATGTAACAAGTGTCCATAACAAAACAATTAATCAATACAGAATAAACACAAAAACACAGATGATAGTGGGCAAGCAATGCATGAAGAGTTGGGAGATACAGTTGAATAAGCGTGTCATGTGCATGTGAGATAAGTGACAATGGAGGTTATAAAGCAAAAAGTCATGTAGCAGCCAGACATTACAAATCAGAGGCAAAAAAAAATTCCAACACAGATCATGAAAAAGCCACGCAGTTGCCCATTGACCAGTATGACAGAGTGTTACACAGTTGCAAGTATGTCCTGCTGGGCACAGAGTGAGTGTTGTACCCAAATGAGGTTAAAAAGGCAAGAGTGGAAGCAGATTACAAAATGTTCAATAGTAAAAAGCAGATCAATAAATGTATGGTATATGAAAAACAAAAGATCATTAGTTAATCAAGGTAAGTAATAGATCTAGGAAAAATAACAAATCATTCATATTGCCATGACATATCCCGCCTGTCACACAAGTTATGTCAGACTCTTAACACCGACTTAAATTCTTCACAATCGAGCTTTAACAAATTATTGATCTTGGGATCAGGGGGTTAGACTGAAATCAATGTCCATGAGAACTTAGAGGTGAACATTATTCCATTTGCCTCAAAAGCCTCATAGTGCAACAAGGGTGCTCCTTATTAGTGCAAATCTGAGCTTTATTTTTTGTTCTAAAGTGGTTTGGACCAGTGTTTATAATGTACTGACCTTTGCAGTTAACTTAAATACTTTTCAAAAATGGTTGGTGGCTTGTTGGAGCAGTTTGAGTTGTGTCTGAAAAATCATACTTTTCATCAACAAGATTGTGGCAATTCCACCACCCCTTTTTTGAGTGACCTTGCAAAGAAACTTGTTGACAGGTCTGCCGACCTCAGGGAGCGATAGTGGTTTCACGAGCATCCATCTGTCCTTGGCTATGACCAGGGGGAATGTTGCCAATATGTTAGCCTGTGTGCAAGTTTGATTGATCTGATTTTAGTTATTCCTAGTGTATTAATCAGTATTACTGCCCAGTGCTCACCACTTGCCATTGTTTTAATGGATAGTCATTGCTTTTCAAATGTTTATACTTTCTGTAAGTTCTGTTCTTCCTTTGTGCAGTATTATGTTTATCAGTTGTTAGCTACTAGTACTTTGACTACCACATGGCCCGTGATGAAGCTGCATCGTTGTGATATATTCCACTTCGCTTGAAACTTCTTAGGTTATACTAGTTTTGGTATACTGATAAGCCTAGCTGTCTCAGTTTTGTCTACATAAAAATTATGACCAAGATTGATTTTGGGATTAAGCTTCTATTTTGTGATTCTTCAGTAACTGGATTATTAATCAAAAATCATGACACACTTTCTTTATCATATATTGTAAAAGTTACTGGTGTGATGACTTTAAGTTGGATCCATAATAGTTTCAAACTGTACCATTAAAGAATGCAGTATAAGATTATATTTCATTACCGAATATGGCATATTTAGTACCAGATAGACAATATCCAGGTTTTTTTAAGGAAAATGTTAGGTACTGGTATGGATCTGTAGGGACCCGATTTCTCTGATTCTAGGGACCCGATATTCTCTGATTTTAGGGACCCGATGATAATTTTCTTTGATTCTAGGGACCCGAATCAGGTCCCTACAACGTCTTAAAAAATCTGCAATATCATAAGTGACATTCGGCATAATTATAAAAAAAGGAAGGAACAAAACAAACGCGAAAATAATGCAAGCAACACATGAAGAATAGAAGAATGGAGAATAAACAGACAAACATAACATGTATTTACCTCTTGCCTATATTACAAGGTAAAATATGTGCGTGGCATTACAACTTAATAAAGGATAAAGCTATGCAGTATCAGAGACAATGCAGGGAGCAAAAGCAGTTGTGAGTAGTACAGACCATGAAGATGCACCAGTGTGCCCAAGTGACCCATATAGATATCATGAGACACAGCATACATGGGAGATATAATAGCATTGGTACCAGTATTAGTATATTCATCCAGTTAGAGACATCAGAATTCACACCAGCTGACACAATGTTATAACAGAGCTCCATCTGATTTTAGCTGTGCCAATCGTATTATTCAGTATTATATCAGATATGTGGAGGGTACATGAAAAACAAAAATTAGTCATTAAGGAGAAGTAGACAGCAAGCAGCATCAAAAGTGTCTGTTCACTGCATTTTGTGTTAAACGTAGCGAATAAAACATTTTATTCATGCGTAATTGGCTGTGTCTAATCATTCAGGAAGTAGATGTTGCCACAGCTTGTTCTTCACAACGTGTGGACCTAGGGATTAGGCTAAAGTTGCTTTTAATACCTAATCCCCAAAAGCAGTGAACAGGCAAGTCAGTGTCAATGAAGTCATAGAAGCTCACATCATCTATTTTGACTAGAAAGCCCTGAATTGAGGCAAGTTCCTCCTCAGAAACGCAAATCTGAACTTTGTTCTGTTATGTTGTAGTTGATAATGAGCGTAATATGGTTCCTTGCACTTTGCTATCAATCTTTTAACTTTGACACGTTCAGATGCCAAATGTAATAAAAAAATTAATGATGACTTTTCAATATTGAGGATCATTAGTTGTATGAACCTTTCATGTCTTTTTCAAGGTGGTGGTATATAATATATGTTTATACTATAATATCTATCCGCTTAAAGGGGCAGTGGACTTACCATACACACCAGTGGTTTCAATTGTGCCTGGTTGAAAGTCAGTAATTGTGAAGGTTTGTATTTTTAGCGTTTTGCAGTTGCAGCCTCTGTTGCTGCAACGCCTGCTTGAATGCTGTTTTTGTAGTGGAACTGAGCAAAGGTGTCCATAACTATCGCGTCCCATACTAAGCTTAGGGTTTAAAGTCAATCCATTAGGCCTCCATTTTTGTCAAGCCGACATGTTCCAAGGTACAAAGGAGATTAATACGGGTTAATGACCTTTTGAGAATAGAGTTGATGGCTGAATGTCTGGGAAGTGGGCTGCGTTTCTAGAGCAGGAGAATCCATGAAGCCCTAGCTTATCAACAACTTTGCCACAGCAGCATGATGTGCTTTCAAAAATTTTCGCATCAGTGAGAAGGGCAATTGCAATACGGAGCACATCAGGGCTGAGCATGTTTCCAACATAGCAATTGGGAAGGCTTCTGACCAGGCAGTGTTTGATGGGGATTATTTCTGATGTTGCAAGGTAGTTATTTAATAAGTGCCATGTGGAAATCAGAAGAACTTATATCAAACCAACTACTTGAACAAATCCTGTAGTCATTGTGTGCTTTCAAAGGTAGTTGCTGTATTGATAGGCTCAGTAATGGATGAAGATACTTTATGATTTATCATATGCTTGTTGAAGCTTCAAGACAGGATGTTGAAGTCATTAGAACACCGCTGCATTACTGTTGCAATTGGAAAGTTTAGCATGAGAGATGTTGAAACTGGTAAAAATATTTCACCTAGTCTGGTGCAGTAGTTTTGCAAGCACCAGGCCCATAGCAGAAACATTAGCACAATACCAAAAGCCTACATGGATTTAGCAATGAATGGTGAAATCCATGATAAGATGTAGCAGAAAACCACATGGCAAAATAACTTCATATATTGCTTTAAAAGTTGAAAAATTTACATATGAAAAAGGGAGTGGTAATGTGGGTTAGAAATCAGAAAGCTAGCAGCCATGAAAATACAATAAGAATATGGACATCTTGCAAAAATGCAAGATGTAAGACAAAAACAATAGCAAACAGCATAGACCAGGGGTCACCAACCTTCTTGAAACAGAGCTACTTTTGGAGCACTGATTAATGTAAAGGGTTGCCAGTTTGACGAATTGAGAAACATACACTAGCAATAGAAAATGGGACACATTAGGCAAAACATCAGATGCAAACAAAAAAAATTAGAAAAGCAAGCAGTGTACTCCAAAGTCAATAATAGCAAATGAAGGCGGACCATTGCAAACATGAGCTAAATATTCCCATGACATTTCAATTCAATAACTCATATTACAGAAACAAATGTTAAATCATATACGTAACAATCATTTACATAACACCAATGATGGTGGGCAAGCAATGGGTGGGGTGAAGAGTTGAGGCATGTACAGATAAGCAGGTGAATCATGCACATAGGTGAGAGAAGTAAGCAACAATATACAAGATTTCAAAGAATATTCTTAGTTTTACTTCTAATTATGTCTGTAAAGATTAAATCATGTAATGCTATTTTTTAGAACAGGTTCGTGGGTGATCCATATGGTCCTTGCAGGTGACCTGGTGCCAACATGCACCTTGTTGATGACCCTTGGTATAGAATAGACCATGATAAAGTATCGCACTCAGTTATCCTTAAGATGAGCAGGGGATGCAGTAAATCTGAAGTAAGATGTAATCGCAAAGGTATATTTATTTTGACCAGTCAGAGGTATCATAACTAGCAGAGGGTTTCATAATTAGTGATGCAGTTACACCTGTGTGGATTGTTAAAGTTACATCATAGTTTTCAAGACAGATCTGGACTTGTGATCTGCCTTTCTGTTGAGCTACTGCTTAATTGTAGTAGGCAACAAGTGTGTTCTTTTTGCATTCTGAAGTCAATCTGTTTCATGTGAGAGATGTTGAAACTGGTTAAAAATACTACACTAGTCTGGTGCAGTAGATTCTCAAGCGCATATGGCAAAGATGTATCATATCCTGGGGCAATAAAAGCATAAAAAAGATAAACAATCACTGAAACCAAAGTGTGAATAACTCAAAGCAAATGCATGAGGAGTTGAGAAATATATATATGAAGAATTGAGGTAAGCCTACAGGAAGAAAAGTGAACGGCAATGCAGTTAGGAAATAGATAGCTATGTAGCAACCAGGGTAGCAGAGTCAGACTCACAAGAAGTCAAAAGGTTTTTGGTCAGTCAGATTCCAAAGAATACTAGAAGTCAGAGTCAGAATTTTTTATCCAACTCCAGAAGTCCAATTGAATCATTTCTTTCATTGCACACGCAAGTTACGAGTCCTAAGTCGTGTCTAACATTTCAACTTGAAATAATACAATTTTTTTTAAAACTTATTGAAACAGAGAATTCTTGCTGTGCATCATGATATCCATTGAGTGCTCGTTGCTACTTGCTTCTGTGCCATTGTTGACAGCCAAACTTTATTCATATTATGTCAAGGAGTTGAAAATTTTGGAAAGGTCGGAGTTGGAAAATATTGCAAGCTAGGAGTCAGAAATTTTATCTACAATCCTGCAACCATGATCACAGAATGTTGTAGACCTGGAAGATGGATGTCAAGGGTGATATTCATATCAACCACTCAAAAATACCAGCAGAGGGTTGGTTAAGATAGTATTATGCAGTTTGTGGTTTTAGCACAAGTGTCATAGTTCTGAACATGAACAGTTTTTACCAAGTATATATTTTGCCAAGAGAACAGGCATCATCAGCTCCTTTTCAAATAGTTTACCCTGTTTAAGGAAATCATGAGAAGAACAAAAACAAAATCGTTCGTTGGTAAGAAGTAGATTGTTGGTAATGTCAGAAGTATTGCTCACAGCTTTCAGGTAGATGAGATTAGAAATGAAAATACAACACACATGATGTTGTTGTATGTGTCCAATCCCCATAGGTTGAAGCAAGATACAGTTTTGGCACACATAGCCAGGGCAATTCTTAGCAAAAATGCTTTCTAGCAAGCATTGCTTTCTTATTATTTCAAAACAGCTGTCTTTAACACTTTTGTCACTGGGTGGTTTCCCCGTGTCGATATCCACGGTTACCAGGTGGTTTTGGCTTGAAATTCAAATCCTTGAAGGTAGATACTGCTAGGCGTTTTTCAGCTTTATGCAACAGTAAGCATGGCAAATGTTGCCTTTACACTAATAAGTTCCCAACATTTTAAATCATTTCCAAAACATTTTAGGCTATGTACCACTGCAACAAGCTTGGGCCTACCGGAGTCACTTTTTTTGCAAAAGCTTTGCTTTTTTGAGACAATAAAAGCAGCTTACACTGGCATTAGGCAACTAAACTTTATCAACATGCCTAAATATACTTACAGACACATTCATTCATGCTTTCCTGGCATTTGGCAGCATATCAAAGCACTTACATTGCACAAAATCACAGTCACTCCTGCAGGATGCTGGTCCCACCTAGGTGGACCAACAACTCAAAAGAATCTTGCTTTTAAACAGCCTATGAACCACAGAGAGTTTGGATTCTCATTTCAAGACCTAATGTTACTTAAACTCAGTTTAGGACAGGGGTCCAAAAATACTTTTTGGTTCGAACCTAAAGATCATTCAGAATTCTCGTGACCCAAATATTTCCTGAGCATATAAATTTGTGGAAAATGCTTTATAATTAAATATAAATTTTAAGACTACTATTGAAAGTAGCAATTTTCTTGCACAAAATTGTATAAAACTTATTAGCACACAATGGTTGCATTTATTCTGACTAATGAGAATGGCAAAATTAAAATTTTGCAACCCAGAGTGGAAAGTCTCATGACTTAGACCCAAATTTAGGTCACAACCCACTATTTGGTGTAGGACCACATATTTAGACTATGTACCACTGTAAAATTAACAAAGCCCCTATCTTATAGTTCAGAAATTTGTTTATCAATCTGTGCATGTTACCTTTGCATTACTAAAATTACATTCAGGATATAAGTTTAAAGAAGCATTGGGGCTTAAGGTTGATATTAGGCAAATAAATTGGCTGTGGCAAGTGCTTGCACCTAAGCCTACCATATGGATACCAGTGATGGAATGCATCATTCTGATTCACACTCTAGCGACAGCCAGTCCATGCGAATAATCGTATGTCCTGCTACTGGTGGACAGTTTGACATTGAGATTGACAAACATGAAACAGTTGAAGAACTGCTGAAGAGGATTTCAAGGCATTTGCAAACACCTCGTGATCGGCTTAAAGTCCTACACAAAGACAAGTATGTGTTGAACAAAAATAAATACTTTTTTCAGTAGTGGAATGCAAAGATTGTATGGTTCTTGAGCATTTTAACTTCTACTAAACTTGTTTAATTTCTGCATATACAGTTGCTTAAAAAAGGTTTGTTGTGTAGCTTTCTTGAAATTGGAGTGAAACTCTGTTATGCAAGACCTGTGTGATTTGCGACCTGTAGAAAAAGTATTTCGTTTGTCTGTTATTGATAAATTATTTTTATCTGGTTTTGAAATAAATTTCTAGTTCCTGTTTAGAATATCCTTATTTTAATTTTATCCATTTGCATTTGAGATGAAAAACAATGATACCTGGAAAGAAACAGTGAATTCAAGTGTTCTCTGTGCTCCAGAATTGTATAACTGTGAATTTGTAAGCTTGCTTTCAGGTTCATTGTCTTGTTTGCAAGTCGAGTTGTATAGAACTAATTAATGATTATTGGTAAACCTGCTGCTATTTGTCATATTCACTAGTAATGCATGAAAGGTCATCTTCATATAGAGCAGGGGTCTCCAAACATTTTTGAAAAAGGGCCACATAAACTGTGACAACATTTTGAGGGCAGGGTATTTTACGACTACGTAATGTGATTGTTTCGGGATATGTCACATTCTACCCAATCAGCACATGTTTCGTCAATACTTTATTTTTTCATTTTTGACAAAATGTGTTCATGGGCTGGATGAAATGACTACGCAGGCCGGATTTGGCCTGTGGGTCATAGTTTGGAGACCCCTGATATAGAGTAACAATTTTAAAGACCCAACTCACAGGTACCATTTTATGTGATGAGCAAATTTGATTGCAACAAGGCAAATATCAAGTAATTTGTTTAGGCATTAATTTTCCTGTTATCTCAATATGAGTAACTCACTAATAAGAATTGACAAATATGTTTGAATTGGAGAAGTACATTATAAAGTTTTTGTTTTGAAAAGAACAGTTCATATCTTCACATGAATTGAGAAGTTTTTCCAGCAACTGGAAAACCTTTTTACTGATAACAATGTGCATTTATAGTGGATTGTGAGTGGGTAATTAAGGAAACAAAATAAGAAGTGTCAGCTGCCAACTGAGTGATGTAAAAATCCACCCATCCTAACCTTTTTTTGCTAAGAAGCATAAATGCTGTATAGGTTTGTGCTTAACAAGCCATGGTTGGAAAGTGTCATTTCGCTGTCCTTAAATAATTATTTGTACAGTAAGTACAGTATTTATTCGATTGTAAGCTGCAGCTTATTAATTTTTTTTCATCATTTCAGGTGGCTTATAATCAAGAGTGGCTTACATTTTTTATTTCTTTACCTTATGGAAAGGTATAGATCAGGGTGGGCAATTAATTTGGCTTGGGGGCCATTTTGGGAAGGCCACGTTTGGCGGAGAGCCGTACCTCCTTAGTGAAACAGAAGCAAGTCTCGGTTAAGCTAGCCTAAGCAGTCAGCACTAACATTTGTTGTGATAAGTTCAAGGAAATTTCAGATACAAAGATATTTTCTGAATGCTTCCGTGGGCCACTTAAAACTCTGTGGTGGGCTACATTTGCCCCGTGGGCCGCTATTTGCCCACCCCTGGTATAGATGATGCTCAGTCTTTCCTTGGCTATGTTTTGTCAAACAAACTCTCTTTTTGCATTTTATTCCCTTCAGCATCATGTGAACATCCGTCACAGGGGAGGTATTATGATGAACAGAAGGCAGACCAGGGTTGCCAGTGAAACATCATACATGCTGGTATGGGGAAGTATCTCAGAGACTTAGGTAACCTATGTTCAAGTGCAGCTTACAATCAAAGGTGGCTTACATTAATTTTCTACACCATTTCATACCGCTTCCAATCAAAGGCAGCTAACAATCGAATACATATGGCATAGGCTACATGTGCTTTATTGAAAAATGTGTACAACCATGCAGGTGCAGTGGGATCCCATTTCATCCATATAGCCTGACAAAATTGTTTCCTGAAGAAATAGTTCAAATTATGTTGGAACAACTGTTCTGAATGGCTAGGTCATGAACTAAAAACTGTTTAAAGAGTATTCTTGTTCAGTTGCAATACCTTGTGTTAGTGTTGTTTGGCAAATTGGCAATCCAGTTAATGTATTGTATCTTACAGAGTTCTTTCAAGTGGAAACCTCTCAGAATATGACATTCGAGATGGAAATAAAGTAACACTCCTCCCTGCCATTGAAAGTGGTTTTTCTGTAAGTTATGTTTGGCTAACCCTATTAAAAATCTTTCGTCACTTATAATAAAATCTTACGCTCAACTGATGTAAAACTCAAACACTACACTGGTTTTTCAGCCAGCTGACAGCACGCTTTTACACTTTTGGGTTTAGGACATTTGTTAGTTTGATTTCTGCATGTCAAAATACATATTATGTATGATAGTAATATGAACTAAAATGATAGAACATGACAGAGTAACCAATAAAAACATCTAATAACTTTTTTATCAATTTCTAGAGCAGTGCTTTTTTTCAATGTTTAACACTGATCACCAGCCACAGGCGAAGCAGACTGGCTTATTCATTAAGCTCCAAGATGTGGTGCAGTTCTCAGTGATGAATTGATTCATCCAATGTTTAGTGACTGACCTAAGTATACGAGATTTGGTGGTCTCGCTGTTGATCCATTCACTGCAGTCGTCGCAGAACCTACGTGATAGATTGTCGTGCTCATCGCTATCCTGTCGAAAATCCAAGTACTGCTGCATGCGTGGATAAGATGAGCGTGACTAACGTTCATGCGCATTTCGATGAATGATCGCGCTTGTTGAAATTGATAACTCGCCACGTCACGCAGCCCGGCGGCAACGTGAGCATCTGTAGGGCTTGGGTGCAATTAATGGCGAGAAACCGTCTGCAGAAAACTAAGGGTTCCTTGCCGGAGCGTTTCAAATGTGCCTCTAAAAATGATAAGAGATATACTCCGAACAAGCACCGAACAGCTAAATACTCATCGCTTGCAGCTGTTTTACCTGTGCGATTGTCTACGTGCATCATGGTCTAAGCACGCACCACTGAAGCTGGTAGGATGGGTTCAAACCCGGTCGGGTCATACCGCAGATTAAAATAATGGAACTTGCGGCCTGTCCAGCCTCGTGCTTGGTGTTAATGGATGGATGCAGGAGGAGCTCTACGCGCGGAGCTGCCATTTTCCTGCAGCTTTTACTGCGAAAACAGCCGCGTAGCCTACGGCGCAGAGTAAGGTGACACGGATGCCCGCAGACCACCCGTGACACTCCAAAGGGAGTAAAGCGAATGGAATAGAACTCTTACTCGTCGCTTACAGTTGTTTCAAATGTGCGGTTGCTTTGAGTTGAAAGGCAATAACTGCGCGTTTGATTTTCTCAAATTCACTCCATCTTCCCGATCTTCTGATTTCGGTAACAACTGTATATATCTTGCTTTTCTCATTCAAAAACACAATTTTGTGCTTTTTGTCTGCAACCTCGTCCAGTCCCTTAAAATAGAAAACAACGCTTAACCAAATGTAATGCACCTTGGTTGTAGAGCATTGGCGCAGAGATGAATCTGAAACATGTATCGCAAAATCTGTGAGTTTATGACAGAAACAACACTTGTTGTGTTGTTGCGCTTCTGATAAAGTAACAGAAGTACGTGTATATGGCTGTAGTAAACATGTTCAGTTAACGCCCAGCTATCTGAAAAGAATTTGTTTGTGATGCAATGCACTCTCTGCATACTGTATGAAATCGTGGGCCTGACTGGGGCACGCCTTCAGAGGACTGCTGATGCTCTCCGCAGGAAACCATTTCAGTGATGTTTTGTTATCTTCGATTAAGTGGTAGCCGGGCTGGACGACTCAGAGAGACCCTGGTTCCAGTCCAAGAAATTAACAATTTCGCCAATGTTTGGCTGACGCATCAGACTACTGTTGCGTTATGATTGGTTGCTTTTTTTAGTAAATGGCGGCAGTGATGCGATTCTAAACGATTTTGTTGCAGTCTACCGTCCAAGGAACACAACAATCAATCATTCAAGCTATCGAAAGCCTTTCAGATGTACAGGTATGTAAGATAGTTGTATAGGGATATTCCTAAACTTCGAGTGAGATGATTGATCATATCAGTTGCATGCTTTAATTCTGGTTTGAATTCAGCACGCGGTGGTTGAAATGACGGTGTGGGCTAGTTGAATACATTGAGAAGCCTCTATAGGGAATTGTTTGTGAATGGCGTGACTGCGATAAGCAGCTGTGATTTTCAGTTATCTGATTCCATGTGAAATGGTATGAAAGTTCTGCCACAAATATCAATTCCTTTAAATTCTTTACATATCCTTTTGTTTGAATGGATGTGGTGGCTTTTGCTTTGTGGTCCAATTGATCAATTGCTAACATCTTGTGAGGCCTATCGTGTTGAAGTAATCGCGCTTAGCGGTGCCAACGCGGTAGAGCTCGACCAACGAATTAAATTTCGTACTGCTCATTAACTGACCTTCAGTTAAATCATAAAGTGACGTGATACTAGCTTGTTTCGCCGTGGAGACCTTTCATTACGCATAAATTTTGCTTCAGTCTGTGCAATTGGAGGTTAAAACAGCACTGGTGCGTCGTTTCAGTAGTCGCCGGGTGTGTTCTTCGACTTGTGGATGGCTGCTTCATGTTTTCTGATTAACGTTTCTATGGCCCCTTGCCTTCCATGCAGGATCTTTGTGAGAGAAATAGTTACGTGTTCAGTGCTCATACTAATATTTGCATGGGATAACGTAGGGAAATCTTCTCCCCACGTCCTACACGGGTTCGATGACATACCCTGGGTAAGGTGTTCGTTGTCAAGTTTGCAAGTCAAAATTCTTGGTCGGATCGAACCAATGCGGAAAACTAGGTACTTACTGCCGTATCGCCAAATCCGGCCACGGGTGCAAGCCGTGAGCGTTTCACTGTGAAAGTCCCCACCTCAACACCTGGCTCAAAAGTTTTTGCCTGACGTACGCAGTAAGCCAGCAGCAAAGTTTTTACTGAATACATAGGCCGCTGCATGGCAGAAAATTCTGTGATGTTTTCTGTAATGCTTGGAAGTTTGAAAAGCCATCACAGTCGTGTTTCCGCGTATTGCAACTTGTGCATTCAAGCCTGAATATTGCAACACGTTTTGCTTGATCCTCCAAGCAAGTAGAAATCTTTCTCGCATTATTTCGTATTTGTTATTGCATTTGTAGATGGTGAGCTGTTTTTTCTTCGGTCATAGACAGAAATGTTTTTGAAATGACCGAAAAATATTAACTCATTTCGGTCAGAATATTTCAAGATATAGGCTAAAAAACACTTTTATGTTGAGTTTTAATACAACTGTGAGACAAATGATCGAAATGTGTCAGTGACCAAAATGTCTCAGCTAAAAATGACCGATTATGTTTCTGCGAAAAAAAAAACAGCTGGTGAGCGATTGTATGTGTCCCTGGTTGTATGTCACTCAGGTCGTTTTTACGTGTAACCCGAAAATTCTTACGCTTCGCTCAAACAAAAACAAGATGCTGGTGGCTGGTATGTGGTATGCACCAGCTGGTGATGTTTGCTGTGATTTTTGGTTTCACCCGGTAATGCATTTAGGTTTTATGTACTAACTGGATATTCTTGTGACTAGGCTTGTGTCATCTTTGAAAAATTTGAACATTCTTTGTAAGTATGGTTTCTCGCATAATGGCCACAGCATTAATTTGATTCAAAATGTGAATACACTGCCGTAACCGACAGATTTATGAATGGCTATACTATACTTTCACGAAATGCTAACTCGTACCTTATGCTATTGACATATAGGTTTGCTTTATAGGCTGTTTGACACAATATACGCTGTTGAGTTTCACCGCAGGTCCTCGAACGAGTTTGCCGTTAAACTTTTTTAGTTTTTTCGCTGCAACTGTTGTCTGTTCAAAACAGATCTACTGTACTGTCGCCGTTTCGTAGAAGCGTGGCTCGTTTTTGTCACATCTCTTTGTTGCCGCCGCCGGTCCCAGGAGTGTCGATCGGTTTACCGTCATAACTCGATTGAACGCTTCTATTTGTAATGACTACTTCCTGATGCATCCGCCTCAGTTTTACGGGGCACTTTAATTAGGTGACTTTTTGATAATGAATCTGCTATACTGAGCTTCTTGTTGAACCTTGTGCTTTGTCCAGAAACCTACAAACGAACCACAGAAGGCAATGCTTGTTTTTTTCGTTTTCACAAGTTGCTGACGCCAGATTATTTAACTAAGAGTTACTAAGTGTTTGTCAACAATCAGCGGTGAGCGAAGATATAATAGCCATATCGTTCAATGACAGTGATCAGTGTGAGGAGAAAGCTTGTGGCTTTGTCATCTGTCGAACGTCGATAAGACTTTTTCAAACTGTTTTTTCTGCAGTGAACAGTTTGAAAGATAAGGATCTCTACTGCGTTAACCTTTCCTTGGTTCCACTTTGCTTCTTGAGATCAAAAAGCCTGTAACGTGGTTTTGCTCGCATGCGCATTTCTTAAAATGTCAAACGTGCGTGTCACGGATATAGCACCGACTAAAGTTAACCCCACCTGTTTATATGGATTTATACAAACCTTTGCGACCAATTGCACACTGTTAGAGATAACTATCTTAAATGTAAAAAGGTTCATCGAAACTGCAATAGTTGAGTGCTCGTTCTCAGTCCATTATGGATTCGAAACGCGCATCAAATCAATTTTTTTGCTCCCATTGTTTTCTTTACTTGTAGTATTTTTGTGTGCACATGTTAGTGAGCGTAGTATTTTTAATCTTTGGTATAGAGTAGTATCTACATAATTACTACCGGCTGTTTCCTTGAGAGCGGTTTCTTAGCGCACACGGTATCTGATTTGTAGTATTCAAACGTATTGGGATGCTGGGCGCATTAGGATCAAATGATCGCAGGGCGGGTTCCCAAACATTTGCCTGGTTCAGATTTTAGCCTTGGAATGACGATAGTGTTTAACATAGTGTAAAATTCTGCAATTAATTCACGCGCTATCTCTCACAGACAGCAACTGTATACAGTTCTCTTCCCTGAATTGTGTGCTTGAAACACCTATACTCATCAGCAGAGACTTACCGGTAATATCAATTAAGAAAGATCGTTTCGGTAGCACAGAACAGGCAAGAAGCTCATCCAACGATTATTTTTTGTTTCGATTTGACGAAGTTATTGCTTACCGTAAGAATCTACTGGGAACGGAATTTTCAGTTAGTCACAAGGACTTCACGCTGTGCTTGTCTCGCGTCTCTGCACGAAAGCAAAGGCCGGAAACCGAGGTCTGGCGACACTGCTGTCCACTACACTCCCATTTAGGTATCACCCCAAGATATCCTGCTATACGCTTGCGGGTTAATTTCGCGCCCAAGGATCAGGTCATCAAAAACAATCAATCACTTGTGAAGAGAACCGAGAATTTAACTTCTGTGGCAGTTAAGCATCCGTCTTTGGCGATGTTGCAGTACTCAACCCTTTAATGAAAAAAGAAAGACTTTTCACGGTCAGTCGCTGCAGATGGTAAGTAGGTGAAAAACGAACATTTCCAGGCAAATATTCTAGGCGGGCAAGCTTTTTGTGTGATGTTTTTTGCGAAGCGTATTGGAATTCTCAAAAGGCTAGACTTTTGTAAAATACCTGACTATTTTTCGGGTGTGTGATTTTTGCATCTCCTTACGTGGCTGTTCGCGAAACCGACTTCTGTAAGAATAGTGCACACGCCTGATTTGATTTAACTAGGATTGCTTTTTGCTGATCGTATATATCGCTCTAGTGAGGCCATTCGTGTGCAATGCTGACCTGCGCTGTCGCGGAAAACGCGGAGTGGTGCCCACGTACTGCCCTCAGGCAGTGTTTGTGCTGCGCGAACTTCAATTAGTTGTACTCGAGTCGATATTTTGATGGAAATCGATTTCTCGTTTGTTGGATCCGAATTCCGCGTTTGCGAACTTCATTACTTGGTTTTCGTTGCAACATCAGCTAATCACGTGTCACAAAAACTTAACTGGAACGAAATCTTGGATTTAAAATTAATGTTGCACCAAAGTCAACTCACCACAATTTTCTCTTTTTATTTTTGTCATGGTTGAACACAAAGAAAAAAACTTTTGAATCGATGTGTGATCATTTAGCTGCAAGTAGCCAGCCAACCCATCTATTGCAAATATCTTTGAGAAATCAAGTGTACATTCATCCTTGCCGTTAAAATTAGCTATAAGGGGATTACGGACGTTTTTCGAAAGTATCGGTCGTGGCTGAAATAGTCGTTAGTTGAGTGGAGGGTCTTAGCAGAAGGTGCTTTTTGTAACGTTTCCTGTCATGGCAGGTAGAAGTTTTCTTAAGTCGTGGATCAAAAGAAAATACCCGGTAGTCTTTTTAATCCCACTTTGATGATGGTTTTTGTCGCATGAATTCCATCAAATTGCGAAACCACCAATGTACTGAGCTGGTGTGGTGCCTCTTTCGTACACTGATATCTTCCATCTTCGTGATGGGTCAAATTTTGGTTTGAGTATCCAAGTTAGAAAACAAGGGCTGAGTTCAACAAGGCTGCTGACACCGACAGCGTTCATGGTTTGTGATACTGGTGCCAATGTACTCGTTTCCTTACGCAATAAATTGCGATCGATTCGCTTGGTGTGGGTCACTGTTGTGGCTTGACAAATATTGGTGCCAATGTGTGATAGTTTCTTTAGCACTGATTGTCCAATACCAACACGACTTGTTTTATTCGCCACCTTAGCGAGCCTACTAATTTCCAGCCCCAAGGTTGATTTCACTGTATACCATTGCCCCGTAGCAGTGGTTATGAAGCTAAGAATTACATCAGTCATGATCACCGCGTCATAGATGTCTCCAGTTTGCTCCACAGAGTTTAGTCAGACTTGAATGACGAACGGTTGCTGTCGAACAGATCCTGGTAACGGCATCTTTTCACGGTAGGTTTACCAAGGTTTTCATTAGCTGGCCATTTTATGCAATGTACAATACCCGATAAACCTTGCTCTATCTTTTTGTTCAGATTGGCAAGTGAGCGCTACACAGCTCAATCAATTTATTGTCGTGCGACGCACCCGATGACCATAGTGACTGTAGATATCTTTAATGGCACATGGGTTCCTGTTGAATTGTCAGTCACCGCCTTTCGCACCGACTGTTTTCGGTTGCTTGGTTTGTCAATGGTGGTGATGGTCGCAATTTGATAGCACCGCTGTTGAACGTATTTCCCTTAGCCCTGTTGTGTGCCGTTTGGCTGTTTGTCTTGAAGTCTATCTTCCGTAGCAAATGGCTGCTTACGTTTTTTGTGACACTGACACCATATCTGAATGTTGGAAAATGCCGAACGAAGAAGTTTAATTTTCAAAGTATTATCTATAAACTGGTCATTATATTGCCATTAATCTGTCCAGTTATAGTTCGCCAGGTCTGGTAAAATATTGTTTGGAAGACATTGTTTAGCAAGAAATATTACAATATATAACAAACAATTCGTTGTGTAGGTAACAATAGTGTGTCACTCTGATTCCCAGAAGCATATAGGAATAATGATTATATTTTGACCTAGTGTTTAAAACTATTGGAGATTGGCTTTCACATCAAAATGATAAAGAAATTAATCCAGTATGTTTTTCGCTACTCAACCAATCGTTACCTTACTGAGTTTTGACCCATGTAAAGTTTCGAAAGTGTTACATTGATGAAAGGAAGGTAAGCTTGCGTGCAACAAACGCAGTAACATTTCACGAGTGAAGCGCCAGCCACCGCTGGTGATGATTCCCGCCTTCTTTCGACGATAGTTTTCTTTGTGCTGAACCTGCTTACGCAGGCATGAGTCACTGGCTCACCCGAACTGTGCCACTTAGGGAGGTATGTGCGTTTCGCATGGTTTGCGGCGATCAACGAAAGGACACAAACCACCAGCTACATTTCGGCGAAGCCGAACACGCTCAAGCGCGTCGAGCCCCAAGTCTCAGTAAATCGACCTCGGCGTCCGCTTCAGACGCTGATGCCGACGCCTCCGTCTCCATCCTGTTTCTCTGTAGTTGACTTCTATGTGTGCCTTCGCTTCATATGTGCTGTGCGTCGACTAAAACAGCGGGTACGCTTGTTCCTCGGCATTTTGTTAAAACCCGGATTGTGAACAAAGCAAACGGATGCTGCGCCTTGGGGTCGTTTTCTCAGATGCGCTTGGCGTGGGCAAGCCACGCTATGGTCCTCATCAGCCAGGCGTGCCTTTATACGTCAGCATCTCTTTTCTCATTCTTCTCCTCACCGCGACTTAATCGATGGGCCGCCTGTTTGCGGACGCCTACTTCGACCTGCACGCTCGAACGCGTAACCGTTGTGTACACTCCTTTCGTGCCATCGGCACGAACGGCACTGCACCGCTCACATCTTTTCACCACACCGCTGTGAGAACACCGGGCTTTGCCTGAAGCCGTTCTGCTAAGCGTTCAATGCTAAGTTTTCACAGTTTGTGGTTTCTTGGCATTGATGCTAAACCGCAAACGTTACGGTTTGTCGAATTTACGCAACCTTTCAAACTCAGTGAAAACTCGTTTAATCACGTCTTGTTATCAGCAAACCGCCATTGTTCTACTCATATTCCGCATTGCTACACACCTCCATTCTTGGTGCATGAAAAATAATTCTGTAAAGTTGATAGTTGCCTCACTTGGGGAAGATGCACAGGAAGCAAGACCGTTTCGATGTTATTGTGATCTTTGATGCAAATTCGCCTTTGATGTTTCGCACCGCGCGCAAACAATCTGGCTGTTGTGCAAAAACATCTAATAATGTTTGTGTTGATTTCAACGTCACACCCGAGATTAGTTTGCTCGCCGAACTTATTTCCGTTGTAGGCATGACGACAAGATGATGCATCATGACCAGCAGGCTTCTTTAGGCGAATAATTGTTTATATTTTTTTGAGACGACCATAAATGTTGATAAAAGTTTCTGGCGATATTTCTCAAATCATTTCAAGCACATCGCCCTGTTGCGTTTGCGCAGACTGTTATCGAGCTTTGTAAAAACACGCGAATTTCCTGTTTCAGACACAGCATTTCGCATGAAGGTAACTTCAAAATTTGGTGACAATAATGCGGTGGACTTTTGTCGCTTCAGCTGAAAGTAGACATAAATTATTTTGGTAGAAGGAAATTCATAGTTTGTTAAGTCGTAATTTAGTCAGTTAAATCAGGGTGCTTCCTAACGTTTTTTTGGAATGTGTGTGAACTTGATGCAAGCGTAACAGCCATGTTGCTTCAAATGAAATTTATTTATTTAGTCACAAGCAAATATGCAGGGGATGTACATTACCAAAATGTGCTCTCCGTGCAAACCTGTCCAAATCTAGTCGAAACAAACCTAATATTAGCACCACATTCAAATGCATGGATTCTCAGCATAGTCTTGGTACTGGCCATCGTCCATCAACATTAAACTACTCGGCGCACCAGACGAGTTGCCAATAACTTACGCATCTATAGTTACGTGGTAGTGTGTCATTCCTCCATGTTCTGACATCAAATTAGAAGAGAGAGTAAAACAGCGTTTGAAATATTTGTAGCAGCCGGTTTTAATTATGGTATGTTTAAGTGCTGACGAGGCTGGTTGTTAGAAAGCGATCGACACATATATTTTGCATCTTAACTGAAAACCTAAGCTGCTGGACTACCTTTGTTCTCAATAAACTCATACAGTAATGTCAATTATTCTCATCAGAATACAAACACAGAAAAAGCAGCTTTTTGACGCTTGCAAATTAGGGTGCGGTTGTTAGGTTGGTGTACTTTTTCAGCTTTAATAAATGTCTGCAGTCCCAGCCAATCAAGATGGCATGGTGGTTCTACGGGCTTCTTTTTCAAAACCTACTTGTTTCGTTGGATGTGCGTTTGTAGCTGGCACCACCAGTGTCAGGTCGCGCGGATGTGCACATGCGGCTTCACCGTTAATCCGAAAGATGCTGGTTGAGGTTTGCTTTGAGATAGTTCTGTGGCCTTTAATTGCTTGTTATACCGCACTGAATGTTAACCTCCATCTTCCTATGCCGCTTGACCATTTTTAAGTGCGTACAATGTGCCAATCAGTCGTGAAATAAACTGTCAGCCCCTTTTTCTAGCAGCGTTTTCTTTATCACAGATTGACGATTTTCTGTCCGGTCGTTCACCGCTGACCTTAGCACTTCGTGTGGGCGACCACATGATGTTCGTCCAACTGCAGTTGGAACAGTCTGTAGCACAGTCCAACGCCAGTCATGTTTCACGAGGAACATCGTCTACAGGTACGTGGCTTGATTCACAGTACGTAACACAAAGGATATTGGAAGCTAATAATGCAGCACGCGTCGCCGTTTACTTCCAAATCATTGTCAGAAATCGTAGTCGGTCTTTAAAGCTGGTAGATCAATAAATCATCTGATTCACACAATATTTTGCCCTGTCTAACTTCACTACTTTTAAGGGAATCTTGTTGTCCAGGACTTTACTCGAGCTTACTTCAAACTGTGAGATTTATCACACGCTGCGCAGGAATCCATTTCCAAAAGTTGTGCTCCTTTAACCCCAGCTGCATCCATGGCTTTGTTTGACGCTCTTCTAGTATTTCTGCTGCTCAGATAAACTTGTTGAATTTGAAATCGTAACAGCGTTACAACTGAATTGCACTAAGCTCCAAAGCAGACATGTCACACAGTCTTTTTTGTTGTTCAGGACACACAACTTCTGGTCACCACCATACTCCTCGAAGTCATCGTCCACTGTTCAGCCAGTTGTCTGCATACCCGCCGCCGCGCGCAGTTACACAAAACTCGCCTGAAATCAGCTTTATGCCCCCAAGGTTTGCTCTTGTTCTTTATGGCAAATTCGTGACGGCGCGGTCTAGTTTAGTGTCTCTGGCGTCACTGTATTTGGAAAGAATATCTAAAATTTGAATTCTGTTGTTAGAAATTGATTAAAAAGCTGGAGTGAGATTTGTTTCAACAATCACGGTTTCCTCCGTAACAGGTGTTGTTGAATTTTCAAGGCCTTTTCTTACCTACTTCCAGCTCCTTTCCCGCTCACTCGCAAACAGACGCCGCATCTTTGTCCACGTCGCTCGCATCCCATCACGCGACATCCTCGCGACTGCTTGCTTCTCCAACGACCGATATGCTGCAGAAATCCGTCAGCTCCAACGAGGTCGCATCGATCCGCGGCCCGACGACGGGTCTTGTTTGCAAACCCGCCACTGCCAATAACATCGGCGCTCTTAATCACTCACTGCCCCACCCTTTGACCGTCGAAGGAACGAGCCATATCGATAAACTTGTCAGCACTTGCTCATCAGTCGGCGCGTCGGAAAATGCAACCCCTGAAGTTGCGCCTGCCTCGGGCTCGTGCAAGAACTTGGATAAAAAGTCGTGTTTGTCGAATCCATCCCCTGCGCACGCGTTGCTGAGCAACAGCAGCGCACGAGGGTCGTCGTCGAGTCAGGTCTTGAACTCTGAATCCGGGATTTTTTCGAACTGTAAACCAAGTGCGCAAGACCATCGAAGATTTTCTACAACCAGCGGTAAAATAACTTCGGGCGTTGGGTCCTTGTCAAATCACGGTTCCTCAATGTCAGGTACGCAATTCGGATGTATGTTTCTTTCGCAGTTGTTAACTGGTTCGTGTTTGCACTACGGGCATGGAAAGTTTTGACGTTAAATGCTTGTCTGCCATGACGCAGGTTTAAAATTACAACGCGCTGGCTGATTAGAATTAGCCGTGCAGCCAGACTGTTTCAAACACGGTTATTTCTTGCGCTATCTATTTTTAACTGGCCGCATAATTTTGCTCAGTGAAAGAGTGGTCGCATTAGCTGAAATTATTTCTGCTTAGGCAGTTGCAGTTGACAACAGATGTGACTGTACATAAACCTGTCCACCTTTCAAGCTACGGTTTGGGTGATCAATCCGCGGCCCTGGGGGCAGTAATAGAATTTGGTAAATTTTACCAAAAACATTCTGCACCTGCAATTCTCTACGCACGGATATTCTCAGTAGCAATTCTACCGTGTGCAGGAACCAAAGTTGTGCGTCAGATGCAGCGTTTGCGGCGTCTGTGCGGCTCGCACCAGCAGTGCGTCGCTTACAGCAGTCCCGAGCTTGCTTCCGAGATCTCATCGATCGTGCACGCTGCCAGACATCACTCCGGCCTAGAATCAAACAGCAACTCCAGCCATCGTCGATGCAGCAAGGTGGGGTTGCAGCGACTGTCCAAGCGAGTTAGACATAATGCCTGTTACGGCCACGCCGCCCATCTCGCGAAAAGCTCGAAGCTTTGTTTAGTGCGTGTGCAACGATACTTGGGACTCTAAACCAGACGCTGAATGTTGCCCAGTATGAAAACATACTTTTAACTTGAAATTGTAAACAGAAATTTGCATCTCAAGCAAACGGACAGCTTCAAAAATTCTATTCAACATCAAGCAAAGATCTACTTGCTGCAAAAATTACGTGACCGCAAAACTTGTGAAGATATTTTGCAACACCAAAGTTTTAAGTAAAAACCACATATGCTCTGAAAATTTCGTTGCAGTAAGCTTCATTTCTGTGAAAGTAGTCTATCGTTTTATTTTTGTAAGCGAAAGAATAGTTAATTTAATTCCAAAATTAACTTGCAAGTTAATTCCAAATTAACTTGCTTTGGCAGACAATCTTGATCAGCTTAGTGTTGACAGTACTTGAATCCTGCTAGCAATAAATAGTGAAATTTGCTTTATGCATTAATATATATGTAATAATCCTGGGCTTAACTGATTGGGTTCCATTTCCTCTCAACAGCGCCATTTATGCATATAGCTGGGTTTCTTTTTTCGCTGTTTTCGCTGAGACATTTCGGACACTTGTTCCGTAGTAGTATTAAAACTTGGCGTAACAGTATTCGCCAGCCTACTTTTTCAGACATTCTGACCGAATCGACTCAAGTTTTTTCGGTCATTTAAAAAAAAAATCAGTCTATGACCGTAAAATGACCGAAAAAATAAACCCAGGCATATAGAAACATCTTTTCACTGTAAAATAAGATTACATCAGATTTAACAGTTGTTGATTCACTTGTAGTTACATTTGTCTCATTTATGGTTGAAAATACGTGATTTACGAAATGCTTCAGTTGCAATTTGAAATATATTTTCTTGAACTGCAATCACTTGCATTCATTTGCAATCGCACTTGAGTCCATCATCGATACTCGTCATCTGATCTCTCACTTTATTTGCATTCGTGTCAACGATGCTTGTGAAAATTTCGGATTGATGCAAAAGCACACCTTTGCTCAGGAAAAACACACGAGCATTATATTACAGACCTCATCGCGGGATCGCGTTCGAGCATCGCCATCAGCAGCCAAGCCTGTGAAGCCGCCTGCGTCCGGGGCGTGCATCGACACTTTTACTGCGCACGGTCCTGGCATTTTCTCCGGAACGTTTTCTGGTAACGTGTTGTCGCCTGCTGTGTTTGTCATTTGGGTGCTTTTGCTGTCAGGCTGTACCAAGGGCTGTTTCATGTCGGTGCCGAATGTGTCGCTGTTGTGGGCCTTAACGTCGTGCTCCACCTCCCTGCGCTCCGGCGTCCCGTGAGTAGGTCTGTTGCAAACAACGCCAGTCTCCGCATTTACCGGTTGGCAGTGTTTACGAAGGGATGCGAGGTTGTGCGCGGTTTACCGGTGTCATCGGTGAGTTTACATGCGTCCATAACGTGGCGGTGTCGGTTTGTTGCGTAAGACCTGCGGCCCGAAGGTCCGGCAGTTGCGCAGCCACAAAAGTATTCAATCATAACTTCGCAACGTCTGGCTGAATCCATCCATACAGGTTGTTCCAAAATTTGTCGTTCCGCTGCTTTTCGACTCGTCCCACGTGCGAAGGTGACTAATTCATATTTTTGGATGTACCGTTGATACATAGTGAGTTGCGGTGGTGTTGATTAGTATGTTTCGTTGCCGTACCAACTGTAGATTTTACCAGCTGGTGGTGCAGAGGTATTGGTAAGGTGCGCAATAAAGCTTTTCGAATGTCCTGAATAGGAGCGGCCGCAGCTACTCGTGGCGGACTTTAATTGTGCTTGCTGGTTCAGTTTCCCACCGCACCGCTTTGACCCGAAACTTTTCCGGCAGTGAAGCTCGTTATTCTACTTCATACAATTGCTTCCTTAACTGCCTGCACTCCATCATATCTTTACTAGTTTGCCGCCTGGCACAGGAGGGCCGGAAAAAAGCGCTTTGTGTTGAAGTCAGGGCCTCGTATTCGCACTTTCTCATCACCCTTTGTGCTACGACTTGCCATTTTTTGATCGCTCTCATGCGTCGCGTTCGTCCAGCTGGATCGAATGGTTCCTGCTTGCTACTTATACTGCGCTCTGGGCAAATAGTTGGAATATTTGTGACGTCGAGTGGGCACGTCCGTTCCATCGCTGGCTGCGTTTTCTTCTCCCACAGCCACCACTGCGCCTTACTTGCCTGTCGTGAAACAGCCGCGTCCGCGGATCGCTCGGGCCAGCCTGCTTTTCGCACACTTTGAACTATTGTTCTGATTTCCTGTTAATTTGACACTTCTGCCCTTTGTGACATGTGTCACGCATCGAATTAAACATTGTTGGCCTTTGTTGTTGTCGCTTCGGAGTTGATCAGCAGAAACCATGTGCGTGCTGCTGCAAAGGATATCATTGACTCATTTAACTCTTGAAGGACATAAATTGCTCGTTTTGTCTATTAACGGATCGAACTTTTCAAATATCAACTTGACTGCTTCACTTCGTGCATTCAAAAAACACAGTCGGGATCAGCTTTAGGGGACTTGAACAAGCTGAGCTTTCTCTGTGAAAGTTGATACCGGCCTACTGATGTGTGTGAACTGAGCGCTCAGCGAATGACACAGAATGCAAGTGGATGAACGCTGAGTCGCCTCGAGTTGTGTGCGCACAGCGTAGCTCAAATAGTGGATGATCAATATTTAAAAATGGCAGCGCCCGAAAAAAATGTCCGCCTCCACAAAATGTTATTACGTGCGCGCAATCCGATCGATTGGTGTTATTGCGTTCAGAAGATCGCTCTGTTTGCTGCAGACCCGCTGGAAATGTGAATTTCATAATTGGACCGGGGGGCGAGTAGGTGCTCTTTGTGATAATGTTTGCGTTGTGTGTGGCTTGCAGCTACTGCTGGTGGTTTCATTTGTCACACTGGTGATATGAAAGCAGCGGGTATTCCTGTGCAAGCAAACCGTGGCTCAAATATCATTTTAAAATGCAGGTTCCTTACACCCTAATATTCAAGACAAGGAGGGAAGGCCGAAACGTGACCCGCAAACCATTCTGCAAATCCTCACCGATCTGCTGAGCGCCACCAATCAGTACCAGGTAAATTTTACCTCGATGGCAGAAATATACAGCAAGTGAAACTGCTTTATTTTTCGATTGGTCACCGACGACTGGATCGTTAAACCGCTTAGGACCGGTCCGGACCGGTCATGTTGTTTAACGCAAACGTTACGACCGGCGGTTATTTGCGCTTCACTATCAGATTTTAAAACTTGTTCTGTTTGGCGCATGAGTCAGCGGACCGCAGCGCAAATTCTCCGAGCGGTTCGGTTGTGAACAGTGATTGGCTGGTTGGTCATTGGGTGGACGCTGTTTGGTCACAGCTTGCCACTGACGTGACCTGCGAATAGTTTTCCTCCATTCTGGAAGCCAGACTCGGTGGCAATTGCATGTTTTCGCCATAATGTTTGTCTCAAATTATTCCAGTGTACAAGTGCGAGGCAGCCCTGAGTCAATGACATCGAAGTGTGGAATTGCTTTTGGCTTCATTAATTCCGTGTTGTGTCCTTTTTAAACCCCGGCCAACTCGAAAAGAAACATATTTGCTGCCGCCAAAATCATAGAAGTTTTTTTGTTTTACATCAGTGTTATTCAATGGACGTTTGTTGTTATCACCGGAAAACGATGAAGAAATCGGTACACGCTTCATGTAACTCTCCAAGCTGTTAAACTATTTCTTAAAACACGACAAAAGATTAAAAATGATTGTTAAAATTGAAACATCCTAAACAAATCATGTTAATTGAGATTCCAAAGCCTGCATCGAGTAAATAAACGAACCCAATCTGTGTCAGAGCGGTTTTGCTCCTGTTTCGTTGTTGTGGAACTTGGGGTGCAAATTAACTCAGCCGCTGGGTGTCGGGTACATCTTCGCTGAAACTCCAGAGTGCCGCCCGGTCATGACGAACCGAAACTGGAGCCGATCTGTTTTGTGTTCTTACGAGTCCTGTGATTAACGACGTAAAACGCGTGCAGGGTCAAACGGGCAACATCGGCATATTACCTCAGTTGCTTCGTGATCATTTCGCCATGCAGCAAGCAGAAAGCGGAAACACTCCTTCATCCTCCGCACCAACCTCATCAACCTCCTCGTCTGACCAGGTTAGTGGGATAGCGACGATCGGTCATGCGTTGCAGCTCGATGGACGGCCAGATAGGTTGAGTAAATCGCCTTTTATTTATCCACAACACCAAAACCATACTGAAGCTGTTATCGGTTGTGCTAGTCCTTTGTTAGAACAGTGAATGTTTGAGTTCTCAAACTCTGGCGTTAAGCTGCCCTAGACAAAGCGTATTAAGTCGTTGGTAATTTAAGTTGCCGCATTGTTTTCGCAGCAGGATTCAAAGTCAAATCGAACACACCACTCTCTGAACCGTTTCCAGCCTTACAGCCACAACCCCAACTATCGTCATCACCACCACCACCACCTGTACGCTGCGCATCAGGTTCAGTCGCACTCCCGGATGACGTACGGAAGAAACGCCCCCTGCTACCCGTATTTGACCCCACCCGGCCATGGAATCCCTCCTCATTACCCCGTGTACTCCCAGATGTCTCCCGCTGATCAAGCAGCAGCGGCAGCTGCGGCGTATCACTACGCAAGGAGCAGCGAAAGCGCACTCGCACTTTCCGCGCATCAGCACCGTCCCTTGAAGTGCTGGCACCGTCGCGAAGAAAGTTTGAAGCACGCCAGATCCTCGTCCCGATCGCAACCATCGTTTGGAAATGCAGGGAGCAGCAGTCGCCGATCGTGCAAGCACGCTGTTAACATTAACGGTAAGCTTGCTGTCCATTCAGCGCGTTTAGCTAAGAAAACCAAACCCTCGTCCGTCAGATTGACGTCAACGGTGACTCAGCGTGTTTGCCGAACCCTCATTCGGACGCAAAAGATCATGAGCTTGTCATCGGCCTGGTCATTATAGTAGCTCAGCTAATGGCGAAATCGTGCAGCGTGTGACTGTGAGGCTCCCTTGAGTCAACCGTGAGGGGTGCCGCAGCCTGTTTCAAGCAGGTTTTGTTCGAGTCCAAGGCGCGATACGAAACTCCAACTAGAGATAGGGTTGCATTTCGAGAGTTTTGCGGTTTTTGAAAAACTGGAGTTTCCTTTAACCATCATTATTCCCAAGTCCACCCTGGCCCAAAGTAGTGACGTGTGACAGGGGTCCAGCTATGGATCATCTGGCGTCTTTGGAAGGACAGACCAGCTCTTTGACAGCCCTCCAGCTCAACATGGATCCATCATATTGACCANAAACTTCCTTGGGACTCTCTGGGGGATGCGAAGTACAGTCTGTTAATGACTAGGCAAATCAGTGGCCCTAACCCTTGACTAGACTTACGTTTTTTTTTTCAAAGCGATCATCCTCTTTCGATGAGGTTCTGCCGGAAACACGATGATCCGATTAACCCGCTCTCGAATTTTTTCAAAGGCCATTGTAGCTGACGTTGTGTGTGTGAATTTGATAACTTTCGGCTATGTGTATGCATCTTCAGTGCCGACAATCATTGTCATGTCGCATAGAATAGCTTAAACAAAGTTGCAATAGGCTTCAGTTTATAACTGTTAAGTTCGTATCGCTTCCTTGAGCATTGACGTTAAGCTCGGGTGAACCTGGCCAATGGGCAACTCGAATGGAAGAGATAGGGAAATGCTGGAATACTTGCTTGCACAACGTCTGCTGATAAAAATAACGTAGTGGCTCTTTGTTTGGGTTAATCTAAACAATGGCTTTCTTTCTGTTGGAACCTGAAGCGAGCTGGCGATGCCGCGTCCGTGCAGGATAATGTTGTTCCCTTATTTTATTCAATAGTGGGCTTGGCTTACAAATGACGCAAGTTCTGTGCCTGCTGGTGACAAGCAGCTGAGTATTGGCGACGTTTGCTGCTCTGCGGTTATGGCTGATGTGGTTAAGAATTGATCGGGCGGCCTCAGCTTCAAATGTAATTCAAACTATCGTTTCGCTGAGCGTAGAATATAATCAAAAACAAATGACTAAGCGTGCGTCGCGCGGCACACGGATGAAAACAATCGCACAGGAACCTTCTCGCTGCGCTGTTCAACGCGGAAGAGAAGCGGGATTAACGTTCGCGATCACTGCTCGTGACGTCCTGTTCCGCAGACGCGAGAGTCCGCGCGACGTTTATGCGGTTGCGTAAGGTCGTGTATCATGTGCTTGACAGGAAGGATCTTCCACTTAGGTTGACTGACGGATTTGCGTAATACCAGCGTGCCGTGAAGCTCCGCGGCCCACTTCTCCTGTGTTCCGTTCATGCCTTGCGTTGTCAGTGTCCTGTCATGAAGGTCTCGCCAACGAAATCCTTTGCTCGTTCTCAGTTTCACGGCTGCGTCAGCTGCACGAAGAAAACAGGACCACTCGCAACAAAATGCGAGAACTGACCGAGAAGCTTCAGCAGCGTCGGTTGCGGAGGCAGCTGCGCAGAGAGGCGTGCGGCCCCTACAGTCGAACCGGCTCCGTGAACCTGGTTACCAGCAGAACCCACGATAAAGGAAGTGAGCCGAACGGGCTCGGATCGAACAACGTCGATACTCACAACGAGAGTGCGGACGTCGAAGTGAGTTTCGTGACTGCCCTTTAATTTTGCTGCTCCTGTACAGTTTCCATAGTAAAGAACATTAAATTGAACATTTCAGGATTTGCGCCTGGACATTTTTTTGATAAAATACGTATTTTCTTCCGGTGTTGTTTGAACTAAAAGCGTGCAAAAAAAACTATGTTTCTACCTTTTTACCTCATTCTGTCCATTTAAAACCTGCCACCTTATCAGTTGGACGGGCCACGAAATGGAAAGCATGGTCAGAGTCAGTTAGCTTTTAGATGGTTTTGGTTCAAATTAGTAACTCCCCGCACACTTTCGTTATTTGCAGGTTCAAATGGACGATCTAAGCGATTTTCCTGATGGCCCCAAGGCTGAAGTGGCCCATGAATCGCCCGAAACTGTCACAGTGTAGAATTACACAAAATGCGAAGCTACGCTGGGACGCATTTCGACATAAAGTGACGTATTTTTCGTTGAACAATCCTCACTGATCAGTCAAGCTACGAAGAATCATGCCCCAACACGAAACATTTTACGTGTTGGCGACTTTGGGGCGCACAGTTCAGTCGTTTTGTCAGTGAAAACGCTTTATCGACAGAAAATTTTGTTTTGGTAAAGTGATGAGTGGCTGTACGTGCATCATCACTGCATTCGAATGAAGCTGGTGGAAAACCCAGTCACGTTTCTGTAATTCCTTCGCGATTTCGAGTGTGAGATGTGCATGCATGCTCGTAGATCGATGGTCGTGACCACATCATCCAGACATGACTTCGACGTCAGAAGAATATCCGCTAATCCGCGATGCAGGGCCCGGATTTGCGATATAAGAATAACTGGTCGGAAACCGTCGAGAAAAATCAGTACAGACTCACAGCAGTTTTGTTGCTAAACGGGAGTTGAAATAGATCGCACATTTCTCGTCTTTATCCCACGGCAATGGGTTCAAGTTCCATTTTGACGTTGAAAGCCTTAGAACTAGCGATTTACTCAAAATTGCACTTATTCCGCTGAAAAAAGCTATTTTATTAAACTTCCAGTGCTCGAAGATCTTGTATTGCCTTGTATGTTAGCTGCTCTGATTAGCAGTTTGCGACTAATGCTATGTTGCAACGTTAGAAAAGAAATGTGTTGATCGTAAACATCTCGATTTTCATAGTTTATACAGTTAGCAAAATCCTGCAGCGTTTTCCACCAACGTCAACTTATAAAAACGAGCTGTTTCTAATGCAGCTGGACTTAATTGTGCAAGCTTGCTTCGCTGTCGGCTGCACAGCTTCGCAATCACCCACTTTTCATTGTATTTACCCTCGTAACCCAGTTATTGTTTGTCAAAAAGCTGATAAACCAGTTTCTTGGCCAAACGTCTAATAAGTTTGTTTGTGAAACAGTAAGTCTCACTCCCAGAAGTGCAGCAATACAAATGTGCTGTTTTATTAAAATTAATTATCGTTTAATTACCACATATGTCAGCGCATTAAGAAATCTGTTGAAATTGCTGCTGTTTGCGATAAACCAAGTTACAGAACGCTTCGAAACAATCAGCAGTGACTTAACGTTGTGTTGTGTTTGAGCGTTAACTTTATTGTACTTTTTCCTTATTGTCTCATATCCAATTGCAATCTTAAGTTTGTGGGAACAAGTCTCCCCGCTTAGGTGCTGGTACAACTCGTGTTTTCTCTGCAAGACTGCACCGGCTTCAGTCTTGTTACAACGGACCGCAGAGCTTACCTTGCAATCAGAGAGTACTTGGACGCCGAGCACCATTGTTTTTTTTTGCGTGTAGATTGTAATGCCTTATCCGCTTCTACCCAGCCACTCCATGAGCATACAGTGCTGGCACATCGACCCTATTTCAATTGGTCTTCGCAACTGAACAGAGCTTAGTGAGAACCAGCAGCCTCGTCAAAGGTGGCTGTGCCGGTCAAGCGCCTCGGGCAACCCAACGCAACTGCCCCGGAGCGCTTGGCTTGTGCGTTAACTAACATCCTGATGTTGTTTCTTTCGTGCTTAGAATACACGTTACGTAGGCGAGTGGCAAAACAGTTAATGAACAAGAGCGTATCTCTTTCCAAAAAATTCAATGTGTTTCTGTTAGTTTGCCCGAACAATTATTGCCATTCGCCGTGAGTTAGTAACTGACTCTTTTCACTCTTTTCACTTGGCGTTAATACCGATTCTTAGGGACTTTAATCACCTCAATGGTTCATTTGACGCAAAACGTATGAAACGAGTTTATGAACTACTTCTTTATCGTGACCGTTGTACTTCGCATTATTTCTTGTTCCAGTCAGTGCGTAAGTTTCTAGCGATGCGCTAATTTTCTACCCGTCGATAGATGGGCTCGTTCCAGAAATGGCGGAGTGGCCGAATCCTGCTGCGTAGTAGTGGTATTTGTGCCTTGCCGCTCGCTTTCGTGAAAGTTCGCGTCGCACTCGGCTGCCAAACCCCATGTAAATAATCCGAGTTTTCAGCGCAGGAGAGAACGCTCTCCCAGAGAAAAGCTCAGCAAACGTTGTGGACGCGTTCATTTGATTTTTTTCAGCCCGCGGTTGCGCTGGGATTGAAAATTGAAACCTGTCACCCCCGGACTGCTTTTTACTGCATGATGGCCATATCCCTACGATCAGACCCTACCTCTGCGTTCTTTCCTTTCGCTCGCGATTACTTGTCTCGCTCTCCACCGACTCCGGAGTTCCCTCTATGTTTCTGTTCATGCGCCTTCGTTTGTGTGTGTGCTGGTGTGTGTGTGTGTGTGTGTGTGTGTGTGTGTGTGTGTTTC